>ENA-OQBU01000024-OQBU01000024.1-human-gut-metagenome-genome-assembly--contig:-NODE-24-length-54857-cov-11.407327_pt1 | contig 54857 bp, 49 predicted proteins | sample MGYA00242492_ERZ504566 | MGnify/ENA primary metagenome ERZ504566 (study PRJEB26092, sample SAMD00036261) | human gut metagenome | host: Homo sapiens | study: EMG produced TPA metagenomics assembly of...
TCTCGAAACCGTAACCTTCTTCCCGCCTAAGGTGATTTCTTTTCCTGTACCAAGTTCTTTCTATTGCATAGATGAACTTGTCGTACCCAACCTCGTCATAATCAAAATTAGGAGTTGCCTCAGAAGCTTCCGATATACGAGCACTTGCTCAATTTCTTTATGGAAATCCATATCGGACTTTAACGTCTTATCTGGATAACGAACACGGATATAAAGGCTCGTGAGATAGTTCGACCTTCCAAAAATCTCGTCGAGCACCACCTTCAAATAATGACTTTCAGAGTCATCAATATGGCAGCAGAGAAATCCATCATCTTCCAACAGACTATGCAGCAGCAGGAGTCTTTTTTCTCATTAATGAAAGCCATATACTGTGCTCTACATCATCGTCATAATATTCAAATGCGCTTCCCGTGTTGTACGGCGGATCGATGTAAATGCACTTGATCTTCCCCGACAAAATCCTGCTGCAGCGCCTGGAGCGCAATCAGGTTGTCGCCGTGGATCAGCATGTTCTCGCTGTCAGGGTCGCCGTAGGATTTCTCCGTATCCTCCAGGAGAATACGCGGTTCAACCGGCTTCTCCTCGTCATACTTGCCGACCCATGTCAACTCGAGTTTTCCTTTTTTCTGCATATCTGTATCTCCTAAAACTTCAGTACAACACTGATCAGAAGGACGGGATTGTCAATCTCGAGGCTTCTGTTGAACTCGGCAATTTCCCTCTCGCCTTCTGCTCTGAAGCGACTGCCTCGCTCATGGAAGGAAGCCTGGAACAACTCGAGCTTCTTCTGTTTCTGGTCCGCCTTTTTCCTGATATCTATCTTTTCATAGAAATTATTCGAGGCCTTCTCCTCTTTACGGAGTCCCTCAATTTCTGCGTTCATTTCCTGGTACTGCACGACGAGTTGCTCGTTCTGGATGCGTATCCAGTTCTCAATCTTTCGCCTGTTATATTCCCTGACGGGTTCCGTCTGTCTGTCGAGTTCGTCAAGCATTTCGGTGACGAGATTCCCGTAGGTTTTCCTGAACATTGTGTTTTCATCGTCGGTCGGTTTGAAGTATCGTACTGTTGAATCGTCGATTTTTTCGAGTTCCGGCACAAGGTCGTCCTCCTCGAAATCGACGTATTTTCCTTCCTGATCACAGAGAAGCAGCACGGGGAACAGGATATCGGCATTATTGCACATTGCGCCGAGAAACAGATATCCGTGTGCGCCGATGGTTTGCTCACCCCAGTCGTCGACCTTCCAGTACTGAATATCGCTGAATACCTCCGGCTCGGCAACCTTGTCCCAGTAGTCGACTTCCTGAAGGTAGTGGTCTATATCCTTCCTTGTGCCTTTGAGTGCCTGTTTCTTCGCGCCGCTGCTTTCCGTAATCAGGATGGAACGGAGCTTGCGCGCGTTTTGTCGCGTTTCGCGTTCAGCTTCCTGTCCAGCTTGTCGAACGCCTTTCTGAATTCAGTGGTCGTGTTGCAGGACTGGTAGATGTCAAGCACCATTTTCTCAAAGCTCGTACCGGATTCCAGTGCGCCGAGTACGATGTCGGAAGCGCCGAACACGCCCTCGAACAGTTCGAACTTCTTCGACAGTATCTCGTAGACGCGCTTGTCGGCCTCGTTCTGCGTATTCAGCAGGTTGATGGCGACCACGTCGTTCTGCTGCCCGTAGCGGTGGCAGCGACCGATCCGCTGCTCGATCTTCATCGGGTTCCAGGGCAGGTCGTAGTTAATGACCGTGTTGCAGAACTGGAGGTTCAGGCCTTCCGAGCCGGCGTCCGTGCAGATCAATATCTTCGCATGCTCCTTGAAATAGTCGACGATGGCGTGCTTGTATTCGACGCTCCTGCCATAGTTCGCGTTCCCGAAGTTCTTCACCTGCCATGCCCGGTAGATTTCCTTTGTCATCGTGTCATCGAAGTCTCCATTGAACAGAAGGATATTATCCTCGCTGTATCCGGATTTTCTGAGCTCCGCGGCAATGTATTTCTGCGTCCGCTTTGACTCGGTGAACACGACAGCCTTCTGAGCTATGCCGTTATCCCTCTGGTATGAGAACCCGATCTCAAGCGCCTGTTTCAGCGCGGTCACCTTGGAATTCGTCTTTATACGCTTTGCAACATCAATGATGGCATTGACCTTGTCCAGTTCCGCCTGGATGTATGTCTTCTGCGCGGCAGTGTCCTCGTCCTCGGTTTCCTCAAAGCCGGATTCATCAATCTCGTCCTCGACAAAGCTCCAGAACAGGTCAAATCCCTCCTGCGCATCAGCCGACCTCGTGCCCTCATACAGTTTCTCGAGCCGCTTCTTCAGCACTTCGAAGGTCTCGACCAAGGCGAAGCTGGATGAGGCCATGAGCTTGCGGATGACGAGGATAATCAGCCCACGGTTGGAAGCCGGTATGGAGTAAAGGGCATCCCCCTTGAGGAACAGGTTGACCCGTTCATATAGTTCGATCTCATCAGGCGACAGTTTAAAGTCAACAGTTCTGCAGATCCTCTTCACGAAATGCATGTAGTCCACCACGTCTTTTCGCAGGGTCCTGTAAAGCACAGGCGTGAGTTCGCGCTTGAGGCCGTCGTAGTCCTCATCCTTCATATATCGTTGCCGGAACACCTGCTCAGATCCGAAGATCCTCGGATCGATGAAGGAAATCAGCCCGTACAGATCCATGAGTGAGTTCTGCAGCGGCGTTGCTGTCAGAAGAATCTTCGGTATCCCACCTGAAAGAGCGTACAGCCGCTTCGCACGCTTTGTGCTGTTAAGGTTGCGCAGATTGTGGGCCTCATCGATGATGAGGAAGTCCCATTTCACATCCGGGAACCGCTTCATCAGTTTCGATGAGTAGTCATAGGAGGTAATCACAATCATGACACCTTGTCTGTCTGCGAGCTTCCTGTGCCAGTTCTTCGCGTCATGCTCGACCGTGAGCCTGTCCAGAATCACAGAACTCAGGTCGAATTTATCCTCAAGTTCCAGCTCCCACTGCTTGCGGAGGGATACGGGAAGCGCTATCAGTACCTTTTTCGCTCCGGATTCCAGCATGTAGCGCAGGACGAGGCCCGCCTCGATTGTCTTTCCAAGTCCTACTTCGTCGGCAAGCACCATGCCGCCCGTCTTCATCGCGTCGATGGCGGCGCAGAATGCGTTGATCTGGTGAGGGTTCGGATCGATGTGGGACTCGGACGCAAGAAGGAAATGAAACGGCGACTTTTTCAGTTCCATTCGTTTGAATCTTCCATACTGCTCGAGGAGCAGGTTTCCGTTTTCACTGCTGTCCATCGGCATCCTCCCCGTGAAGCTGCGCAAAAATACCCTCGGCGATGCCCCTTGCCATCAGAGGAGGCACGGCGTTCCCAATCTGTACGAACTGTGACGTGCGTGGTCCCTCGAAATAATAGCTGTCGGGGAATGACTGTATGCGCGCCGCTTCCCGCACAGTGATGGAACGATGCTGGCTGATGTCCGGATGGATGAAGTAGTGGCCGTCCTTGGAAAGATGAGCCAGTATCGTGTGGCAGCATTGTTCATCGCCCTCGACGACCTTGAAGCGGTCGGTGAAGGAATGGCGGTTCTTGTGCGTCTTCAGCTCCTCGGGCAGGTCGTTGTAGTTGAGACGCCTGTGACCGTCGTTCCACAGTTCTATGGCTCTCTCGTATATCCTTATGTCACGCTCGATGTTCGGCCGGCAGTTCTGCAGGGTCAGGACATCGTCCTTCGTGCGTATACCGGTTTTGATCACGTATCTGCTCGGCTTTTTCTTCGAGTAGGTGTTGTTGCTTTCCCCCGGATGAAGTTCAGGGAGATCTGTGAACAGGTCGTTCACCACGCATTCGCTTCCTTTTCGATGAAATCCGGATATGCTAGGCCGCTGTCCTTGAGCCAACCGACGATGATCATCCTCCGTCTGTTCTGGAGCACACCGAATGTATGCGCGTTCTGCTCCCGGCACTCAATCTTATATCCGACCCGCTTGAGATATTTCTGCAGGTTCTTCCAGATTGCGCCGCCCTGTGCGGATTCGATGCCTGTCACATTCTCGAACACGAACATACGCGGCTGGTATTTCTTGAGGAATCGCGCGTAAAGCTTGTACAGGTAGTTGCGCGGGTCGTCCTCCATCGGAGTCTCCATGTGGTTGCTCTGGGCTCTGCCGACGAGGGAGTATGCCTGACACGGCGGGCCGCCGACAATCACGTCTATCTTCCTGATTCCGCGTATCTCCATTATTCCGTCGATGGTCTTGAAAACGGCGGGGAGCGTTTCGTCCGACAGCGTCTCGTTGATGACTGTCTTTGTCACGGAGGCGGGAATCATCTTCATGAGCTCATCGCGGCTGATATCTCCAGAGAGGTATTTCCCGTATAGTGCCAGGTTGCCTGAGTTCTTCAGGTAGTAGTATGCGCTGCGGGTTTCGAGCGTCTTCGCAGCGTACTCGTTCATCTCGACATGCGCAACCGGATGGAAGCCCGCCTGAATGAACCCCTCGGACAGGCTCCCGCCCCTGCAAAAAGGTCTATGAAATTGTAGCTGCTCTGCTTATCCGCCTTTGCCATGCTTCTTCCTCACAATCTTCGTTTCCCGTACCCATACGGCATGGGCAGGACGGCAGTCCTGACAGGACCGACGGTCTGGCTTCACTGGCGCAACCGTGTCCCGCTCCGTCCCGCATCGCTTCTCACTTCGGCAGAAGCCTCCTCGCACGGCACGGTTTCCGCTATTTCATTCAGTTCTACATCCAGAGAATCACATATCCGGAGGAGCACGTCGGTCGTAACGTTCTCGTCCTTGCCGAGCTTGGCGAGGGAAGACGAGCTGATGCCTGCGTTCTTCCGGAGATCCGTGCGTTTCATATCCCTGTCTATCAACAGTTTCCACAGCTTCTTGTAGCTCATTTTTCTTTTCATTCGCGTTCCTCTTTGTTCCATGACTCCCCGTACAGCTCGGAATTTTCATCGGAGAGTTTCAGCACCGAATTGTCCGCTAGTATCTTTCTTGTGCTCTCACGGTAGGAGTCCTGCTTGTCGAAGGCGATGAACACCTGTTTTTCCGTCCCCGTGTAGATCTTCATGATTCCGTCGATGGCCCCGTCGCTTATGTTCTTCTGAATCAGAGAATCGTGCGCGATAGCCGGTAGCGCCGTCAGGTAGAGGACAGCCAGGTCGTACAGCACCATGCCCTTGTAGTTCGTCCCGGTTCCTGTGTCGTCCGGTGTTTCAAACGTGTAGCTGTTGTAGTTGTTGAAATGCAGCCTCGGAGCCTTGCGGGCGTCCGCGTAAAAAGAATCATTGAACTCCTTCATCTTCGCGTTGACGTCATGCTCTATATCCACAAGGATGCTTGTTATCGCCGATTTAAGCATGTTATCCGCCTTCTTCCTTGCGTCCTGCAGATCAAGGAGCGTCAGATAGGCCTCGTTCTGCAGCTTGAGTGCGTCGATTCTTCCCTTGAGTTCGGAATGACGGTCAAGAAACTCCTTCGACACGCTCCCGACAAAGCCGAGTTCCCTGATCTGGCCGCGAACCGCCTGCAGCTGCTCCTGCAGGGCGACAATCTCTCCCTGCACCTGTTCCTTTTCAACAGAAAACTGGCCGTCCAGTATCTTCGCCAGCTTGCGATGGTAGCGTTCCACCTCATACAGTTTTCTGACATACTGCTCCATCCACACACTGTCAAATTCCTACTGAAATAGACAAGTAACTTTTACCTCCACTCCCACACAAACACAGGTAGGGGTGTGTTTCCTCGTTGAAGTTCAACGAGAAAAACACACCCCCTGCTACAAGCGGCCAGCCACCCAGCTAACCACCTCAGCCTTGGCAACCTCAACGTTCAGCTCATCGCCGGCCGTCACTTCGAAAGAGGTGGCGAGCGTTTCGGAAGAGACGAGTTTCTTGAACTGTTCGACCTTGGCCACGTCTTCGGCGGGCACAACGAGCTTCAGCGCGATATGGTCGGAGACCTCGAGACCGGCGGCCTTACGGGCGTCCTGCACGGAGCGGATCACGTCGCGGGCGTAGCTTCGGCAACCAGATCGTCGTTCAGCTCGGTGTCGAGGATCACGAAACCGCCGGTCGGCAGGGCCGCGGACACGGAGTTGGCGGCCTCTTCGGCGTTCTGTTCCTCCACGCTGTTGATCAGCTCGTACTCGCCCTCTTCCAGCGTAATGTCGCCGTTCGGGGTCTCGCACACCGGAGCGCCGGAAGCGTCCACATGCCATGCGCCGGACTTGGAGGCCTTGATGGCGAACTGCACGTCCTTGCGCAGGCGCTTGCCTGCAACGCGGGCGTTCACGCGCAGCTCGTGGATGATCTTCAGGCCCTGGGAGCCCGCATCCTCAAGCGTGCACAGCTCCACGTTCTTGACGTTGAGCTCGGACTTCAGAATCTCGTCGTACGCGGCCACGGCGGCGGTATCCTCCACCACCACGGTGAGCTTGCTCAGCGGCTGGCGCACGCGGATCTGCTTCGCCTTACGCATGGACAGGGTGCTGGAGACGACCTCGCGCACCTTTTCCATGGCGTTCACCAAAGCCGGATCGTCGACGAGCACGCGGCCAAGTTCGGTGGCTTCGCCGGTCTTCTCGTCGGCCAGGAACGGCCAGTCGGCCAGATGCACGGATTCGCCTCCGGTCAGGCCGCGCCACACGGATTCGGCTTCCATCGGGGCAAGCGGCGCAAGGACGCGCATGAACACCTCAAGCACGGTGTACAAGGTGTTGAACGCGTTGGCGTCCTCGTTCCAGAAGCGGTCGCGGTTGTTGCGGATGTACCAGTTGGTGATCATGTCGATGAAGTCGGACACGGCGTCGCATGCATCGGAGATCAGGAACTGGTCCAGCGAGGACTGGGTCTTTTCGACCAGTCGGTGGGTACGGGCCAGCAGGTAACGGTCCATTTCCGGCAGCGATGCAACTTCGTCGGCGCGAAGCTTGCGCGCGTCGTACCCGGCCGCGTTCGCGTACAGCGTGAAGAAGTAGTAGGAACTCCACACCGGCAGCATGACCTGGCGGACGGTGTCGCGGATGCCATCGGCGGTGACGATAAGGTTGCCGCCGCGCAGGATCGGCGAGCTCATGAGGAACCAGCGCATGGCGTCGGAGCCGAAGTCGTTGAACACGCCGTTCACGTCCGGATAGTTGCGCAGATGCTTCGACATCTTCTGTCCGTCGGAGCCGAGCACTATGCCGTGGCAGATCACGTTCTTGAACGCCGGCCTGTCGAACAGGGCGGTGGCCATGACGTGCTGCACGTAGAACCAGCCACGGGTCTGGCCGATGTATTCCACGATGTAGTCGCACGGGAAGTGCTGTTCGAAGGTTTCCTTGTTTTCGAACGGATAGTGGTACTGGGCGAAGCTCATCGAACCGGATTCGAACCAGCAGTCCATCACGTCGCTGATGCGGTGCATGTGGCTCTTGCCGGTCGGGTCGTCCGGGTTGACGCGGGTCAGCTCATCGATGTACGGACGGTGCATGTTGATATTGCCGTCCTTGTCGCGCGGGTAATCGCCGAAATCGGCCTTCAGCTCGTCAAGCGAGCCGTACACGTCCACGCGCGGGTACTTCGGATCGTCGGAGACCCACACCGGAATCGGGGAACCCCAGAAACGGTTGCGGGAGATCGACCAATCGCGTGCGTTCGCCAGCCACTTGCCGAACTGGCCGTCCTTCACGTTGTTCGGAATCCAGTTGATCTGCTGGTTGAGTTCGAGCAGGCGGTCCTTGATCTTGGTGACGGCCACGAACCAGGAGCTCACCGGCTTGTAGATCAGCGGGGTGGCGCAACGCCAGCAGTGCGGGTAGGAGTGCACGTAGCTCTTCTCCTGGAAGAGGATGGCGCGATGCTCTTCGGGGATGCGGGCCAGCGGGCCGTCGCCGGCGCGCAGGTTGCGCAGGATCGGCTTGTTGGCGTCGAACACGTACAGGCCTTCGTAATCCGGGCACAGCGACGTGAACTTGCAGCCCGCGTCGAGCACGTCCACGCTCTTGATGCCCTTGGCGTTGAGCGTGTTCATATCGTCCTCACCGTAGGGAGCCTGATGCACCAGGCCGGTACCCTCAACGGTGTCGACATAATCGGCGGTGAAGATCTGATAACCTTCCGGCCCCGGCACCTTGCCTTCCACGGCGTTCTCATCGCCCGCGAAGTACGGGAACACCGGGTAGTAGCGCCAGCCTTCCATCTCGGAGCCCTTGAGTTCGCGCACGATCTCGTAGTTCTCGCCAAGTTCCTTCTCGTAGGAGCCGAGCAGCGGCTTGCCGAGATAGAACTTCTTGCCGGCGAACTTGCCTTCGGTCGGACGCACCTCGACGTAGTCGATGTCGGCGCCGACCACGATGGCGAAGTTGGTCGGAACGGTCCACGGGGTGGTGGTCCAGAACACGGCGTAGGCGTCTTCCTCGTCGCGCAGCTTCACGGCCACGGACACGGTGGTGTCCTGACGGTCCTGATACACGTCGGCGTCCATGCGCAGCTCGTGCGCGGACAGCGGCGTCTGGTCCTTCGGGCAGTACGGCAGCACGCGGTAGCCCTGGTAGGCCAGACCCTTGTCGTACAGCTGCTTGAAGGCCCACATCACGGACTCCATGTACGTGATGTTCAGGGTCTTGTAGCCGTGCTCGAAATCGACCCAACGGGCCTGACGGTGCACGTAGTCCTTCCACTCGTTCGTGTACTTGAGCACGGACGCGCGGCAGGCGTCGTTGAACTTGTCGATGCCCAGTTCCTTGATCTGGTCGACGGAGTCGATGCCCAGTTCCTTCTGGGCTTCAAGCTCGGCCGGCAGACCGTGCGTGTCCCAGCCGAACACGCGGTTGACGCGGTGGCCCTTCATGGTCTGGTAACGCGGGATGACGTCCTTCGCGTAACCGGTCAGCAGGTGGCCATAGTGCGGCAGGCCGTTGGCGAACGGCGGACCGTCGAAGAAGACGAATTCGTTCTGGCTGTGATCGCCGGAAGGACGGCGTTCGATGGACTTCTGGAAGGTGCCGTCCTTGTCCCAGTAGTCAAGCACGGACTCCTCAAGCTTGGGGAAGCTGGGGTTCGGCGCGACATTGGCGCTCTGCTCACCGGCAGCAGCCTTCGGATACACATGATTGGTGGATTCGCTCACCGTATGCTCCTCGTTTGGCGGTTTCATTACTTACTTTACGAGGACGATGATTTTCGTGCGATTGCGCACGTCCGACACCGCGGTACCACCTCGCTTGCCGCACTCCCCTGTTTTCTTACGCAGGCTTCCCTGCACAGGTTTCATACGACCGCTTGACGTTCGGCTGTTCGGGCCGATCCCGCCGGTTCTACTAGGCCGCACCCAAAAGCGCCGACCGTTCTTCCGGAAGCTCCCCGCTGATAACGGATCATTGCTATACGTTTCAAATCGTCAGCCTAGCACTTACCACGAACGTAGGAAACGCGAAAAGCCGCATGGCGTCCACCATGCGGCTCCTTCAGCGCGACGATTGAAATTCAATCGCAATCAAAAGCGAATCAGCCTTCGTTGAGCTGAGTTTCCAGCTGCTCGACAATGTCAGCATGCATCTTCTCGCTGATCTTCACCTTGAGCAGGAACACAACACCGCTCAGGATGATGACAGCCAGCGGCACATAGAAGGCGCAGACCTTGAAAGTGTGGATGTTCGCGGCAGTCATGTCGGCGGCGGTGGCGTCACCAATCATGCCGGCGGCGATGGCGACAGCACCGACGATACCGTTGGAGCAGGCGCCTGCGATCTTATCGAGCATCGGACGCACGGACAGGGTGACGGCCTCGTTACGCTTGCCGTTCTTCAGCTGGCCGTATTCGATGGAGTCGGTCAGGGAGAGGATGGCGGTCATCTGGATGAAGGTCTGCGGCAGGTAGAAGAACACCAGCCGACGGTGACGACGGCGAGGTTGTCGGTGCCGACGATGAACAGCAGGTAGCCGAGGACCATAAGCACCATGCCGCCGAGGTACAGGTAGCGGCGCGGAATGCGCTTGTTCAGAATCGGGTACAGCGGCGCCATGATGATGCCGGCGATGACCGAGACAACGCCGACGATGGAGTAGGCGGCGGAGTTGTTCAGGATGAACTTGAACATGTACATGAGCACGCCGGTGGTGGCCACGTTGGCGATGGCGTACAGCAGGTAGGACAGGGCCACCCACAGCAGCTGGTCGTTCTGTGCGAGAGCCTTGAACGCGGCGAGCGGGCCGCCGTTGTCCTCGGCCTTGGTGCGCAGGGTGCTGGAGCTTTCCTTGGTGCCGAACGCGACGGAGCACACGGTGAGGACGCCGAGAATAGCCACGATGATGGCGAAGCAGGTCCAGCCGCTCTGGCTCTCCTGATGCTTGCCTGTGAAGATGTAGCTGAAGTAAGTGACGATCGGAATGACCACGATGGTCAGGCCGTTGTAGCCGATGGAGCCGCCGAAGGAACCGAGGGCGGTGTAGGTGGAGCGCTCATGGGAGTCGGAGGACAGCGCCGGAATCATGCCCCAATAGGAGATGTCGCGCAGGGAGTAGAACACGTCGAGCACGATGAAGGTGATGACGAACAGCACGATGAACAGCGTGGTGTTGACGTTCACCAAGCCGAACAGGCCGGTGTAGACCAGCACGAGTAGAACGGCGGAAACGGTGCCGCCGATGAGCTGCCATGGCTTGAAACGACCCCACTTGGTCTTGGTGTTATCGATGATGTTGCCCAGCAGCGGATCGATGAAGATCTCCGCGATACGGATGACAACCACAAGGCCGGTGATAACGCCGATGAGCTTGGTAGCGAGCGCCTTGTCAACGCCGGAGAACAGCGAGCTGGTGACGTAGACGATGAAGTAGGTGCTCAGCGCGTTGTAGAAGGCGGATTGGCCGACGTTGCCGAATGAATAGGCCACGCGGGACAGCAGACTGCCTTTCCTGGTTGGCTTCGCAGACTGCTGCGTCTCCTTCGGTGCGGCTGTGACATTGGATTCTGCCATCGTACTTCTCCTTAGAAGTTGTGATTGAAGCTGTAATCGGAAATCATCATTTGATTTCGCATGAGTTAAGTATATCCCTTTACCCCTGTTTAGTAAAATTTAACATCTGCGTTGTGCACTGTTGGGCGTGTCGCATTTTGTGCGATTCTGCACATATACATGTCATATTGTGTGCGATTCGCGGTATTTCGCCGACAGTAGACAAACAAAAGGCGATTGATGACATAGCATCATCAATCGCCTTTCATATTTTTCCGCACATACGTACGCTAAGCAGCCCGTTTCGACCGGGCAGATCGCTTCGATCGGGTCTGCAATTTTTGGCCGCGATTCACGTTTCGGCTGCGCCGGCACGAAACTATCTCGCACTTCCAGCGTCGTCGACAGGTACGCATGCTGCCGTACTGTGCGCTTGCTGGCAATCGCATCAGCCAAGGTGAGAATCGCAACGCGCGCAAGCTCGTTCTGATCGATTGCGAAAGTGCTCAACGGCGGCGACGTCAGCTGGGCAATCGTCTGGTTGTTGATGCTGATGACGCTGATGTCGCGGGGCACAATCACACCAACCGCGTTGAACGCCTGCAGCACGCCGACCGCGATGATGTCCGCCGAAACAATAACTGCGTCAGGCAGTGCGCCGTTGTGGTCACGGATAAACTGCTCCCCCAGCTTGCGACCATTCTCCACGGTGAACAAGCCGTCAGAATACACCAGTCCACGCAGGTCGAGACCATAACGGCCCATTTCACGCCGAAAATATGTGGCACGCCCCTCTTCGTCCACCTCATAAAAATTCGTCAGCCTCCCCTTGCCGCCGATGAATCCGACACGCTTCATGCCAGCCTTCGCACATGCTTCGACCGCGTCATGCACGGTCTGCTGTAGGTCGGGCTGCACGGAATCAAACAGGTTCGGTGCGGGATTCACATCGATGAACACACCGTATGGCATGACCTCATGCAACTTCTCAAGGTCGCTTTCGGCTATGACATTGGCGCCGATAGCCATGAAACCATCGAATTTCCCCTTCTGATTCAACATCTCGTCAAGACTGTGGAAAACAGTGAGCTCCATACGCTGCTGTTTGGCGTTATGTTCCAGCGCCGAACGCAAATCGGCAAAATACGAATCACGCAGCGTTTCGTCGGACTCCTCGTTGTCCAACAAGGCTACTTCGTGCGGAATGACGATACGCTTGGCCTGGGCGCTGTATCCCAAATCCTCGCTGGCGCGGATGATCGCGCGACGCGTCTCCTCACGCACCGACAGCGTCGGATCGCCATTCAACAGACGCGACACCGTGGCCTGCGAAAATCCCGTACGTTTCGCAATCTCCTTGATGGTCGCCATCGCTCCCTCGCCCTCCCATGGATGCCTCATCAGATTTTAGTAAAAGCATTACTAAATCCATCATATTACATTACCGAACGTATTCTTATAGCCATGACACAGCCAGAGCAATCACGGAAACCGCGAATCGCGCATCAGTCCACGGAACGGATGAACGAACTGCGTGCACAACAAAAATCCTTTGCCCTGCAGAACATGCGGAGCAAAGGACTCGGCAACGCCGGTCTGCCTTTCAAAGCGACCGGTCATAAAGGTGGCATCAGTCGGCAGGGTTCCAAACGCGGCTGACACCGTGGAGAAACGCGGTCACCGTCAGCCCCACGGGCCTGCGGCTGGAAGCGCCCGCCCTTCTGCGTGGCCGACTTGCCATGTGAGCCACCCCTCGATGACGCCACGCTCCGCATCGGTTCTACCGGACGCGTATACATCAGGCCTCTCCCCGGTGATGCTGCGGATGGAACCATACACATATCCACATTTTTCACGGAGACGGTTGCGGGGCTGCTGGCTTTCCATATACCGTCAGCGCATGGAAAGCTTCGGACACAATACATTTTTCACATTAGAGCAGGCACGGGAAGAGGCGGCGAGACGGCATCTTGAATGCAGGCAGGTGTTGTCGCGGATAAGGTCACGCTCCTCGGTTCCACTCTATGTAAGCCACGGCACAGCGCTGGAGCTGCATGGCATGATTGCCACCATGAATTATTTACCCGGATATGGTTCGGAGCTCGTTCACGTTTCGGTGTGCCGGCAACGTGACCTGCGGAAAATCCAGGGGATGAAATTCCATTACGCAAGGCATGGCGTAGACGTGGCGCACGCCGACGAATTGGTGTCAAGCGTCTCCGCGATGCAGGCGGTCTGCCAGATTGCGCCCTATGTCGACGAACGGAGTCTGGTGATCGCCATGGATTGGCTCACTTGCGCCAATCCCGATTTACGCGTCTGCACTCACGATGAGCTCTCCGACTACATCCGGAGTGCGCCGCGATTCATTGGGAGCGCCAAATGCAGAAAGGCCTTGCGCCTGTCCAAACCAGGTACCGATTCCCCGCAGGAAACGGTGCTTCGTTTGGAGAGCGATGCCTACGGGCTGCCTGAGGCACATGTCAATTATGAGATCATTGACCACATACGCGGCTCGGGCACGATGAAGGTGGATATCGCCTACCCGGATGACCGCGTCTGTATAGAATACGACGGAAATTACCACTACACCCACGGCCGCTGGATGTATGACCTCGATAAGCGCAACCGGCTGAGGGATCTTGGATTCACGCCTTTTGTCGCCACCCGCGAGCATTTGGCATCCAAACAGAAGCTGAACGAACTGTTCGGCATGGTCGCCCGAGCGATAGCCAGTCACCGTTACGGCTTGGACTAGTTCCGTAGGTGGTTTTTCGCTTCCGTAGGTGGTTGGTCAGAGTATCGGGGTTGGAGAAAGGCTTTATTCTGGCCGTTTTCATGCCGGGTATTCAGACCCAACCACCTACGGAACACCCAAACCGCCTACGGAACCGCATGAGTAGTCCCCGCAATGGATTTTTCGCCATTGATTCGGGGAATCCATGAAAGCCACAGCGGGCGCACCCTGCGTAAAGGTCATGCCCGCCGATTCATGGGAGCCATATGCGCAAGGGCCGTGCGGAAGCCACATATGTGGCTTCCGCACGGCCCTTGCATTCGTTGAACACTACCGTTCAGCCTGTCCAATTCACCAAGAACGGGACAGGAACGAAGCAGAAGGAGCCTTACTCCAGTTCCACGGCGCCCGTGTACAGCTGGTAGTATTCGCCCTTCTGCGCGATGAGCTCGTCGTGCGAGCCGCGTTCGATGATGCGGCCATGGTCGAGCACCATGATCACGTCGGAGTTGCGCACGGTGGACAGGCGGTGCGCGATCACGAACACGGTGCGGCCCTTCATGAGGTTGTCCATGCCGGCCTGCACCACTTCCTCGGTGCGGGTGTCGATAGACGAAGTGGCCTCGTCGAGGATCATGGCCGGCGGGTCTGCCACTGCGGCGCGTGCGATGGAGATCAGCTGGCGCTGGCCTTGGGACAGACCGGAGCCGTCGCCTTCGAGCACGGTCTGGTAGCCGTTGGGCAGCATGCGGATGAAGCTGTCCGCGTTGGTGAGCTTAGCGGCGGCGATGCACTCCTCGTCGGTGGCGTCGAGCTTGCCATAGCGGATGTTGTCCATCACGGTGCCGGTGAACAGGTTCACGTCCTGCAGCACGATGCCGAGCGACTTGCGCAGGTCGGGCTTGCGGATGCCCTTGACGGAGATGCCGTCATACAGGATCATGCCTTCCTGGATGTCGTAGAAGCGGTTGATCAGGTTGGTCACCGTGGTCTTGCCGGCACCGGTGGCGCCGACGAGCGCGACCTTCTGGCCGGGCTTGGCGAACCAGGTGATGTCGTGCAGCACGGGCTTGTCCGGGTTGTAGCCGAAGGTCACGTCGGTGAAACGCACGTCGCCCTGCAGCAGGGTCAGGCGCCCGTCCGGCGAGGTGATCGCGTTCTCGCGCGCCTTCCTTGCCACTTCCGCGGCCTTCGGGCTCAGCGACTGCGCGGCCTTCAGGGAACGGGTGCCGTCGTCGCCTTCCTCACGCTTCCAGGCCCAATGGCCGGTTTCGTGGTCCACTTCGGTCATGGTGCGGCCGTCTTCGCCGAGCTCGACGTTGACGAGTGTGACGGAGCCGCCGTCGTCCTCGGGCTTCTCATCCATCAGCTGGAAGATGCGGGATGCGCCGGCGAGCGCCATCATCACCATGTTGAACTGCATGGAGACCTGGCCGAGCGGGTTGACGAAGGAGCGCGACAGGGTGAGCAGGGAGATGAGGGCGCCGAGGGTGAGCTTGCCCGCGCCGGCGAGACCGAAGTTGCCCATGCCGGAGAGCGCCATGAATCCGCCGACGATGGAGAGCAGAATGTAGAGGATGTAGCCCATGTTGCCTACGACGGGCATGGTCACGTTGCCCCAGGTGTTCGCTTCGGCGGAGGCCTTGTACAGTTCCTCGTTCTTCTCGTCGAAGGTCTTCTGGGTGGCGTCCTCATGGTTGAAGACCTTGATGACCTTCTGACCGTTGACGGATTCCTCGACGAAGGCGTTCACGTCGCCGATCCACATCTGCTGCTTGACGAAGTAGCGGCCGGAGCGGGAGACGATGGCGCGCACGACTACGAACAGGATCGCGGCGAACACGAGTACGAAGATCGTGACCGGCACCGACAGCCACAGCATGGAGACGAGGGCCGCGAGCGCGGAGATCGCGGAGGAGAACATCTGCGGGAAGGACTGGCTGATGGCCTGGCGCAGGGTGTCGGTGTCGTTGGTGTAACGGCTCATGATGTCGCCGTGCTCGTTGGTGTCGAAGTAGCGAATCGGCAGCGTCTGCTGGTGGGCGAACATGTCGTCGCGGATCTTCTTCAGGGTGCCTTGTTCGACGGTGACGATGAGCCACTGCCATAGCCAGCTGCAGAAGGTGCCGGCGGCGTACAGGCAGCCCATGAGTGTCAGGGCGCGTAGCAGCGGGCTCCAGTCGGGGTTCTTCACGCCGACCAGCGGCAGGATGTAGTTGTCGATCAGCGACTGCAGGAACAGTGCGGATCCGGCTTGGGCGGCCGCGCCGACCAGAATGCACAGTACGATCGCCACGACATGCCACTTGTATTGGAAGATGTAGCCGAAGATGCGCTTGGTGGTTCCCGGCGCGGCTTTCTGCATCGGCGGTTTTGCGCCTGGCTTGTTACCCGGCTTGGTCTGCATGGTTTTTTCAGCGTTGTTCTTAGTCATTTCCGTTCCTCCTTTCACTTCAGTTCCTCAGGCTGGGCCTGGTTCTTGGTCTGCGACTCGTAGATGGAGCGGTATTCGTCGCAGGTCTTCAGCAGTTCCTCATGGGTACCGGATGCGGTGATGCGGCCTTCCTCCATGACGAGGATCATGTCGGATTCCTGCACGGACGCGATGCGCTGGGCGATGATGATCTTCGTGGTGTCGGGGATCTCGTCATGGAATGCGGTGCGGATCAGCTTGTCGGTCTTGGTGTCAACGGCCGAGGTGGAGTCGTCGAGGATCAGGATCTTCGGCTTCTTCAGGAGCGCGCGAGCGATGCACAGGCGCTGGCGCTGACCGCCGGAGACGTTGGTGCCGCCCTGTTCGATGTACGTGTCGTACTTGTCCGGGAACTCCTGGATGAAGCCGTCGGCCTGCGCGAGCTGGCAGGCGTGGCGGATCTCCTCGTCGGTGGCGTTCGGGTTGCCCCAGCGCAGGTTCTCGGCGATGGTTCCGGAGAACAGCACGTTCTTCTGCAGCACCATGGCGACTTGGTCGCGCAGGACCTCCATGTCGTAGTCGCGCACGTCGACGCCGCCGACCTTGAGCGAGCCGGAGGTCACGTCGTACAGTCGCGGCACGAGCTGCACCAGACTGGATTTTGCGGAACCGGTGCCGCCGACGATGCCGACGGTCATGCCGGAACGGATCTTCAGGTTGATATTGTCGAGCACCGGCTTTTCGGAGTTATCAGAGTAGCGGAAGTCGACGTTGTCGAATTCGATGGACCCGTCGGCCACTTCCTTGATGGGGTTGGCCGGGTTGGTCACCGTGCTTTCCTCGTTGAGCACCTGGCAGATACGTTCCGCGGACGCTGGGAAATGATGCACATGACGAAGACCATGGACAGCATCATCATGGCCATGAGGATCTGCATGGCGTAGGTGACCAGTGCGGTCAGGTCGCCGGTGGTCAGGCCAAGGGCGGCGTTGTTGCCGGATGCCACAATCTGCTTGGCGCCCATCCATGCGATGAGAATCATCGAGACGTATACGCAGACCATCATGAGCGGGTTGTTGAAGCTCATCACACGGTCGGCCTTGCTGAAGTCCTTGTAGATGCGCTGGGAGATGCGGCCGAACTTGCTGATCTCATGCGATTCGCGGGTGTAGGACTTGACCACGCGGATGCCTTGAAGGTTCTCGTCGACCACGTTGTTGAGCTTGTCGTAGGTGTGGAACACGCGCTCGAACACCGGGTGCACGTACACCGCCAGGCCGCACAGACCGAAGGCGAGAACAGGGATGCACGCCAGGAACACCAAGGAAATGGACGGGCTGATGCGGAACGAGAAGATCCACGCCACGATCATCATGATCGGGGCTCGCACACCCAGACGAATGATCATGGAATAGGCGTTCTGCAGGTTGGTCACATCGGTGGTGAGCCTGGTGATGATCGAGCCGGTGGAGAACTTGTCGATATTGGTGAAGCTGAAGCCCTGCACCTTCTCGAATTCGTCATGACGCAGGTTCTTGGCGAATCCAGCGCCGGCGATCGCGGCGAACTTACCGGCAAGGAAGCCAGCCGCGAGCGAACATAGCGAGCACGCCAGAAGAATCAGACCGAATTTGACGATGGCGGGCATGCTTTTGCCGGTGATGCCTTCATCAATCAACGACGCCATCACCGTGGGGATGAGGATTTCCAGAACACCTTCGACCACCACAAATATCGGGGTGAGAATGCTGGGCTTCCTATATTCACGCAGCGATTTGCCAAGCGTGCGTACGAGATGCCGCTTTTGTTTTGGCTGCGATTGCACCGCAGCCGTTGTCACGTTTGTTCCGCTCACTTACTCTTCCTTTCCTGTTTCGTCTTCCTGTGATGTTTTCCGTACAGTTGGTTGCGATTCGCATTCCCGCGATTGCCGTTCCCGCGATTCCGCCTCGCACAATGCCAGGCTGGAGTAGCGACTTTCGTCGCCGATCAGCCCGGTGGAGACCAGATTGGTTTGCATCACGTCGAGCACGTGCATGAATTCGCGGATCTCGTCGTCGCTCAGGCCCTGCAGCAGAATGCCTTCCATGGCGATTGCGCTGGTGCGCAGCGCTTCGGCGATGTCGCGCGATTTGTCGGTAAGCACGATTTTCTTCAACCGCGCGTCCCTCGGCACGGATTCGCGCACGATAAGCCCTTTGCGTTCCATCAATGCGAGCACTCTGCTCGACGTCGACCGGGTGATGCCGAAGCGGCGCTCCACGTCCTGCGGGAAGATCTCCCGTTCCGAATGGCGTGCGAGGAAGGTGATGATGTCGATGTTGCCACCGCTCAGACTATCCACTTCCATGGGGCGCGTCACCGCAAGATACCGGTTGATGACGTTGTGCAGCGATCGGATGGCGACGCTCGGCGGCTTGCATGCGCCTCGGTCCCACGCTTCGGTGAACGCGGGGTTCACCGAAGCTGTTCCATCGTTCTGTATATCGTTCACGGAACATACGATAACACGTTGTACATACAACAGTTGCATATGCAACATTCAGCGTGTCGTGTGTGACGGAACCGGATCGCAGCACACCGAACGCAATATTGTAATCGCAAAATCGCTTAAAAATAGCCAAAAATAAGCCCGGAACAAGCCGAAACCAAGTATGAAAAAGCCGAGGATGTGGTCCGTACCGGTTCATTCGCGGGCCACATCCTCGGTCTAAATCCTTGAAACTCCTTTTGCTTACGTCTTGTTTACGTCAATCCGTCTTATTCGGCGGTTTCGGCGATTTTGGCGTATTCATCGAGCATGAAGGCGGTGATGGCCTTGCCGCCGTCGCTCATCAGCATCGGCATGGAGTTGATCGGCATGGACTTGAGGAACATGCGCATCATGTCGTTGTCGGGCAGCTGCGGCAGATTGCCGGCCTCGCCTTCCGCATACACGGATGCGACGATTTTGGAGCCGACCGGATCGTCGGCCCATTCGCCGAACGTGGACCATTCGTCGAGCGGCAGGGCCTTGCCGTCGCCGTCGAGCGTGATGACGGCCACGGCGGCGATGTCGCGGCTGGACGTGCCGACTTCGACGGTGTATTCGCCGGCTTCGACATGCCAGTCGTTGAACTTCTCGGACCAGTAGGCGAAGGCGCGCTCGTCCAGATCGAAGGAGATCTCAGCCGATTCGCCGGCCTTGAGGAACACCTTTCGGAAGCCCTTGAGCTCATGCTTCGGGCGGGCCACGGAGGCCTTGCCTGGAGCCACGTAGACCTGCACGGTTTCGGCGGCGTCCACGTCGGACGTGTTGGTGACGGTCGCGGTGACGTGTGCGGTGTTGGCGCCGGTCTTGGCGACGTTCACGCCGTCGATCGCAAAGGTCGCGTAGCTCAGGCCGAAGCCGAACGGGTAGTCGACGGCCTTGTCGTACGTGTCGTAGTAGCGGTAGCCGACGAACACGCCTTCGCCGTAATCGACGTGACCTTCCTCGCCCGGCCAGTTGATCATGCTCGGATCGTCGTTGATGTCCATCGGAATGGTCTGTGCCAGCTTGCCGGACGGGCTGACCTTGCCGAAGATCACGTCGGCGAGCGCCGGACCGCCCGCCTGGCCGAGCAGCCAGGATTCGAGGATGCCCTTGGCGTTGCCCGCCCATGGTGCCACGGAGACGACGGATCCGTTGGACAGCACCACGACGATGTTCTCGTTTTCGGCGGCGACGGCGTTGAGCAGTTCGACCTGCTTGGCTGGAATGTCGAGGGTTTCGCGGTCGAAGCCTTCGGATTCGGCGGCTTCCGGAAGGCCGAGGAACATGAGGACGACGTCGGCGTTTTTGGCGGTTTCGACGGCTTCGGTTTCGAGCTTGGCGTCGGCCGGTTCGAGGTCGAGGGTGAAGCCCGGTGCGAACGCGACGTCCGCTCCGCGTTCGGCGAGGGTGTCGAGGAAGCTGGTCATCTTGGTTGGGGTGATGTGGGACGAGCCGCCGCCCTGGTAGCGCGGGGTGCGCGCGAATTCGCCGATGACGGCGATTTTCGCGTTTGCCGCGACCGGCAGGATGTCGTCGTCGTTTTTGAGCAGCACCATGGATTCGACGGCGGCCTGGTGGGCCACCTCGTCGTGGGCGTCCACGTCGAAACGGTAGTTCTCGACGCTCATGGCGGCACGGGTCTTGTTCACGAGGTCGACCATGCCTTGGGCCATGCGGTCGAGCTGTTCGGGCTGGATGCGGCCGTCACGTGCGGCGTAGACGATCTGGTCGTCCGTGTAGCTCGGCGGCATTTCAAGGTTGAGGCCGGCGTGAGGGAGGCGACGCGGTCGTGGTCGGCGCCCCAATCGCTCATGACGATGCCTTCATACCCCCATTCGTCGCGCAGCACGTCGGTGAGCAGCCAGCGGTTTTGTGCGGAATGCACGCCGTTGATGCGGTTGTAGGAGCACATGATGGTCCATGGCTGGGCGGTTTTGACGATGTGTTCGAAGGCCGGGAAGTAGATTTCACGCAGCGCGCGCTGGGAGATGTTGGCGGATACGCGCAGACGGTCGGTCTCCTGGTTGTTGGCCGCGAAGTGCTTGAGCGAGGTGCCCACGCCCTTGGACTGCACGCCGGCGACGATGCCGACTGCCTCATGGCCGGCCAGATACGGGTCTTCGGACCAATATTCGAAGCAGCGGCCGCCGAGCGGATTGCGCTTGATGTTGACTCCGGGGCCGAGGATGACGGCCACCTTCTCCTGGATGCATTCCTCCGCCATGGCCTCGCCGACCTTGTGGATGAGTTCCGGGTTCCAGGAGCTGGACAGGCCGGCTGCCGGCGGGAAGCAGGTGGCGGGCACGGAGTCGTTCAGGTCGGTTTCGCCGGTGCTGGATGCCAGGGATTTGCGCAGTCCGTGGGGGCCGTCGGTGATCATGTAGCCGGGAATGCCTTTGGTTTCCACACCCTGCAGGTGCCAGGCGTCGCCGCCGGAGGTGAGGGACGCCTTCTCTTCGAGGGTCAGGTCGTTGACGGAAGGATAAGCGGTGTCGCTCATGAGCTGCCTCTTTCGTATGTCTTCTGTGTTTCTGGTGCCTTTCGGCTATTTTCTCGGCCGTCTCGCGATTGTTTCGCGGTGGGACTTCAACCCCGAATTCCCTACCTACCGATTGGTAGGTACTTTATCAAAAAACAATCCTCAACACGCCAATCATCTTTGGAAAAGAAACCGACCGACCGTAAAGTGAATTGCATATTCCAATAACCTCCAGCAACGACGGGAGCACATTATGGCCAACGACGAAGTCGACCGCAGAAGCGCGATTCTCAACGCGGCGGTCGAATGTTTCGGCACGCTCGGCTACTACGGCACGTCGCTGCAGCGCATCGCCACCATGGTGAACCTCACCAAACCGGGCGTGCTGCATTACGTCGGCAGCAAGGAAGGGCTGCTGCATGCGGTGCTCGACGAAATGTACGACCGTGAGACCGAGGACGTCACCGCCGGCATGGTGCGCGACGAGCGTCCGCTTATCGCCGAAATGTGGCGCAGGACGGTGGCGGTCAACGCCAAACGTCCCGAATTGGTGCACATGTTCTCCACGCTGAGCGCCGAGGCGCTCAATCCCGACCATCCGGCGCATGATTATTTCGCCGAACGCGAGGAACGTATCGTGGAAGTGGCCGCGAACATCCGCTGGCATGTGCCGGAAGGCGTTGACGCCGAGCAGGTGCTGCGTTCCGGATTCGCGATGATGGACGGCGCGCAGCTGCGTTGGCTGCGGGTTCCGGGGCGCGATTTGAACGAAATGTGGGCGAGTTGCGAGGACGTGCTCTTCCCCCTGCCGCAGTGGGAGGGCTACCGCTGACCATGAAATATCTGTTGGCACCGGATTCGTTCAAGGAAGCCGCTTCCGCGCAGGCCGTGGCTGAGTCGATGCGCCGGGGCGTGGCGGCCGGCGATCCCGGCGCCGAATGCCGCATGATGCCGTTGTCCGATGGCGGCGAGGGATTGACCGACGCGCTGGTCCAGGCAACCGGCGGCGAATTGCGATCGGAGCACGCGCATGACGCGCTGGGCCGGCCGATCATCACACGATATGGATTCCTTGGCGAGGGCGGTTTCGGAACATCTCACGATGGAGAGAATCCTCGCACCGCGGTGGTCGAGTTGGCTGCGGCGAGCGGCATCGAGCGCATCTCCCCCGCCGACCGCGATCCGTTGGCGGCGTCCACTTTCGGCACCGGCGAGCTGATTCGCGCCGCGATCGACGCCGGAGCGGAACGCATCGTACTTGGATTGGGCGGCAGCGCCACCACCGACGGCGGCACTGGCCTGGCCCGAGCGCTCGGCCATCGTTTCCTCGATGCGGACGATTGCGAGCTGCCGCTTGGCGGCGGCGCACTCCCCCGGCTTGCCCGCATCGACGACACCGAGGTTCCCGACGACGTGCGAAACATCCCGATCGTATTGGCATGCGACGTCACCAATCCTCTGACCGGGACGGACGGCGCCGCCGCCGTGTTCGCGCCGCAGAAAGGCGCGAACACGGAACAAGCCGCATTGCTCGACTGCGGTTTGGGCAGGCTCGCCGACGCCATCACGGCACTGAACGGTCGCAAAATAACAGATAAGCCGGGCGCGGGCGCGGCGGGCGGCACCGGCGGCGGCATGCTGGGCCTGTTCAACGCGACCATGCGCCCCGGCATCGAGTTGGTGCTCGATTTGCTGCATGCACGCGAGGCGTGCGCGTGGGCCGATGTCGTCATCACCGGCGAAGGGTCGATCGACGGGCAGACGCCGTACGGCAAGGTACCGAGCGGCATCGCGCGACTGGCGAAATCGCAAGGAAAACCGGTTATCGCCATCGGAGGAAAAGTGACGCGCGATCCGAACGTCACCGCCGCGCTCAACGAAGCCGGCATCGTCGCGACGTTCGGCATCGCACCCGGCCCAGCCGCTCTGCCGGAACTGCTCACCGGAACAAAACGCAACGTGGAGGCCACCTGTGCCGCCATCGCCAGTCTGCTGAGCGTCGCGCGCGAATGCTCATCGAGACCTCATCAATGAGGAACAGGAACCCCGCCTGTTGCACCGGTATTGAGGACTACTTTGGGGTCATCATCAACAGGCCACTCGCCTGAACTAGATTTTCACATCTGCTTACGGTAAGTATTCACGCAAGAGCGGAACCGCGAAATCAACTTCGCCGCAACCGGTCTGACGAATGACATATGCATCCAGCAACCGCTTGCGAATATGTTTGGCATTGTCGATATCAAAATTATCAAAGCTATCGAAAAACGACAGAAGTGAAGCCTTCCACCGCGCATGACCAGCTATGCGGCGCGCTTCGAGAAGCGGAACATGAGCAGGGCCAGGATCTCACCCGTCACGGCCATGCCGAAGAACACCCACATGCTGGTGGAAAACCCGGCGACGTAGGCGGCCGCGGACTTCATGCCCGCGACACGGTTCGCTGCGGAGAATTCGGCGATCAGCGTGGACGCGACCGCGGTGCCGATGGCGCGGCGAGCTGCTGCACGGTGTTCATCACCGCGGAGCCGTCGGCGTTCATCGCGGCCGGCAGCTGGTTCAGCGCATGCGTCTGGTCAGGCACGAGCACGAATCCGGATGCGGCCATGAACAGCGCGTAGGCGATCGCGACGGCCCATTCATGCGCGCCGCCGAGCATCATCACAATATCCATGATGGCCACGCCGACAAAACCACAGGCGATGAATTTCGGCGGAAAATGCGCTTTCAGCGCACCTCCGATCAACGGCGCGGAAATCGCGCCGACACGGCTCCCGGCAGCAGAATCAGGGCGGCGATCATGCTGGTGTGGCCGAGTCCGCGCTGCAATAGAATCGGCAGCAGGAAGTTCACACCGAGCACGCCACCGGACGACATCAGCAGAATCAGCATGCCCAATGTGAATCCGGGGAATGCGAACGTGCGCACCTCGACCAGCGGATGCTCCATCTTCAGCTGCACGGCGGCGAACACACCCAGCACCCCGATCGCGCCGACAAGCACCGTCCAGAAGCGCCAGTCGCCGTTCCACTGCGCGAAGAAGCTCGCCGCCACGATGATGCCGGCCAGACCGGCCGCCACCAATACCAGCGATGGCACCGACAGATGCCCCTTCCCGCCGTGGCGGATGTCGGGGACGGTAGCGCATCCCAGCACGAGCGAGATGAGCAGGAACGGGATCATCGTGTAGAAGATCCAATGCCAGTTGAGGAATTCCATGACGAGCCCGCCGAACACCGGGCCGATGGCCGGGGCCGCGCAGGTCACCAGACTGACCAGGCCAAGCATCATGCCGCGTCGGTTGAACGGCGCTTTCTCGAGGATGATGTTGGTCAGCAATGGCAGCGAGACGCCGGTGCCCAACGCCATGATGAGCCGCGCCGCGAGCAACATCGGAAAGTTCACGGCGAGCGCGCCGACCACCGTACCTGCCGAGAACAGCGCCACGGCGGTGACGAACAGCCCCTTGGTGGGGAATGTGCGCACCATGAACGGTGAGGTGGGGATGGCTATGGACAGGAGCAGCAGATAGCCGGTGGTGAGCCATTGCACCACGTCGGCGGAGATGGAGAACTCCCCCATCAGCGTGGAGTAGGCGATGTTGAGCGACGTTTCGGATAGGATGCCGAGGAAGGTGAGGATGGAGAGCGCCACCACCACGATAGTGAGTCTGCCTTCGCTCATATATCTGCTTGGCTGTGGCCCCTCCCGCATCGCCTTTGCCGGCTGTTCCCGCCGCTGTTCGCGTTCCGTCATGATCTGCGACTCCTTCCTTTTCGTCATGGGTGACCGCATCGTTTGCCGCATGGCTCGATGGCCCTCCGGCCTACCGTTTCTCCGCCGTATGAGATCGAGGATCGCCGCCCGCCATCAACGTTTCGACACGTGCCGGCCAGGCATCGGCCACCTTCGTGGTCCATTCCCCTCCCCGGTCCGTGTCCATCAGCCGATGCATAGCCTGCAGCGTGGCGACCGTGGTGGCGACGTCCTGCGGGCTGATGCCGGACAGCACGCCACGCAGATGCTCATGGAACTGGTGCACGTACAGTTCGCGGATTTCCTCGGCGGCTTCGGTCAGGCTCAACGTCACCGCACGGCCGTCGGCTTCGGATGCGTGCTTGACCACAAGGCCTTTGACCACCAGTTCGTTGACAAGCTTCGTGATGCTTGGTGCGGTTACTCCCAGAAAGGCGCTGATGCCGCTGACCCGTGCGGCGGGAGCCGGGGATCCGGCACGATGATTGAGATTCCAGATGGCGTCGATGACATGCACGTGACGAGGCTTCATGTTTTCGGCAGTTCCGGCAACGCTTCGGTGATGCGTTTCGCCATCCAGCACACGTCGATCAGATCACGCACGTCGTCCAGGGACAGTTGTCGTTGCCCGCTTCGCGATTCCACCATGGCACCCTATTCGTTACTAATAGTCATTACTAAAGGTAAGTATATGGGTGCTCCGGACAACGGGATCGCAGCCTTGGCCCATCAGTCTTCAAGGCATGTTTTCACAACCCGACGCCAACAAGTCCGGGCGCGCACCCACTGGATGCATGCCCGGACTCCACGGAAATCCCAATGGCCTTTGCGCTACACGCGACGGGCGGCGAGCTCCCCGCCCACCCGGTCGACGCGCTTGTCGAGGTCGTAGAAGAAGAGCAGCGCGGCCATAACCACGACCATGGCGACCGGCACCCACACGAAGGTGTTGACCATGGCGGAGACGGTGGCATCGGACCGCACGGCGAGCGAGCCGTCATATCCGCTGGCACCGAGTATCCACGCGATGGCGGCCGAGGAAACGCCCATGGCCACCTTCATGGAGAAGCTGGACGAGCTGAACACGATGCCATCGGACCGCACGCCGCTGCGCCATTCGCCATATTCCACCACGTCGCCGCTCATGGCGTTGAGCGCGGCGTTCATCGGGATGATGCCGACCATGCGCACGATGATGGAGACGAAGAACACCCACAGGTTGCTCGGATCGACGAACACCAGCAGACTGCGACGGCGACGAGCACCAGGCCGGCCATCGAGGCGTTGCGTTTGCCGAACCGGGCCACGAGCGGTCCGGCGAACGGCAGGCCGATGACCATGGGGATCACTGTCGCCAGACCGATCACGGCGATCAGATTGGAGTTGCCGAGCACGTACTTGGCGATGTAGGCGGCCATGCCGTTGTAGGTCGTTGAGCCCCAGCGTGAGCCACCAGTACTTGTTGCGCGCAAGCGCCTTGAAATGGTCGCGACGGGAATTCTGCCGGCGCGCCCATCCACGCCATCGCCCGGTTTCATGGACGCGATCTCATGCGTATTCGCGAAGGTGAACCAGTAGCCGAACGGGATCATCACGGCGATCGCCCCGAAGAAGACGCTCCAGCCGAGGGACGAACCGCCGAGGAACTCACTCCCGACACCGGTAAACCGGTGAGCAAACTGAATCTTGGACGCTTCGGCGCGGGCTTCATCTTCTTCTGCATCGTCTTCATGATGTCCGGCACCATCGGATCCACCGTGCTGCTCCCAGCCCGCTTCAACACGCTCGGCATCGGTCAGGGCGAAACGATCCTCGGCACGATGAACTCCATCGGCATCATCTTCGCCCTGATCTCCAACGTCATCTTCGGCTCGCTGTCCGACGCCTCCCACAGCCGTTTCGGCAAGCGCACGCCATGGATCATCATCGGCGGACCGATCGCCGGCATCGGATTCTACCTGACCTCCATCTCCCCCGACGCTGCCGACCATCATCGCCTCCTGGTCACTGCTGCAGATCAGCCTGAACTGCATGATCGCGCCATGCGTGGCGATCCTGTCCGACCGCGTTCCGCAGAAATACCGCGGCTCCATGTCCGCATTCTACGGCGCGGGCCAGATCGTCGGCCAGTCCATGGGCACCATCATCGGCTCCGCCTTCATCGATGCTCCGAAGACCGGCTTCATGATCGACACCATCTGCTGGTGCCTGTGCGGCATCGGCACCGTGCTCCTGCTCCCGCGCGAACTGTCCGCGGCCACGGCCGACGCGAGAGATTCGACATCAGGCAGATCGCCATGCAGTTCCGCCCGCCGACCAAGGGCGCGCGCGATTTCTATCTGGCGCTCGTCGGACGTCTGATGCTCATCTTCGGTTACAACATGATCGTCGGCTACCAGCTGTATGTATGCATGAAGTACATCGGACAGGACGCCAAGGCCACGGCCTCCACCGTGTCCACCATGGCCGTGATCACCATGGTCGTCCCCCTCGTCGTACCCCTGGTCTCCGGCCCGATCTCCGACAGGATCGGCAAGCGCAAGCTACCGGTGTTCGTCTCCTCCACCATCATCGCCATCGGCATCGCCGTGCCGTGGGTGCTCAAGTCCCAGTTCTCCATGTTCGTCTACGCGGCGCTCATGGGCCTCGGATACGGCATCTACATGGTGGTCGATCAGGCGCTGAACGTCGACGTGCTACCGAACCCGAACGAGGCCGGCAAGGCTCTCGGCATCCTGAACCTCGCCAACACACTCGGACAGGTTATCGCGCCGATTGTCGTCTCCTCCATCGTGGTGGCCACCGGCGGCTACTTCTTAGTATTCCCGATCGCCATCGCGGCCGTAACGATCGGTGCCGTGGTGATTCTGTTCATCAAGAAGGTGAAGTAGCGCGGCGGGATCGTAGGACCACGCATTCACAGGCGCGCAAGGGCCGTTCCTTTCCGAGGGTTTCAATCTCTCCACCGGTTTTTCGAAAAGGAACGGCCCTTCGCCATGGCAAACCCCGTAGCTGGCATCGTTCCGTAGGTGGCTCTGCCGTTCCGTAGGCGGTCACCTGCGGCATCGGCGATGAGAAACGGCCGTATTTGAGCCGTTCCTTCAGTGACCATCCGACCCCAATCACCTACGGAGTCTGAAAACCACCTACGGAAAACCGGACCTTGTCGGCAGTCGCCAGGTCCTAGGCACCACCCGACCGCATATACGCGCGGAACCGATGCGGCACCCCGACGAATCATTGCAAAACCGGCCATACAAGCGATGCCCGCAATATGCGCGACATGCGCTGCGTCGATTTGTGAAATCACCTAAATCATAGTAAACTACCAAGTGGTAATTAAAGGACACCGCTTCAACGAGGAAAGTGAGCAATCCATGACCAACACCACCGACCTGCCATACAAGAACCCCGACCTGCCCACCCAGGAACGCATCGCCGATTTGCTCGGACGCATGACCCTCGAAGAGAAGGTCGGCCAGATGATGCAGCTTGATGCTCGCAGCGGCGACTTGGACGACCTGATCGTCAACAAGCACGTCGGCTCGATCCTGCACACCTCCCCCGCGGACCTGCCCCGCGCGGTCGAAACCGTGAACACGAAGACCCGCCTCGGCATTCCGCTGATCATCGGCGACGACTGCATCCACGGCTATTCCTTCTGGCCAGGCTCCACCATCTTCCCATCCCAGCTCGGCATGGCAACAAGCTTCGACACGGCCAAGGTCCAGGCCGCGGGCCGTGCCACCGCCGAAGAGGTCTCCACCACCGGCGTGCATTGGACGTTCTCCCCCGTGCTGTGCATCGCCCGCGACACCCGTTGGGGCCGTGTGGACGAGACGTTCGGCGAGGATCCGTATCTTATCGGCGAGATGGCCTCCGCCATCGTCAAGGGCTATCAGGGCGGCGCCAAAGCTGGCGAGCCGCTCGCCAAGGATGCGATTCTGGCCTGCGCCAAGCATTTCGCCGGCTATTCCGAAACGCAGGGCGGCCGCGACGCTTCCGAAGCGGACCTGTCCCACCGCAAGCTGGAATCGTGGTTCCTGCCGCCGTTCGAACGCGTGGCGAAGGAGGGTTGCGGCACGTTCATGCTCGGATACGAATCCATCGACGGCGTGCCGGTCACCTTCAACAAGTGGCTGCTGTCCGACAAGCTGCGCGGCGACTGGCACTACCAGGGCACGCTGATCACCGACTGGGACAACGTCGGCCGTTCCGTGTGGGAGCAGAAGGTCAAGGCCGATTACGTGCACGCCGCCGCGGACGCGGTCAAGGCCGGCAACGACCTGATCATGACCACGCCGAAGTTCTACGAAGGTGCCATCGAGGCCGTGAAGACCGGCCTGCTGGATGAGTCGCTGATCGACGAAGCCGTGTCCCGCATCCTCGCACTCAAGTTCCGCCTGGGCCTGTTCGAAGATCCGCGTCTGCCGGACCAAGAGCGCATCAAGACGGTTATCGGCTCCAAAGCCCATCAAGAGCTCAACCTGCAAATCGCACGCGAATCCGTGGCGTTGCTGAAGAATGACGGCGCATTGCCGTTCTCGGCTGCGGCGGGCAAACGCATCGCCGTGGTGGGCCCGCTTGCCGATGACGCGCAGGAGCAGTTGGGCGATTGGGCCGGCAATTCCGGTCAGGTCAATTGGATGCCGGATGGCCAGCCGCGTGAGATGATCACCACCGTGCTTGACGGGTTCAAGCAGCTTGCGCCCGAAGGATGCGAGGTTGCGTATTCGCGTGGCGCGAACATCATCGATTTGGTGGACGATCCGGAAGGCGAGTTCTATCCGGATGGCCAGCCTCGTCCGAAGCTCGCCGTCTCCGCCAAGTTCGACCAGCAACTGCTGGATGAGGCGGTGGACAACGCTCGCCGTTCCGACCTTGTTGTCGCCGTCGTGGGCGATGTGGTGCAGTTGGTCGGCGAGACCTGCTCCACCGCCACACTGGAACTGCTCGGCGGGCAGAACGCCATGCTCAAAGCGCTTGCCGACGTGGCCCGCGAGACCGGCAAGCCGCTGGTCGTGGTGCTGATGAGCTCCAAGCCGCAGGTGATGCCGGCATGCGTGATCGGCACGAATGGCGTGATCGTGGACGAATCCACGGCCGACGGTGTCAGCGCGTTCATGTGGGCGCCGAATCCGGGTATGAAGGGTGGCCAGGCCATCGCCGAAATCATTCTTGGCGAAACCGAGCCGAGCGGACGTCTGCCGATCACCTTCCCGCGTCATGCGGGCCAGCTGCCGGTCTATTACAACCAGATCCGTGGCCAGCACGGCAATCGTTATGCCGATCTCACGCAGGATCCGGCGTTCGCGTTCGGCGAGGGCCTCGGCTACACGACCTTCGCGTATGGCGAACCGACAATCACGAACGTTCCGGCTTCCGGCACGTTCGCCACCACCGATACCATGCATGTCGAGGTTGCGCTCACCAACACCGGCGAGCGCAAAGGCACCGAAGTAGCGCAGTTGTATATCGGCGATATCGTGACGTCCTACAGTTGGACGGACCGCGAGCTCAAAGCGTTCCAGCGCGTGGAGCTTGAGCCGGGTGAGACCAAGACCGTTGCGTTCGATATTCCGGTTTCGGAGTGCACTATCGTCGATTCGGATGCCAACCGTATCGTCGAGCCGGGCGAGTTCGAAGTGTTGATTGGCCATTCGAGCCGTCGTCGCGATTTGAAGCGCACCACGTTCACTGTGGCGTAGTTGTATGCGATAGTGCGATTGCGTTGCGTAACCACATTGCGTAATCGCACTATTCAATACCCCCTTTCGCTCACGCAAAGTAAATCAAGCCGTCAATATACGTATGTGAGCGAAAAGGGGTAATCGTATGCCATTATGCAAAATCACAAATGGCGGAATTCCAACGTTTCCTATTTCTAAAATCAGATAATTCAGCGCACGTATGCGCAAAAACGCACTTTTCCGCAATCCGTGAGCAAAAGGGTGGCTTGCGATTGGACTCGTGCAAGCCACAAACCACCAATCAAATCGCAAATCGCAATCCGTGAGCAAAAGGGTGCCTCACGCAAACCAAACCGCAAACCGCAAGTCCAAAAACCGCAGGTCGAAAAACGAAAGCAGATAGACAATCATCAGAATCACGCAATCGCAACCAACCGGCGGAACGGACACGACCAAATCAATAAATCCGAATCAGCGGTAGGCGTCCCACAGGGGCTCGGGGAACAGCAGGTTTCCATTTCAGCCCATTCTGCGCATAGGTCGACTTCCGGTTCGCGCAGCCACCACAGCTGGATGCCATCCATGATTTCCATGGCCTTGCGCACCACCGGCCGCATGCTTTCCTCCCATGAGCCGAGTTGCGGCGGAACCAACCATGGATAACGGGAATAATGTGCCCAGATGTTGTCCATTCGTTCCATGAATTCATCATGCAGCGGATGGTCCGGGTTCAGGGATTCGGCCGACAGCACGGTGAACAGCTGCACCATCATGCGCCGGCGCGAGTTGTGTTTCACCAGGTAGTGCAGGTATGCGGGGAAATGCGGCGCGGATGGGTCGCTGCCCGGCATGCCCGATGAGAAGAAGTCCTCCGGAGTGCCGGTTTGCCCGTAGTATTCGTCATATACCAGCGCCAGCATCTTGTCTTTGTTTTCGACGTATCGCAGCACGCCTTGTTTGGAAATGCCGACCCGATCGGCCACGTCCTGGATGGAGATGCCGTTGAATCCGCGTTCGCTGATGAGCTGCACCGCCGCATCCAGCACTTCCGCACGACGCTCTTGTGGCGATTTGCGGGTACGTTTCGAAGTCTCTTCCTCTGCCATGACTCCGAGTCTAATGCCCTTTGCGTCAATTGTCGTTGATTGACGGCGCCGATGCCACGTCATCGTGGGGCGCATCCGCTTGAATCCATCCATGACGCCATACGCGGGTCAGATCCCACGCTTCGAGATTGCCGCCGTTGCGCGGATCGCGTGGCGGTTTTCCTTCGCCGCTGCCTGGTTTCGCGGAACGCGCAAGCTGGTAGCTCCAATAGACCTGCCCCGCCGACGCATCCCATGCCGCGCGTTGCAATCGCGACACTTGACGGTATGCGTCCGCTCGGTTCCGGCCGTGCAGGGCCCACCGGTTCTCCACGCACCACTCGCCCACAAGTACAGGGATATGGCGGGCCGCCGAACGGATGGCGATTTCGCGCGCACCCACCAGCATTCGGTACAGCCATGGCAGGTGCCGCGATCGCAGGTACAGTCGGCGTGCCGGTCCCGCGAACAACGGCTCCTCCATGGCGATGAGATATTGGTGGGTGTCGAGCATGACGTTGCGCATGCCGGCGCGACGGAACCAGTCGCCCCAGCGGAGCAGTCGGAAGCCATCATGGAATACGATTATGGTTTCCGGGCGCAGTATGGCGCGCAGCCGGGTGTAGGCGTCGCAGTAGAAGCGCTTCAGAAAGCGCAGTGGGACATGCGTGCTGCCGGAGGCCTCGCGGACGTCCTTCGCCGTATTCGACGTGCCATGGAACACCGACCAGCTCACCGGTTCGTTGAGCACTTCGATGCTGTGTAGGGTCGGCTCGTCACGATATCGGCGGGCCAATCGTTCCAGCACATTCAGCGCGTATTCCACCAAGTCCGGATTCTGCGCCCATTTGCACACGCCCGTCAGACCGCCGTTGTCGAAACCATTCTGTGAGCCGGGCACGGTATGCAGGTCGATCATGATCTTCAGTCCCGTCTCCCGCGCCCAACGGAACGCGCGGTCGAGGTATGCGATGCAGCCCGGATGTCCGGGCCAGTCGCCGAAGATGAAATATGGTATGGGAATGCGCACGAGATTGAGCCCATGGTCGGCGATGATGCGGAAATCCTCCAGGGTGATGTAGGCGTCGCGGTGCCGGCGCAGTTCCTCGGCGAGATTCCGCTCGGACCAGAGGGCGCCGTGCGTGCGATGCATCCAGATTTCGTCGTCTTCGTCAGTGCGGACGAACGGTTCCGGATCCATCCATTTCTCCAGCACCAGCCAGTTGCCGAGGTTCACGCCGTTGATTCGCTCGTCGATGCCCAGCACCATGCGTCTCACCGCCTTTCCACGCGGGGTTTCGCCCGACTTGCCGTTTCCGCCCATTCAAAAACCAAACAGCCCAAACCAAACCCCTATTCAGCCCAATGGACCAAGGAACGCAACGTTCCTTGGCCCATTGTATGCGTCCCGCAATCAGCCACGCGGCCGGTTGGAATCGGACCACGGCCGGATTGGGGTTTCGGAATGATCGTGGCCGGATGGGCGGGATCAGTCGACCGGCTTCGTCTTGTCCGCCTCGTAGTCGAAGAAGTCGAAGTCGGCAGTCTTCTCATGCAACGCGGCATCGGTGACGGCGACGCCGACCATGGTGCCGGTGAATTCGCCATACTTGCAGTATTCATCGGAGAAGGTGGTGGTATCGAAGTCGGGGCCGGCGATGGCGAAAGGCTGGGCTACTTCTGGATGGGGAACCAGTCTTGGGCGATGCAGCGTCCAAGGTCCCATGCGTCCCAGCCGATCCAGCCGGGAGTGTTGACAGTGTCAGTGAGCAGCTTGTAGTTCCAGTAGTAGAAGCCGCTGCCCTTGCTCCATGCGGCGAGCTGGGATTCGGCTACGCCCTGGTACAGCGAGCGCTTCTGTTCGGCGGTCAGGGTTTCGACCTGAGCCCCTTCCTCGCCGTTGAGCACGCTTTGTCCGCCGTGGGTGTCCACACCGCAGCCGACGGAGTTGAACAGGCACCACTCCCCCACAATCACCGGGAAGTATTCGCTCATCTCGGCGATCATCGGCGCATAGGTATTCCTCACGAAGTCGTCGTAGCCTCCGCTGTCTGCGGGCAACCCATCGTTTCGGCGGTCATGAGGTATTGGTGGGTATCGAGGACCACGTTCTTAAACTCGGGCGCGAGCTTGCCGTCGGGGCCGCGCATGAAGTCCTTCCACTGTTCGATGTCGAAACCGTCGTGGAACACCACGACTTTGTCGGTCGGCAATGCGCCCTTGTCGGCGTCGCGCAGACGGTGGTAGGCGGTGATGTAGAAGTTCTTGAGCCAGTCGAATGCGATCGGGCCGGTGCCTTCGGCGAGTTCCGGATCGACCGCCTTGTAGCGTTCGGTCACGTTCGCCATCGGCCAGCAGGTGGTGGTGTTCGGCTCGTTGATGATTTCGATGCCCATCAGCGCCCGACGATGGCCGTACCGCCTGGCGAGGCGTTCGAGCACGGACAGCACGAATTCGACTTCGTCGGGCAGCTGCGCCCACTTGCACACGCCGGAGATGCCGCCGTTGTCGAAGCCGTTCTGGCTCATCGGCGCGGTGTGCAGGTCGATGAGGATGGTCAGACCGTATTTCTCGGCCCAGTTGAAGGCCTTGTCGAGTTCGTCGATGCAGCCGATGAACGGCGCGCGGTCGCCGAAGATGAAGTACGGCACGGGGATGCGCACGGAGTTCAGCCCCCACGATTTGATGGTGGCAAAGTCGCGCTCGTTGATGTATTCGGCGCGGTGGGTCCTGATGCGCGCCTCGTACACGGCCGGATCGAGTTGCGTCGGCAGATAGTATTCGTCATCGGCAGTGGTTCCATCGAATAATGCCGGGTTCATCCACTTTTCCAGAACCAGCCAGTTGCCGAGGTTCACGCCTTTGATGTAGTCGAGGTTCATATGCACTCCTTCGTACGTCATGCAGTTTCTATTACTTAGTAACTACTTAGTTATAGTCTAATACATTTCCGTTCCACACGCAACCCAATCTCGTCGGCATCCCACGGCGAAGGACTGCTCGGATAAGAAAAACCACCAATACAACAAAGGTGCCCGCCGCGCATGGAGGGGATCCATCGCGGCGGGCACCTCATGGGCAGGACGTCGGTGATCGGCATATCGCCGAGAAAAAGGGGAAAACCGGCATTACGCGCGAGCCGACGCCGTATCACTCCGGCTCAGTCCAGCACGAAAGTGTTGAACGATCGCGGAGCAAGCGTCACCTTGAAACCACGTTCGGCGGCATCGGGATCGGCGAATTCGAACGGGCGCTCCTCGTCGAGGGCGTTCTGCGCCACGACCACCACCGTGCCGTCCGGATTGCGGAAGGCGATGGCCATCGAGTTGAAATGGCCAGTGGTGCCGAGCACCTTCGCGCCGGGCCTGACGAAATGCGAGAAGTGACGCATCACGTAGTATTCCGGATTGCGGCGCACCTCATGCGTGTCGGCGGTGATGGTGAACAGGGAGTTCTGCCACCAGCCCCATGTGGAATCCTGGTCGTCAAGAATCATGTTCCAGTAGGTGTATGCGGTGGCGCCGTTGCGGAAGTAGTGGTTAATCAGATGGAAGATGTACTCCGCGTACTCCCAGCTGTTGTCGCCGGTGCCGCATTCGGACTCCGACTGGATCAGCTCGATCTCCGGCCATGATTCGTGCGTGCGGGCGATGCAGTTCTGGCCGGCCCACTGGTAGGCGATGCCCTTGATGTACTTGCGCGCGCCGTCGTCGAAGAGGATGTTGTCGACGAAGCGGTTGTAGTTGTTGAGCGTCATGCCATAGCCGCCGCCGGTCCAAGCCATGTCCTCCGGGCCGTTGAGGGTGCCCAGCCAGATGTCGGTGTCGAGTCCGGCCTCGTCGAACGCCGGTCCGAGGTAGTCGCGGATGAACACCTTGAGCGCTTCGGAATCCCACAGGGCGCTCGGGAACTTCTGGTCGGCGAACACCTCGTTCTGCACGTGCAGCTGGTTCACAGTGATGCCGTGCTCGGCGTAGGCCCGGATGTACTTGACGAAGTATTTGGCATAGGCTCTGAGGTTCTCCGGGGTCTGCACGAGACGGCCGTAGTTGTAGGCCTTCGGGCGCTTCATCCACGTCGGCGGGCTCCACGGGCTGGAGAACAGTTGCATGTTCGGCTGCCATTCCTGCGCGCGGTGGATGTACGGGATCAGGGTCTGTTCGTCGTGTTCGACGGAGAAATGTTCCATCTCGTAGTCGCCGTCGGCCTCGTCGTAGCTGTACCAGTGGTCGGCGAAATCGTTGGCTCCGACGGGGGCGCGGTTGAAGGTGAAGTTCATCTCGTCGGGGCTGAACAGTTCCTTGATGATCTGGTCGCGTTCGGCTTCGCTGACGTTCTGCAGCGGCAGCCAGCCGAGTTCGTTGAAGCAGCCGCCGAAGCCGCGCAGGGCTTGGTATTCGTTGCCGTCGAGCTGCAGGTCGGCCGCGGTGGTGGCGTTGGTGGATTCGATGTCGGAGGTTCGGTCGGCAAGCTTGTCGTCTTGCGTCGTTGCAATCCAGGTGGTCATGATGCTCCTTGGTATCGTCGTTGATAATTCGAATATGCGTTGATGTTTGGTATGGATGGGATGCGGGGCGATTTGGCCCCGCGGAGGGAGACAGTCTACGAAAACGACCATCTCCCCGGTTTGGAGCAGCTGTCTTACTTGACCTTCTTGATGGCCATGATGAAGATACAGCCGATGATGGCCAATGCGATGGCGACCGGGAACGCGAAGTTGTAGCCCAGTGCCACGACGATGGTGGACATGATGACCGGACCGCACATCTGGCCGAGGGTGGTGGCCATGTTCAGGATGCCCAGATCCTTGCCGGCTTCTTCCTTGTTCGGCAGGACGTCCACGAGCAGGGCCTGGTCGACGGCGGAGTAGACGGCGTAGCCGAGACCTGCGATGCCGGCGAACAGGTACATGCCCAGCGAAGACGGAATCAGCCACGGCATGGCGATGCCGACGGCGAAGAGCACGGAGGCCACGACGACCGGAACCTTACGGCGACCGATGAAATCGGACACCGGGCCGGAGATGAAGGAACCAACCAGGGACATGACCATCATGATCATGGACACGACGGACACGGTGACGGCGGATTCCTTGACGGACTGGCCGATGTAGTTCTGGATGATGTACAGCTGGTAGACGTTGATCATCTGGTAGCTGATGAGCATGCAGAAGCGGCCGGCGAAAGCCTTGTAGAAGTCATGGGCGGTGGAGAACTTCGGCGGGCGGAAGGAGACGAGGATGTCCTTGAAGGAGCCTTCGTCCTTCGGCAGGAAGTCGGCGGACTGCTCCTTCGGCAGGATGATCACGGCGACGACACCGCCGAGGAACATGAGCACGCCGGCGACGGCGAAGCCCGGAACCAGGTTTCGATGAACAGGGCGCCCAGCATGGTGCCGATTGGAGCGCCGATGGTGGAGCCGCCGCGTAGAAGGCGGACATGGTTCCGCGGATGCCGGACGGCACGCGGTCGGACAGGATGGCCACCAGCGGAGCGATCATGCAGTTGAGACCGAACATGCAGCCGCAGTAGAAGATCGTCAACAGCACGGCGTTATGCGTGGTGCCGGTCAGGAACAGCATGACGCCACCGAGCACGGCTCCGAAGAGGATCCACGGGGTACGACGGCCGAACCTGGAACGGGAACGATCGGAGAAGTTGCCGAACATCAGGTTGGCGACCAGAGACGCGACGGCGGTGAAGGCGTTGACGACGCCCACCAAAGCGTCCGGATTGACGCCCGGGATGGTCTTGTAGTGCATCGGCAGCAGCACTGCGGAGACGATGCCGAGGCCGGACATCCACAGGAGACCGAAGACGATGAAGCCGGCTCCGAAGCGGAACATGGTCACCTTGTCCAGCGGTTTGCCGGTCTCAGGCGATAGACGCGGATCCTTCTCCGCGGCGGCGACGTTGGCGTTGTACGCGGCCAGACGCTCTTCCTTGCTTGCAATTGCCTCACTCATGAAACTCTCCTTTGAATCATGCTTCAGTAGTGAATTTGCTTGTGGTTGTGTATCTCGATTTAGGTCAGGGGGCTGCTTCGCCCCTCCGTTAACTACCACTTGGTAATTAACGTATCCATAGCGTAAATCATCTTTCCCGAAAACGCAAATCGGTCCGTCACCGACGCGCTCACCGGTTTTCATAAAGGCGATTCACACTGTTTGATTATCGGACAGCCGCCTTGTTTTTTTATTACTTAGTAGCTGCTTAGTTAAATGATATTACATTTCTATTTTTCTGTCATTTTCGGCGTGTTCCAATGGTTTTGCACCCACTTCCCCACTTCGTCCTGTACCTTAGTAAGCACAAGATAAAGGAGATTGCATGCGTCGCCGCACCGAGAACAGACCCAAGAAACGAATGAGCGCCGAGGACCGCAGAAAGGCGATTCTCGAAACCACCATCTCGTTCATCTCCCAGTTCGGTTTCTGGGGCTTCACCATCCGCGATGTGGCGCAGCCAGAACATCACCGAACCCGGCCTCCTTTACTACTTCAAATCCAAAGAACAACTGCTTGAGAAAACCCTCAAATACGCCGATCGGACCAATCAGATCGCCATCGCCGAGCATCTTGGCGTGCAGGGCGTGACCGGCGAAGTCCTTGACGACGGCATCGCATACCATTGCGATCTTGGCCTGAAGGCCATTTCCACAGGAACCGTGGAGACCAACGCCGACCGTCCGGAGATGGTCCGTCTCTACACCCTGCTGGAAAGCGAGGCGTTGAGCAAGGACCATCCCGTGCACGAGTATTTCGAACAGCGCGAAATCAATCTGCTGAAGGAATACACGTTCGCGGCCAAGCGCGACGGTGTCGCCGATCCGGAGCGCACCGCGCTGCAGGTCCTGTCCGCGATGGAAGGCCTGCAGCTGCGCTGGCTCAACGGATCGCATGACGTCGACTTCGTCGGGGAATGGAAGGCCATCATCGACCTGCTCATCCCCTGACCCAGTGGGCCGACGCACCGCCACCGCTTTGCGGCTCAGCCGGCGATGACGACCACATTCCAGCGGCCGATCGTCAGCCTGTCGCCCACCTCGACCTTCGAGCCCTCCTTCAGAGCGATCGCCGCGGTGGCGGATTCATCGACGGTGCCGTCGGTGCCCACCACCACCGGAGCGACCACCACATCGCCCGACACCGGGCTGTCGATGGTGACCTCGTCGGCGGAGTAGTTGAGCAGATACGTCACCTGCTCGCCGCGGGCGTTCGTTCCGCGGCGCACCGTCACCTGTCCGGCGAGCGCGGTGCCGGCATCGGCGATGCCCGCGTGTTCCACGGCTTCACGCAGGACGGCGCGGATGGTGTCTGCGTCGAGCAGGGTGGCGATCCATTCGGCGTCGCCCTTGCCGAAGCCATGTCGGGTCACCGCGGCGTAATCCTTCCACGCGTAGTGGCCGTAGCTGGCGAGCACGTCGGTGCCGTCGAATGGGGTGACCAGTTCGATGAGCGCCTGCGCGTCGCTTGCCGGGGTTTTGGCGAGCGTTCCGGCGAATTCCACGGATACGTGGCCGTTCGGGCGGGTGAATTGGTTGTAGGTCATGCCGAACACGTCGGTGAGGTTGTGCGGCGCGCGGTCGTGCCATACGGTCACCTCGTCGTCGGTTACGAAGGAGCGCATGGTGGAGACAAGGTGGCCGCCGCTGGAGACGAATTCGCGCAGACGGTCGGTTGTTTCCTGCGGAGTGCAGTACAGTGCCGGGGTCACGATCATCTCGTATTTGGCCAGGCGTTCGGCCGGCGCGTCGGACGGGATGAAATCGCATTCCACGTTGAGTTCGAACAGCGCGTCGTAGATGTTGCGCACCACGTCGTTGTACTTGAGGGTGCCGCCGAACGGGAAGCCGGCTTCGATGAGGAACCAGTCGAGCGCGGTCAGCGATTCGTTGCTGACCATGATGGCCACCTTGTTGTGCTTCTTCAGGTGGACGAGCCGCTCTCCCACTTCCGGTTTGGCGATCTCGCGGCCGAACACGCCCGCCTCGCGGTAGGTGGGATTCGGTTCGAGGTCGTGGCTCAGCAGGCCCTTCCAATATGTTTCAAAGGAATTGTGGATGGAGTGCCAGTGCCAATATTCCACCATGTCGGCGCCGGAGGCGAGGTGGGAGTAGGCCTGCAGGCGCAGCTGGCCCGGGAACGGCACCCAGCCGTGCTGGCCCTGGGCCTCCGTTTCGAGCACCAGGTAGTTCCTGCCGTCCTTGGTGGAGCGGGTCATGTCGCCGCCGAAGGCGATCTCCCTGCCGGTCAGGTCGTCCTCGGTGGGGTGGTAGATGTCCACGCCGGTGATGTCCACGGCGGTCGAGGCCTTGAAGTGGTCGACGGCCGGCTGCACGCCGTAGGAGTATCCGCGCCATTCGAAATCGAAGTTGTGGGTGATGAACTGGTCGTCATGCGCGTATTCGCGCACGATGTCGGCCTGCCACTGCAGGAAGGCGCGCACCTGGTCGCGGCGGAACTTGTCGAATTCGCCGCCCAGGGACTCGTTGATGGTGGCGGTCACGTCCGGGAAGTCCTCCCAGGAGTCGATGCGGTTGGACCAGTAGTCGAGGCCGAAGTGGTGGTTGAGCTCGTCCAGATCGCCGTGGAACTTCTCGCGCAGATACTTGACGAACAGGCGCTGCATGTCTTCGGAGACGGAATCGTAGTATTTCGTCTCGTTGTCCACCTGGTAGCCGATGACGGCCGGATGGTCGGCGACGTGGGAGATGAGCTTGCGGATCACACGTTCGCCGTAGAAGCGGTAGGTGGCGTTGACGATGTCCATGATCTGGCGCGCGCCATACTTGCCCTGTCCGTTCGGCGTGACCGCGAGCACGCTCGGGTCGAGCTTGACGAGCCAGCTGGGCACCGCGTAGGTCGGCGTGCCGACGATGACGTCGATGCCGGCACGCTGCGCGGCGTAAGCGCGCGGTCCACATAGGTGAAGTCGAACACGCCCGGTTGCGGTTCGCAGGTGCTCCATGTGGATTCGGCGATGCGGATGACGTTCAGTCCCGCGTCCTTCATCATCGCCATGTCCTCATCGATGTGATCAATGCCCTTCATCATGAGATATTCGTCGTAGTATGCGGCGCCGAACAGAATGTGGTCTGCTTCGTAACGGCCCATGACTCCTCCATCGTCCTCGTTGACTTTTATATCTAACGGTTATTAGATATAAGAACTATATATCTTCCGAAACAAATCGTCAACTGTCGCAGATTTTCAGGCGTTTCTTAACTAACAACCATTAGATATATGTCTTCGGAAGGCTTACCGATATCCGTCCCACACCGGCGAGGGGAAGATCATCCGCTCGAAGACGAGCCACTCGTCGTACAGGTCGATCGGCGGCTTGCGCGTCCACCGCAGCTGGATGCCATCCATCGCCTCGATGCATTGCCGTACGATCGGCCGCATATTATCCCATCCGCCGACTTCCGGAGGCAATTTCCATGCGAACTTTGAGTAATGCTCCCACGTCAGATCCGGTCGGTTTTCGAAATACTCGTGCAGTGGATGGTCCGCGTTGAACGATTCGGTTTCCAAAACCATGTACAGCTGCAGCAGACTGCGGCGTTGCGCATTGTAGCGGACCAGAAACCGCAGATATGCGGGAAACAGCATGCCGTCAGAATCGCTGCCGGGCAATCCCGACTTGGCGAAGTCGGCGGGTGTGCCCTGCTGGTCGTAGTTATCGGTGACCAGCAGCGACAACAACCGTTCCTTGTTGCCGATGTAGTGCAGCAGTCCGGGCTGGCTCATGCCGATGGCGTCGGCGATGTCCTTGAGCGACGTGCCGTAGTACCCCTTCTCGCCGATCAGCTTGCCCGCCGCCGCGATGATTTCGCGTTTGCGCTCTTCGGGCGATTTACGAACCCGCTTTTTCCCCTCGGTAACCATATGGAACAGCGTACCATCGGACGGGCCCTCGGCCGGTCACGCCTGGAAGCGTCCGGATGCTTCGGGTCGCCCGGTTCGTCGGCGAGCACACCCTCAAGGCCGAGAAACTCCTGCCAGAATTCCAACGAATTGCCGTATGGGATGGCCTGGCTTCCGCGTGCCTGCAGGTTCGCCTTGGCCTCGAACACGTCCTCCTCGCGGATGCGTCGAAGTAGCTTTCCAGTCGGTCGAGATTCGTCGGATCGTAGAACAGCGAGCCGATGATTTCAGTAAGCCGCTCGGCGCGGGCCACCGGCAGCGAATCCCAGTGGCGGAATTCGATGAAGTTCTTCAAACGCACGTCGTTGAAGTGCGTGGAGATCACATGGTTGATCTCGTACGCGTTGAGCTCGCGGTCCGGGTACACGTCGTTCGCGTTCTCGTAGAACGCCGGATGGTGCAGATCGGTGCCGGGCACCGCCAGCGCTTCGGGCGTGTGCGTCAGGTCGGCGAACATCATCGGCGTGGACAGCACATCCACCGCGTAATCCTCCCAACCGAAACGTGGATCGAACAGGCCAGGAATGACGTTCGTGCGCTGGAAATCGAGATAATCCCACATGCGCTGGCGTAGCAGCGGATAAGGATTCTCCCCACCTTCGAAATACGGAGTGTTACGGAAGAACCATGCCAGAATCGGGCCGATCACCGTGCCCAACCGCAGTTTGGCGATCGCGTCCTGTTCCGAAACGTAGTCGATGCTGACCTGTGTCGAAGCGGAGCAACGCATCATGCACGGACCGAACTGTCCGACACGTCCCAGGTAGGCGGTCATCGCCTTGTATCGGTCCTTCGGATTGACGGGAATGTCGGCGTAACTGGATTTCGGTTGGTAACCATAGTTGACGAGTCGGAAACCAAGTTCTTCGAGGATGGGGTCGACTTCGCGGCGGAACGCGCCGTACAATGTGGCGAGCTCCTCCGGCTTGTGCAGGATGCCGATGGACGTTTCCAACTGTCCGCCCGGTTCCAAAGATACGGAGATGCCGTCACGGGCGAGTCCGACCAGTCGCCCGTTTTCCCAGTATTCCTTGTTTTCGTCGTAATACGGGCGGATGCGGTTGAGCAACGCTTCAATGCCGTTGCTTTCGTAGTAGGTCACCGCGGTATCGTCGCTGTTATGTACCGGCAGGTGTTCGATTTCCACGCCAAAACCGCCGGTGCCGCGCTGTTGGCAGCCGGATTCGAAGAATTTGATAAGGCTTTCCACATGCTTCGGATTCGGCTCGGTCAGCAGGTGCGCGTACGTGATCTTTGGCGTTGTCATAGTGGCCATCCTAACGAAAAGCGCCATTCGCAACGCAGGCTACGCTATACGGAAAATCGATAACCGACCATCATTCCCCATCGATTTGGCTGGCGATTTGAATGCCGATTCGACGACCATCGATTTTACGATCGCCGAATCAGCCGTCGATTTGGCGGCTCAGATACCGTCGAACCGACGTCGGAAAGTTTCCCAACGTCGGTTCGACGGAAATAAGAATGGCGATTCAAGCGGCCTTCTCGCTGTTGCGCGCCTCTTCGGCTGCGCGGTGCGCCTTCTTGGCCGCGGAGATCATCAGCTTGATGCGGTTGAGCTGGTTGGCTTCCGAAGCGCCCGGATCGTAATCGATGGACACGATGTTGGCTTCCGGATGCAGTCGGCGGATCTTGCCGAACATGCCTCGGCCTGTCACGTGGTTCGGCAGGCAGGCGAACGGCTGCGCGCACACCACGTTCGGGCATCCCGATTCGATGAGTTCCAGGATTTCCGCGGTCAGCAGCCAGCCTTCGCCGGCCTGCACGCCCACGGACGTGACCTCGTCGGCCTTCTTGACCAGTTCAGGCATCGGCAGATCCTGCGAGAACTTGCCGTGAGCCAGATCGATCGCCTCGCGTACCGGAGCGTTGTACAGGTCGAGGCCCTTGCGCATCAGCGCATAGCCGATCTTGCTGCCGCCCATGCCGAGGTAATGCTCGTTCCAGTCGGAAATGTACGGTCGGGTGGTCATGAATTCCATGATGCCCGGCACCACGGCCTCGCAATCCTGCGATTCGATGACGTCCACCACATGGTTGTTGGCGTCCGGCTGGTACTTGACGAGAATCTCGCCGACCACGCCGACGCGCACCTTGCGCGGCTCGTCCTTCAACGGCAACGCGTCGAACGACTTGACGATCTCCTTGACGAGCGTCGGATACGGCAGGTAACCCTTGCTGATGAATTTGCGCGCCGTCTTGGAACGACCGTGGTGTTCGAGCGCCTCGCGCACGATGGTGTCCCACGTCTTGTACAGCTGGTTCGCGCTGCCGGGTGTCACTTCGTACGGACGCACGCGGTACAGGCACTTCATCAGCAGATCGCCGATGATAAGCGCCTTGATGGCACGATGCAGCAAAGCCGGCGTGGCGGTGAAGCCGGGGTTGTCCTCGATGCCCTGCGTGGAGATGGCGATCACCGGAATCTGCGGATAACCGGCGTCCACCAGCGCCTTGCGGATCAGGCCGAAGTAGTTGGTGGCACGGCACATGCCGCCGGTCTGCGTGATCGCAAGCGCGGTGTGGTCCGGATCGTATTTGCCTTCCAGAATCGCGTCCACGAGCTGGCCGATGACCATGATGGCCGGATAGCAGGCGTCGTTGTTGACGTATTTCAGGCCGGTTTCGACGTCTTCTCGGCTGGCATGCTTGAGGATGTCGAACTTGTAGCCGCCGGAGCGGATGACGGATTCCACCAGAGAGAAGTGGATCGGGCTCATCTGCGGGGCGACGATGGTGTAGTCCTTCATGTTCTTGCCGAACGGGATGCGGTTCGCATACTTGGACAGGGTCGCCGAGTTGTGTGCGGACGCGCCCTTGCCATTTGTCTGCGTTTTGGCGGTTTCTTGCGATTCGCCCTTGCCGTTTTCCGCCGCGCGCTTGGATGCGGCCGTGACGGCTTCGGTGAGTTTCGGATTGGCTTTCATGACGGTGTCGAGCATGACCTGGCGACCGGGGGTCGGCGCTTCGGTGCCGGTCTTGCGGAATCCGTCGTTCTTCTTGTTGCGTTCACGCTCTTCGACGGCCGCCTTGAGCGAGCGCAGACGGATTTTCGCCGCGCCCAGGTTGGAGACCTCGTCGATTTTGAGCATGGTGTACACGTCGGCCTTGTCCGCCAGGATCTCGGACACCTGGTCGGTGGTGATGGCGTCGAGGCCGCAGCCGAAGGAGTTGAGCTGCACGAGTTCGAGTCCCGGATAGGATGCGACGAAGTTGGCCGCCGCGTACAGACGTGCATGGTAGGCCCACTGGTTGGTGACGCGCAATGGCATCTTGGTGACCTTGCGGTCGTCGACGTGGCGGAAGCCGTTCGCGTTCTTCTTGCGCGGATCCTCTTCGCCTTCGGCGAGGAATTCGCTCAGGTTGAGCTTCTCCCCCGGCTGCAGTTCGCAGATGGAGTCTTCGGAAAGCACCACCATGCCGAGCGCGCAGATGGTTTCCGGAATGCCGTGGTTGATTTCCGGGTCGACGTGGTATGGGCGGCCGGCGAGCACGATGCCCTTGCAGTCGTGTTCCTTCATGTAGGCGAGGGCCTTGAGGCCTTCCATCTGCACGTCGTGCTTGAACACCTCGTTTTCGGCGTAGGCGGCCTTGACCGCGGTCTCGGCTTCCTCGCGGGTCACGTTGGCCCAGGCGAATTCCTCGACGATGCGGTCCACCATGAGCTCATGGTTGGCCATGTTGAAGTACGGGCGCATGTAGCGCACGCCTTCCTCGCGCAGTTCGGGCATGTTCGCGCCGATGACCACCGGATAGTTGGCCACGACCGGGCAGTTGTAGTGGTTGTCGGTGTTGGGAACGAAGTTCTCCTCATAGCTCACGCACGGGTAGAAGATCGTCTTGATGCCCTTGTTGAGCAGCCACTTGATGTGGCCGTGCACGAGTTTGGCCGGATAGCAGATGTTTTCGGAGGCGATCGATTCGATGCCGGTTTCGAACAGTTCGTGCGAGCTGCGGCCGGAGATCATCACCTTGAAGCCGAGCGAGGTGAGCAGCGTGAACCAGAACGGGTAGTTCTCGTACATGTTGAGCACGCGTGGAATGCCGATTTCGCCGCGGGTGGCCTTCTTGTCGGTCAGACGACGGTAGGCGAAGCAACGCTTGTATTTGTAGTCGTACAGGTTGGGCCTGTCGGAACGCTGCTTCTTGGAATCGCCGCCGCGTTCGCAACGGTTGCCGGTCACGTAGCGGGAGCCATCCTGGAACGTGGTGATGGTGAGCTTGCAGTGGTTCTGGCATAGCTTGCACACGTCGCGTTCGGTGGTCATGGACAGGTTGTCGAGCTCGCTGCCGGACACGATGCTGGATGCGGTGTGCGTGACGCCTGCGATATCGACCGTCTTCGCACCTTCCGTAGCGGCGGAATCGCCGTCGTCGAGACCGTCGGCCACGTCGGAATAGTGCATGCGTGCGGTCAACGCGGCGCCGTACGCGCCCATCAGGCCGGCGATGTTCGGTCGGGTCACCTCACGTTCGGTGAGCAGTTCGAAGGCGCGCAGCACGGCGTCGTTGAGGAACGTGCCGCCCTGCACCACCACGGTGTCGCCCAGCTCGCCGGAATCGCGCAGCTTGATCACCTTGTACAGCGCGTTGCGCACCACGGAATAGCACAGGCCCGCCGCGATGTCCTCCATCGTGCGCCTTCCTTCTGCGCTTGCTTGACGGAGGAGTTCATGAACACGGTGCAGCGGGAGCCCAAGTCGACCGGATGCGTGGAGTTGAGCGCGGCCTGCGTGAATTCCTCAATCGTCAGTCCCATGGACTGCGCGAAGGTCTGCAGGAACGAGCCGCAGCCGGACGAACAGGCCTCGTTGACGGCGATCGAGTCGATCACGCCGTTGGAAATCGCCAAGTATTTCATGTCCTGGCCGCCGATGTCGATGACGGCGGTGACGCCCGGCGAAACCATTTCCGCGCCACGATAGTGCGCCATGGTCTCCACCACGCCCTCGTCCAGGTGCAGGCCGGTGGTGATGAGGCCTTCGCCGTATCCGGTGGCGCAGGAGCGTGCTATCCACGCGCCTTCCGGCAGCTGGCTTTGAATCTGCTTGACGATGTTGACGGCGGCCGTCAGCGGGCTGCCCTCGTTGGTGGCGTACGACGACCATACGATTTCGCGGTCGTCGTTGACGAGCGTCGCTTTGATGGTGGTCGATCCGGCGTCGATGCCGAGGAAGTGCGGGCCTTGCGCGCCTTCCAGCGTGCCGATGTGCACATGCTCGCGGTGGTGGCGCTTGTTGAACGCCTCACGGTCCGCTTCGGTCGGGAACAGCGGAGGCATGGTGGGGGTGTTGGCCGGCAGATTCTTCAGGTCTTCAAGGCTTTTCAGAATATCGACGCAGGTGCGCGCTTCGAAATGCTGGCCTTCCTCGAGTTGGTCCGGTTCGCCGGCGAGCAGCGCGGAGCCGAACGCCACGTACAGGTGCGCGTCGGTCGGCACGATGAATTCGTCGACTTTGCCTTCGAGCGCGCGATGGAACGCCTCGCGCAGTTCGGACATGAAGAACAGCGGACCGCCCAGGAAGATGACGGTGCCGTGGATTGGTCGGCCGGACGCCAGACCTGCGATGGTCTGCGTGGCGACCGCCGTGAAGATGGATGCGGCCAGATCGGGCTTGGCCGCGCCGTCGTTGATGAGCGGCTGAAGATCGGTTTTGGCGAACACGCCGCAACGGGAGGCGATCGGATAGAGCGTCTCGTAATGCTTGGCCATGTCGTTGAGGCCCGCCGCGTCGGTGTCGAGCAGGGTGGCCATCTGGTCGATGAACGCGCCGGTGCCGCCTGCGCAGGAACCGTTCATGCGCTGTTCCGGAGTCGGCTTCAGATATGTGATCTTGGCGTCCTCACCGCCAAGTTCGATAATGACGTCGGCTTGCGGATATTCCTCGTCGATGGCGCGGGTCTCGGCGATGACCTCCTGCACGAACGGCACATGGAGATTATCGGCCAAGGCAAGGCCGCCGGAACCGGTGATGGCCAGACGAATCGGCTCGTCGCCGCGGCCACGGGCCTCAAGTTCTTTGTGGATGTCCTCCAGCAGGCCCGCCACGGTGGCACGCACGTTGGCGTGGTGGCGACGGTAATCGGAGAAGAGCACCGCGTCGAGCGAATCGGTCTGATCGAGCACCACGGCCTTCACCGTGGTGGAACCGATGTCAAGACCTACGCGCAACGGCTTCGTATCGCAGGTGTTGTCTGCGGTAACTGCTGCTTCGACCATGTACTGTACCTCTATCGTTCTCATCCGCCGGGTTGCGTCCGTGCCAACACGAACGCCCTGCCCCGGTTATCCAAGTATGTAATGGTAGTCTGTGCCCCTGCCTAATTCGGCACGGTATCGCATAAAGTGCACGACACGACGCATAATTAGACAACGAATATAGTCAGCTTGCCTAATTCCAACCGTTCGTATACGAACCGTTCAAAACCATTCAGGAAGCCGCCCCCTCCCCCGCAGCGCGGTCCTTGCCGTAGATTTCGGGAATGAACCGCGTCTGATCGTGTAGTTTCGACCACAGCACCACCTGCCCGCTTTCCAACGACTTGGGCACATCGATGATGCGCTGGTTGGAGCTGCCGCGAAACTGCAGCAGCGAATCGTGCAGATCCTTGATATACCGGCCATCCACGAGGATATCGATCTGTTCGAGCAGTTCACGCTTGTCGGGGCTTTCGCCTTCGCGCATGAGCTCCTCCCACGTGTAGCCCGTCCAGCACCAAATGTCCTTGGTGCGGCCGAACCGCTCCCGGATCTTGCGTGAAAGCGGCAGCAGCACGCCGGTGTTGAGCAGCGGCTCGCCCCCGAGGAAGGTGATGCCCTGCACGTACGGCAGGCTCAGATCGGCCATGATCTGAGCTTCGAGCCGGTCGTTGTATTCGTGGCCGGCGCGGAAATCCCAGATCGACGAGTTGTAGCAGCCTCGCAGTGGAATGGGCAGCCGGAGACGTACAGCGAGCAGCGGATTCCCTCGCCGTCGGTCATGAGGAACCGCTTGTAGTCGGCGATCATGTTGTGGCTCATCGCGTTCGTCCATTGTCCGGCACGCGGGTTGCTGGCGCGGTTTGTCGGAATGAACGGCCCGCGGCCGGTTTCGCCGGCCGCGAAATCACGGCGAGACACAGCGGGATCGGCGCTGCTTACCATACGTTGCTCCTGAATTGCCTGTTGTTTTGCGATTATTGCGATTGATTACTTGGCTTCCTCGAACCATTCGCGTTCGGAACCGTCGTCAAGGGTGACATGGCCGGTTTCGCCGCTCATGTGCTTGACGCGGTGCGCGATTTCCTCGTGTCGGCCGTGCACCATCGGGCGCTGCACCGGATTGCCGAGGTAGCCGCAGGTGCGCTTGGTCACGTTGCAGCGGTCCGGGTCGGAGTTGCCGCATTCGGGGCACTTGAAGCCTTCTTCGGTCGGTTCGAAGTCACCTTCAAACCGCATTCGTAGCAACGGTCGATTGGCGTGTTCGTGCCGAGATAGCCGATGCCGATGGTGTAGGCGTAGTCCCACACCGCTTCGAGCGCCTTCGGATTGGCCTGCAGGCACGGGAATTCGCAGTAGTTGATGAAGCCGCCGGACGCGTAGTACGGGAAGTCCTTCTCGTAGTCGAGCTTCTCCATCGGCGTGGGCTGCAGCCACACCGGGTAGTGGAAGGAGTTGGTGTAGAAGTCGTGGTCGGTGACGCCGTCCACTTCGCCGAACTTCTCGCGGTCCATGCGGTTGAAGCGGTCGGTGAGCGATTCGGCCGGCGTGGAGTACACGGAGTAGTGGTAGCCTTCCGCGGTGCTCCAATCCTTGCACAGCTCGTTCATGCGCTTGACGATGGACAGGGCGAATTCCTTGCCTTCCGGATCCCAGTCGTGGTCGCGCATCCAGTCCTTGCCATAGAACACGCTGGTCGCCTCATACAGGCCGATGTAGCCGAGGGACACGGTGCGCGTTCGTTGCGGAACAGCTGATCAACGCTGTCGTTGGCGCCGAGACGGCCGAATGCGCCGAAGCGGAACAGGTCGGGGCGTTGACCGGAGTGGCCTGCTTGCAACGCATGATGCGGAACTGCAACGCCTGATGGGCGACGGTCATGCGCTCGTCGAAGATCTTCCAGAAGCGGTCCTTGTCTCCGTGGGATTCCAATGCGATGCGCGGAATGTTCACGGTGACCACGCCGAGGTTCATGCGGCCGTCCTCGACATCCTTGCCGGTCTTCGGGTCGATCCAGCCCTGCAGGAAGGAACGGCAGCCCATCGGCGCTTTGAAGGAGCCGGTGATCTTCACGATGTTCTCGTAGAAGATGACGTCCGGGTACATGCGCTTGGTGGCGCATTCGAGGGCCAACTGCTTCAGGTCGTAGTTCGGGTCGCCCGGATCGGCGTTCACACCGTGCTTGATGGTGAAGACGAGCTTCGGGAAGATGGCGGTGTGATGCTCGGAACCAAGGCCGCGGATGCGGTTGAGGAAGATGGCGCGCTGGATTTCGCGCGCGAACCAGTCGGTGCCGAGACCGAAGCCGACGGTCACGAACGGGGTCTGGCCGTTGGACACACGGTTGGAGTTGATCTGGTATTCCATGGTCTGCATGCGTCGTAGATGGCCTTGCGGGTCTGGATCTTCGCCCAGATCTCACGCAGCTGCTGCAGACGGTCGGACGTCTTGTCGAACGGCTCGTCCATCGGCAGTGCCGGACGGTCCTTTTCGAAGTGCAGGCGCTTCGGCTCGACGGCCTTGGCCATGCGCACCTGACGTTCGGCGATCTCGATCGGCAGATCGTCGGGCATGATCTCGTGGGCCTGCTCAAGGAACTTGTCGTAATCCTTCTTGGCGTATTCGGCGAAATGCTCGTCGGCGCGGTTGGCGGTCTGTCCGCCGTACTGGCTGGAGGCCACGTCCTTCATGATCTGGGTGATCTGCGTGGCGGCGATGGAGATGCTGTTCGGCGAACCCATCGGCGCGTTGCCGAGGGTGAAGCCGTTGGCGAGCATATCCCAGTAGTTCGGCAGCGAGCAGTTGGACTGCGCGGTGAACGGCGAGTAATCGGCGTCGTGGAAGTGGATGTCGCCCTTCATGTGGGCGTTGGACACCGCGTCTGGCAGCATGGAGAAGGCGGACGCCTTGGACACCGCGCCGGCCAGCAGGTCACGCTGGGTGGAGTAGACGTTGGAGTCCTTGTTGGCGTTCTCACGCACCAGCGCCTCGTCGCGGTCCACCAAGCGGCGCACGGCCTCGTTGATGTCCGTGCTTGGCGCGCTCGATGTCCTTGTTCAGACGGTAGTTGGTGTAGGTGCGGGCCACGTCGTACAGATGGTCCTCGATGAGCCCATGCTCCACGAGGTTCTGGATGTCCTCGATCTTCGCCGGACCGTTGTAACGGTCCTTGATTTCGGCCTCGACCTGATTGGCGATGTCGCGAATCAGCCGTTCCTCCTGAGGACCGATTTTCTTGTCGAGGTCGGCGAAAGCCGATTTCACCGCGCTGATGATGTTGATCGGATCGAAATCGACCACACGCCCGTCGCGCTTCTCGACAAGCACCTTGACCATTTCCGGCGCGTTCTCGGTTTCGGTCGCAACGCCTTCCAGAGTCTGGGTTTCCATATATATTTCCTTTCCGGGCCGGACCCATCCGGCCAGGTTTCATGCTTCGTCCGCATGCCCGTTCGTACCTACAGATGCACACTCTACGCCAAGGTCGGCACTAAATGTAGTGTCACCACGCCTCTAGAGAAACTATATATTCTACTTTTGGCGAGATTTCGCCATTTTTTGCCTTGTGTGACAAAAGTAACGATTTCATCTCGGAGTGTCGTTTTGACACAGCCCTACACACCGTACTATCTTCACGCACGGAGCATTCGCAACACTCGAACATATGTTCCATTTGTCCGCAAGATGATGGAATCTTGACTTATGACTTGGAACCCGGATTACAACCCACCGACGGCGCAGCGGACGTCGAAGCCGCTGCCCCGTCTGGCGTCGGAAACCACCGCCGACAACCCTTGGCCGGTGAGCCTGCTCAGCGAGAAGTTCTACACGGCGGTCGAACGTTGGCCCTCCGTATGGGTGGCCGGGCAAATCACGCAGATCAACACGCGTCGTCAGGGAAGCGCCTACATCACGCTGCGCGACGACCAGCAGGACATCGCTATGGAAGTCAACGGCTTCGGACGGTTCGCCGCGGCGGCGGCGCCGTTTGTGCAGGGCGACCGTGTCATCATCCACGGCAAGCCGAACGTGTGGATGAAGCGCACGTCGCTGTCGTTGCGCGGCGACGCGATCATCACGGCCGGCGCGGGCGGCAGTCTGAAGGCCATGATCGACGAGCTACGCAAGAAGCTTAAGGGAGAAGGTCTGTTCGACGCCGATCGCAAGAAGCCGTTGCCGGAATTTCCGCATTGCATCGGCTTGATCTGCGCGCCGCAGGCACGTGCGGAAGGCGACGTCATCACCAACGTGCGTCTGCGTTGGCCCGTCGTCGGCTTCAAGGTGACGCATGTGCACGTGCAGGGCGAGCAGTGCCCGTCGGACGTGGTAGCGGCCATCCGGCAGCTGGATGCCGATCCAGATGTGGATGTGATCATCGTGGCGCGTGGCGGCGGCGCTTTCGAAGATCTGATTGGCTTTTCCGATGAGAACGTGGTACGCGCCGCGGCGGCGGCCCACACTCCCCTGATTTCCGCCATCGGGCATGAGGACGATTGGACCCTGCTGGATTTGGTGGCCGACCTCAGGGCCTCCACGCCGACCGACGCAGCGAAGAAGGTCGTGCCGGACGTGCATGAGCAGATGCAGCTGATTCAAGTGAACCTGGACCGCATGCGCGTGCGCATCGACGCCACCGTCTCCAACGAGACCAGGCTTATCGAAGGCTACGCGAACCGTCCGAGCCTCACCCAGCCGCTCACCATGTTGGAACCGCATCAGCGTCTCCTTGATGACGCACGCACAAGAATGCGGATCGGTCTGACCCGTATTCTTGACGACGCGAGCCTGACCATCGAGAAAGCGCACGCGTCGCTGACCGCGCTGAGTCCGCAATCCACGCTTGACCGCGGGTACGCGGTGGTGCAATGCGCCGACGGGCATGTGCTTGACGACGCGGACAAGGTGAAGACGGGCGACCAGCTGACCATGACCTTGAAGCACGGCATCGTCGTGTCTGAAGTGAAAACCGTAACGAAGGAGTAGCACATGAGCAACGAAGCAGCACCGGCATCCAGCCTGACCGACAAGGAACGCGAAGCAATCGCGCAGATGCCATACGAGGAGGCGCGCGACAAGCTCATCCAGGCCGTGCAGGCGTTGGAGGCGGGTGGCCTGAACCTCGACCAGTCCATGCGGCAGTGGGAGATCGGCGAGGCGTTGGCCAAGCGAGCGCAGAGCCTGCTTGGCGAGGTCCGAGCCAAGCTCGACGCCGCGCAGGCCGAGCAGGCCACCGCGGCCAACACCGCAGGCACGCAAGACAATCTGGCCTGAGCATCCGTCGCGGCACAGCCGCTCCCCTCGCCTATGGACGTTCCACCGGAACGTCCGTCAAACGGCTTGAGCCCGAACAATCAGGTCCGATTACCCGTCATGTCGAGTCCATATTGTGTGTACAATGGTGACTCGTTGCCTCAGTAGCTCAGTGGATAGAGCACTTCTCTCCTAAAGAAGGTGTCGTAGGTTCGATTCCTATCTGGGGCACTTTATTTTATGCGGATACGCAGCCGATACGTAGTTGCGCCGACACTCTTCTCACACGTCGAATTGCACGGTTGCCAGCAACGCCTTGTGATCACTTCCATCGATTTTCAACGATTTGACCCGACCGGCCAACATGCCGGAATCCAATACGATATGGTCAATGCCCGCAAACGTCGGCACATAATCGATATTCGCAGGCCACGTGAACACCAATCCCCCAGCCGCCTGCTTGGCCGCATCCGTAAACCGCGCTCCCAAGAAATTGCGGAACGGCGTATGATCGTCGGTCGCATTGAAATCACCCATGAACACGTACCTGCGAGACGTATCGTATCGAAGCCGTCCAAGCTCATCCAACGAACGCTTCCACTGCTGCCAATACCCATCGGTCGGAGACGTGGTATGCACTGAAACGAAACGAATCTGCGTCTGACCATCATTGAACGCAACCGTGGCCCCTGGCATGAACGACGCGCTCGAATCAACATCATCATCAGCCGGATCACCAAGCGGGCTTGCCGACCACAAACCATTGCCATACACGCCGTCTGAACTTGCCACCTGCGCATACGGCAGCAAATCGCCAATACCAGCTTGTTCAACTCATCCACGAAAGCATCGGTCGTTTCCTGCAATGCCAACACTTCCACGCGCTCGCTACGTACCACATCAACGATTTCCTGAGCGTCGGCATGCCCTTTAAATACGTTGCACGTCATCAAACGGGCGTAATCATCCTGAGTATTGGCGGACGCTCCTGAAACCGCCGCGATCGCAGCACGCGGAAGCTTCGTCTCATTGTAGAAAAACGGATACTGCCACCATACTTGCAAGCGATCGCTGCAATCGCAAGCAATACCGACATTGTTCGTTTCGAAACAATACCGCAAACCAACGCGATTACTGCAAGAATCGCAAACCAAGGTACCAATGAAACGATAATGGGAACATACGGCCACGCCTGAATCTCAGCAGGCAGTATGCGCGAAACCGTGCCCAGCAAAGCCGCGATCGACAGAATACCAGCCAGAAAACCGCATATGACATTACGTAGCGATGCGACTTAGCTTTCTTCAACGTGCGAATAGGCTTAACAGCCTTCGCCTGCGCTATACGCGGTTTCACTGGCGCACCCGACCGTGCCATACTTCCTCCAATATGGGCATTGCGTTCAAACAGTCGTCAAGGCCAAGCCCATGGACGAACGCCATCGATAATAATGCGTTTTACGGTAGCACCGTGCCCATGAGCGCTCTCTCGTAACAGCATCTCCAAACCGACGGCATTGCCAACCTATCAGCACATGTTCATCGGCATCATCACCATTGCCGTACAGCAAGAATACCCATCAACACATGCCAAGCATCTAAATAATCCTTCAAAACTCAAGGAAACTAGAAAAAACACTCAACCTTGCCCAACACCCCCTACAACCTTAAAATAAGGTCATGTCTAGAAGCAAAGACTCAACTTCATTGGGAATCGTGTATAGCGACCCCCTAGCATTATGGGCGCTGGATTTTCTTATCCGCCGACAACACGCTCCGCTTGATATCATCTGGACATATTCATCCGGAAAAGAGGTTTTACAAAATATCGACAACTTCGAAC
>ENA-OQBU01000025-OQBU01000025.1-human-gut-metagenome-genome-assembly--contig:-NODE-25-length-54569-cov-3.334393_pt1 | contig 54569 bp, 41 predicted proteins | sample MGYA00242492_ERZ504566 | MGnify/ENA primary metagenome ERZ504566 (study PRJEB26092, sample SAMD00036261) | human gut metagenome | host: Homo sapiens | study: EMG produced TPA metagenomics assembly of...
GTGTTGGTTGGGTTGGTTATTGGTTATTGACGATTGGTTCTTAAGTTGGCTGGGTTATCGGCGATTATCGGTTCACGATGTCTTAATAGTTTCTATTGTTTGATTACTTACACTGTGAGATATTACGCGCACTTCTGCATGTTCGCTGTGAGCGTCCTCAATTAGCCTTGCCGATTAGTTCTCCGCGCGCTTAGCTGCCATGTGTTCAGCCACGCGCTTGCCCCGCTCCACGAATGCCTCACGCACCTGTTCAGCAGTCGGCCGAGGCTGTCCCGGATGGCAAATCGACATATATGTGGTGAACTCAGACACCAGGTCAACGAATTCGCGCGTGCGCCGCTCCCCCATTTGCGAGAAAATCCAGCAAATTGCGGAACGCATTTCCTCTATCATCCGATGAGACTGCTCGCGCCCGGAATCAGTGAGATTCACGCGAATAATGCGCCGATCCTTGGAATCAATGTCACGCGTGACCCAGCCTTTTTTCTCCAGAGACGACAGCACAGTGGAGATGCGGCCGGAACTGGCCTGCAGCGCCGATGCCAATTGCGATGGCGTTTGCGTCCCCTTCATGGACAGCTCCCGGAGCACGAACTGCTCACCATGGGCTCCACGAGTGAATTCCCTCTGCATTGTCGAACGATTGCCCCACACGCTGGCATACAGTTCACTAACTGCTTCCTGCTCAAATCCCATAAGAGCACCATCATTCCCATTCGCCACACGGCAGAGCGCCGCAAACACCCCAAGAATATCTCACACCGTAAACAATTCATTACTAGAAACTATTTTTGGAACGCATAATGCACACACTCCACGCTCTTTGATATTCTGAAAGCCGCATAGATATTCACTTCGGGGCGTCGTCTAAGAATATTTGCTGGGCCAACGGTAGCGACGTTGGCATTGTGCTCCATGAGGTATCTGGTCGAAAAGGCGGACGAAGACAGACCAGTTGGGCGGAGCGCGCCCATACTTCAAAACCATTGCAATTATTGGCTTTGACCATTTTTCGTGGAGTCACGAAAATGGTCATGAAAACATAAGGACACACCCATGAACCGCGACGAAATCACACGCAAAACCAGCGAACTCAGCACTCCCGATACGCCTGCTATCTCCATTGCTCAAAACGGTGATCCAAAGAAAGAAGAAGTGGCACTTCTCCAGAGCTATTTTGCCGTTCAGACTCGCAAAACGGAAATCATTGAGCAACGCATGGGGAGAAATCAGCCGGCTCGCCGGCCGAGAGGCCCTTGCCACTGCAGAGAAGAAACTCTATCCGTATACCCAAATCACACACAACAAAACCGCACAAGAGCACATGCACACGCCCAACCACGCCGCAGAACGCCGGCAAGGATGTGATACAGGCCACAGAAAGCGTTGTACCGCCTAGGCAATGCAACAATTGTCCGCTATGCTCTGAAGACAGATGGCGGCACGGATGCCATCCCAAAGAGGGGGTATGACCATGATTCGGGGTATGAACCTATGCAGCATCGCCGGCTGCACGCACGAAGCAGAAGAAGCGGGCATGTGCAACATGCATTTCACATCAGCGCTGGTTCACGGAGCGCTGCACTACACTGCGGGCGGACGTCCGTCGCACTGCTGAGCGCAACAACAAAGCAAAACAACCAGTAACGCTCAACGGCTTCCACATGTTCATGCTCTAATTGCATGTACTTGCAGACACAATGGCCGGTCTGAGCCAGCTGCCCTCGCATGGAGCAGCTGGCTCAGACGGCCATTATTGTTGCTTTGTACTGTTTGCACTGTATTGCGCCTGCATTGCGCAAGCTCGGGCGCACTCGGGTGCACTCGCTGAGTGGCGTGAATCGCAGATTGCTCAATAGCAACGCAATCCACGCCACTCAGCAGTTGCCATGGTTATGCGCGGCGTTTGCGGATGACGAGCAAGGCACCAGCCGCAGCTGTCAGCACCACAACCACGACCGCAATGGCAGCCACGGCAACACCCGTATTCGAAAGGGGCGCAGCGCCATTAGCAGCCGGCTTATTCGTGGCAGTGTTACCGGGCTTAGCAGTGTTGCCAGGATTGTTGGTATCGCCGGGCTTCTGCTCTCCAGGGCCGGGAGTGACCTCCGTGGCCGTGACCGTGACTTCGAACGTCGCGTTCACGCCACGATAAGAGACGGTGATGGTCTTCGTGCCTGCGGTGGCAGAATCAAAGCCAGTGAACTTCAAATCACCATCAGTTGGATCAATCAGCTTGCGCAGCGTTTCGGTATCGCCGACTTTGTAAATGGCGGATACCTTCACATCGGCAGCGTTGAACTTATCGCCTACCTGATAGGAATCCTTGGTCACTTCCACAGCAAGCTCGGCCAACTGAGGCAGTTCGCCGAATGTCACTGTGTAGGTTTCCGCCGTGCCATCCTCAGCAGTTACAGTCACCGTGGCCACGCCGCTGTTCTCGGTCGAAGCCTGCTCCACCTGCACCGTAGCCTTCGCGTCAGCAGCAGTCGCCTCCACCGTCGGGTAAGAAGCAGCGTCTCCGGCCAGCGCACCGGCATATTCGGTGATATCCGCGGAGAATCCGTCAACCGTCTTGCCATCCACAGTCAGATCAGCAAGATTGGCGTTACTAGACGGCTGCGGCTTTGGCGTTGCTTCACCTTCGGCGATGCGTACTTCAGCGATCTTGGCATAGTCATTGCCATCGGCGTAGGTGAAGTTGAGGCGAATGCCCTTGGTGGCGGGCAGAGCGCTCACATCGGCTTCCGTCACGGCTCCAGCAGCACCATTCACAGTGACTGCCGGCAGCGTGGCATCAGTCCACGTGGCGCTGTCTTCAGCTAGGTACGATACAGTGAAGCTCTTCGGAGCGGCCTCGCCCTTGGCCTTATCCACCGCAACGCTGAGCTTGCCCAGCTGATATGCCTTATCGAAGGTGTAGCTGAGCCACGGCGAGGTGTCGCCGGTGCCCCAGTTCGACCAGTTGGTGCTCAGGTTGTTGTCGCAAGTCAGGTCGGCCGTAGAAGCGGAGGCCCAGCTACTGGCCGGCTCATACTTCGAGGCCGCAGCGGACGAGCAGAACAACCGGGCAAGGTTGCTTTCCACAGTCACGGTGAACGTGGCGGTTACTGAAGAATCAGCGACAAGACGCACCGTCACGGTTTGCTCGCCCAATTTGGTGGTGTCGAAGCCTTCCAGCGTGTATTCGCTTGGCTCCAGCACACGCGTTTTGCCATTGGTGAGCGTGGCGGTAACCGTCACGTCCCGAAGCGCGAGCATCTGCCCCTTGGCGATAGTGGCTTCAGGGTCCTTAGCCGCGATGGACTCCACAGCAGCAGTCTGCGAACCGAACGCAGTGCCGTTGAAGGCCACGGTGAATGCGCCGGCATTGCTGTTCGACGTGGCGAAGACACCGGCATCGAGCCCGGTTGCGTCCGCACCGGTCAGCGTTACCGTAGCGACATCCTGCCATTCATCGTTCGCGGAAGCACGCCAGTAGCCTTTCAGAGTATCGGTTGAGATGCGCTCCAGCTTGAGCTGCACTTGGTCGCCGAAGCCGGTACCAACATGCGATGTTTCCTTATCGATGTAGCCATCGGCATTGGAATCGTACTGCATGTAAACGCCGCTTGGGCTGGCAAGTAACGTGGCATATCCCTTGCCGCCGTTAGCGCCAGCAAGACCGTTACGGACCACCAGACCGGCGCGCGGATCGCCATTACCGCCCAAGTCGAGCGGCTTGACCGTGGTTTCCAGCGTTTCGTTCACGTCCAGAGCATCAGGCTGGTACACCGCGCTGCCCTCGTTGCGATCCGTCCAGACACCACGATTGGCGTTGTCCGTAACGGTGAAGTCATAGGTACCGCCGGATGCGGCGACCTGGCACGCGCTGCCGCCCTTCCAATGGGCTTCCTTCCAACTTCCGGAAATCGGGTTGGAGCAGGAAACGTCGATGGTTCTGCGGAATGTGCGGCCCGGGTTGAAGTTGCTGCTCTCGGCAAGAGTGCCTGTAATGGTGTAGGTTCCCGGCACATTGAATGCGTAGGTGCTGCCGGCAGCCTTGGTCGACTTGCTGACTGCCGTACCGCCTTCCACATTCCATGTCACCTTGGTAGCAATGGTATCGTCGCCTTCCTTGACGTTGACGGTGTCCGGCAGAGTAACGGTTCCGCCCGTGTTCACGGTCTTCGGGAGATCATCGCCGGTTTCCACAGTCCAGTTGACCAGCTTGCCCTTGGCGCTACCATGGTTGTCCCAATAGTTCAGATCCCAGCCGTCGGGCTCGCCTTCTTGAGCAGGATTATGCATTTCGATGGTGCCGTTCTCACCGATGGTCAGCGGCAGCCAAACATAGGTGGAATCGGCTTTACCGGAATCCCAACGGTCACCAAGGTAGATGAAGTGACCTTTCTCCTGGTCTACTGCGAGCACACTAGCCGACTGCGAACCGAATGTGGTGCCGCGGGTATCGCCCACAGACAACAGACCATCCGCGCCTTCCGGCATGTTGTTGTACCACGTGTTCTCGTTGGCATCGTCCTTTTCCACGCCACGGGTCCAGCTTCCCAGCATGGAGTCGGCGGTGTAGTAGGTCTGCTTGTTCGGGTCCCAGCCGGTTGCACCAGATGCGATGATGTTGTACGCCCGTCATATTGGAATACGGCAGGAGCTTCCAGCGAACCATTTTGTTTGACGATTTGGAAATCTTCGCCACGCACCGGGGCATCCGTAGTACCGTCTGCAAGAATGTATGGGTACTGCCCGTCAGCAGAGTACTGCTTTTGTCCCTCGGACTGGTCCACATTCGTGGTCTTGACTACATTGGTGTAATCATCGTTAAGCTTGGCGATATACAGCGTGGCATTGGCTTCGGAAGAATACAGTACATAGGCACTGTCGTCCTTCGGATCCACGAACACAGTCATATCGCGGCTGTCACCGTTCTCACCCCAGCTGGGGTTACCTGCGGCTTCTTTCCAATTGTTCTGGTTAGGCAAACGATAGGCACCCACCATAGTGAACGGGCCCGCCGGATTGTCGGAAACAGCCACGCCCGCAAGTGCACGTGCATAGTTGGAACCGCCCGGCGTGGTGCTTCCATCGGAATGCCACCACAGCACGTATTGCTTGTTCTTCTTGTTGTAGATGATCTTCGGACGCTCGAAAATGCCCTGTACGGAATCAACCGCGCCATCACCATCCTGATCGGGGTTGGTGTTGAGGTACGGGAAGATTGCGTCGGCCTTGGCAGCGTCCACACTGCCGTCGGACTTGGTCAGGTTGTAGGCCTTGTCGAAGTAGGCGTAATCGGCATTGCTCTTATCCGTCAACTGAGATTTGCTGGTCACCGCACGCAGCGCCACACCAAGATCGGTCCAGTTGTATAGATCTGTCGACATATAAGCATGAACACCGGGGCTGTTGTCGTAACCGTTAGAACGGTCTTCGCCATACCAGTAGTAGGCGTCGCCAACCTTGACCACTTGGCCACCGTGCGCTTGGATGTGTGTGCCGCCATTATCATTGGCGTTCTTGGCATACCAATATGGCTGGAAGTAATCGCTAGCGTTCTTGCCCGGATCGGCTGTGGGCTGGAACTTGGTGTATGTCGGCACTTGGCCGATGGTAGGCAGGTAATCCACACCTGCCGCACTGGCACTTGCAGCGGCCAGCCCGCATGACAATAGCGTTGCCGCGGCGGTAATTGCCGCGATAAGAGCGCCCTTGCCCTTATTGTTTATCTTCATTGATTTGGTTCCTTGATTGATGATAACGGTTTTTTGAACAAACAGTTATGTCGCTATCCGCGAAGCCAGAAAAAGGTTCGACAAATCAATATACCGATACTGAAAACTCAGTATTCAACTTGTCGGACCAATTATGGTCAAAGAGCGGAGGAACCGGCCGCAATAGTCAATATTGCCGGCTTGTTCCTTCCACCATTACTGTGCGAGGGTGCTATGCACGCTTGCGCAGCATGAACAATGCACCCGCGGCAGCGGCCAGCAGAGCGACAGCGCCAGCGATGGCGGCAACATTGGAACCGGTGTTGGCCACCGTGTTCTTGTTGCCGTTGCCGGTGGCACCGGGCTTGTTGGTGCTGCCGGGCTTCTGTTCTTCAGGGCCAGGGGCGACTGCGTTGGCCTTGACCGTGACGTTGAAGGTCGCGGTCACACCACGGTAGGAGACGGTAATCGCCTTCTTGCCTGCGGTGGTGGAGTCGAACGAGCCAATCGCAAGCTGCGGGTCGTCAAGAGCGACCGGCACTTCCTTGGTCTTGTCGCCACTCTGATAGACGGCAGTCACCTTCAGACCGGCGGTATCGAGCTTGTCGCCGATGGCGTACTCGGTCTTCGTGGGTCCGATCACCTTGAGCGAAGCCAAAGTGAAGGCGTTGAAGGTCACCGTGTAGGTCTTCGTCTCAGACTCGTCGGCTGAGGTCACCGTAATGGCGGCCTTGCCGCCAAGCTTGCCGTTCTCAACCGCGTCGCCAGTCACCTTGACGGCGGCGGCATTGTCGGTGGCGAAGGCCTGCAGCACTGGGTTTGCCTCGGCGTCGACCGGCAGATCAACCGTGTAGTCGGTCTTGGCCGGGTCGAAGCCTTCAACGGTTTCGCCGTCAAGACGCAGGTCGCCCAGCGTGGCATCGGATGCTGGCTGCGGGGTGAGTACCGTGCTGTCTTGTGCGAACACCTGGATCTCAGCCACGTTGATGTACACCTTGGTGTCCTGCAATGTGTTAGTCAGGCGGATGGCCTTGGCCTTTACCGGGGTGCCGAGCACGAAGTCAACGGTCGGGGTGTCGGCGGCGGTGATGCCGTCGGAGCCAGAGCCGGCATCGCCGGCCTGTATCTTCCAGCCATCCTTGGTACCGACTCCATGCCATTCGCCAGCCTCATCCTGGTATTCCAGCGTCTGGCTCTTCGGCCAAGACGCACGACCATCGTAGTAGAAGAAGGTCTTCACTTCGGTGATGGTCTGAGCTTCGTCGAAGGTGAACGTGGCGACCGGGTCCACCGTCGAGGCGGTGGAAGCCCAAGTGGACCAACCCTTTGACGTAGTGTCACCATCGATGGCCTTGGAAGCGGAGGCACCCTCCTGGAAGTTCACCGAGAAGTTCGTGCCAGAGGCCGCGGCGATGTTCTTCGCAGCACCCTGAACCGGCGTCACGAATGCCTGAATTTCGGTGGCGTTCATGTAGTCGTTGTTCACGGTGTTCACAATGCGCACCTTCGTGGCATTCACTGTGCCCTTATCGGCCTTGAACGTCACCGTCTGGCCTGCGGCAGGCTTAACATCGCTACCGAATTGCATCCACGTCTCGCCATCAGTGGTGTACTCGGCCTTGGCGGAAGCCGGAGCCTTGTCACCATACGTAATGGTCACGCTGCTAAGCTCACACTCAGAGCCGAAGTCAATCGTGGCGGTCGGGCTGGCGGAATAGTCACCAGCAGAGTTCCACGTCACCCAGGCTTCAGCTGACGTGTCACCATCGGTGAGCTTCTTCCACTGATCGCCCTTGCTGTATTCCGTCTGCTGGTTGGTCACGGTCAGGCTGGAAGCAGTGTCGGCCACATTCTCAGGCGTGGCGGCGGTGACATAGATCGCGCCCTTCAGCGCAATCGTGGTCGCGTCGTCCAGCTGGTAAGTACCGGTCACGGCAATGTTGTCGCCAGCCTTGGCATCGGCGAGCTTGGTATCAAGCCCATCGAAGTTCCACGTAACCTTAGCCGCATCGCCCTCGAATGCAGGCGATGCCTTGACGTGCAGATACACCGGCGCAGCCTCAAGCGCGGCCTTCGCCTCGCTCGCACTGGTGCCGGCCAGCACTGTAGCCGATACCGGATCGGAAACGGTGAGCGCGCCAACGTAGACCGTAGCGGCGACATTGAACTCGTTGCCGTACACATCGGTGGCGGTAGCGGTGGCTTCGTAGGTGCCTTCCTTGGCCACATCGACCTTGGAAGTATCCCAGTTGGCAACCGTGGCCTTGCCTTCGCCCCAGGTGTAGTAGAGCGTGACTTCGGTCGGCAGCGCGGCCTTCTCGTTAACGGCGGTCTGCACGTTCACGGTCTTCTGGCTGGTCGGCGTTACATTGCGTAGAGTCCATGTCTGGTTGGCGGACGGCGAAGTGCCGCTCGGTGACTGCCACAAGCCAACCTTCGTGCCGACTGTGGTACCAGAGTTATCCACATCGAGGTTCGTCTTAGTCGCGGCATTGAGCAGCTGGTAGGTCGAACCATCGGAAGTGTTGAGAATCCACTTGGCAGCCGGGTCGGACTTAGCGGCCTCAACCGTTTCGTTGGAAAGCGCGTTCGTGCCATCCTTGGACACCAGCACCTTGCCTTCGGCGTTAGTAATCACATAAGCTTGAGATCAGGGCGCTCGGAGTCGGCGGGCTGCTCGATCTGGGTAAAGGTCCAAGTCTGCTTCTTGGCGTTCTCGGCATCGGAAGCGACGTTGGCCAGGGACAGCGCGGAATCACCAGAAGTGGTATCAGCCACGGCCTTGCCGGACTGCTTACCAACGAGCTGGTAAGTGTCGCCGGTCTCGACGGCAGCATCCTTAGCGTAGCCGGTCACGCCAGTGAGCTGGATGGAGGCGATAGAACGGGCGGGCACAGTGACCGTAGCGGTCTTGGCAGCCTTGTCAATCATCACAGAGCCTTCAGCTTGCTTGACGTTGCTGGTCTTGGCGAAGACTTCCGGAGTGGCGGAATCGACACCCGCGTTCTTGTCTTCGGCAGAGGTTTCGGTGGTCAGGTAGAGCTCACCGTAAGCGTTGTCGGCAATCTCGCCGTACTTCGACAGGTCGATGACGAAGGTCTGGTCAGAGGTGCCGGAGTTGCGGTGGATGACGGTCTGTGTCTTGCCATCGTCGGAGGTGGCAGTCATGTTGTTGTCCTCATCGTTGTTGGCGATGACCTTGTCGCCCGCGTGGATGAAGTGGGTGATGGCCTTGACGCCGTTGTACTTGGCGTTTGCAATAACCGTACACGGTTCAAGTCCATCGGTGGTACCGCCGTTGTTGTTCACGCGGCGCTCGGAGTAGAGCTTGCCGTCCATGCCAGCCACGGTGCAGTCGAAGTCGATGAGCACGGTGCCCCAGTTGGTGTTCTCACCGGCCGGATTCACATTCGAGCCCATCTGCATGTTGTAGAGGTCCTCGACCACCTGCCAGAAGGTGAAGTCCTTGGACTGCAGGCGGGTGACGTTGGAGCTGATCTTGCTCATCATGCCCAGCGCGTTGTCGAAACCGTACGGGTTGTAGGAGCCAGACTGCCAGGAGCCGTCCACCTCGCTCATCGACAGCTTCTTGCCGTCTGCCTGAGCGATATCGCGCGACTGCATCTGGTTGCTGTCGGAGTAGGCGTGAACGTTGTACTGGCCGATAAGGTCCTTGATCGCCTGCGGGTACTGGTTGTACGACTTGACGAAGTCGGCGGAGTTCGTGGCATCGGTGGCTGCGATGATGGTGTCATCATTGTCCTTGAGCGCCTCAGCGAGTGCGGTAATCGTCTGCTGCTGCTGGGCGTTGCTGACATGCATACCCTCCTGCGGCTTCTTCAGCGCGTTGGAGTATGGGGTGACGGACCTATCTTTGTCGGAGTAGTACTTATCCCAGTAGTTGTTAATGAGCTTGGTGTTGTCATCGCTCTCATCGGTGTACTTCGAAGCCATGTCGCCCGGAGTGCCCCAGTAACTGGTCTCGGACTCGTTGAACGGCTCGACCGTGTCACGTTTGCGCCAAGCTTTCGAGGTGCTCGACGTTCTTGGCCATGTACTGAGCGAATTTCTCAGGGTTTGCAAGATTATTGCTACCGGAGTTGCGTCCACCAGTGGCGTAACCGCTGTTGGTCAGGAACCACGGAGCGGAGTTGGCGAAGGCCTCTACGTCGGTGATGTCAGGGTTATCGCCGGTGGCACCGCGCTCAATCCACCAGTCTTGGGCGGCGGACTTGGAGAAGTCATACTGGTTGTCGTCAGTCGGGTCGAATGCCGCAGCCAGCTTGTCTTTGTCGGCCTGCTTGGTGGTTACGCCATTGCCATACGTGCCGGAGCCGGTGGCGTCATCTTTCCACGTGCCAGGCACGGCAGCGCCTTGGCGCATGAATGGGTAGCCGTAGGCAACATCGGAGGCATTGCCGCCGCCCACGTTGTAGCGGGCCATGTTCAGGTCCAGTCCTTCATCACCGAAGATGGACTGGTAGAACTGTTCGCGCAGCTGCTTGCCGTATTCCACAGCCTTAGCCTTGGAAGCGTCATCGCCGAGATTGGTGGTGATGGCCGATTCCTCGCCGAGGCTGCCGGTGGCGTTGGCGAACCAAGCCAGCGAGGTGCCCCAGCCATCGAAACTGTTGGCATACCACGGGTTCGGGGTCACGGTAATGGCATCGTTATCAGCCGCATACGCAGTGCCGGCAACCGCAAACGCCCCTCCTCCCACTAGTGTTGCCGCCGCAACCATTGCAGCAAGCGATTTGCTCAGTACCCTCATTGGTCTCCTTAGTGTTCCTGCTGTCCGCCTTATACCGGAAAAATCGGCCTTTGCTTCACTGAGCCGGCCTCTTTGCCTGATACATGACCTACGTCGACTCCTTCTTTCGGCGCAGCCAAAATGTTTACGCAAACATTTTTTTGATATGAGCGATTTTATCACAAAACCGTCACCCAGCAAACAACTTCAGAGACCACAAACGACGCACAAAGTCATGAGCCATTCGAATTGCGCTGGCCCAATCGCTACGAATCATATTTGCCGTAGCCCTTAAGTGAATCCCACTGCATCGAGATATCGCGCCCGCTATCCCTTCCGATAACGCCGACCACGCGTGTTGCCTTCAGCAATCAGCTTTCCTTGCGCAACTAAACCGTTTAGGAATTTGCGGACTGTTCTGTTTATCGAGCTCTGTTATCTTTGGCGAGTTCAGGTACAGTCACATAGTCAACCCCTGTCAAGCGTCGATTCATCGCCGACAGCATCGCTGCCCGCGAAATCAATTTCACCCGATGCGGTTTGCATCTGCTTCTTACCATACACGTTCCCCGCCAATGAGCCTCGCACCCTCTTCGGCATCTTTCTCAACTACAGATCTCACGCTAGCAAAACCAGAACCATCCACGGTCTTCAGCGCAGGAACAATAGGAATCGTCGCCTCGAATATGTCACCATCGCGGAACTCAGGCTCTCGCTCAGTATATTGCCGGGACGCTCTTATCAGATTCCGCAGTCCGCTACCCAGCTGCTCGGCTATGCCGGTCTGCACAAACACATTAGCGATAATCGGATTCTTTGGCATTGGCGTGAACTCGCCCAGCTTCATTCGACCTTCAAAGAATGAGCGCGAAGCATTAACCGTCCGGATGGATTCATTATCAATGGTGACACGCGCCACCACCGGACTGGAATACTCCCGATGCATGAGGCTGTTTGCCACCAATTCACGGGCGATCATCGTACGCGGGCTCACTCGCTTATCGCCCTTTAACACAAAGCGGTCAGGCAGATTCCGCTCAGTAAATTCACGGAGTTGCTCGTACGAATCGAACAAGTTGGTCCGCACCATAAGTCGGTCATCGTATCGGTCAATATTGTCTCGCCGAACCACGGCATCAGTAATATACGCTGGGCAAACCGAGGAAATGACTTCATCCTTGCCCAAGAGCAGCACTGCAGCAAGATTAAAGCCCTCTTCGCCGGTCGTGTAATCACGATCGTATAGCTTGGCGCTGCGGAACAGTTCTTCGTCAGACATAGTTCCCCAAGGGTGCCCAGCTCGCTGAGCGACCGCCAGCTGCCGCATTCGCGCAATCAGCTCAGGACGCAAATCAAACGGAGTCACGTAACGGAAAATTCGCCGTTCGGAATAGTAGTTCTGCTTGCGAATATACATTTGACTAATCTGGATATCGCTTTCGATGTGTGTATCCACATCAGCAATGCGATCAAACACTGCGCCCTTGAACCGCACAACCGAAGAACTCGGAGCTACCCAAATACGAACAATAATCCGTTCGTCGTACTCGATATGTTCCGTTTCCACCATTGGAGCCGGTTCGAACATCTTACGATTAGACACTACGTTGACAACGTTGCGCTCTATCTCACTAACGCGCTTAGAATCGCGCCGAGCACTTGACCGTCATCGTCAACGCCAAGATAAATGCTGCCACCAGAACGATTGGCGAATGAGCATACAGTCTCAAAAGTATCCGTATGAGGCAATTCGCTGCAGCGCTTGAACTCGACCATAGATGATTCACCGGCCTGCAGCACTTGCATAAGTTCATCCTGCGTCATCGCATTCCGCCCTTCATAGCGATAATTCATACATTAGGACATGGCACTTATCGTATTTTAGCATCCAATTAGTACATTAGGACATTGTTTTATGTCCTAATGTACTAATTAGGCGGCTAATTGTACTAATAATTGCACACTGATGTACTAATCCGATGATCGAATGCACTAATTGTCCGCGCAAATGCACTAATCGGATGACCGAATGTATCAATGAGACCTATAGGCAGCCGATTGGCTGACGATCAGCCCAGTCATTGGCTATCGGCCGCTAGCCAGTCAGCCGCCAACAGCCAACAGCCACCCAACTAATAGCCGCCAGCCAATCAGCCCGTCCAATCACTCCTTGTATTCCAGTGCGGCCTTTAAATCGCGGCTACGGTAGCGTTCGCGCAGCATAGAGAATCCACCGAAGCCCACAAGCCACACCAGGCCGGCAATCGCGGAATTGCGCGTATCGTCCGCAAGGAACAACGTCAGGTAGATGAACACGAAGAACACGATTGCCACCGTATTGAGCACCTTCCAAGCGGGCATGACGAACCCGTCCGGAATGAAATCAGCGGAGCGACGGTACTTGCGGTGTGCCATCAGCGTCAGGATGTAGATGAACAGGAACACCGCGGAGCTGGCGGACGAGAACAGCACGAACGCTCCGGACACACCGGGGATGGCGTTGACGATCGGCGACAGCAGTATCAGCGCCGCGGACACCAGGATGGCGCGGGCCGGCACCTTGCGATCGGACACCTTGCCGAGCTTGTTCAGCATCGGGTTCGGCGACACCTCGGACAGCTGGTACAGGTGGCGGCCAGCCGAGTACAGCAGCGAGTTCAGCGCGGAAGATGCGGCGGTGATCACCACGAAGAACACCAGCGCGGACGCCCAATTCAGCCCGGCGTACTGGAACACCATAATGAACGGGGAGGCGAAGGAGCCGTCCTCGTTCGGCTTGAACGAGGTCCACGGCACGATGCACATGATGGCCACGAGCGCGCCCACGTAGAAGATGAGCACACGCACGATGATCTCGTTGACGGCTTTGGGCAGCACCTCACGAGGATTCTTGGTCTCGGAGACGGTGACGCCCACGAACTCGAGCAGCTCATAGGCGAAGAACACCATCTGGAAGCTCATGAGGAAGGCCATCCAGCCGTTCGGGGCGAACGAGAAGCCGGCGAACAGGTTGTCGAGTCCGGCGTGGCCCGCCGGACTCACATGATCCACGCCATGAATCCGCGCGGCCGGGTAATGGTAGCCGATCACGATCATGACCACGGCGGTGACGATCATCGCGCAAATCAGCGTGATCTTGATCATCGAGAACCAGAATTCCACCTCGCCGAACACCTTGACGGCGATCAGGTTGACGGACACCAGCGACACCAGGAAGCACAGTTCAATCAGCCATTTCCAATGGGTCAGGTCGATGCCGAACGTGTCGAAGAAGGTGATGAAGTACGTGGAGACGGCCGTGATCTCGGTCATGCCCAGCAGCACGAGCGCGGCCCAATACGTCCAGCCGGCGAAATGCCCCCACCCGTTGCCAAGGTAACGGGTGATGAATTGATGAAGGTGTGCTGGCTGGGGTCGCGGTACATCATCTCGCCGATGGCGCGCATCAGGAAGAACATGATGACGCCGACCAGGATATACACGAAGACGATCGAGGGGCCGGTCAGTGCCAGCGACTTGCCCGAACCCAGGAACAAGCCGGTGCCGATGGTGCCGCCAATGGCGATGAACTGCACGTGGCGATTGCTCAGGCCACGCTCCATCTCGTTGGTCTGGTCCAGGCTTTCGACAGACTTGAGTTTGCCCGTAGCCTGCCGTGTACCACCATTCACATTCGTATCGGCCATACTGATTTCATTTCTCTTCTCTGCCGCCCGATTGTTACGTACCGGACGCGATACTCGTTCAAAACAAGTTCAGACTGTATCACCGAAATATGTCGCGAAAAACCGCTCAGCTCAAGAATACATGCGATGATACTGTAAATATTCAGCCAAGAAGTTCAATTTACCAACACCAAATTGAACTTCTGTCTCTATTCCACGGACTTGAGCGAGCTGACCGGGTCTACGCGATCGAGCACTGGGTTGGTGAACAGCTGCACCAGCAGCGCGAACGCCAGCGTCGCCACCACGGCAATCGCATAGCTGTACCAGTGCACTTCCACTTCGAAATACAGCGACGGCATATTCAACGCAGCAGTCAGTAATCCGCCTATCCACCTGCCAAGCGGCAGACCAACCACCACACCCATACCGGTCAATATCATCATCTCGCGGTTCACGTAGTTGTGCACCTCGCGGTCATAGAAGCCCAGCACCTTCAGTGTGGCCATCTCGCGGATGCGTTCGGACACGTTCGTATTGGCCAACGTAAACAGCACCACCAGCGCCAGGCCGCCGGCGAGCCCCACAATCAGCGCCACCACGGCACCCATCAAATCGAACTTAAACGTGGCGGCCAGATGCGCACAGCTCACGGCCTTGAGCACCGACGATTCCTCGCCCAACCGATCCGCATATTCGGCCTGTTCGGTCTCGGAACCTTTCAGCTTGGCGAGCATCGCGTTCCACGTCAAGGTCGAGGCAGTGCCATCTCCCGAAGCCGAAGACGTCACACCGCCGGCCGCAAACTTCTGGTCGTACAGTCGCTCACTGATGTACACATCAGAGCCAATAAGATTGCGCGTCACGGCCGTGACCTGCACCTTGGCCCGGCTGCTGCCGCCATTGCCCAGCGTGACGGTGTCGCCGGCATGAATATTCAGCGAGTTGGCGGCGGACTGCGATACAATCACGCCACTATCGTCCAGCGCTACAGTGCCGCCACCCGCTTTGCCGAAGATATTGGGCAGTCCGAACCATCCATCATCGCCGGCTTGTTCCAGCGTGACCATATCGTTCAAGATATTCAGCGAATCGTTGGGCACGGTCATCAGCTGCACGGTTTCGCTTTCCTGCGCCGCATTGCTCATCTCGCCACTATCCACGCGCAGATTCAGCGTTTCGGTGGTTTGGCCATCTTGTGCCACCTGCTTGCGCATCGCGGCGGCGTCATCGTCATTGGCCACGACCATCAGGTCGTACTGGTAGATCTGCTCGTATTGTTTGACGCCAATCGTGTCGACGGTGTCATTAATCGCAAATCCGCAGATAATCAACGCTGTGCAACCGGCCACGCCACCCACGGTCATAATCAAGCGCGACTTGAATCGGAAGATATTGCGCGCGGTGACTTTGCCGAGGAAGTTCAGCCGGCTCCATACCGGGCGAATCCGCTCCAGCAATATGCGAGCGCCCGCTTTCGGTGCCTTCGGCCGCATCAACGCGGCGGGCGTGTGCCGTATCTCCTCGCGACAGGCGAGCGCGGTGGCCACGCCCACGCCGACCACGAACAGCACGATGCCGGCCGAACCGTACAACCAGTCGTATTCGAGTCGCACACCGGGCAATATATACAGTCCCTCAATCACCACCAGCAGGAATGCCGGGATGCCAAGGAATCCGACCAGCAGACCGATGCCGCCGCCGACCAAGCAGGCGAGCAACGCGAACAGCAGATACCGGCTGGACACGGCGAGTCCGCCATAGCCGAGTCCAAGGTAGGTGCCGATAAGTCCGCGGTCTTCCTCGACCATGCGGGTCATGGTGGTCAGGCTCATGAGCACGGCGACCAGCAGGAACACAATCGGGAATGCGCGGCCGATGGATTCGATGGAACTGACGTCTGATTTGAGCGAGCTGAATCCGTCGATCGAAGCGCGTGTCTGCACATACCAACGTGCGTTGGCCACATCGTCGATGCGCCGTTGCTGCTTGGCGAATTCGCTTTCCGCTTCGCTTCGCTTCGCATCGAGTTCAGACTGCGCATCATCCAGTTTCGCCTTGCCGTCCGCGAGCTGTTGTTCGCCTTCTTCCAGCTGCCGCTCGCCTTCTTCGAGCTGCTGCTTGCCGCTGGCCAGTTGGGCGGCCTGCGCTTCAAGTTGCGCCGACTGGGTTTCGAGGGTTGCGGCATTCGCTTCGAGTTCCGCGGATTTGGTATTGAGCTGTGCCTCTCCTGCAGCCGCTTCCTGTTCCTTGGCGGTCAGTTGCGCGTTCTGCTGGTCCAAGGTGGATTGTGCGGGGGCAATGGTTTCGTTTAATGTGCGCTGCAAATCGGCTTTCTGCTGGGTCAGACTGTCTCGCTGCGTTTGCAGTTCCGTTTGCTTGGCGGCCAGCTGTTGCCGCAGCTCACTGATTGACGGCACTTCAGGCAGGGTAATGCCAAGCGCGCGAGCAGTTGCTTGATGGCCTGCCATGTGGGTGAGTTGAGTCGATATTCGGGTCAAGTTGCGCCAGTAGATTGTCGGCCTGTTGAATCATGGACAGCATCTGATCAATTTGTGCCACGCCTTGGTCGATTTGGGTAATGCCCTGTTCGATTTTCGTGCGATTGGCAGTCAGTTCCGTTTGCGCCGCATCGAGCTGTTTGCGAGCCGAGGTGAGCTGCGCTTTGCCCGATTCGAGCTGGGTGCGCGCTTCGGCTATCTGCTGGCGACCTTGCGCGATCTGTTGACGGGCCGATGCAATCTGCGCACGTCCATCGGCGAGCTGCCGTTCGCCATCGGTAATGGTTGTCCTGTTGTTCTCCAATTCGGTACGGCTATCTTGCAATGTCGTTTTGTTGGCTTCCAGCTCGGCCCAGTTGTCGTCGATCTGCTTCTGGGCTTCGTCCAGCTGCTCGTTGGCCTCGTCTTTGGCATCGTCCAGTTTGCGCTGCGCGCTGGAGACGATCTGTTGACGACGGGCTTTCTGGCGTGTGGCCTGTATCTGATGTTCGATACGGTCGGCCACGGTTTTGATGGCTTCATCGTAGGCATCGGAAAACGTGTCAAAATCGGACGCACCAGTGACGGCAACCGATATCGCAGTGTATATATTGCCGGTCACGCCGTCGCTGGGTGCAAAGAACGTATAGTCCTCGGATGAGGTGGACCGGAAGGAGGTCATGCCCGAATAGCCGTCTGGATTGTTGAGGTCGCGCGGGTCGAGTACGACGCCGGTGATGGTGAGTTTCGTGGGGAACTGCGGGGATTGCTCGGCGTCGGCGTCCGTATTGGCGTCGGACTTCGCATCGGATGCCGAGGCATTGGCGGCGACACCTACCGTATCGGCATTATTGGAATCGTCAGTCTCCGTGGCCGCTACCGATATGACGGATGAAGAGGTGTCTTGTGGCGTCACAGTAATGGTGCCGCCAATCTTGAGTCCGCTATCGTTCAGGAATTGCTGCGTAACCGCCACTTCGCCGGCCTTGTTCGGCAGTTTGCCCTGCCGTATGTACGGCTGATCAAGCCCTTCGGTACCGATTTCCTGCATGGTCACGGTTTTCTTGGTGCCGTCCACCACGTGGTCACCGTCTGAGAACGTTCGGGCTGCACGGTTTGCACACCGTCGATTCGGCGCAGTGCCGTTGCATCATCATCGGTCAGGCCGTATGTGGATAGCACCTGCAGGTCATGCAGTCCCTGCTGATCGTAAACGACCGGCCGCCAGAAAAGCATCGCGGCATCCGGCGTAGATGCCGGTCAGCACGGCCACGCCAAGCAGCGTGATGACGGCGATCGAGACGAACCTCTTCCAGCTGCGCAGCCAGCAACGCAACGTATCTTTGGCAAATACCGCAGAAACGCCCGCTCCTCGACCGCCGCTATCGTCGAGGTTCCGCCGTTTCACAGAATGTTTCACAGGTTGTTTCACGAATCGCCTCGCTTGTTTCACGGGGCGTTTCACAGAATGTCTTGCAGTGAGCATCGCCAATCACCTACCATTCGATATCGGCGATGGGCCGCGGCGTTGCGTTGACCTCCTCGCTGGTCACCTTGCCGGAGCGGAAGCGAATCACTTTGTGAGCCATCGGTGCAAGCGCGGAATTATGCGTGATGATCATTACGGTCATGCCTTGTGTTTGGCAAATATCCTGCAGCAACTGCAACACTTCCTTGCCGGTCTCGTAATCGAGCGCACCGGTCGGCTCATCGCACAACAACAGCTTCGGCTTTTTGGCAATCGCGCGGGCGATGGATACACGCTGTTGTTCGCCGCCGGACAGTTGCGCGGGGAAGTTGTCCATCCTCTCCCCCAGTCCGACTTTGCGCAGCGTTTCCTCTGGATCGAAATGGTCAGGGCAGATTTGCGAGGCGAGCTCCACGTTTTCGAGCGCGGTAAGGTTAGGCACCAGATTGTAGAACTGGAAGACGAAGCCGATATCGTTGCGCCGGTAGGTCACCAGTTCCTTTTTCCGCAGACCCGTAATATCGCGTCCGCCGACCACTACGCGGCCGGTTGTGGCGGTATCCATGCCGCCCAGAATGTTCAATGCCGTGGTTTTGCCGGCACCGGACTGCCCCAGAATCACGCTTAATTCGCCTTGTTCGGCGGTGAAGCTGGCCTCGTCGACGCGCGAATCACACTGCTGCCAGAAGGATATTCCTTGACCACATGGTCGAATTCGATATACGCCATCGCACACCTCCACGCGCTCGTGGCAGCCACCTAGCCCCATAGGCCCCGCCAAAACTTCCTGCTATACTCAAGTAAAACAACACTGTGTCGGTTCTGCAACCAACAGTTGGATTGTGGGTTGTCGGAATTTGGGGAGAAGGCCATGGCCAAAGAATTGACGGAAAGCCGCCGCACCCGATACACACGGCTCGCCATGCAAGACGCGCTCGTCGAGCTGCTGCAGGACCAGCCGCTTGGGTCCATCACCGTCAAGGCATTGTGCGAGCGGGCGGACGTGAACCGTTCCACGTTCTATGCGCATTACACAAGCATTGAAGATCTACTGCACGATATCGAAGACGAGACCATGGCCTGGGTTACTGCCGCGCTCGACCAGTTGCTCGCGCAGCCTGATTCAGCCGGCATCGAGCACGTCATCGAACGTATCTGCCAATACATCGCCGACAATCGCAAGCATCTGCAGGTATTGATGAGCCCGAAAGCAGATATCGGCTTCCAACAGCAGCTGCTGGGATTGATTTACAGCCAGCGCGGCGTAGGCGAACAGTTGCAATCTTCGGCGGGTTACCCAGCCGAGGCGCAGATGCGTATGCGATTCGCCGTGTCCGGCAGCATTGGGCTTTTGCAATATTGGCTCGCCACCGATCTCGCGGCCTCTCCCGAATCGGTGTCCCACACCATCTTCACCATGTGTATGCCTGCCACGCAGTGAACACGGTGAATTCAGTGAACTCAGTGAAGCGTGCGGTTTCATAAGCATCGCTCGCTATAGCTTCGCCTGCTCACCGGCCGCGCCCCACGCCCGCGCTTGCGATAGCGCACAAATAGACGATTGACCATTTCTGAGACGATACGGCGGCATAGAATAACGAACGTTGCGCATCGCGGCAAGCCCCGCGTGCGCCAAAACCCAAGAAATGTGAGAGAAGGGCACAATGAGTACTGCTGATGCGCCTAAGAAGCCGCGCGAAACCGACGACGTGCCGGTGCCGGCCACGCTGCGCAAGTCACTGAAGAACCGTCATATCCAGCTGATTGCACTGGGCGGCGCCATCGGAACCGGCCTGTTCTATGGTTCCAGCGAATCCATCGCGCTGGCCGGCCCCTCGATTCTGCTCGCCTACTTGGTTGGCGGCTTCGCAATCTTCATGATCGTGCGCGCGCTGAGCGAAATGTCCGTTGAGGATCCGAAGGCGGGCGCGTTCAGCTACTACGCCACTCGCTACTGGTCCAAGCGCGCCGGCTTCATCTCCGGTTGGAACTACTGGTTCAACTACATCCTCGTCTCGATGGTTGAGCTGTCCGTGGTGGGCAAATTCGTAAACTACTGGTTCCCGGCGATTCCGACATGGGTGTCGGCGGCCGTGTTCTTGGTGATCATCTGCGCCGCCAACCTGCTGGGCGTCTCCAAGTTCGGTGAGTTCGAGTTCTGGTTCGCCATTATCAAGATTGTGGCCGTGATCGCCATGATCGTCGGCGGCCTGGCCGTCATCATCTTCGCTCTGCCCACCGCATCCGGCATCAAAGCGAGCTTGCCAACTGGTTCACCTTGGAAGGGGGCTTCTTCCCGAACGGTCTCATGGAGCAGACTAAGGACGGCACCTGGACCGGCCTGTTGATGGCGCTTGTCGTGGTGATGTTCAGCTTCGGCGGCACCGAGCTCATCGGCATCACCGCCGGCGAAACCGAGGACCCTCGTCGTACGATTCCCCGCGCCACCAATGACATTATCTGGCGAATTCTCGTGTTCTACATTGGCGCGCTCGGCGTAATCATGGCCGTAATACCGTGGAACACCATCGGCGGAGACGATGTTCCCAGCCCGTTCGTGCAAATCTTCGATTCCGTGGGCATCCACGCGGCCGCCGGCATCCTCAACTTCGTGTGCCTGACCGCTGTGATGAGCGTCTACAACTCCGGCCTGTACGCCAACTCCCGCATGCTGTATTCGCTGGCCAAACAAGGCAATGCACCCGCGTATCTGGGCAAGCTCAACGCTAAGGGCGTGCCGGTGGCCGGCGTGCTGACGTCCGCCGTGATCACCGCCATCGCCGTGGTCGTGGTGTTCGTGTGGCCTGAGTTCGCGTTCAACTATCTGATGTCGATTGCCACCATCGCCGGCATCATCAACTGGACGATGATCATGTTCACCGAAATGAAGTTCCGTAAGGTGGTCGCCGCGGGCGGCGCTCCCGAGATTCCGAACTGGCCGGCAAGTCCGGCAAGGAAGCGCTCGACGCGATTCACTTCAAGCTGCCGTTCGCTAAGGTGACCCCGTGGGTGGTGTTGGCGTTCTTGGCACTGGTCGTGGTGCTGATGTGCTTCTCCGCCAGCTACCGCGTCGCCGTCATCGCCGGCGTGATTTGGCTCGCCATCCTCTTCGCCGCCTACCAGATCACTCAGGCGAAGAGATAAGCCCATTACCATGTTTGGTAGGCCCCGATGGTCGGGGCCGGGTCGCCGGTTCCGGTATGACTTTCCTGCCCTGTCGTCGATGATCCGGGGGGTGTTGTCGCCGGGAACGGGGACGCCCGATGACCGCTGATAGGAACCAGGCCGGCTACACGGACGCTTCAGGGGCGCATGGCGCAGGTCTCGTCGTAATGTGGGTGCGGCGCGGGCGTCCGGACTCCTCCGAGCCCGCGGCGACCGGAAAACCTTCATGACGGGAGGAACGATGATGACCCCGGACGACATCGACGTGTGGGTCGGCCTGGACGTGGGCAAGAGCGCGCACCACGCGCACGCCCTCGACCATGACGGGAACACCCTGTACGACAAGCCGTTGAAACAGGACGAGAAGGCCATCCGCACGATGCTGGGCAAGCTCTCCAAGCATGGCCGTGTGCTGCTGGTCGTGGACCAGCCCAACACCATCGGCTCCCTGCCCCTGACGGTGGCGCGGAACATGGGGATCGCGGTTGCCTACCTTCCCGGCACGGCCATGCGCAGGACCGCGCAGCTGCTGCCCGGGGACGCGAAGACCGACCGCAGGGACGCGCATGTGATCGCGTGGGCCGCGCTCAAGCTGCCCGAGACGCTCAGGGACGCGGGCCCGGATGACGAGACCCTCGCCGCCCTGAAGCTGCTCGCCGGCCACGACGAGGACCTCGCCCACGAATCCACCCGCCACGTCAACCGCCTGCGGAGCCTGCTGCTGCAGACCCACCCCGCGTCGACGCGCGCTCAAGGGCGAGAGAATCACGCGCGACGCGACGCTCGCGCTGCTCGAACGATACGGCGGGCCCATGGGCGTGAAACGGGCCGGGATCGAGGACGTGAAGGACTGGGCCAAGTCCAACGGGCTTCGCGCCGGCCGCATCATCGACGACATGTTCAAGGCGATCGGCGAGCAGACCGTCACCGTGCCCGGCACCCTCATGGCCGAGACCATCATCCCCTCCATCGCCCACGACATCAAGACGATCAGGGACCGGCGGCGCGAGGTCGGCCGCCAGGTCGAGAAGCTCCTGGAGGACCACCCTCTTCTCACGGTCCTGACGTCGATGCCCGGGATAGGCGTCAGGACCGCAAGCAACATCCTGCTCGGCATCGGCGGCGACATCGCCAACTTCAAATCGTCCGCCCATCTGGCCGCCTACGCGGGCATATCGCCCGTCACCGGCCAATCCGGCACCAGCATCAAAGGCGAACGGCCCTCCAGGCGGGGCAACAAACGCCTCAAGAACGCGCTGTGGCAGACCGCGTTCGTCGCATCCACCAAACACCCGCCCTCCGTGGCCTATTACAAGCGCAAACGCGAACAGGGCAAACACCACAACGCCGCCATCATCTGCCTCGCGCGTCGGCGCTGCGACGTGATCTACAGCATGCTCAAAAACGGAACCCTCTACCAGGAACCAGCCCTCGTAGCCTGAACCGGGCCACACGGGAAAGGACGCCGGACGCCACCGGCAGGGCGAAGCGCGCCCAGGACAGCCAACCGGAATCCCGACACGTCAACTCCCCAAGGAGTTGAAAAAAACATAGGAACACCCCCCTATTGCAAAAAACTCTCACTGACTCAACGTCAGTGAGAGTTTTTGCAAATGAGGGGTCAGATACGGCGCTTGCGCCAGATGGTCAGGGCAATACCGGCGGCGGCGAGGACCACCACGGCACCAGCCACGCCGAAGACGGCGACACCAGTGTCGGAGATGACGGCACCCGGCTTCTTGCCATCAGCGGAGACCTTCACGAGGGCCTTGCGGGCTCGGTCAGGTGACGAATCGCATCCTGGACCTCGGTGGAGGTGGCGTTCTCCTTGGCGAGCACCTTCTTCGCTTGGGCCAGCGCATTGGCGTAGGCCTTCCACGAATCGGCGGTGTAATCGTCCTGGTTCAGCTTCTCGGCTTCGGCCTTGGCAATGGCGTCTTCGAGCTGCTTGAGCTCTTCCTCAGTGGCCAGATCGGGATCCGGAGTCGGCGTCTCGTCGGCAACGACCTTCACGGTGAACGTGGCGGTCTTGGTCGAATCGGCCACAGACTGCACGGTCACGGTCACCTTGTCGGAGGCCTTCGAGGAGTCGAAGCCGAGCAGCTCGTACTCATCGGCGGCGAGCTCACGGGTGGTGGAGCCGCCGTTGCCATCGGCCACGGTCGCGGTGACGACCAGACCGGCAACGTCGAGCGCTTCACCAACCTTGTACTCGGCCTTGGCGGGCTGCGCGGTCACGGCGATGGAGAGGATCGTGCCTGCGGCCGGGTGCTCCGGCTCGGGCTGGCTCTCCTCCAACGCATTCTGCGCGTCGGTCAGGGCCTTGGCGGCGGCATCGACATCAGCCTGAGACAGGCCGGAGTCAAGGAAGGTCTGCTTGGCCGTCTTGGCTGCGGCGAGCGCATCCTCGAATGCCTTCCAGCTGGCCTCGGTGTAAGCAGAGCCATCGGTGCCGAGCTTGTCGGCCGCTTCAATCGCGCCATCAAGCGCCGTCGTATCGGCCATCTCAATGGACACGCCTTCGTCGGTCGGGTGAATGGTCTGCATCAGGCCGTCCGCGTCGAAGGTGATCTCGTCGATGGCGGTTTCACGGTGGTAGCCGAGGCCGGAGGTGAACACGCCGAGCGGCGTGTAGTGGCGATGGTAGGCCATGAGCCAACGGTCGTTGCCGTCCGCGTCGGTCACATGCACGTCGGACTGGTGCGCGGTACCTTGCAGGTTCTTGGAGGAATCCTTCTGCAGCAGCACACCCTTGTAGGTGATGGTGCCGTCGATGGAATCGGAGACGCCGTACTCACATGGTAGTTCGGGGAGTTGGCGTCGTCGCACGACCAGGTCCAGTGGTACTTGCCGTCGCGGTAGGCGACGACCACGGACTCGCGGAAGCCGTTCAGACCGTTGAGCTTCTTCACCGTACCGGCCTTGATGCTCACCATGTCGTCGTTGAGTTCGGCGATGGCGGGCGAACCGTTGCCGTACAGGATGTACGACTTGCCGGTGTTCGGGTCGGTGAAGATGGACGGGTCGATGGCCTGTCCAACGGTGACGCCTTCCATCGTGCGAGTGACCAGCGGTTGGTCGGCGGCCTTGTACGGGCCGGCCGGGTTGTCGGCCACGGCGACGCCGATGGCGGATGTACCGTTCGGCAACTTCGCGCAGTAGTAGAAGTAGTACTTGCCGTTCTTCTTCTCGATGGTCGGCGCCCACGCGGAGCCCACGGACCACGGGGAGATGGCGGTGTTCTCATCGCCATCGGTGGTCGGCTGGTGGTCCTTATTGACATCGAGGATCACGCCCTCGTCGGTCCAGTTCACCAAGTCGGTGGAGCTGAACGCATGGAAGTAGTTGCCGCTCCAGCCGGAGAAGCCGTCGGTGGTCGGGTAGATCCAGAACTTGCCGTCGAAGTAGTCGATGTCCGGGTCGGCGTACTGGCCGGGCAGTACCGGGTTGTTGCCCACGGTGACCTTCTTCAGCGTCCAGGTCTGCGGCGCACCGTCGCCCAAATCAACGACCAAAGTACGGTCCTTAGCCAGGTCGGCCGTACCACCATTGGTGAACGCCTGACCATCAAGGGTGAGCTTGATGGAGTCGTCGCTACGGTTGACAGACACCTTGACGGGCACCTTGGTCGCGCCGCCACGGCGGTTGAGCACGGTGGTGACGGTCTTCGTGGACCAGTCGAGGGTGGAACGGACCTGAGAGTGGTCGTCAGTGCCACGCAGCGAGTTCGGGTCGGACGGCACAGTGCCCACAGAAATACCCTGCAGAGCATCGGGCTGGTCTTCTCGACTTCCTGAGCAGTGAGCGCGCGGTTCCACACGTTCACATTGTCGAACGAACCCTTGAAGTATGGGTCGTTGTAGAAGGACTTGCCCAAGTAGGCCAGCAGATCGTTACCCAAATCGGTGACCTTGTTCTTGGTCGCCTTGTTCTGAGCCACCTGCGCACCGTCAGAGTACACGGTCATCACGTTGTCGTCCAACGTGACCGTGACACGATGCCATGCGCCGTTGCCAGACAACGTAGCGTTAGCCGCGTCCTCCGCACCATACGAGTTGGTGGTGATGCGGCTGGCGAGCTCGCCGGAGTTGTTGTACTTCAGGAAGTAGTACTTGGTGGAGTCTGCCGAAAGCGAACGTGAACTGGTTTTTTATTGATCTCCGACTTGACATCCATCTGCACAGTCAGCTTGTTACGGCCATCGAACAGGCCCTTCGGGAACTCGGCGTAGGTGCCGTCAGAGCCGTCGAGCTTAAGCACCTTGCCCTTTTCGGCATCCTCGGAGACCTTGGCGTTGCCGTTGAAGGTCAAGTCGTTGCTGTTCTCAGTGGTGTCGGTACCCTTGCTGTCTTCGAAGTCATACTCGGCAATCGGACCGGAGCCGTCTTCATCGGGTGTGACTGGCTCGGTGTCCTTGTTCTTATCGAATGCCTTCAGGATTGCGTTGTACTCGGTTTCAGTGACAGGCAGGATGGTGCCGTGACGCTTCTTGAGCGAACCGAAGTTCACATCAGAGGCAAAGCCCCAATCAGCCTTATCAGTGCTGCCTAAATCGGCAGAACGGTATGGGGTGTAACCCTTACCGGCTGAGTACTGGTCCCACATCAGACCGTAGAGCATCTTCTTGCCCGCATCACTGGTCTGCACGTCATCTTCATTGTAGAAGAACAGCTCCGGGCCTTCCAGCTGCGCACCGGTCAGACCGGTACCAGTCAGGTCACCGAATGTACCGACAAGCGTCCACTGGTTCGGATCACTGTCAGTGTTGTAGTAACCATTCGCAATTGTGTCACCAGTGGTGAGCGTTGTGGCATACGGATCCTTGCTACGCTCAACACCGAGGTACGTGTCACCGGACACACGATAGTAATAGCCGTCATCGGCCTTAATCATCGTGGTATCGATAACGGACTTGACTCGGTCGATCCACTTGACAGGCGTCGTGAAGTTCACGAAATCACGCGTGGTGGAGTAGTACATATTGGTGCGATCGCCGGACTTGTTGTCCGCGTCGGAAGCAGTGGCCCAGTACACCATGTACTGCTTGTTCACATCATCCCAGTAGGCTTCCGGAGCCCAAGCCATGCCGGCTCCCGGAATCTGAGAGGCAACGTCAACGCGCGCGGTTCGCTCCAGTTGACGAAGTCATGCGACTCCCACACGATTAGGTTGGTGCTGCCATTGGTGGTAGCGGTGGCCGCGCCCCAACCGCCACGGTTATGGATGCTCAGCTCGGTAGCGATGAGGTAGACGGTGTCGCCTTCCGGAGAGCGGACCAGATACGGGTCGCGCACGCCGTTGTCCTTACCACGAGAGTTGCCGGTCTGGCTGTTGTTCCAGCTGAGTACCGGATCGCCGGACTCGCGGGTGTCATGCCAGCTCAGGCCATCCTTGCTGGTGGCGAAGTACATCTGCTCGGTCGGTAGCGCTACCTTCGGTGCCGGTGAAGTGCGCAAACAGATAGTCCGTGGTCTTCGGCTGTTCGACGGCGGCCTTGACGGTCAGCTCGAATTCCTTGGTTTCCGTGTTGCCGTCAGCATCGGTAATGGTGGCAGTGAGCGTCACCTTGGCGTCGGCCTTCTGGCGAGTGACGACGCCGGCTGCGATGTCGCCATCTGCAGCATCAGTAATGACCTTGGCGTCGCTGGACTTCCATGTAATCGCGGAACCATTAACCGAACCCTTGGCTGGAAGTGTGATGTCGGAATACGCATCGGTGCTGCCGTTGTTGATGGTCAGCGCGTTAGCGTCGGCCTTGGCGGCATCGGACTTCGTGGAATCGTAGGCTTCCTTGATTTGCTCCGCAGTGTGCGCGGAGCCGTAAATATTCAGGTTGTCGAGTGCGCCGGTGTAGTACTCGCCGTTCACCCAGTTGGCCTTGCCGATCTGCAGCACGCCGCCGTCTGCGCCGAGAATATCGGTGAGCTGAGCGAAGCTCGCGCCATCAGCCGGGGCTACGGTTGCGGCCTGCTCACCGTCAATGTACAGCGTGGAAGCGGCCTTGTCGATGACCAAATCGACGTGACGCCACTGGCTGGCGAGACCATCCTTGCTCACATTGCCGGTGGTGTCGCGCTTACCAGCGTTGTTGTAACGCTCAACGTTCACCGAAGTGGTGCGATCCATCACGCCGAGGTAACGCTCTTGCTGATAGGTCTGCGCATTCGTATTCGGTGCCGCAAATACCGACCAGCCCTGATTGGTGCTGGCGGACTTGGAATCATACGAAATCGTGACCGCATCCAGGCCCTTGAGCACAGCCGAATCATCCGACTTAGTCACATTCAGCCAGAAGCCAGAACCGAGCTGAGCTGCGGTAGTGCCGTCTTTACTGGCAGTTACTGCGGCGGCACCGTTGATGGTTGCCTTGGTGCCGGTTGCTCATCGGTGAAGGTACCAGTGGCACTTGCCGTGACGTTGTTGAAGTCAAGGCTGGCAAGCAAATCACTGTCTGCCGATGCCTTGGCATTTGATTTCAGGGCTGCTGCCAGCGCCCGCTGTGCGGCCGAATGAATCGGTGGTATCCGATCAACCGCATTTGCTGCTGGCGCCAGCGCCATCAGCATCGGGACAGCTGCAAGAGCTGCCACCGCTTTCTTCCACTTACCCATATGTCTCCTCTGATTGTGGGTTTTGGTTTTGTGTTCAGTTATGGATTGAAGATTGAAGTTATGGTGATACTAGGTGCTCCCTCTCCGTCCGCCAGAAGCCGACTGAGAGGGAGCATTTGGATCCGCTCAGGCGCGACGCTTGCGCCAGATAGTGAGAGAGATGCCGGCAACGGCGAGCACAACCACGGCACCACCAAGGCCGAGCACGGCGGCACCAGAGGACGGCAGACCGGAGTCCGCCCCCGTACCAGCGTTACCGTTATCGCTGCCTGCACCATCGCCGGAACCGTCGCCCGAACCGGGCTTACCGGGCTCGGTCTTGGCACTCACGGTCACCACGAACGACGTGGTGAGCTGATCGTTGGCCTTGAGCGTGACGGTGACGGTCTTGGTGCCCACAGCGGACATGTCCACGTCGCCGACCGTGTAGTCGGCGGCATCGAGCGTCTTCACCGTGCCGTCCGACATCGTCGCCTCGATCACAAGACCATCGGCGGAGAACTGCTCGCCCACCGTGTACTTGGTCTTTGTCGGCTCGCTCTTGACGCGGATGCCGGTGATGGACGGCTCAACCGGCGTATCAGGCTCGCCGACGGTCACCGTAATGGTCACCGTGCGGTTGGCCGGAGCAACCTCCTGATCCTTGGTCAGCGACATGTCGAGCATGCCGTTGGCGCGCACGTTCACGGCCTTGACCCACGTATTGCGGTCCTGATCGAACAGGCCACCCGCCGCGGAACCGGAGTGAATTTCCGGGTAGGGGCGTGCGTGGTAGGCCATGACGATGTTGCCGGCCTCATCATGTGCAAGCGAGATGTGGCCGGGGCCGGCCTGCTTGCGCTCGTACGAGGCCTCATCCGCACCGTAGGCACCGGTGTAGGTGTCGTTGGTGTCGAACGACGGGAAGTCGGCCGTGGTCCAGCTCGACAGATCCTGCAGGTCGGCATTCTTGGCGGCACGCATCACGTTGGTGTTGTAATACTTATCCACCGTGGCCCCCGCATAGGCAATGTAGACGTAGTCGCCATGCTCGAACATGAACGGTGCCTCTACGATTGCCTGATCAGAACCTTCAGAGTTGTCTTCGGGGGGTAGGCGCATACTTGCCGTACTCGAACTGCTGGCTGACCTGATAGATGTGCTCAAGGCTGCCATCCACCAGCGGAGTGACGCCATCGCCCATCTTTGCCTTGGCAAGGTACAGGCCTGCGCTCTTCGGGAAGAGCCAGTAGCCCTGGGCCTTGCCGTTCTCCTCGCGCTCGAAGTACGTCACGTCGAATGCGGCGCTTCCAGCACGGTCGGCTCGCCCCAGTTCTCGGCCTCGAGGAATCCGCCATCCTTGATGGACTGCTCGTCGCCGGTGTACGGGATGAGGATGGTGTTGTTGCACCAGCCACCGTTCGCGGACGAGGCACCCTTGTGGAAGCCGGCCACAATCCACCACTTGCCGTTGATCTTGTGGAACTCCTGGGCCCAAATGAACGCGCTCCAACCGTAGAACGAGTTGGGGTACTGGTCTTCGTGGCCCGGAGTGCGTTCTCCGGCTTGATGATGATGTGTTCCTCAGCATCCTTCAGACCGTTGATGGTCTTGGCGCGCTTGAGGCCGATGGAACGGTAGCTGTCCTTCTGGTTGTTGGTCGAATCAGTGGACTTTACCTCATAGGTGGAACCGGTGAGGTAGTAGTAGCCATCGTCTTCGTTGTAGAAGATGTCCGGATCGGCGCGAGCGTCGTTGTACATGGCCTCGGTGGTCTGCTGAACAGTGCCCTTGACCTCATGCGTGCCGGCCTTTGAGGTGTCCACGGCGGCCAGATCATCGGCGTTCCAGTCGACGTTGAAGGTCTTCGTGGAGCCGTCGTTGTAGGTCATTGTGGCCTGCGTTCCGGAAACCGCTGCGGTGACGTCCTCGGCGGAAGCACCGTTCTCCACGGTTGCGCCGCCCAGAGCTTTAACACCGGTGTTCTGCAGATCGACATAGTTCTTGTAGAACGCATCGAATTCAGAGGAGCTCACAGCGAATGCGCGGATCTGGCCTTCGCCGGCCCATGCGGGCAGACCTTCGGTCACGTCGCCCACACCCATCGCAACCGCGTCGGCTTGAGCGTCTCGCCGACCGTTGCTTGGCAGTCAGGTCGGAGAGCGTGGCCATACGGCCTTCGCCGCTCAGGCCATCGGCCCAGAAGACCTTGTAGCCCTTGGAGGCGGCATCATAGACGATGCGCGGGTTGGTGACGATGGAGCTGTCGGTCACGGTGATAGCGCGCTCGTTGGTGAACGTGGCACCGTCGCCCTTGCCATCCCACACGTAAATCGCACCGGTGGCGTTGTTCTGCGAGGAAACCACACCAAGGGTACCGTCCTCCGCACGGAAGAAAGCGGGTGAGCCCATCTGCGCATTCAGCTTGGCAGACTGCGAGCCGTCCCACTTGACCGACAGAATCGACTGCGAACGGTTCAGGGGCTCCCATTTGCTGCCATCGGCGGCCTTGGCGGCCACGTACAGCGAGTCGGCGCGACGATCGTCGTTGTAGGCGAGCGGGTCGTACTTGGCACCGTTCTGGTCGGAGCGATCGACATCCTTGACGTAGGAAGCGATTTCGCCGCCGTTGTTGAGGATTTCGGATTCGGCGGTGATAGCTTTATCCACGCCGTCGATGGTGGCGGTGAGCTTGACCTTTACGGCCTTCTCGCCGGACTTCGGCTGCGTGACCTTGCCGTCTGCGGCTACGAGCTTCGCACCGTCGCCGGTCGCGGACCAAGTAACCGTCTTGCCCAGCACAGTGCTCGGCAGGTCGCCGGTGATTTGCGCCGGGATGGCGAGCGCGGCGGCGTAGTCGGTCTTCGCGCTTTCCACGCCAAGCTCGTCGTCGCTCAGGGCCTTGCCCCAGATCTTGAGGTTGTCGAGCAGACCGGAGAAGTACTCGCCGTTGCTCCAGTTGGCCTTGCCGATCTGCAGCACGCCGCCATCAGCACCGAGGATGTCGGTGAGCTTCTGGCCGTTGTTGTTCACGGCTACCAGCTTGGAGTCGATGTACAGCTTAGCGGTTGCGCCGGAAATCACGATATCGACGTGCTTCCAGTCGGCGTTCGTCTTGGTGTATGAGACGTTGCCGGAGGAATCGCGCTTGCCATCGTTGTTGTTGTAGCGTTCGACGGTAATACCGGTGGTCTTGTCGAGCACGCCGACGTAGTGCTCCTGGCCGTACTCTTGCTTGGTGGCGTTGGAGGCGGCGAAGAAGGTCCAGCCGGTGTTGCCGGAGACGTCAGGCTTGACATCGTAGCTGATGGTCACGTCGTTCTTGCCCTTGAGCAGAGCGTCGCCGTTCTTGGCGGTGACGTTGAGCCAGAAGTTCTTGCTGAGCTTCGCGGCCTTGCCGTCCTTGCTGTCGGCGAGCGTGGCGGTGCCCTGAGTGGCACCCGTCGCATTGCCGCCGTCAAAGGTCTTATCGCCATCATCGAACGTGAAGTCGGCGAGCAAATCCGGGTCGGTCGGCTCGGTTTCGCCGGTCACGGTCACCTTGGCGGTCACAGTGATGGCGGTGGAGCTGTATAGCGTGCGGTTCTTGTTGGCGGTTTCGTTGTCGACAAAGCCACCGGTCTGTTTCCAGTTGTTGTTCGCGTTCGCACCGGAGTTGATGAGGTCGTCCTCGTCGGTCTTCGACTCGCCGGCGGCGTTCGTCCACTTCCAGTGGTTCTTGTTCGCGCCGATGGTGTCGACCGTGCCGGTGACGGTGTACTCGCCGGGCTTGGAGGTGTCGACGTTGGAAACGTCCCACATCACGTCGCGCTTGGCAGTGCCGTAACCGTTGGCAAGAGTGACCTGCTGCGTCTTCGGCAGCTTGGCAGTGATGTCCATATCGGCAGAACCCTTATCCACCGTCACATCCTCGGCCTTCAGGTCGGCGTTGTCGGAAGCCTTGGCATCAGCCGCGCGAATCGCGTCGTACTGGGCTTGGTGAGCGAAACAATGCCACCGTGCTTGGTGTTGGCGGTGAGGAAGTAGTCGTCGGCCTTCAGGACGCTCCACGGATTCTCGGAATCGAGGTTGTCGGCTTCGAGTAGGTTGTAGCCGTAGCGGGCACCGGAAGCGACAGATCCATAGTTGTCAACGAACATGTACCACTTGTTCTCACCGTTGACCTTGAAACCGTTGGCACCTTCCTGCGCGCTGCCGAGCGTGTGTCCGATGTTGGTCTGGCGCAACACCCAGCCCTTGGCCGGGTCGGTCGCGTACTGGCCCTGATCGTTGGCACGCCACCAATCGGCACGATCGGTGTATTCCATGAAGATCACGCCGGAGCCGGTGGTGCGGTATGTGCGGGAACTGTTCTGCAGCATCGTGGTGTCGATGGTGTTGCCACGGTTGTACTTGCTGTTAGGCACGAAGACGCCGCCAAACATGTAAGTCTCGTTGGTGAAGTCCTTGGTGGCCGCCCACAACACGTGAGTCACCTTCTTGCCGGGCTGACTGTTCTCGCCATCGTATTTGGCGGAGACAGACCAATACACAACGAATGCGCCGCCCTGCTGGTTCTTCGGGTTGTCCTTATCGGAACCGTTGAGCTGGCCGTCGTCGTTGAGATCATAGAAGTTCGGCACCCACGTAGCCTCAGGAGCCCATGCCATGCCGATCTCGGAGATGGTCTTGCCGGTCACGGAATCGGTGAGCGTCTGGCTCTTGTTCGGATTGGCAGTGTACTTGTCGGCGGTGGCGGTCTCCAGTTCCGTCATGTCGTTGAAGTGAATGAGATCTTTGGACGACCACACATGCAACTTGGTGCTGTAACCTGTAGCCCACGTGCCCCAACCGGCATTATCGCCGCCGAACACACGCAAATCGGTGGCCAGCACGTAGTAGTCTTCGACTCGGGGTTGTAGGCGATGAACGGATCGCGCACGCCGGTGGTGGATTCGTTACTCACCAGAATCGGCTCGCCGCCGTTGAGCGTATCCCACTGGGTGGCGTCATCGCCGCGCGAGATGTCGAGGTAGATCTTCTCGGCGTAGCCCTTGTTGTTTTCGATGAAGTGGACCATCACGTAGCCGTAGGCGTCATCGGCCTTGACCTCGGTGACGGTGACCTTGAGCTCGGCGGTCTTGGCGGCGTCAGCTTCGGAAGCCGCTGTAATGGTGGCGGTGCCGGCCTTCACGCCGGTGACCTTGCCGTTGGTATCCACAGTAGCCACAGCCGGATTATTGGATTCCCATGTCACCGTAGGCTCAGCGCCTTCAGGGGTGACGGTTGCGGACAGGGATGCGGAGTTGCCTTCCTTGAGACTCAGCTTGCCGTCCTTCACATTGGAACCGGAGATCTCGATTGCAGTAGGCGATGCGATGCCGAGATCGGCCGCGGAAAGCGCGGAGCCATAAATCGTGAGATTGTCGAGCAAACCGGTGAAGTATTCACCGTTGCCCCAGTTGCCTTTGCCGATTTGCAGCACGCCACCTGAGCCGCCAAGAATGCTCTTGAGATCCTCGCCGTTCACGTTGCTCGCCACGAACTTCTTATCGACATAGAGCTTCGCGGTCTTGCCGGAGATGACGAGATCGACATGCTTCCAAGCATCCTTCGTACCGGTGTTCTTGTCGATGGTGGCGATGTCGGATGCGCGGCCGTTGAGATAGCGTTCCACGCGGGTCTTGTCGGTGCGGTCGAGCACACCGACGTAGGTGGGGGCGCTGCCGTTCACCGCACCGGCGGTCGGCGCGGCAAACACAGTCCACTGGCCACCGGTCGCAGCCGCCTTGCTGTCGTAGCTGATCGTCACATCATCAAGACCGTTGAGCAGTGCACTGCCATCGGACTTGGTCACGTTCAGCCAGAAACCGCTGCCGAGCTGGGCGGCCTTGCCGTTGTCGTCATCTTTTCCGTTGACGAGATCCACCGTGCCTTGCACGGTGGCCTTAGCGTCACCCTGAGCACTGGCGAATGCACCATCGTCCGGGTCGCTATTGAAATCGAAGCTGGCAATCGGGTCAGCCGTCGCTGTATTGGCCGCCGCCCTGACGTTCGCACTGGTCGTGGTCGTCTGCACCGCAGGCGTCGCGTCGTCGGCCACGGCGGTGATCGGCATGATCAACCCCGCGCCCAACGTCGACACCGCCGTCAGGCAGGCCGCCAATCGTGTAACTCTCCTCACTGAGTTTCCTTCCTTGGGTCCTTGCTTCTTTGCAATACTGTGATGGATCATCGTTGCGCCATCGCAATATTTGTTATCGAATTGTTATCGAGTGACACCCGGTCGCTCCTTTATCGACCGCTTCTCGCTCCTGCTTCCGCTTCGCCGGAGCCTCTTCGTTCGCCAGCGCGACCCACTTCCGCCCGAACGACGGCCACCGGAAATCCCTACGAACGACACCGTTCGTGAACAGGAGCACCGATGTGCAATCGCACAGGTTTCTGTAAGCACTCACAATTCTAATGTGAGCGTTCACCTAAATTTGAGCACGCTTTGAGCGACGACGCGAAAGCGGTAACGCACATGCTGATTCCTTGCCATACCTGAAATACCCGGCACCCCTCTTAAACCGGTTTCATCTCCCCGAATGAACATTTACCCCTTCTCAGCACCCCACAACAAAACAAAAATCGCACATCATCTGTGTGCAATATTGGCTTGTTGAGCCGCGTGGCCTGCATGTCCGCGTATCCAGTTCACGGGGATCACGCTGGTAAATCCCGTGAACTGAAGACATGTGCAATCGCACACGCAAAAGATTGGAATCAAGCCGAACTCGATGGCCGGCCATGTGCATTTCTGTAAGTTTCTGGTTCACGGGATTTTCAGCCGAAATCCCCCGTGAACCAGAAACGGCTCCGTACCGAGCGTATTTCCGAGTTGTAGGGCACGCGCCCGGGTACTCGCCACTCCCAGAGCCGATCAACCACCCGAAAATGGCGGAATACCAACGGGCTCTCATCGGCCGCAACGGCCAATACTTCAGCCATTGCCCTACAACTCGGAAATACACCTCCACACGGGCCGATTTCGCGATTGGAGCTTACGCCGCTCAGGCCTGGCGCTTGCGCTGGAGGGTCAGGGCGATGCCGGCGGCAGCGAGCGCCACGGCCACGCCGCTGAGGCCGAGTACGGCGGCACCGGTCTTAGACAGACCGAGCTTGTTGCCCGTCTTATCACCAGTAGCACCAGCGTCAATGCTCGAGCCGTCGCCCGGCTTAGTCGAATCGCTCGAGCCATCGCCCGAATCGGAACCGTCGACCTTCACCAACGCGGCCTGCGCCTTGTTCAACGCGGCGGTTGCGTCGTCGACGTCCTTCTGCGAAGCGTTCTCGTCGGCATAAACCTTCTCGGCGGAGGCCAACGCTGCGGCGAACGCCTTCCACGAGGCGGCGGTGTAGTCGGACTCGCGCAGCTGCTTGGCGGACGCGAGCGCCTTGGACAAGTCGGTCTTGTCGACCGTAACCGTGTCGTCGACCACCTTCACTGTCACGGAAACGGTCTTGGAGGCCAGCTCCTCGGAAGAGCTCATGTCGAACACCGGCATGCCGTCGGCGGCCCAGTGCACACGGCGCACGAACATGTCGCGGCCGGCAGCGTTCACGGATCCGAGATTCTTCGTGGCATAGGCGTGGAACACGTAGATCTGGTTGCCATCTTCGTCCTCGCTCCACATGCCGTGACCGGTGCCGAGCTGCATCTCACCGTTGAACGGACCGGACTTCTGAATCGGGTAGTTGAGCACCGTCCAACTGGCCGGGTCGGTCAGGTCAGTACCGGAGGCATCCGCTACGGCCAGCCCAGTGGTGTATGTCTTACCCACGCCGGAACCGGAGAACATGAGGTACAGCTTGCCGTCGCGCAGGGTCACGTTCGGACCTTCGGCTATGGCGGCGTTCCACGCATACTCCGGGGTGACGATGCGCACCGGGGAGCTGGTCACATGGGCCGGGTCCTTCGGATCCATCGTGGCGATGTAGGTGGCGCCGAGCTGCTGCCAGGCGTAGTAGGACCTGCCGTCGGCATCCTGGAAATAGGTCATGTCGAGCGACATGCCCACTCCGCCGGACGCTGTGGCTGCGAGCTGCTTGTTACCGTTGAGCAGCGAGGCGTCATTGCGGTAGATCGGTGTCGGCACAGTCCAGTTATCGGGGTCGGCCGGGTCGAGGTCGTGACCGTCGGCATCCTGCTTGAGCTGCATGTACACCGACTTGCCGTTGGACCATGTGTTGCCGTATCCGGCCATGAACAGAATCGTGAGCCTACCATCAATCTCATGAATTTCTGGAGCCCAGAAGCTGTGCATGATGGCATTACCCTCGGAGTCCTTGTCGCCAGCTTGAGCAGCGACACCTCCTTGTTGTTGTAGCCGTTCGACTGAATCAGGGCATTCGGGTTGCCCGGCTCGTCGGCGAGACCGGAAATCGTGTCGGCCATGCGGAACGGCATGTGGGGCGAACCATGCTGCCAAGTGACGTCACCTTGGATGTCATTGGAAGCGATCATCAGGAACTTGGTTTCGGTGATTTCCTTGCCGTCGGCCTCATGCGTCCACTGCCACTTATACACCGATGGATCGGCGCGGTCCTCAGCGAACGGAATCTGGTATTCGGTCTGCTTGACGGTGCCGGTGACAGTGTAATCACCCACCTTCGTCAGATCTATGCCCTCAGTGTTCCATGAGGAAATCGGCAGGGAGCCGGTAGAACCGTCGGAGTAAGTGAGGTCCACGTTCTTCGGCAGTTGCGCGGTCACCTCATCGATTGAGGCGCCCTTCTTGACGGTGATGTCAGTGAGATTGCTCGTGCCGGTGTTCTCAGAGCGGCCGTAACGGGTGTTGAGCGCCTTCACCGTGGCCTCGTCCACCGCGATGGTGGCACCGGAGCGGAAGTTCGCGATGCCCTGTACACCGTCGGCGGCGAGTACGCCGGACTTGGCGACGGAACCGTACAGTACGCTGCCGTGCTTGGATGTGGAGCCCTTGAGCGAATCGAACGTGGTGTACTTGGCCACGCCGTTGTCATCGGCCCAGCCGACAACATACTGCTTGCTGGCGGTGTCGTACACGGCGTACGGAGCGTTGACGCCGTTGGTCTCGCCAAGGTCGACGATGGAACCGGAGTTCTCCTGTTCGCTATAGGTGAGCAGGTCTTCGGAGGTGGCGATGAGCACGCTGGACTTCGCGGTGGAGTCACCGGTGGCGGTGCCGCGGTTGGTACGCACGGAAATCACGCCATAGGTGCCGTCGGCCATGCGGAACAGGCTCGGATCCTTGAGACTGCGATAGTCATTGCCGTCGAGGTTCTCGTTGAGCTTCTGCGCCTTCGGCGAGCGTGCGAAGAAAATGCCGTAATTCTCGTTGTACGGGGTGTACGAGCCGTCGGCGTTCTGCAGCGCGAGGTGCATGCTGTAGGCGACGTCGCCGTTGTTGGCCTCATTCTCGCCGGTGGCGTTGCGATCGTAGGCGGCGATGGTCGCGGACTTCGCGGCGGGCAGCACCTTTACGGTGAAGGCCTTGGTAATGGGCTCGATGCCGGCGAGACCGTTCTTGGAGAACTCGACGGTGATGGTACCGGTCGTGGCCTCGTCGCCATCGATGGTGATCTTGCCATCCTCGACGCTACGTCCTTAGTGGACGTAACCGTGGCGGTAGTGCCATTCACAGCCGCCGGGAGGGCGTCTCCGGAACGCACGACGGACGGGATCACGTAGCCGGCCGCGACTTCCTTGAGCTGTTCAGCGGCAGTTTTCGTGGTCGGGTTGACCGTGACCGTGAATTCCTTCGTAGCGGTCTGGCCACGGACCGTGACGGCGGCGGTCAGCGTGACAGTCTTGGCTGCCTCGCCCTTGGCGGGCTGGTTGACCGTGCCGTCAGTCGCGATGACGCTGCTATCGGAGGACGCCCACGTCACGCCGTTCGCAGTGGGCAGCGAAATGAACGGATCGTCGACCGTCGTGGGGATGATGATGCCGTTCAGCACGGAACCGGTGAGTTCACCGGCATGAATTGAGGCATCGGCAGTGCTGATCGCGGCGACCTGATCGGCGGTGAGCGCGGCATCGTATACGCGGAAGTTCGAGACCGCGCCCTTGAACAGGTTGTCGGGCCACGGCGAACGGCCGATGGTGTTGAGCGACTGGTCCTTGACGCTGGACAGTTTGGCCGGCACGGTGCCGGATGCCACCTGCGTGCCGTCGATGTACAGTTTCGCGGCGGTGCCATCAATGGTGGCGGTCACCGACAACCATTGGTCGGCCTTGGCCACGCAGGAGCTGGACTGCACGAGCGTCTCCGTACCGCCCGATTTCAGGCCGACGAGCGGGTTACGCGAACTGCCGCAGTTGAGCGTGGCGAAGAAATACTCCGTATCGGAGCTGTCGTTACCGATGTTCCACAGGAAATGGAAAGCATTGAGCATGCTGGAATCCGCTTTGACCTCCAACTGCACCGTGGCGGCGTCCTTGCCGGGCAGCAGATTCGAGGGCAACTTGACCCAGTCGCCGGAACCAGTCTTGGCACCGCCGGAAAGGGTAAGAGCGCTATCGGCCCAGAGCGAGTCGGCGGAGTTCTGCACTTCGGCCGCGCCAAGCGTAGCGTTCGGCGCACTGTTGGCCACGGTCTTGCCGTCACTTGGCTTCGTGGTGAAGTCGTAGGCGGCGATGAGATTATCGGTCGGAACGGTATCGGCCGCGACCGCCGTGGTCGCACCGATTCCCATGCCGGCAAGCGCCATCGGCACTGCCAGCATCACACCGAGCAGGCGCTTGCCTATCGATGGTTTGGTTGTCATTGTTTCTCCTTCTTGCGCGCGGTGATACTGCTTGCCGCGCAACAGATCTAGATGTTGAGTGGTGAAGTTCGGTAATGACTATTGGAGCTATGGGGCCATAAAGCTTATGCGTCTGACAGCGTCGTCGGACGAACGTGCAATACGCCCCCTCTGATGGGACCGCACCATGAAGCAAACAATCCAGTAGGCTGCTTGCTATACGGCTCGGCCCGTCAGAGGGGGCTTGGTCTACGCTGCAAGCAGCTCAGGCCTGGCGCTTGCGGAGGGTGTAGGCGGCGCCGGCGGCGACGAGCAGTGTGACCGCGGTGATACCCACACCGAATACCGAGGCGCCGGTGTTGGACAGAGCGCTGTCCGGCTTGGAGGCGGGCTTTTGGGCACCGTCGTCCTTGCCGTCGGTCTTGCCGGAGTCGCCGGACTTCTTGACCAGCTTGTCGGCGGCGGACTGGAGCTGCGACAGCGCCTTGTCCACTTCCTGCTGGTCGGTGGAGCTCTGCAACACCTGCTGCGCGTCGGCAAGCGCGGCGGCGAAAGCATCCCAACCAGACTGGTAATCAGCCTTGTTATAGCCCTTCACCTTATCGACAAGCGCCTGCAACTTGGACTTGTCCAGCGTGGAGCCGGGCTCGCCGGCCTTGATGGTGAACGTTGCCGAAGCAGTACCGGAGTACTTGCCAGCGCCGGTTACGGTCACTGTGGCGGTGCCGGGTTCGATGTTGTTCGTGTAGGCCACCGTGTAGTCGGCGCCTTCCTTGAGCGTCGCGCCATCGAGCGTAACGGTCACGGCCGGTTCCTTGGCAGCACCGTCTGCGGTGAACTCGTTGGGTTCGGCCGTGACGACCGCCCCGGAGATGTCAGTGCCAGTCACGGTGACGGTCGCCTCGACCGGCATACGGGAATCGTCCTGGGCGACGCCCTTGACGGTGAAAGTGCCGGTCTTGGCATAGGAAGCTGCGTCAATGGCATCCCACTCAACTGCAACGTCAGAAACGGAACCGTCCGCATGAGTCAGATGCGCGGTTTCCGGCAGCGTCGGCGCCACACCAACCGTCGTCTCGGCAGACAGCGCGTCAACGGACTTCACAGCCACAGCCGGAGCGTACGCCTCCAGCACCTTCTGATACTGGGCGCGGGTCACGGGCAGCACAGTGCCGTGGCGCGGCTTGCCGCCATCGGAATTGGTCGGGAAGTTCACCTCAGGCATCTTATTGCCGATAACGGTCCACTGACCGCTGGCGATATCCTCAGTCGCCATCGGCACATAGTGGTTTGGACCTTGATGATAGCTCGGCTGGTCGGCGAACAGGTAGTACTGGTAGCCGTTCACGTCGCCATCGTTGGCCTTGAATAGCGATGGACCTTCGCCGGAAGTGAAGGTTTTACCGTAACCGTTAGCCTGGCCTTTACCGATGTTCGTGGCAACTTCGCTCCATGCACTACCCTTAAGCGCATCGGCGTAGTTCTTCACGCCGGCACCACCAATTGCGGCAGTCAAATCTGTGGACTTCTCCTGACGCAAAGACATCGTGTTTTCATCTTTGTAGATGCGGTAGTAGGTATCCCCTACCTTTTGCACGGTCACATCGATGGATCCACTGCCTGCACCACCTCGGCGATCAACGTCAATCCACACTGTCGGGTCGGAGAAGTTGACGAAGTCATCGGTGGTGACGTACACCATGCGGTTGTAGGTCAGCTGCTTGCGGCTGTTCTCGTCGGTGTTGTCGTACAGGTTCGAGGCCCAATAGACCACGTACTTGCCGATTTCCTCGTCGTAGTAGGCCTCAGGCGCCAAGTGTTGCCTGCGTAATCAGAGCTCACCTTGACGTGGCTTTGCTTGGACCAGTTGACCAGATCGTCGGACTTCCAAATCTCAATGTACTTGGAACCGTTAGCCTGTGCACCAGCAAAGCCATTCAGCCCGTTGAGGGGAGCACGACCGTCAATCTTCAGATCGGTAGCAAGCATGTAGAACTTGTCACCATCCTTGGACTTCATGATGAACGGATCGCGCAAACCCTTCTCGCCAAACTCGGAAGTGAACAGCGGAGTGCCATTGTTCAGCGTGTTCCAGTCGAGCGCATCGTTGCCCTTGGAAGCCGCGAGGCTGATTTTCTCGCCGCCCACGCCCTCGCCGGTGAAGAACGCCCACACGTAGGCCTCGTCCTTCTCTTCGGCGGCAGGCATCGGCTGAATGGTGACGGTGAAGGTCTTCGTTTCGGTGGCGGTACCGTACTTGGCAATGGCTTTGAGCGTCACAGTGACGGCATCGCTACCGGCGGCAGGCGCTTAACAGTGACCGTTCGAGATTTGTCGCTCACGCCTTCGCCTAGTGTGGCGATATCCTTGCCACCGGTCACTTCCCACGAGATGGTCGAACCATTGTTGCCCTTGGTGGGCACGGAGAAGTTGCTACGGATGTCGTCGGAGTCCTCGATGGTGACGACGTCAAGGTCGGCCTTGGCTTGCTCGGCATCGGAGAGCTGCTTCGGCACGAGGACCGTGTAGTCGGCGGTTTTGGCGTTGTTGCCAAACGTGGCGGTGAGGATCACCTCGGCATCAGCTGCGGTTGCGGCCGGACGAGTGACTGTGGCCTTGCCGGTAGCGTTGTCAACGGCGATGGCTGCGTTGTCCGACTTCCACGCGATGCTCACGCCAGCGGCGCTGGTCGGCAGCGCGAAGTCCTCGGTAGCGGATGCGGGCACAGCGGCCTTGACAGCGGCCTCGGCCTTGTCGAGCACCTGAGCGTCATACAGCTTGGTCACGTCTGCGGCGCTGATGGCAGTGTCGTATACGGCGTAATCGTCCACGTCGAGCTTGGAGTTCGGGTCAGCGTAGGAGGACTTGCCAATGTAGGCGACGAGGCCGCCGTAATTGGTCAGGCCACCGGCCGGAATGGTGTAGGTGGCGTCTCCAACCTGCTTGCCGTTGAGGTAGAAGCTCATGGTGCTGTTGGTGCCGCTGATGACGGTGGTGTACAGAGCCAAATCGCTGGTGGCCTTGGTGCCGGTGGTGGCGGCGTTCGTCGATCCAGGGCCGACTTCGGTGCCCCACGGGCTGTTATTCGGGTCGGCCGCAGTGGCATTGGTCATTACGGATTTCGCGTAGCCACTCGGGTTGGCCGGGTTGAGCAGCCAGTAGCCGTTGGCCGGATAATTGCCGGTCTTGGCCGCGCCGATGTACGCGGCGGCGGTATTGCCGTTGCCGTAATTGTTCTTGAGCCAGATGGAGACGGTGACGTCCTTCTTACCGGCGATGGCCGTGGTCGGCACGCTAATGGTTTGCGAGCCGGTCAGGTTGATCTGGCCATTGGCCACCGTGGCGTCGCCGGATAGGGTGGCATCGCTGTTGGCCGCGCTGCCCTCGTTAGCGATGGTCTTGGACGTCAGTGCGTTATCGAATGAATAGTGGATGATCGGACTGGCATCGATTGGCGATGCGCTCTCGGCACTGGCCGTCATCGGCAGCAACAGACCAGCGAGCAGTGTTGCCATGCCGACCGTGAGTCCGGTTGCCTTTCGTATCAGCTTTCCCATGTTTCTCCTCATTGATAGGGTTGATTGTGGTTGCGCCTTCAGTTATGGAGCGAAGTTTTGTGGCCGCCCTCTGATGAGCTGAGCCGTGAAGAAAACGCCAGAGTCGTTTTTAGGCGAAGGCGAACGACAGTGAGCAAATATGAAGCCAGCTGAAAGCTGGTCCTTAATTGCGTTCGAGGTGGCCGCCGTTAGGCAGTCGGGGGAGAGACCTGCGGCGGCAGCCGCGGGATACAGAATCGGCCGAAGGCCATGCCGTTCTTTCGGTGGCTTCGCCGCGGTCTCTCCCCCAGTCAGCCTTCGGCTGACAGCCCCCCTCGTCAGAGGGGGCTTGGTTGCCGTAGCAGCTCAGGCGCGACGCTTGCGCCAGAGGGTTAGGGAGATGCCGGGCGATGGGCGAGTGCTACCACGGCACCACCCAGGCCGAGCACGGCCGTACCGGTATTGCTCAGCGCGCTGCCGGGCTTGTTGACGTTGGTCTTGTCGCCGGTGGTCGGGGTAGTCGGCTTATTGCCGTCGCCCTTATCTCCGTCACCTTCGCCCGGATTGGTCGGAGCCTTCTGCAGGGCTTCGATTGCGGTCTTAAGGTCGGCTGCGGCGGTATCGACCTCGCCCTGATTCTCAGCGGCGAGCGCGCTGGCAGTCTTCAGCGCGGCGGCAAGCTTGGCCCAGGAATCGGCCGTGTAGTCGGATTCCTTGAGCGCTTCGGCGGCGGCGATCTGCTTGTTGAGCTCAGCCAAATCGACCTTGCCCTGTTCAATGCCGTCAACCGTAGTATCGGATGGATTGACCAAACCATCGGTGTAGCCGTCGTAAGCAACCGCAACAGTGCCAGAGACGCTGGCCGGGAGGGTCACAGTGGCCTTGCCTTCGGCGTCGAGCTTCACGGTCTTGGACCAGTCGCCAGCAGAGAACTTCACCGAACCGGCGAGCGTGCCCTTATCGGCGGCGGTCACCGTGGCGGTGAGCTCGCGGGTGCCGGCGTTGTACACGGCCTTGGTGGTGGAGTCAACAGCCTCGATGTGCGTCGGGTTGGCAGCGGTCCAGGACTTCGTCACCTTGAGCACAGACTCAGGCACGTTCACGAACGCACCGTGACGCACCTTGTCCGGCAGACCGCCGTTAGCACCCTGAGTGATGTAGCCCTGAGCGCCCGGCTCGGCTTTGACCGGCTTCTTTTCGTTGTTGAAGTCCGGGTAACGCTTGGTCATCGGGTTGTCCCACGTGGTCTTGGAAAGCTCGGCACCCGTGGTCATAAATGCACGGTAGGCGAAGTTGTCGGACAGCAGAATGTAGCCGTCGTCGTCCTTCGTGTTGAGTTCGTCATCCTTGTTGAGCTTGATGGTCTCTGGTCCTTCGAACGGCAGCAACGCCTGCTCGAGCAGCTGCCAACCGGTGTTCGGGTCCTGACCCGGAGATGCCTCGGTGGTCGGTGCAGTCAGCACCTTGGAACGCTCAAGGAAGATGCTCTTACCAGTGGTGATGTAATCGCCAGCGGCACCGCCCTGCTCATTCTTGGTGAATCGGTAGTAGTAGCCACCGATCTTACGCACGGTGGAATCAATGCGCGAGTAGCCGGTGTCCTGCCACATCTGCGGCTCGGTGAAGTTCACGAAGTCGCGGGTGATGGCGTAACGCACCTGAGCATAGGAGCTATTGCCGGTTTTGTCGTTCTTGACCGGAGTGGTACGGGTGTCATCAGTGAACATGCGGGAAGAGAAGAACACCACGTAAGCGTTCAGGTCATCATCCCAGTAAGCTTCCGGCGCCCAGGTCATACCGGCGTTCGGCGTGTTGATGGTGATGCCGCCGTTGCCGTCGCCGTTGGTACGGGTCCAGTTCATCATATCGGTGGACTCGTAGACCTCAACTTTCCGAGAACCGTTAACCTGGTTCTGGCTCCAGCCCATTGACGAGACCTTGAGATCAGTGGCAATCAGGTAGTACTTGTCGCCTTCGTGGGAACGCAGCACGAACATGTCACGCAAGCCACCCGTGTCTGCATCATTGGTAAGTACCGCCTGGCCATTGTTGCGAGTCTTAAACGTGAAGAAATCGTTCTTCTCAGTGGAAGCCACCCAGGCCTTTTCTCCACCGTTGCTGTCGCTCTCAAAAGTGACGGCCGCATAGCCGGTGTCAGGCGCGATGCGGGTCTTCTCCTTGACAGTGACCTCGATGGTCTTGGTGACCTTCTCACCGCCGTTGTAGGAAGCGGTGGCGGTCAGCGTAACCGGCTTGGAATCACCGTCACCGTAGGCCGGACGATTGATGATGCCAGCACCACGATACGGGTCATCGGCACCAGTGGTCTTGTTTTCGTACTTCTCGTTAGTGGACGTAATGAGCTTCTCGTCCGAGGACTTCCACGTAATCGCCGAGCCGTTCTTGGTGCCCTTGGCGACTAGCGGCAGATTCTCGGCCGCCGGAACTTTCAGCGCAGCAATCGCGGCATCGAGGTCGGCTGCGGCGGCGTTCTGGGCGTTCATCGGCTCAACGGTGACGGGCAGTTCGGCCTTCACACCACCCAGCTCAGTGGTGGCGGTGATGGTGGCAGTACCAGCCTTGACGCCGGTTACAGTACCGTCTGCGGCGACCTTGGCCACGGACTCATCGGAGGAGGACCAGGTGACGTTCTTGCTCACGGCGTCGTCCGGAGTGACGGTGGCGGTGAGCTTGGTGGAGTCCTTCTCAATCAGGGTGAGCTTGTTGTTCACCACACCGGTACCGGAAATCGCAACGGCGGTCGGCATGGTCAGGTCAGCGCCCCTGTAGACCTTGATATCATCCATTGCACCATTCCAGTACTCATCGACGGAGTAGAACGACTTGCCGATGTAGGCGGTGGTCGCACCGAGATCGCTCATCTTGATGCCGGTGTTGGCCTTGAAAATGATCAGGGCATTGTTGCGGAACACGGCAAGGTTGGTGCCGTCCACGACAATCTTGTAATCGGCCCAGCTGTTGTCGTTGCCGGAAACGGTGACCTTGGATCCCTGTTCGTTACCCCAGTTGTTGTTGGAGATAACGCCCTTGATGGCGGTCTTGCTGTTGTAGAACATCAGGTACTTGTTGGCGTTGGCCTGATCGGTGGTGTTGGCGTCGTTCGAGCCGTCCTTGCCGACGATGAACGAGAAGAACTTGCCGCTGTTGTCGTGACGAGTCTTGGACGCGAACTCCAGAGTGAAGGAGTCGCCCGCATCCTTGAACAGCTGGTCATCGATCTGGGCGTACTGGCCATCGCCGCGCAGTGAGAGCGCCTCGTTGTTGCTGCGGTCACCGTACTGTTCGATCTTGGCGCCGTCCTTCAGCGTCAGGTTGTACTTGCCGGTCGAATCGGCAATCGCGCTGTTCGTGGTGCCGTTTTTGCCCGTGAAGTCCCAGCTGGCGAGCAGCGTCGGTTCAGCAGCCTTAGTAGTCTGCACTGTCGCGGTATCGGTTGTCTGTGGTTGGGAATCTTCCGATTCCATGGCATACGTCGTCGGAACTACTGCCACCATCGTTGATATTGCAATCAACGATGCTGCCATCTTCTTCCAATGCTTCACCGCATCTCTCCTTGTCCTTTGCCTCGACCCACTTGTCGAGTGTCTCGTTCGCCTCTACGTGAACGCAAACATTATTTGCGATGATACCATTACGGCACTGAGACTCAGTGTGCCAGATTCCTTATGTATATAAGCACTTACGGGGGGCAACCGCCCAGCCCGAACACTCCCCGTATGCCAAAAGCCCCCTTCCAAGCCAATCACTAATACCCCTCAATCGGCACCCCGCTCCGCCAGCCGCCCCAAACTGTTATTAATTTGTTATCTTTACCGCGCTTGCGTGGACAGAGAGCGCTCAGACCTCGAAGATCGCCGCATATTCGTGAGAACCCGCCTAGTCAATGAGATATGGTTGAAGACACGCTCGGCGACGGGGATATGGAGCATCAGCATGGTGCCGTAACCAAGGATCACCAGCAGGAACAGTCCACCGGGCATGTGGAACCAGCTGGCCGCCAGCAGTGCCACGAACACGGCATCCACGATGACCAGGGCCACGGTCATCGCGATGTGGGAGATGCCGAAGATGAAGGCGTTCTTCAAGGTGCCGGCCACGGTGTTCTCGAAGCGTGCCTGAAGCGCGAACACCCATTCGAAACCGATAAGCCAGAGGATGGTCAGCGCGAATTTGATGATGAGCAGCGGCGTGATCTGCAGGACGATCCATGACCAGACCAGTGCAATCAGCGCCACCAAGAACGGCAGCCACAGCAGTGTGGCTTTGATGAAGTTGGTTTTGAATGACTTGAAGTAGTTGGAGGTTACGCCTTTGCCCTCGCCCTCGATGGAGCGGCGGCAAGCATCATGGCCGGCAGTCAGGGCCGCACCGATGGTGATGATCGGAATCGAAGTGACCAGCATCAGAATGTTGATCCATACGCCGTCAACAAGATTGCTCCACGCGCGCATGAATTTCGAGTCCGGTGCCAGCCAGTTCATCAACTACTCCTTGTACAGCTTTTGGCTCCCCTCAGGGAGGGGAGCCAAATTGTCGGGCTCAACCCTTGACCGCGCCCGCCATGACACCAGAGACTATATACTTCTGGCATACCAAGTAGAAGACGATGATGGGGATGATGGCCAGCACCAGGCAGGCCATCATGGCGCCCATATCCACGGAACCGTAGCCGCCCTTGAGGTATTGCACGGCGACCGAGACGGTCTTGTACTTGCCGAGGTCGAGCGTCAGGTACGGCAGCAAGTAGTCGTTCCAGATCCACATGGCTTCGAGGATGGCCACCGAGACGATCGACGGCTTCATAATCGGCACCACGATCTGGAAGAAGATGCGCGGCACTGACGCGCCGTCGATCATGGCGGACTCCTCAAGCTCCTGCGGGATGCCCTTGATCACGCCAGTGAAGATGAACACGGCCAGACCGGCACCGAAACCGAGGTACACGATGCACAGGCCCCACGGGGTATTGAGCTTCAGCATGTCGGCGATCTTGGAGAGGGTGAACATCACCATCTGGAACGGCACGATCATATTGAACAGGAACAGGGTGTAGAGCAGCTTCGCGGCCCAGTTGTTCACGCGCACGATCCACCATGCGCACATCGAGGTGCACACCAGAATCAGCACCACCGAGCCGACGGTGATAAGCAACGTCCAGCCGAAGGAGGCGAAGAACTGCGTGGTCTCGATGCCGCGCACATAGTTCTCAAGTCCCACGAACGCCTTGCCGGCAGGCAGGGAGAACGCGTTCTTGGAGATGTACGCCTTCTGCTTGAAGGAGTTGATCAGCACCAGGACGATCGGGAAAATCCAGAACAGGGAGACAACGGCAAACAGCACGGTCCATAATGCGCCATGCTTCACAGGCTTGTTCTCGTTCATCAGGCTGCCACCTCCTTGCTCGTGGTGAGCTTGTTCTGAATCAGGGCGATGACCGCGACCAGGATGAAGAACAGCACGGCCTTCGCCTGGCCGACGCCTTCCCAGCCCATACGGCCGTAGAAGGTGCGGGTGATGTTCAGCGCCAGACCTTCAGACATGTTGCTCGGCGCACCGTTGGTCAATGCGAGGTTCTGATCGTAGAGCTTGAAACCGTTGGTCACGGTCAGGAAGGAGCACACGGTGATGGACGGCATCATCAGCGGGATGATGATGCGGAACATGGTCTGCCGTCCGTTGGCGCCGTCCACGGCCGCGGCCTCCAGCACATCGGTGGGCAGGGCTTGCAGGCCGGCGATGTAGATGATCATCATGTAGCCGATCTGCTGCCAGCACACCAGGATGACCAAGCCCCAGAACCCGTAGGACGCCTTATAGGTCAGGGCGCGGCCCCAGTGGGCCAGCACACCGTTCAGGAGCAGCAGCCAGATGTAGCCCAGGATGATGCCGCCGATAAGGTTCGGCATGAAGAATACCGAGCGGAACAGCGTGGAGCCCTTGATCGCCTTGGTCAGCATGTAGGCGATGGCGAAGGCGATCACGTTGATCACGATGGTGGTCACGATGGTGAACGCGGTGGAGAAGCCGAGCGCGTGCAGGAATTCCTTGTCTTTCAACGCTTTGCCATAGTTCTTAAGCCCCACCCATTCACCGTCGGTAACGGTGGTGAATTCGCAGAAGCTTAAGTAGACGCCCATGATGAAGGGCACCAGGAACCCGATGATGAATGCGGCGAATGTGGGGAGCGCGAACAGCGCCCACCATCTGCGTATCGCCTTGCCAGCCATGCTGATCATGACTTTTCCTCCTCCTTGAGTCCGCTGCGTTGTGACACTGCATCGTGCGCCGGCTGCGGAGTTCAACTCAATGCGAGCTTGCCGATCGAGAACCGCATGCACGGCCTGTTCTCGTTCAAGCCTATGTTCATAGTAAACGTCGAATCATTATATGTCAAAACGTTGTCATTTTTAGGCGTTTCAAGTTCGAGCACACTCCGGCTCCAGCAATCTTCTTTCACCTAAGATAATGGCTATATAAAGCCAATCTAACGCCGACATAGACACTTTGCAAAACGTTTGTAATACAATCGTTGTCATCGCCGCAGATCAATCAATCAGCATGTACACTGGAGTCAGTTGTGCATGTGTATTGCGATTTTCCATTCAACGCAAGGGGGCTGCAATGGCTACGAGCATTCAGGATGTCGCCCGCGAGGCCGGCGTCTCCATCTCCACCGTCTCACGTTCCTTCACCAGGCCGGATCTGTGTCGGCCGACCCGCGAGCGCGTGCTCGCCATCGCCGACAAACTCAATTTCTCACTCTCCCGCTCGGCTGCGGCCCTGAAATCCGGCCGCTCCCTGCGCATCGCAGTACTGATGAGCGGCCATATCCGCCTGTGGTTCACCGCCTCGGTCATCGAGGGGCTCAACGAGGTGCTGCACACGCAGGGCTACGATATTTCGGTATTCCAGATTTCCAGCATCGAGGAGCGCAAGGAATTCTTCGAGATGTTGCCGGTACGCCGTAACGCCGATGCCGTGATTGTGGCGTCTTTCGATATCGACAACAACGAAATCGCGCAACTGGCTTCGGTCGGCGTGCCGATCGTCGGCATCAATTCAGTCGAACCCGAAGCCCGCGGCTTTACCGCCGCCGTCAATATCGACGATGTGCAGGGCTCCACGCTGGCCGCCCGCCATCTTATCAATCTCGGACATCGCCGCATCACCTACATCAGCACCAATCGCGAGGTGTCGCTGAGCTTCTCCGTGCAAAGCCGATTCGACTCATTCACCGCCTGCTGCCGCAGGGAAGGCATCGAGCCGCAGGTTATCGTCTGCAAGGTCGATGACGATGGACGTTATGAAATCAGCGACGTGGTCAACCAACTCATAAGCCAAGACGAGATGCCCACCGCCATCGCATGCCAAGAGGATGGCATTGCTTTGCCGCTTATGTTCCAGCTGGAGCGCAATGGATTCTCCGTGCCCGGCGACGTCTCGTTGATCGGCTACGACGATAGTTTCTACACCGGCGATATCGGCCTGACCACCATCCGCCAGGATCCGGTGGAAATGGCCCGCGTGGCAGCCCGCATGACGCTCGATCTCATTGACGAAAAGCCGATTGAGCAACCCTACATCGTGTTCCCGGCCCAGCTGAAGGTCCGCTCCTCCACCTCCCGCGTTAAGTAGGCTCACACAACAAAGCCCACCATGGAAAAAGTGTGAGGCAACCGCACAGTAACGCTCAATCGCACATTGTGGGAAATGGCGAAAAATCGCCAATCTATGGACACACAGTGTGCGATTGAGCGGGTGCGTGCCTCACACTTTTTTGCGGCGGACGATTTTGTGCGAGACTCAGCAATACAAAGCGGCGCCCCCGGAGAAGGAAATGGCAGGGGCGCCGCGGATTGTTACTTATCGGCTATGGGACTCTATGAGACTCAGTGCGAAGCCTCGTATTCGGAAGCCCAACCGTCCACGAAGGCGGTCTTGACGGCATCCCACTTGCCGGTGCCCTGCGCGTACTCGAGCAGTGCCTGGCCGACCTTGTTCTTCCACTCTTCGGACGGCATCATGGTGAAGTTCCAAGAAACCTGGGTCGTGCCGGACTTCTGGTCTTCCACGGCGGCTTCGGTCAGCGGGTTGTCAAACTCGACGTCATCGAAGGTCTTGAACGGGGTGGTGAAGCCCATGTCCTGAGAGATGGCCTTCTTGCCGGTGTCGGAGGTGATCACCCAGGAGAGGAAGTCCTCGGTGGCCTTCTTGTCGGCGTCGGAGGCCTTGTCGTTGATGCACCAGTAGTTCTCGGAACCAGTGGCCAAGCCCTGCTTCTCTTCACCCTTGACACCGGTGTAGATTGGCATCATGCCCACGGATTCGGCCTCATGCCGGCCTCTGCAGGTCGGTCCAAGCCCAGGTGCCGTTCTGGTAGAAGGCGGCCTCGCCGAGCGCGAACTCGGAGTTCGCATCATCGCCGGTCTTGGCGCTCAGCTGGGTGGGGTCGGTGGTGGAGTCGGTGATGTACAGGTCGAAGATCTTCTTGTAGTTCGGCAGATAAGTGCCCTTGATGGTGGCCGGCTGCTCGGTGACGTTGTCGTCCTTGAACTCATAGTAGAGCGGCAGGTTGGCCAGATGGGTCTTGAATCGCCAGTCGGAGCTGGAGTCGAAGCCGGCGGAGGTGAACGCGCCCTTGATGCCGAGCTCGTCCTTGCGGGCCTGCATGTCGTCGGCCACGGCCTTCAGGGTGTCGAAGTTGTCGATTTCGTCCATGGACGTGGCTTTGGCACCATCCAGCGCGAAGTATTTGTTAAGGATGTCCTTGTTGTAGATCAGGCCGTAGGTTTCCATCACGTACGGCACACCGACCACCTTGTCGCCGTCTTTCAGGGCCACGTCCTGGTTGGTGAGTTCCTTATACACATCCGTGTTGGACATGTCGGCGGTGTACTTCTTCCAGTTCTGGTAGCCGACCGGGCCGTTCACCTGGAACAGGGTCGGGGCCTCGGTCTTGGCAATCTCGGACTTCAGGGTCTGCTCGTAGGTGCCGGAGGCCGCGGTCTGGACCTTGACATCAACGCCCTTCTCCTTGGTGTACTCCTTGGCCAGAGCGGCCCACTGATCAGCCGCTTCCGGCTTGAAGTTCAGGTAGTAGACCTTGCCCTTGGCGTCATCGCCGGAGGTCGAGCTTCCGCAGGCCGCCAAAGTGCCGAGGGACATTGCAGCGATGGCCGCCACTGCGACCGCTGACTTCACTGTACGATTCATCATCGAACCTTTCTCTTTCATCGTCGACCCGGCCATCCCCGGTCAGGACAGGTACGCTAACACGCACCTTTATGACTATCGACATGCACTATTGTGCAACGGTTTGCTTCTTTTTGCAAACGATAGCAATATCGGCGCGTCATAAATCATCATTTTCAGCCATTGTCAACAAATATCCCATTGATTCGGTCATTTTTTCCTCATTATCGCAATGCAAGCGTTCGCAATTATGAGAGCGCTAACATATCTTTCATGGCAATCGATTGTCACTTATGCCCATCAAAAAAACAACACGGCGACGCTATCGTTTGCAAATCATTTATCGACATACCGCAATTCCCACCACAAACAATAAAGGCCCGCCCGCAGCAGCGGGCAGGCCAGCGTAATCACAGCGCAACCGGGGCTAGGCGTTCCACCGTTCGATGACGTTATCTCCCTTATAGACGCTGAGCACCGAGTAGTGCGCCGTATCCAAACGCAGCAACCGCGCGAAATGCGGATCCACGCCCAGCCATTGCGAGGTGAGGATGCGCAGGATGTGCGCATGAGCCACCAACAGCACATTATGGCCGTCTTTCAGCAGCGGCGTAATCTCATCGATGGCGCTCTTGGCGCGTACCGCTGCTTCTTCCAGCGTCTCGCCAGGCCCGGCATGGACCGGCACCTGCTCGCCCGAAGGTAAGGTCTCGACCCAATCGCCCTCCAGCGTGGGCGTCAGCGAGCGCGGCCCGTCACGCCACACATCCCATTCAAAACCGCTGGCCTCACTCACCTGCTGGCGCGTACGCCCCTCGGCTCGGCCATAATCCCATTCAGCGACGCCGTCCAACACACCGTGGTCCGCAAAACCGGCCAGTTCAGCGGTTTGGCACGCCCGCTTCAGCGGACTGGAAAACACACAGCCCTGACTGAATCCTTCGGGGAAAGCTTCGCGCAGGCGCCTTCCGGCATCCGCTGCCTGCTGCTCGCCGACCGCGGTCAACGGGATGTTCGTGCGCCCGGTATGCTGCCCGGATTCGCTCCACACGGTCTGGCCGTGGCGCAGCAACACCAAAAATCCGTTGCCGCCACGAGAGTTCTCGACGGCAACGGTGCCGTTCACGTTCTGTTCGCTCATGCCTCCACTCTAGTCTGCGCTCGTTCATGACTCCACCATTAACGCCCATCTTTTGCGCTGAGATGATTGAGATGCTATTAGACTGAGAGTCATGAGCGACGAAACGAACACCGACTTCCCCTCCAGCGCCGACCGTGCGGTCGACAGCCTGCACCGCATCGACGAGAAGGTCAACAGGCTGCGCGAGGACCGGCTCAACGACCCTGATTCTCTGGGCGACAAGCTCATCAAGTCGCAGTCCCAGCGCTGGCAGGCTTGGTTGCCGGCAAAGCATTCCAGATGATATGGGACAAGGGCACGAGCAAACGCAATCTGCGCAAGGGACTGGCGGCAGACGCGCCGCAAGGTCTGGCAATGAGTCTGGCATTCGCCGCCGTTTCGGCCGCACTCGGCGCAGTGGTTTCGCAGCTGTCGGATCGGGGCTCCAAGGCGTTCGTCGACCACCGCCATCGCAAGTCCAGCCGCTAATCCCCCGGTTGGATGATGGGTTCTGTTGGTTGATCTGATGGCTTCATCGCTGGAATTTCGTCAAGGAACCATCAGCCAATCGACAGGAACCATCAGTCCAGCACAGTTCCGCCACACAATATCGGCATTTCACTGTGAGGTAATCCACCGTGGCGTCCGGCGTCTGCCGTGCGACAATAAACCATGGTTACCAACGCAACAATCGAGGCTCTTCTGGGCCGCCGCTCCATCCGTAAGTTCAAGGACGAGGCCATCGACGACGATACCCGCGCCACGCTCGAAACCGTCGCCCAGCATGCCGCGTCCAGCCAGTTCCTTAACGACTGGTCCGCCATCCGCATCACCGATCCGGCCATCAAAGCCAAGCTCGCCGAATTCGGCCATCAGCCGTATATCGCCACTGCGCCGCTGCTGTACGTGTTCGTCATCGACGAGCACCGCAACGCGCGCATCGCCGAACGCAAGGGCATCGATCCCGCTTCCGACGAATTCCATCTCAAGTACAGCTATCGCTTCACCCAGCTCAGAACGACGCAGTGCTGGCCTTGCACGCCATGGAGACCGCCGCCTATTCGCTGGGACTGGGCTGCGTGATTCTCGGCTCTCTGCTCAACAACATCCCCCGGCCTTATCGACGTGCTGAATCTGCCGGAATACACGTATCCGGTGCTGGGTCTGGCCATCGGCAAGCCCGATCAGAACCCGACCGTCAAGCCGCGCATGCCGCGCACGATGCAGTTCTTCGAGAACACCTACCCCGGCTGACGCCGATGGCGTACTCGACCAGCTGCCCGCCTTCGACGAGGAAGTTCACCGGTACTACGATCTGCGCCAAGCCGACCGTCCGGTGGACGCCTTCAGCGATCAGGTCGCCACGATCAGCCAGCAGGATGTCAGCCATCAGACACTGCTCGACAAGGCCGCCGCTCAGGGCTTCCGTCTGGATCAGTAAGACCAGAACCAACGAAATAGGCTCGGATGGGCTCGTCACTGAGTCGTCTCAGTCTCAGCACTGCGACGACTCAGTCCCAACACCTCAACATTTCATCACCGGATACCGGCAAAATTGCACAACCATCCCGCCGGTGTCGCACCATCAACAAACGTCCACATATCAGTCCCACTATGCGGACAACCAACGGCCAGTTTTGCAAGAGAACCCGCAAAACCAGCAGTATCCGCACCAGTGGTAGGAATAGACTGCATGTGGCCGCAATGACTACGAACCGGAAAAGAGGGACTGGATGCGGAAGGTTTGGCAAGTCTTTCTGCGCGATTGCAGACGTATCTTACGCAATCCCGTTGCCGTTGTGGTGACGCTCGGCGTAGCAATACTGCCCTCGCTGTACGCATGGTTCAACATTCTCGCCAACTGGGATCCCTATTCAGCCACCGGCAATCTGCAAGTGGCCGTAGCCAATGAAGACCAAGGCACCACCAACGATCTGGTCGGCCATCTCGATGCGGGCCGGCAGGTCGTCAAGAAACTCAAGCAGAACGACGAACTCGGCTGGCGCTTCGTAGACAATGAGGAACAGGCCGTACACGGCGTGGAGACCGGCGAATACTATGCAGCATCGTGCTGCCCAAGGATTTCAGCACCAGCCTGGTCGAATCGGTGACCGGAAACCTA
>ENA-OQBU01000026-OQBU01000026.1-human-gut-metagenome-genome-assembly--contig:-NODE-26-length-53654-cov-3.648495_pt1 | contig 53654 bp, 45 predicted proteins | sample MGYA00242492_ERZ504566 | MGnify/ENA primary metagenome ERZ504566 (study PRJEB26092, sample SAMD00036261) | human gut metagenome | host: Homo sapiens | study: EMG produced TPA metagenomics assembly of...
CCGTTGTGCCCCCTTGTGGGATTCCGAACCCACAACCCACGACTTAAAAGGACGCTGCTCTAACCGTTGAGCTAAAGGGGCAACTCTTCTAAAATACACACCGTTTTGGGATATTTCAACTACGGCGTTGCGTACACGTTTGCGTACGCGATTGGCCCAACGCACGGCACAGCACACGCAATGTGGCCCAAATCGCAGCCCAAATCGCATATCGCCTCTAGCGATAGATAGCCGCCGGCGACTACCCTTGTACATTATGAGTGAATCCCCCAATTGGAGCAATCCCCTGCGCGACTCGCGCGACCTCAGACTGCCCCGTATCGCCGGCCCATGCAGCCTCGTCATTTTCGGTGTCACGGGCGATCTGGCACAAAAGAAACTACTGCCAGCCGTCTACGACCTGGCGAACCGTGGCCTACTGCCGCCGAGCTTCGGTCTGACCGGTTTCGCCCGCCGCGACTGGACACAGGAACGGTTCATCGAATTCGTCAAGGCCGCCGTCCAGGCGCATTGCCGTACGCCGTTCAAGGAGTCGACTTGGCGCAATCTGGCCGCCGGCATCCGCTTCGTGCAGGGTACGTTCGACGACCCGGAGGCCTTCGAGCGTCTGAGCGCCACCGTGCAGGAGCTTGACCGCGACCGCGGCACGCAGGGTAACCATGCCTTCTACATGTCGGTGCCGCCGCGCGCATTCCCACAGGTCGCCAAGCAGCTGGCCGCCTCCGGCCTGTCGCGCTCGTCCGAGGGCGCATGGCGCCGCGTGATCATCGAGAAGCCGTTCGGCCATGATCTGGCCAGCGCCAAGGAACTCGACAGCGTGGTATCCGAAGTGTTCGACCCGAGCTCCGTGTTCCGCATCGACCACTACCTCGCAAGGAAACCGTGCAGAACCTGCTGGCCCTGCGTTTCGCCAACGCCATGTACGAGCCGATCTGGAACGCCAACTATGTGGACCACGTGCAGATCACGATGGCCGAGGACATCGGCATCGGCGGCCGCGCCGGCTATTCGACGGCATCGCGCCGCACGCGACGTCATCCAGAACCACCTGCTTCAGCTCATGGCTCTGACCGCCATGGAGGAGCCGGTGAGCTTCACCGCCAAGGACCTGACCGCCGAAAAGACCAAGGTGCTTTCCGCCCGTGCGCCTGCCCAAGGACCTCGCCGCCAACACCGCGCGCGGCCAGTACGCCAAGGGCTGGCAGGGCTCGCACGAAGTGGTCGGCTACTTGGAGGAAAAAGGCATCGACCCCAAGAGCACCACTGAAACGTACGCCGCCATCCGCCTCGATATCGACACCCGCCGCTGGGCTGGCGTGCCGTTCTACCTGCGTTGCGGCAAGCGCCTCGGCAAGCGTGTAACCGAAATCGCCGTGGTGTTCAAGCGCGCCCCGCATCTGCCGTTCGAGCAGACCGCCGTGCGCGAACTCGGCAAGAACGCCATCGTGATTCGCGTGCAGCCCGACGAGGGCGTCACCATGCGCTTCGGAGCCAAGGTGCCGGGCGGCTCCACCATGGAGGTCCGTGACGTGAACATGGACTTCAGCTACGGCCGCTCCTTCACCGAGAACTCGCCGGAAGCCTATGAGCGACTGATTCTGGACGTGCTGCTCGGTGATCCGCCGTTGTTCCCGACCACCGAAGAGGTGAACCTCAGCTGGGAGATCCTCGATCCGATTGAACAATTCTGGTCCACGCTTGGCCAGCCGCAGGCCTACCGCGCCGGTACGTGGGGTCCGGCACAGGCCGACGAAATGCTGCGCGCGACGGCCGCCACTGGAGGATGCCATGATCATCGATATGCCGAACACCCGCACCCGCGAGATTGCGCACAAAATCGAACAGCTGCACGAGGAGCGCGGCGAATCGGCGACCGGCCGCGTGCTGACGCTGCTCATCGCCACCGAGGACGCGGACCTAGAGCATGCGCTGGAAATCGCGAACTCGGCCAGCCGTGAGCACCCGTGCCGCGTGATTGCCGTAGTACCGGATACCAATCCTGCCGATCAGTCCGGCGAAGGCGAACCGAACGCGGCCGAAGTGGCCGCCGAGGTGAGCGCGAGTCGCGATAATCCGGCCGTCGATTTGACCGACGGCCCGAACGATCCGAACGATTCCAACCTGAACGCCCAAGTGCGATTCGGCGCGGACGCCGGTGCCGGTGAGATCATCATCTTGCGTCCGCGCGGTGGCCTTATCAACCACCCGGATACGCTGGTTATCCCGCTGCTTGTGCCGGATGCGCCTGTAGTGGCGTGGTGGCCGACCACACCGCCGTCGAACCCCGGCCAAGGATCTGATGGGTGCGATGGCCCGCAGTCGCATCACCGACGCGTTGCACTCCAATAATCCGGAGGCCACGATTGAGCGTTTGCGCCGCAATTGGACACCGGAAGATATCGACTTGTCCTGGACACGACTGACCGTCTGGCGCGCAATGCTCGCCTCGATGCTCGATCAGCCGCCGCACCTGCCCATCACCGCCGCGAAGGTGACCGGCAAGGCCGACTTCCTGCCTATGGAAATGCTGTGCGCATGGCTGCGTCTGAAACTTGGCGTACCAGTCGAAACTGAGTTCGTGCCCGACGCGCAGGCCGTGACCGGCGTGTACCTGACCCGTGAGGACGGTGTGATCTCGCTGGAACGCCCGTATGAGGACCAAGCGCTGATCTCGCTGCCCGGCCAGACTCCGCAGGAAGTGTCCGTGCCGATGCGCACCATCGAGGACTGCCTGACCGAGGAACTGCGTCGCATCGATCCCGATGAGATCTACGCCGAGGTCATCAACGAAGGCTGGGATCTGATTCGTCACTGAAGTCGGTAGAACCCGTTGCCACAGCGGCGTTGGCATGAGTTCGGCAATTGTGGCCGAGCCATGCCAACGCCGCTGCTCATCGTTTCCTACCTCATGCGATGCCGCACAATGTACATTGTGTTGTCAACTGACAACACATTTCATTGCTGCAAATGGCTAGATTCCCGGCATGCCACCCGTATCATGCGTTGTCAACTGACAACACAATCCACATTGCAAAGTACGACACATACCCCATACAAGGACCATACATGGCAACTCGAAAACTCATTGTGTATCCGAATAAAGATCTGATGATTCAGGCTGGCGCGCAACGTTTTTGTCTTGACGCTACTCGATTTGCTCGCCGAACGATTGCCTGATGACACGCATCGCACGCGTGTGGATGTGGCGCTGTCTGGCGGTTCGGCCGCGCAGCCGTTGGGCTCGGTGCTGAGCGATCCGCTGGCTGACGCGATTGATTGGTCGCGCGTGCATTTCTGGTGGAGCGACGAACGTTTTGTGCCGGCTTACGACACCGATCGCAATGCTCTGGAGGCCCGTCGCCTGCTGCTTGACCAGCTGGTGGCAGATGGCAAGCTGCCTGAATCGAATATTCATGAGATGGCGGCCGATACCCGTTCAGCCGACGACATCGCCGATGTGATGGATCAGGCCGACAGCGATGATGCTTCCGTTCGCGCCGCCGCCGATGCCACGAATGATGCGTTGCTGGACGATGTCGCGAGCGACTATGAGCGCGAGTTGGTGAATGAATTGGGACCGGAACCGGTAATCGATCTGATGATTCTCGGCATGGGACCGGACGGTCACTATGCGTCGCTGTTCCCTGGTCATGATGAGGTCAAGGTTACCGATAGGCTCACCGTGGGTGTGAACCACTCCCCCAAGATGCCGCCGCTGCGTGTTTCATTGACCGCTCCGCTCATCGCGCGTTCACGCCATACGTGGTTCTTCGCCGCCGGTGCCGGCAAAGCCGAATCGCTGGCCCATGTCTTCGAGCAGCCCAACAACCCGGATTACCCGTCCTCCTACGCCAACGGAGTGGACGAGTTCATCTGGTTCTCCACCGAAGAAACCGTCACCGAGTTGTGAGTGAATTAAGCCCCCTCTGATGAGGGGGCTTAATTCGTCTATGGCTACGCCTCGATCTCGGGCTTGCTGTTTTCTCAGCTCGGCTATCGCCGAGCCTGAAGAAGGCCGGACAGCCCACAGGGCTGTCCTAAACTGAAATCACGAGGCTACGCCTCGATTTCAGGCTTGCCTTCTTCAGCCCACAGCGTGTGGAACACGCCGGGCTTGTCTACGCGGCCGTAGGTGTGGGCACCGAAGAAGTCACGCTGGGACTGGGTCAGAGCGGTAGGCAGGCGCTTGGAGCGCAGACCATCGTAGTACGCCAGGGAGCTGGAGAACACCGGGGTCGGGATGCCGGCCTCCACCGCGCGAACGATCACGCGACGCCATGCGTCCTGCGATTCGCCGATGATCTTCTCGAAGTACGGATCGAACAGCAGGGAAGCCGGCGGGTTATCGCCCTTGAAGGCCTCGGTGATGCGGTCGAGCAGGAACTGGGCGCGAATAATGCAGCCGCCACGCCAAATGCGGGCCACTTCGGACAGGTTGATATCCCAGCCGTATTCCTTGGCACCGTCCTGAATCTCGTTCAGGCCCTGAGCATAGGCCACGACCTTGGAAGCGAACAGGGCCTTGCGCACGTCCTCGACGAACGCGGCCTTGTCTTCTCCGGCCAGATCGATGGCCTTGTTCGGGCCAGCCAGACCTTCTTTCTGAGCGTCTTCACGCAGCTCACCGTGCGAAGACAGTGCACGAGCGAACACGGCTTCACCGATGGCAGCCACAGGAGAACCAAATTCCAGACCAGCCTGCACGGTCCAAGTACCAGTACCCTTCATGCCGGCATGATCCACGACCACGTCCACGAACGGCTTGCCGGTCTCGGCATCCTTGTGGTGCAGAATCTCAGCGGTGATCTCGATCAGGTAGGAATCAAGATCGCCCTTGTTCCATTCAGCGAACACGTCGCCAATCTCCTCGGCATCCATGCCGAGTCCACGGCGCAGAATGTCATACGCCTCACCAATCACCTGCATATCGGCATACTCGATGCCGTTGTGCACCATCTTGACAAAGTGGCCGGCACCATCGGTGCGATGTGGGTCACGCACGGTTCGCCCGTTCACCTTGGCGGCGATGGACTGAAGAATCGGGCCCAAGGTCTTCCAGGATTCCGCCGTGCCACCAGGCATCAGAGACGGGCCGTTGAGCGCGCCTTCCTCACCACCGGACACGCCGCAACCCACGAAGTGGAAGCCCTTGGCACGCACTTCCTTCTCACGCTTGATGGTGTCCTTGAAGAAGGAGTTGCCACCGTCGACGATGATGTCGCCCGGTTCGAACACCTCTTCCAGCTGCGCGATGGTCGCGTCGGTCGGAGCACCGGCCTTGACCATGATGATGGCGGTACGCGGACGCTTCAGGGACGCGGCGAATTCCTCGAGCGTTTCGGCCGGCACGAAGTTGCCTTCGGTGCCATGCTCGTTCATGAGCTTCTCGGTACGCGAGTAGTGGCGGTTGAACAACGCCACCGTGTTGCCATGGTGCGCCAGATTACGCGCCAGATTGGAGCCCATCGTGGCCAGTCCAATCACACCAATGTTTGCTGTAGCTTCGGCCATGTGCCTTGCCTTTCGTTTGATTGTCCCCATCGTCATCACGCGCGTCACAAAACAGCGCATCAGCGGAGGGAATCATTCCTTCAACGCTTGAAAGTGTATCCCGCTTACCACCCACACGCGAGGGCTGTCTTAGGTTCTACGCACCTTCTGCCCGCGAAGCGTAATTACTTGCCGGCCATTCACATACGCCCGGCCTTGGAAGGGTCGATATGCATGGTCTGGAAGCGATTGGCCATGTAAGCGTCGCCGTAGCGTTCGCTGAACCACATCGCGACCGGTGAATCCTGCGGCTGGCCGGCCATGCGCCCATACCAGCAATCCAAGGCCATCAGCGTGAAGGCAATGTCGATCACCATCAGCACCGTGCATACCGCAGTCAGCGAATACCGCACTTTCCATGGAATGCGATTAATCAGAGCCAGCAGTCGCGGTAACAGCCACTTGACCCACACCACACCAATCAGTCCCCAGAAGAACATGAATTGGCCCGAAGTACGTCCGTCGATGGACAGCCAACGGCCGGTGTAATCCCACGCGGTAATACCAAACGCCGCTTCCATGAACCAGCTGGTGCAATATTCGAACGCGCCGCCGATCACCGCCGAAGCGCAGAAAATCAAGAACGGATTCGCCTTCCACAGGCGATTCAGGCACACGGTTACCAATACCGCACCACAGCCGTAAATCGGCGAGAACGGGCCCCACAGCAAACCAGCGCGGTCCTGAAGTTCACCGTTATACAGCGCCATATGGTAGATCGTCTCCACAATCAGGCCACCCACCGAAGCGATGGTAAACAGCCAGAAGATATTGAAGAAGTCCAGCGCAATATAGCCCTTGCCGGACTGGTCGCGGCCTAGCATGCCGGCCGCCACAGCCGATTCATAATCATCGCGATCGTCCATACGCCTGAGCGCGCGCTGCAGACGGCGTTCCTCGCTCAGGGAGGGATCGGCGGTCACCGAAATCACGACGAGAATAATCATCTGAATCAGCGGCAGCAGCAGGTTGAAGCCAAGGCCGGTCAGGGCCAGCGACAGCATGCCGTCGGCCAACGTCAACGGCATCAGCACGTAGGTCCAGCGCGCGGCATACCGGCGATGATTGCGCAGCAGCATCACGCCGAACACAATCAGGCATGCGGCACTGACTACCAGCACCACCGCATGAATCGCGGACAGGATGAAGGTCAGGCTCATCGCATCGACGTGCACATGACCATCCAGAATCTCGCGCACGGCATAGAGGATGGAAATCACCATAATCGGCAATGTGGCGAGTCCGTCCAGCAGCACGACCGCGCCATAGATGCGCGCCAGAATCGGTAATCGCTTGGCGTTCAGGTTCAAGCCGGCTTCGTCCAGTTCGACGGCCACCAGATCGGCCACGACTGCGGACTCGGCGTCACGGTTCTCCCGCGGCTTGCCGAGGGTAGTGGCCGTGCCATCGTCCTTGAATTCAACCATGGTTTCCTCCCCACATAGCGTCCCTCACCCTATCACCCGATTGCGGTTTGCTGAACTTGATGGGCGGTCGGTACATGTCTGTCTACATTGCCGAGCACCGAGCTATCCATCGCGTTCAGGAAACGTCCAAAAAACCATCCAGAAATCTTGTCAATAAGTTCCAGAACGCCTTTCGCTCTGCCCAGCGACACACGATAAGCCGCTGGGCAGCGGCGTCATTCCGCCAAAAACATCATCAATCACCCCATTAATCTCCGGCAGCCGTATTACGCTACTACAAACGTAGCGCTACGATTAACGTATCGCTACGGAAAACGTAGCAACCAAGCAACACCAAGCTCCGGAGGTATCAGTGGGCAATATCTTCAAGGTCCTCAGACGCGACTTCCTGCGCCTGTTCAAGGTGCCGGCCGCATGGGTGATCCTGTTCGGCATGGTGTTCATCCCGCCACTGTATTCGTGGTACAACATCGTCGGCTTCTGGGACCCGTACGGCAATACCAAAGGCATCACCGTCGCCATCGCCAACAATGACGACGGCACCGACAACGCGCTCATCGGCAAGCAGAACCTCGGCGATCAAATCGTCAAGCAGATGAGAAGCAACGACCAGCTCGGCTGGACCTTCGTCACCGAAGCCGAGGCCATGGACCAAGTGGAATCCGGCAAGGCATACGCAGCATCATCATTCCCAAAGACTTTTCCGACGATCTCGCCGGCGTGGTGACCGGCGGCAAGAGTCGGCCCACTCTGGAGTATTACGTCAACGAAAAAGCCAGCGCCATCGCCCCCAAAGTCACCGACGTCGGCGCGTCCACTGTGGACCGCACGGTCAATTCCACATTCGTCTCCACCGTATCCGAAGTACTTACCGAAGTCATCAATACGGTTGACGGCAAAGCCATCAGTACCGAAGACACCACCAAAGCCAAGGCCCTCACGGCCCTTGCCAAGGCCTCCGACGATGTGCAGCACACACGCAGCACCATCGCCAAGCTCACCACCAAACTCACCGACACCCCAGAGCAGACACGCACCGCACGTCAGGCGCTGGACGACGCGCGCACACTTGGCATCGACACTGCAGAAGGTCTGGCCGGCGTCTCCACCCTGATCGGCACTACCCAGACCAGTCTGAACGGCTTCGTCACCTCCACGTCCGAAGCGCTTGACCAAGGCTCAAGCCTGCTGAGCCAAGCCGCAGCACAGGCCAACCAAGCGTGGGCACGGTAACCGGAACCATCAGCGCCGCCAATCAGCAGGTAGGCGGACTGATCAATACGGCGGAAGACATCAACCAAGCGAACGCCGACATCATCGACCAACTCAAAGGGCTGCCGAACGCCAATCGAGAACCGCTGCAATCCGCCATTGCCACACTGGAAAGCCGCAATAGCGAGCTTGCCGGCGCACTGGGCAACCTCGATAGCCTGAACACCACTATCGGCAATGCCTCCACAGACACCGCCGGATTGGCGCAGCATCTCAATACCGCCACCCAAACCACGGTGCGCGAGGCCAATACCGCTCGCGGCACCATCACCTCCGGCGCCATTCCTCAGCTCAACACCGGTCTCAACGCCCTCAGCTCGACCGCCAGCACTCTGTCGACCGGCATCACGTCGCAAGGCTCACTCATCGATCAGTCGAAGCATACCCTCGACCAACTCGACAAAGCAGCCTCCACCACGGTGACCGCGCTGCGCGACACCGATAAGGCGCTGGCCGGCGTACAAACCAAGCTCGATACGCTGGTCACCGACATCGAAGCCCTGAGCATCTCCAGTTCACTCAGTTCCCTGATCGGCACCGACGGCAAACTGGATGCCGCCACAATCGCCGACTTCATGCTCTCCCCCACTGTTATCAGCGAACAGGCCGTCTATCCGGTCGCCTCCTATGGTTCCGGCATGGCACCGCTGTTCACCACCCTGTCTTTGTGGGTGGGCGCGTTCGTGCTCGTGGTCATTCCCAAACTCGAAACCGATGATGAGGGCATCGACGATCTCACACCAACCCAAGGCTATCTCGGTCGCTTCCTGCTACTGGCCACGCTGGCTGCCGTCCAAGGCCTGGTCACGGCCATCGGCGATCTTGTCATCGGCATTCAATGCGCGAGCGCCCAGTGTTTCTGCTCACCTGCGTCATCACCTCACTGGTGTATATGTCGGTGATTTTCGCCCTCTCCACCACGTTCATGCACGTGGGCAAAGGCGTATGCGTGGCGCTGGTCATTCTGCAGGTGCCGGGCGCCTCCGGCCTGTACCCGATTGAAATGATGCCCGCGTTCTTCCGCGCCATCTACCCGCTGCTGCCGTTCACCTATTCGATTGACGCGATGCGTGAAACCATCGGCGGCTTCTACGACGGCCTCTGGTTCGCCTATATCGGCAAATTGCTGGTTTTCGTGGTTCTGGCCTTTGCGCTTGGCCTCGGCGCCCGGCCGAAACTGGCCAATCTCAACCGCCTGTTCGCGCGGGAAATCAAGGAAAGCGACATGATTATCGGCGAGCCGGTGCATCTGCCCGGCAGCGAATACCGTGTCACTCAGGCCATTGCAGCACTGGCCGACCACGACGAATACCGTCATGCCATCGAACGTCGGGCCGCCAAATTCGCCTACCGTTATCCCCGGCTGCTGCTGGGTGCGCTTATTGCCGGATTCGTGGTGCCGGCCGCGCTCATTATCGTGTTTGCGCTGACCACCAGCGAGAAAATCGTAGTCATGGGCACATGGCTGGCATGGGTGCTCATCATCATGGGCTTCCTGATGGTCGTGGAATTCATGCGCGATTCCATCCGCCGCCAAACCGAGCTCGGCAGCCTCTCCGACGAGTCGATCCGCGCCATGCTGTACGGGCATAAGGCCAAGCGTCGCGACACCTCCGCCGAACGCCACGAAGAAGCGGACCCGAGCGCGCTGTTACCGCAATCATCCCCACTATTCCGCCGACCAAGGAAGGCAGGCACGCACGATGAACACCATGTGGAAACTGTTTACCGGCGACATCAAACGCCTGACCAGCAACGTGGTCTCCATCATCATCGTGATCGGCTTGGTGATGATTCCCGGCCTGTTCACCTGGTTCAACGTGGCCGCATGCTGGGACCCGTTCTCGAATATGAAGAACCTGAAATTCGCGGTGGCGAATGTGGATGAGGGGTATCGTTCCGACCTGATCCCGGTGAAAGTCACGGTCGGCGATCAGGTGGTGAACGCGCTGCGCGCCAACAGTCAGCTCGATTGGACGATCACGTCCAAAGCCGATGCCGTCGAGGGCGCACGATCCGGCAAATACTACGCGGCCATCGTAATTCCGAAGTCGTTCAGCAAAGACATGATGACCTTCTTCTCCGACGACGTGCAGCATGCCGAACTGACCTATTACCGCAACGAGAAGAAGAACGCGCTGGCACCGAATCTGCTCAACGAGGGCACGGATGAGGTTGCGGCGGAAATCAACACCACGTTCGCTAAGACCATCACTTCGGCCGGGCTGGAAATCGCGTCTTCGCTGGCCGATCAGCTGTCCAAGCCCGAGGCCAAAGAGCAACTGAATACCTTCAACGCCAACATCGCCAATTTCGCCACACAGCTTGACGATACTGCGGATCTGCTTGGCACATACAGCGCATTGACCGATACGGCCGGCGCCTTGCTCGACACCTCGAACTCACTAATCACTCAGGTTTCCTCTGCCGCCAAACAAGGCGGCAAGGATCTTGCCAGCGCCAAACAGGAAGTCACCGACGTGGCCGGAGCCCTGGGCACCACCGCTGACGCGATGAGCAGCGCACTGGACGCGAGCGCCTCCAGTTTCGGCGCGGTGTCCGATTCCATAGACAAGCTGTATTCCGACGCGAATGATGGTGCCACCACGGTCGCCGACGAATTGGACCGTCAAGCCACGGCCATTGGCAAGCAGACGGAGAAATACACTGAAATTCGCAACACGTTGGCCGGCATACTGGGCAACGACTCATCCATCATCACGGCGATTGACCGTTCAATCGCACGACAAAACAGGCTGCGGCAAGCGCTGAATACGGCGGCGACCGATATTCGCCAAGGCAATCAGGACGCGCAGGATCAGCATGCGCAGGTCAAGAATCTGGCTGATCAAGCGCAGAACAGTATTGCCAATATCAAGTCAGATTTCTCGGCCACGGTGAAACCGCAAATCGACTCCCTGTCGTCCACCGTCGCTGACGCCTCCGGCATACTGAGTTCCGGCGCACCCAGTTGGACTCCACGCTCGGCGACCTGAAAGGGACTTCCGACGACGCCAGCGATATGCTCAGCGACGCTCGCACTACCTTGGACAAGGTGTCCGGCAAACTGCGTTCCGCCGGCGCCGAACTGGCTTCGTTCAACAGCACACTGAGCGACGCACTAAACAGTGGCGATATGGGCATGGTCAAAGAGGTGCTGGGCAATGATCCCGAAACGCTGGCCAGTACGTTGGCCGCACCGGTGCAGCTCAGGCGCAAGGCCGTATTCCCGGTGGCGAATTTCGGTTCGTCGATGGCACCGTTCTACACGCTGCTGCCGCTGTGGGTGGGCGCGCTGCTGATGGTGGTGACGCTGAAAACCACCGTGTCTCGCCGGACGCGCAAAGCATTGGGCGATCCGCGGCCGCATCGGCTCTTCCTTGGGCATTACGGGGTGTTCGCGCTGATTGCGCTGCTGCAATCCACGGTGTCGCTCGGTGGCGATTTGCTGTTCCTGCGCGTGCAGGCCGTGCATCCGCTGCTGTTTATGTTGTCTGGATGGCTGGCCTCGCTGGTGTTCTCGTTCTTCACCTATACGATGGTGGTGAGTTTCGGCAATGTGGGTAAGGCAATCGGCGTGCTTATGCTCATCGTGCAGATTTCGGGTGCGAACGCTGCCTACCCGGTGCAGATGTTGCCCGACTTCATCGCCAAAGTCAGTCCGCTCTTGCCGCTCACCCATGCGGTGACGATGATGCGTGCGGCCATCGCCGGCATCTACGACATGGATTACTGGCGGGCCGCCGGAATGCTGCTGGCATTCGTGCCGCCGCTACTGTTGCTTGGGCTGTTGCTCAGGAAGCCACTGGTGCGGTTCAACCAGTGGTATGTAGCCCAAGTCGAGAGCACTAAAGTGCTGAGCTAGTAGGTATTATCCGGGAGTTGCCTACAAACGGCATGGACTTACCACCCTCAGTCTGGCTTTGCCAGCCAGCTCTCGCCAGCGGGAGCGTACGGGAGCATATTTCGAAGAGAAGAGATGACGGAGATGACAGACACGACGGCGACACCGCGCGGTGAGCGCACGCGCGAGGCGACGGATCGCAAGCTCATGCGAGCCACGCTGCAGATTGCGGTGGACCGCGGCATCAGCGGCGTGACCATCGAGGAGGTGGCCCGGCGCTCCGGTGTGGCCAAAACCACGATTTACCGCCGATATCATAATGCCGACGAGCTGCTGCACGAGATCAGCGCGATGTATCTGGCCATCCCGGATTCCGACCCAGTGCCCAGCCCCACGCGTGAGCATTTCACGCAACTATTGCAGCGATTGGTCGATTGGGTGCGCGACAACGACATCGACGTCAAGCGCGTGGGCATTGTATTGTCCAGCGAGGCCGAGTTCTTCCAGCACATCGTCGACCAAGTGGTGACCCCGTGGCTGGAGCGTGTGGGGGCGTTCCTCAAGCAGGGAGTCGCGCAGGGCGTGTTTCGCGAGGACGTTGACGAGAAGTTGCTGTTGTCCACGATTATCGGATCTTTGGTGGCGTATGAGGCCATCGAGGGCAAAGCAATGGACGACGACACCGCCTGGGCCTCGCGCATGGCCGATCTGCTGTGGCCAGCATTGCTGAAGTAGCGGTCTTACTCCTGAATCGAAGCCTCCTGGCGGGCGACTTCGAGGGCTTTGTTGAAGGCGTCGGAGGTCCAGCTGGCGCCGGCGACCTTGTCCACTTTGAGACCCTTCAGAGGTTTGCCGTCCACCACGCCGTTAATGGCTTTGGCGAAGTCGTCCTGATGGTTCTTGGAAATCGTGGTGAACGGGTGCCCAATGATATTGACGGTCTCGACGTTGCCGTCCTTGATGGTCAGATGGACGTCGATGGAATCCTCGCCTACCGGGCCGTACTGGCCGTTGATCGAGTAGTTGCCGTCCTTGTAGTTGCCGGTGTCCTTCTTGTCGGACGTGGTGGTGGACGGGTCGTTGTGCGACGAGCTGGAATCGGAGCCGTCGGAGCTATCGGAGCCGTTCGACTGGGATTGCGACTGCTCTTCCTGCGACTTCTCGGTCTCGCCCGAGTTGCCGGCGTACGCATCGTCCATCGGCGCGGCCTTGGATTCGCCGCATCCGGCCAGCAGCGCGCCAGCCACGACCAGTCCGGCCGCCGCCAATGTCGCGGATTTCTTCAACGTACTCTTTTCGGTCATATTCACGCTCCTTAAGCCCCCCTCTGACGAGGGGCTGTCAGCGAAGCTGACTGGGGGAGAGACCATCAGCTTGCCATGTATTCCTCACATACTGCTCGATGCCCCTGACGGCCCTACTCCTCGCCGCCGGTTTTCGCGGCCTTGGTGGGGTCAGTGAAACCAATGGCGGTCTCGCCGTTCTGCGCGCCCTCGACCTGTGCACCCGTGGAGGCGGGCTTGCCGCCGGCCGCCTCGTAGGCCTTGCGCGCATCCTCGTCATTCCACTTCTCACCGACGAGCACGCCATGGTTGAGCATGATCTCGCGCTGCGCGCAGCTGGCGACCAGCGCATCGTGGGTGACCACGATAATCGTGGTGCCCTGCTCGTGCAGCTTGCGGAACAGGTCGAGCACGATTTTCTCGTTCTTCTCGTCGAGGTTGCCGGTGGGCTCATCGGCCAGAATCAGCTTCGGGTCGTTGATCAGCGCGCGGGCCACGCACACGCGCTGCTGCTCGCCGCCGGAGAGCTGGCCGGGCAGGTGGTGGGCGCGGTCCTTCAGGCCGACCTTTTCCAGCGCCTCCATGGCCTGCTTCTCATCGACCACCGAATGGTAGTACTGGGCCACCATCACGTTTTCCACGGCGGTCAGGTGCGGCACCAGATAGAACTTCTGGAACACCAGTCCGATGAGGTTCTTGCGCACGTCGGCCAGCTGCGTGGCGTTCAGGTCCTCCAGCTTGCGGCCTTCCAGCTTCACGGAGCCCTTGGAGGGCGTGTCCATGCAGCCAATCATGTTCATCAGCGTGGTCTTGCCTGAGCCGGAGGAGCCGACGATGGCGAGCCATTCGCCTTCCGGCACGGTCAGATTGAGGTCGTCCACGGCACGCAGGTCGCCGTAGATCTTCGAGATGTGGTCGAGTTCAAGTAGCATGACGTTTCTCTTTCTTTATTCTTCGCGAAGCACGACGGCGGGGTCGATGCGGGTGGCGCGGTGGACGGGCGGGATGGAGGCGACGATGGCGACCAGCGCGCTGAACAGCACGGAAATCAGGGCCAGCCACCAGTTGAATACGATGGAGCGTTCGAACACCGCCACGCACAGCCAACTGGCGAGTCCGTAGCCGATTGCGGTGCCGATGAGGCCGCCAATCAGGCCGTAGAGCGACGATTCGATGTAGAACTCGGTGCCGATGGCACGCGAGCTAGCACCGAGGGCCTTGCGCAGGCCAATCTCGTTGCGTCGCTGCGAGACGATCGAGCTGATTGTGGTGCCGACGCGACGAGCGTCAGCACCAGCACCACCAGCGAGACGATCCAGAACAGCGTCTGCAGCATGGTGATGATGCGGGTGTCGGAGGCGGTGATCTTGGTGACCTGCTGTGCCTTGACGTGCATGGAGGTCATGTCGTTGATGCTGGACACCAGGCCTGCGAGGTCGCTGGCGCCGGCCGAATACTCGATGACGTCCACGCCGCGCGTGATGCCGGTGAGCTTGTTGACGTCGGCGTTGGTGGCGTAGATGATCGAGTCTTCGCTGCCGCCGGTGTCCACGATGCCGGCCACGCGGAATTCGGTACCGGAGGTGTCCATGATGTCACTGGAGACACGGCCGTCTTTGGTTTGCTGGTCGATCGAGGAGTTCGACGAAGTGCCGTTGGTGCTGGCGTTATCGGATGCACGGTAGCCGATGGTGATGGCGGAGCCGATTCTCAGGCCGATGGCGTCGGCGATGTCGCGTCCGACCAGCACCTTGCCGTCGGTCGGCCACGAGCCGTCGACCACCCAGTGATGGTTGAGGTTCTTGACCTGCGCCGCATTCACGCCGGCCATCACGTACGGCGAGGCGTTGACGCGCACGTTCTCGTAGCGGTAGGTGGCGTATTTCGCGGAACCCTTGGCCTTGACCATTTCAGTGGTGTGCTGCACCATCGCCTTGTCGATGCCGGCCTTGCCGTCAGCATTGGTCGATTCGGTGGGCGTGACAATCAGGTTCGCGCCGTACGCACGCATCTCCTCGTTCATCTGCTGCGGCACAGCGAGGCAGATCATCGCCAGACAGAACAGTGTGGCTGCGCCGACCAGCGACGCCACCACAGCCATCACCGCGCGCGAACGCCGACGGAACACGGCGCTGAACAGCATTCTGAAGAACATACCGGTGTTGGTCATCGGTTCCCTCCTTCCACACCTACGTAGATAAACTCAGCGACCATGGAGCACCTCCGCGGGCTTGAGATTCAGAATCGAACGAATCGATGAGGCGGACGCCAGCAGCACGGTGACAGCCAGCAGCACGAACACCAGCACGAACACCATCGGCCGCATCGTAATGCCGGAACCGAACACCACCCGGCCTATCAGCTGGGCCACGCCGGAACCGAGCAGCGCGCCCACAATCGCGCCCAGCAGCGAGATTGCCGCCGTTTCGGCCAGCATCAGGCGGGATACCGCGGCATCGGTGGCACCGAGCGCCTTGAGCAACGCCAGCTCGCCCGACCGTTCGCCGATCGAGGCGACCATCAGGTTGGCCACGGCCACGGCTGCGGCGATCAGGCTCAGCACGGTCATCAGAATCATCACGGCCTGCGTCTTTTGCAGCACATTGCCCTGCAACGCGGCCACCTGACGCACCTGCTTGGCCACCGCGCCCGGAATCACCTCTTCGATCTGATAGGCGATCGAGCTCGGGTAGGCGGTGCAGTACCAGGTCTCCCATTCCTCCTGGCTCAGCGCGGCCGGGTTCGCGGCGGCCTTACGGGCCAGGTCGTTCTCCGGCGTGGTCAGGGCCTTGACCTCGATTTTGTCGACCGAATCGGGCAGGTCGGCGAGTACCTGGGCCGTGGAGGAGGCGATGTAGAGCGAGCCGTTGTCCTCGTCGCCGGAATCGTAGACACCGGTGAGCTTGATTTTCTGCTCGTTCTTCTTGCCTGAGGCGGTGGTTTTGTTGAGGGTGATGGTGTCGCCGGTGGTCACGCCGAGTTCGGAGGCCAGCGTCTTGCCGATCACGCCCTGGTCGGAATCGTCTTTGGGCCACTTGCCGTCCAGCTGCCACCACGAGCGCATGCCTTCCACGCCCACGACGGTAGTCTCGCCGGTGGAGATCTTGAGGTTCTTGTTGAACCACGTGCCGACGACCGGCACGTTGGTACCGTTCACCGTGGCGTGGATGTTGAGCTGCGGCGCGAAGCTGGTGATGTTGAACGACCAGAAGATCGTCTTGATCTTGGCCGCGTCCGACTCCTTCAGAAAAGCGGTCGGGTCGCTGGTGGACGTCGCGCCGCCCGACTCGGTGTTGTACAGGTCGGAAACGACCGCATCCGCCTTGGGCTGCACGGTGATGTTCGAACCGTAGGTGGACAGCTCGGCGTTGAGCTTGTCGCCCACGTCGAACACGACGCCCAGCATCGATACGGACACGGTCGCCGACAGGCATACGGTCAGCGCGATAAGCAGGCGCCGGCGCAGCTGTCGGGTGAACGAGCGAGTAATCATGCGCAGAAAGAACATGATTCTTGTCTCCTGCCTGACTCACCGGAAGTGGGCGCTCAGCGCGTCCAGATCCGTAGTTTGAATGGTGATCTTGCCGTGGCCGGTCTTGTACGGGAATGGTATCGGGTTGCAGCCACCCTTGAAGCCGATGGTCGCCAGGTTGATGGCCACCTCGCACTTCTTGCAGATGATCTTGCCGTCCTTCTCGTAGTAGCCAGCGTCGCCGCAGTTCTCGCAGGCGTCCAGGCCGATGCCGTACGCGCCACCGTTCTTTCGGATGATGATGAAGCGCATGACGGTGCCGTCCTTGGCCTTGTATTCGAAGCGGTGCAGGTGGCCGTCCTCGACCTGGCTGAAGGGGATGGTGGCCACGCCGTCCTTGAGCGAGTAGGCTTCCGGCGGCGAAAGGGTGATGGTCTGATGGGTCGCGGCAACGCCCACGGTCAGGGTTGCTGTGACGCCGATGGCTGCGATAAGGCTCCACACGGCAGCGGCGATGGCGTGGCGGCGGAATACCTTATGCCGGCGCAACGTGGCCTCGTTGGCTCCCGGCACATCATGGGTTTTCATACGGAAACCGGCCACGATGGAGGCCACGGCGGGAATCAGGAACACCAGCGCCTGCGCCATAATCATCGTGGAGTTCTGGTTGATGGACCAAGCCAGCGCCACGAACATCGTATGGTTCATCGGGAAGCCTCGCGCCTGCAGAATCTGGGCAAGACCAGTGAAGTGTTGAATCAGCAGAATCACCATCATGGCCGCGACGGCCACGGTGAACGCCCAGCGCACGGCAGTGGTGCGCATCGTGCGGAAGATGGCGGCCACAATAATGGACATGGCCACGCCAAGCAGGAAACCAAGAGCGCGCAGCAGCATGGCCGAAGTGAATGCGGTCTCCCCTGGTTCCACCCAGATGGTGAGCTGCAGAATCACGTCCGGCAGCGCGTAGAACAGGGTGAGTGCGATGTCGATGGCGGCCACGGCGTTAGCGATGTGCATGAACACCTTGTGCTGCTGCCAATTGGTGGTGATGCGGCGTGCGAACACCACCACGACGATGGTCAGGATGTCGGCAATGATCGCGCACCACAACACCGGGTAGTTGACGAACGTGCGCTGATTGATCACGGCCGAGGCGCGCAGGCCGGCGAATACGATGGCGGCGATCAGACCGACGATCAGGCCGATGAGACGCCAATGCGAGCTTATCGGCTTATCTCGCCCCTCGCCGACCGTGAGCATCACGCTCAGGCTCATCACCAGCAATGCGGGGGCCAAAGTGCCCGGCATCACTGCCACGAATTGTTCAAGCATTCGCGTCCTTTCTCTGTTCACCTTAGGCTCCCCTCTCTGAGGGGAGCTGTCCGCGAAGCGGACTGAGGGGAGTTTTAGACCGTCCTAAGAATTATCTCCCTAAAGCGGCGTAAGCCCCCTCTGACGAGGGGCTTTCTGCTTAGTCAATCACCACTGGCGAGGAGTGTAATCCCAGTTGTCGAAGGTGACCTCGATCGGCTCGGTCCAGAAGTGGCCCTTGACGCCGGTCTCCGGGTCAACGTGCAGCATCCAACCCTTGGAGGCCGGGGATTCGATGGAGAGCTTCAGCTGGTAGGTGCCAGCCTTGTCGAGCTTGACGTTGGCGCCGTAGTGCGGGCCGTCGGAAGCGTTCATCTGCATGAAGGTACCGGAGGTGGCGGTGCCGCCCTCGACTTCCTTGCCGGTGGACTTATCGATGATGGTGTAGTTCACGGTCAGATCCGGCACGAAGTCGCCCTTGCCATAGCCGAGCTCGGTGCCCTTCTGGTTGGCATGGATGTCGGCCTCGAGGTGGAAGGAAGCGTCAGCAGCCTTCAGGCCCATGGAAGACGGCTCCATATCGATCGGCTGGAAGTACACAGCGCCCACGGTCAGCGGGCCGGCGTCCTGATCCTGCTCTTCAGCAGTACCGGACGGGCCAACCGGAACCTCTTCGAAACCGGCGCCGGAATCGGAGGAAGAATCGGAGGAAGAGGAGTCGGAAGACTGGGAGGAGGAGTCAGCCTTAGTGTCGGATGCGGAGTTGGTGGAACCGCAGGCAGCCATGGACACGGTCATGGAACCGGCGAGCAGCAGGCCGAGCAGAGCGGCCAGTTTCTTGTTCTTCATCATTGTTATTCCTTTTCTCTATCTCTGGTGAATTAGGATTCACGCTTAGATAATTGCAATTATTCAGTTATGAGATAAGTGCGGCGTGGGCTGGAGGAATTGGCATCGATCCGAGGCCGTGCCGCAAGTCTGTCAGTTGTCTGCAGTTATGGGAGGAAACGGACGAGCTAGACGGGCTACGCCTTCACGGCCGGGACCTCGACAGTAGCCTGCGCCTTCAGCTTGCGCTGCTTGATGAAGCCGACCACGAACAGCGCGATAACCGCAACGGCTGCGATGGCCTGCGCCACTAGGCATTCGACGTACGGGTAGAGGCCAAGCCAATCGTTCGTCGGCACACCGTTCAGGTAGAAGGCGGGCAGCAAGTCGCCCTCGATCAGCGAGTGGACGCCGCCGCCGGCGAACACCACCACCAGCACAGACATCAGAATCGAAGTGACCAGGAAGAACGGACCAATCGGAATCTTCACGGAGGTGAAGCGGAAGAGCAGGAAGATGCCGACAAGCACCACCGCGGCGGTCAGACCACCGATCCACATACCGCGAGTATCGCGGCTCATCGTGTAGATGGACTCGTAGAAGATCACGGTTTCAGCGCCTTCACGGAACACGGCGAGGAAGCTCAGCATAGCCAGCGAGACCACGGTTTTCAACGTCACGTTGTCGGCACTTGCGGCGGCTTCGGCATCAGCCACAGCAGCCTCGGTCTTCTTGCGAATGTAACGGTTCCACGCTTCCACGCTGGACTTGTTCAGCATCCAGTTACTCGTCCACAGCAGCATGCCCATGGCGATCAGTGCGCAGGTGCCTTCCATGATCTCCTGAATCGGGCCGGAGCCGCCGAAGGCGAACACGAAGATCACAGCCACCAAGCCGGCGCCGAGCAGACCGACGAGCACACCCAAGTAAATCCACTTGACGAAGCGCTTGTTATCGGACTTGACCAAGTAGGCGACGATGGCTGCAACCACCAGCAGAGCTTCAAGACCCTCACGGATAAGCACGAGGAACGCCTGGCCGGAGGAGCTGGTGACCAGCTTGGTGAAACCGTCTTCCTTATCGGCGGCACCACCGTCAAGAATGCCGGCGTCCTTGATCAGCATGGCCTTGAGGTCGTCGATCAGCTTCTTGGTGTCTTTCAGGGATGCGCCGGCGTTCATGGACTTGCGGCACATCTTGAACTGGTATTCCACCTGCGAGACGCGGTTGCCGCTGATGGCGTTCATCACGTTCTTTTCGAAGCCGAGCTTCTCGTAATACTGGTAGTACGCGTTGTTCACGAGCGTGGCGCCCTTGGCACCATCACCCTTTTCGTAAGCTTTGTATGCATTGTCGAGAATCGGGGTCATTTCGTTGGCCACGTCGGTCCATGAACGATTGCCCTTGCCCGGGTTCTTCTTTTCTTGGCGTCGAGCTCCTTGCGCTCTTTGGCCAGCTGCGCCTGCAGCGCTTCGGCGTACGCCTTCGGCTTGGCGAGATCGGCGTTAGTGTCGAGCTGCTGGGCCGTGGCGTCAAGATCGGCGGTCAACGCATCAATCTGCTGAGCCAGTTGATCGTCGTTGCTAGGCGTGTAGGAAAGATTCTGAACGCTTTGGAATGCCTGCTGTTGGGCGAGCTGCTTGTCCGCGCCAATGGTGTCGTGCACGACCGCGGTGAAGTTGGAGGCCACGTAAATCTTGTTGTACGCGCCCATGAAATCGGAGGTGGCGCCAGCGGTGTTGCCATCCTTGTACGTCTTAAGACCGCTGTTCAGCTGCTTGTCCATCGCCTTGGAGACTTCGGCCCAGGTGGCGTAGTCAACGCTGGACGAGCTTGATGAACTGGACGAGCTGGTGCTGCTGTCGGCGAAGGCCATCGGAGCCGTGACTGCAGGAGCACAGTGGCGATGACCATGGCGAACAGAAATACAATCGCAGCCAGAACTCGCAGCTGCCTCACGCTGGTGTGTTCAACGGACCGAAGAGCAGCCTGGGCGCGACGAACCATGCCTATCCCTCTCTCTGCGCGGCTAAGTAATCAAAACCAACTACTCAATATAAAGAAAAACTTTTTTTGAGGAACAGTCTTGATTTTTTAGGATTTAAGAGGTATTAGGCACTGTTTTCGATCAATTATTACCGCAGATTGTCTCAATATTCGATATTGTCCCGCTCACAGATGGGAGACTTCCCGAATTATGAACTCCCCGCGACTGGCCACTCCCCATCCCTCATATTGCATGACCAACTGTTTCACCAAGGTTCATAGCCTAAAATCACTATGTTGCATCACGGCAAGAGGCTGGCAATAATTCACGCGATGGCATGCGCATGTTCATTCTGGTTTGCCTCGGGTTTGCTGACTTGCCTTGAGTCGCTTTGATTTGCACTGGTTCATCCCCCCGGTGAGATCACCTGTTGCACACGCCGTACGAACGACCTGCACATCAGCGCAGGCACTCATTGGTGGTCCTTGTCCACAAAGCGACACGCCGCAGCCGGCACTGAATGTGCATTTATCCGAAAGCTGTGGTAGCTTATTCGAGTTGCCTACGGAGCTTACTTCTAGCAAGCACTGCAGTGCATGGAGGATTCGCCTAGTGGTCTATGGCGCACGCTTGGAAAGCGTGTTGGTGTAACAGCCTCACGAGTTCGAATCTCGTATCCTCCGCCATCAGGGTTTTGGCTTTTGTCAAAACCCTTTTGTTATCCGCACCCACATGCATATACGCAGCGGTCCAAATATGTGCACAATCGTGCACATTCACTGTTTTTGCAGTGGCGTGGCATGGCACATATTCCGAGACGACCGAATTCCCACAATTTTCGTGCCACAACAGCGCATAAAAACACGAAAAATGCGATTACGTGGCACATCCGAATGCCACATGAGCGCAAAATAGCCAATATTGCGCTCATGTGTACAACTTAGAGCACCCGAATACTTCCTCGCACACCCGTCGATTTGCGTAATACGCGATTGCGTGTATTGTTGCGCAAGCCGTTCAACGGCCCTAAGCCGTGCGCACATTATCGCCCCGATAGCTCAGTGGTAGAGCACTTCCTTGGTAAGGAAGAGGTCGTGAGTCCAATTCTCACTCGGGGCTCTCAATCACCACTCGATGCCGTACTCGGCATACATATACATATCGTACTGGTACTCACTGCTGTAGTTCAGGTCGTTCTGATGTGCTTCATGATGGCTGTTATCTGACTGCATAATCATTCCTTTTCCTAGCCTCATCGGTATTACGACCAGATATAGCGAAATCGCGTTACCGAACTATGCGCGTTCAGCGAATCGCAGGTGAACTCATAGCGAACTGTTGCACGCACTCCGCATGCGAGCGCAGACTCATTGACATATACCGTCCGGCACACACTTCATAATGTGCAAGGCCGCGCGCCAGCTATTGAATACCGCCAAACAGCAAAGGAAAGCCTCTCCCACCATGACCTCACACCTTGCCGAAGCAGGACGCACACTGATTCCCCGCAAGGATGATCGGTACGGTCTGCTTTCCCCAGCTCTGGTTATTCTCACGTTTGTCGCCGGACTGGTGGATGCGTTAAGTTACTTGGCACTCGGTCATGTATTTGTGGCCAATGTGACCGGCAACATTGTGTTCCTTGGTTTTGCATTCGCCCACGCGCAGGGCTTCGTCTGGTGGACTTCGGCGCTCACGCTGGCCACGTTCATGATTGGTGCGTTCATCGGCGGACGCATTATTCATTACTTTGGCGCCAACCGCGCGCGCCATCTGCTGGTGTCCACGTCAATCCAGCTGGCTTTTGTGGCAGCTGCGCTCGTCGGCATTTATCTGCTCAATCAGTTTGCGCCTGAACCGTCGATGGGTGGCACTGATGCTTCAGCCATCGCCCGCACGGCACAGCCCAGTCTGAACTTCCCAACTGCTCGGCATATTGATTTGCATATTATTCTGCTGATTGTGCTGCTCGCACCGGCTATGGGCATTCAGAATTCCACTGCTCGTAAGCTTTCGGTGCCAGATTTGCCCACGACTGTGTTGACGATGACGTTAACTGGGATTATCGCTGACACTTCGGCGCATGGTCATGAGCAGTCCAAACTTGGCCGGCGCGCGATTGTAATGCTGGCTTTGGCGCTCGGTGCTTTGACTGGAGCCACGCTGCAGACGCGCGGTCATGAGGACGTATTTTGATGGTGATGATCGTCTGTCTGATTGCGGTCATTGTGATGATGATCCCCCATGTGCATTCCGATGCCCGCTGGGTGACCGGAAAACACTGATTCATACAAAAACGGCCGGCGCTGGGCATTGCTGACCGGCACCGGCCGAGATAATAAGGAGTGCTCCTTATGTGGTCGCGAACCTTACGGTTTCATGATCACATCTGCTCGCGATTGCGGCGGTAGGCGATTGCGGCGCCGGCACCGGCCAGCAGCAATCCGGCCACAGCAATCGTGACGACATTGGCACCCGTGTTGGAGACGACATTGCCATCACCCTTGGCAGCGGTACGCTTCACCAAGCCGGCAATTGCCTTCTCGAGAGCCTCACGAGCTGCGTCGACCTGCTTCTGCGTGGCGTTGCTGTTGTCGGAGACCTCACGGGCCTTCTTCAGCGCGGCGCGCAGAGCGTTGGCGGAGTCGTCGGTGTAGAGACCCAGGTTGATGGCGGCGGCCTTGTTGATGGTCGCGTCAGAGCAGCCTTGTCCACCACGCCCGGTTCCGGATTCGGCTTCGGCTCGGTAGCAGCTTCCAGCTTGGAGATGGCGTCCTGAAGAGCGCTCAGTGCGGTATCCACATCCTGCTGGGTGGCGTTCTTGTTGTCGAGCACCTGCTGTGCAGCCTTCAGTGCCTCGGCGAAAGCTTCCCACGAGTTGGTCGTGTAATCGGCCTTCTCGAGCTTGCTTGCCTTGTTCACTGCAGTCTGCAGGTCGGTCTTGTTCACCTCAACCGGGCCTGGGCCAGGCTCCTCACCGGTCTTCTCGAGACCAGCGATAGCGGATTCGAGGTTCGTCAGCGCCAGAGCCACATCGTAAGCGGTGGCCTTATCGTTATCCGCCACGGCCTGTGCAGCTTCGCGGGCCTTGACCAGAGCAGTCCAGCTTTCAGCCGTGTAGTCGGATTCCTTAAGACCGTTAGCCTTGGCGATGGTGTCGTTGAGGTCGGTCTTGTCCGGAGCGACAGTCTCTTCCTCAACCTCGCGGTCCGTGGTCAAACGCAGTTCGGCAGCGGATGCGAACTTGTTGGCCTGGGAGTCGCTCTGGCCTGCGGAAGACAGGACGGTCAAGCGTACGGCGGTCACATTCTCGACGGCGTCGAAGCTGGCCTTCTGCCACATGGTGGTGGTGGAGAACTCAGCATCGGTGACGACATCCTTGGTGGTGCCATCCGCCAGAGTGAGCGTGATCTTGTAGCCCTTGATCTTGCCGTTGGCGTTCATACCTCCGGAGCGCGGCAGGTAGCGCAGGCCGTTGATGGTGGTCGGTTCGTTGAGGTTGAACTGATACCATGCGGTGCCGTTGCCGACTGCGTTCTCGCTCCAGCTGGTGTGCCAGTGGGTGCTGTCGTTGCCATCCTGTGCCAGATCGGCCGGGCCTTCGCTCGGCAGGCCTGCGGTAGGCTCTTCGCTGCCCGTGGCCACGGTGTAGCCACCCAGCTCATCGGAGCCGTCAGCTGCCACGTCGTACTTGTCGCTGCTCTCGTTGCCGGGAGCGGTCTTCATGTACTCGTCGAGGGCCACGAGAATGTCGTATGCCTTGGTGAAGTCCTCAGCGGTTGCGCCATTCTTGTTGATGAGCACGCGAGCCTTGACCAAGGTGTCCTGATACTGCTGCCATGCGGCATCGGAGAGCTCAGCACGCTTGGAATCGTACTTGCCGCGGATTTCCTTGACCTTGTCCTGCGCTTCGGCCTTGGTGCGGGTCTGGGACTCGATGCGCTCGATCTTCAGATTGTCGAGCACGAAGTCCTTGTATCCGCCGAAGTCCTGTGCATTGCCGGTGGAACCCTGCAGATCAGGTGCGGTTGCGGTCGAGTAAATACCGAACCAGGAATCGCCGTTGACGCCACCGGTCAGCTCGAACTCGGCCTTGCCGGTCTCACCCAGAGCCTTCTTCAGGTTGGTCAGCTTCACGCTGCCGGCAGAGTATTCACCCTGGCCCACAGCGATGGCGTAGATGTCATCGGAACCGGACTGGTAGTCGAAGCTCACCTTGTACTTGGCACCCGCCTCGAACTTCACGTTCTGCGGGATCGTCTGGTAGACCAGCGTGCCCTTCTGGGTCAGGCCGTTAACCTTCACAGACCAAGTGCCATCGAGCACATCGTCCATCTTCTTGACATCCCAACCGGCCTGCGTGAACGGAGCATGCAGCTCGGAGAGGTGGATGCGGTTGTCCTCAACGCCTTCGGAACCGGAGACCACGAACGGCCAGATGCCCTGGGCGTGTTTTCGAATCCGTTGGTGAGGGACTTCAGCGTGCCGTCCTTCTCATAGGTGATGCCGGAGTACTGGTTCTCCACGATGCGCACATCGTCGAAGTAGGTGTGTGCTCCGTCGGTGCTCTTGTGAGACAGGGTTACCGTGGCATCGCCGTTCTCAGGCGCGGTGAAGAACACGTACATGTTCTGGAAGTAGCTGGAGCCATTTTCCGTATTGCTGTTCGTGTTGTGGCCGTATGCCTTGATGTAGTTCTTGGCGATGGACTTGCCGGTGGAGTTGGTGGCCAGCACCTTGCCGCCGCTGGTTACGGTGACGGATGCATCGCCGGTGGAGCGGTTGTCGACGCCAACATACAGCGCGTACTTCTGGCCAGCCTTGAGATCGGTCAGACGCTGGGAGACATCGACCTTGCCGGTCAGGCGCAGCATGGCGTTGTTGTCGCCTTCAACTTCGGCCTTGCCGGTTCCGGCGACGGTCCAGTTGTCGGTGAGGGTGTTGGAGCCGCCGTTGAAGCCGGCGTCTACCACATGCATGCCTTCGCTCCAGTTGACCTGGATCTGCTTGGCTTCGCCCTTGTACACCACGTACGGGGTTTCGGCATCAGCGGTAAGCGTCACCTTGCCGCCGGAGACGGCAACGGTCTGCTCGTTGGTCTTGCCCTGATCGGTGAGCTGGTACACCTTTACGCTGGAGAGGTTCTTCCAGCTGTCCGGCAGCGTCCAGGTGGTGGTGCCGCCCTTGGTGTTCCAGTGGTAGAGCTTCTGCTCGGAATCCTTGACCAGCTTGCCGGTGAAGGAATCCCACATCCACGGCAGCAGGTAGGACTCGTCGCCAGTGGCGCTGCCATCGCCTGCGGAGACCACACCGGATGCGACCTTCACGCCGTTGAAGGTGATGGTGCGCTGGCGGTAGGCTGCGCTAGAGGTGTCGTTGGAACCACGGGAGACTACTACAACGTTGCCGTTGGAATCCTTCAGGGTAATCTGCTCGTTGCCGTTGTTCGTGTTCGGGTCGGACACGGCAGCGGCATTGCCATTGTCGGCGGTCAGCAGCGGGTTGTTGACCCAGCGGGTCACCTTGAAGTGCTGGATGAACTTAGTGGACACATCATGGGTGTACAGGTTCTTGATGTAGGCGGCATAGTCGTTGCGGCCCTGCCAGCCTTCGAAGTCCTTCATGTTGTAGCCGCCGAGCAGCGGGGCGTTGGCAGCGCCGCCGTATTGCGGGTAGTCGCCAACCCAGCTGTCCTTCTGGTGGTTGCGCAGGAAGCGCATCACTTCGGAGTTCTCGCCCTTGGAGGTGTAGCCGCCGTAGGTCAGATCAGCTGCCCAGTGCTGGAAGGTGGAGTCATACTCGTTGCCGGAACCCCATTCGGTGGTCATACGCCAGCCGTTGTCGTTGATCATCTTGCTCATCTTGCGGGTTTCCCAAGAATCTTCCGAACCGGAAGAAGTCAGGTTGCCCCACACATCGAGGTAGATGAAGTCCATGTTGTCGCCGACTTCCTTGCTGAGGTCAGCGAAACGGCTTACACGAGAACCGGATGCCAGATCGTAGATGCCGTCGATGCCGACACCCTGATCAAGCCAGTTCCAGCCGTAGCTCAGGCCGCCTGCAGAGTTGCGGCGCACCATGTCCTCGCTGAGGCCTTGGCTTCCGGATACATTTCGGAGGCGTTGACGTGCACACCGAAGCGAGCGCCATACTTGGAGCCCTCTTCCATCATGGTGTTCATGTCGTCGGCGCCGCCGAGACGCTGGCCGATATCGCCGTAGTCCGGGTGGCCGGAGTCGTGGCCTTCATTGCCGTAGCCCTTGAGCAGCACGGACTGGCCGAGGCCGTCGGTGTTCAAGGCCACCTTCTTGACGTTGTCAAGCGTGGTGAGGAACGGGTTCTGCGCCTGGGAGCCGAAGTTCATGGCGATACGCCATGCCACCAGTTCGGGAACTTCCTCGGACTTGTACGGGTTGTTCATGATGTCGCGGTAGGCGATTGCGCCATCCTGCCAGTTGACGGCACCGTCTTCGTTCTCGTCGCCGGCGATGGCCACGGCCATCTGCGGCAGAGCGGTTTCGGCCACGGTGTACTTCTTGCCCTTGGAATCGGTGACCGTGCGGTGGTAGTACCACGGAGCGCTGGCCAGGCCCAGGGAGGTGGCGTCACCAGTCTGCTGGGTGGTGGCGTAGACACGCGTGTTCTGGCTGCCGCCGCGCACAGGAGCCGCCACATAGGTGCCATCGTGCTCGGAGTTGCTCCACAGGCCGGCACTCAGGCCAGCACCGGAGATGAAGCCGTAGGTGTAGTCGCTATCGGTGACGTTAGTATCTTCGGTCACTGCGAAGTTGGTATCGCCAGGCTTCTGCGTGTTGGAAGACATACGAGCACCAGTGAATTGGGCATTTTCCTGGCTGGAACGCACGGAAACGAGACTCTGGTTCGGGAAGGACAGCGTCTGGATGGCGTTCTCCTCCACACCGTTGCCCTCAGGAATGCCTTCGGACAGGTTGTTCTTGATCTTGGTGACGTTGAGATGCAGCTGGTTGGCCTTGACCGTGATCTGAACGGTGATCACCGCGTCAATCTTCTTGGCCTCATCCTTGACCTTCAGCGTGTAGGTGGCCTCGGTGTCGGAAACCTTCTTGAAGGTCACGTCGTCATCGCCCAGTTCGATGTTGGTGCCGTTGATTTCAACGGTGCGCACATCCTTGGACTGGCCGTACATCACCTTGCCGTCGGTCATCGTGTACTGCAGCACAGAGGGGAAGTTCTTCTTAATCTGAACTTCCATCTTCTTGGTCTTCAGCGTTTCGGAGGCGACCTGAACGGTTTTGTTCAGGGTGATGGAACCGATGGCAAGATCCGCGCCGGAGACCGTCACCTGCTGGGAGACGTCCTCATAGCCTTCCTTGGCAATCGAAAGCGTGTGTTCGCCTTCTTCAATGTCGGCGAAGGAGAAGGTGCCATCTGCACCGGTCTTCACCTTGGTCTTATCCAAACGCACTGTTGCGCCTTCAATGGCAGCGCCTTCAGCGTCCACAACCTTGCCGGAAACCGCGTGCTTGGCGGCTTCGACAACCTCCGGGAAGTCCTTGATGTACACGTCGGTGACCTGGTTCAGCCCCTTCCAGGAGCCGGCCTTGATGGCAAGCTTGTTGGAGAGGTTCGTCATTGCGGAGTATCGACATCGAATGCCTTCTGGCCATCCACGGTCAGTGTGCGACCTCGGCGTCGGTCCAGGAGACCTGAATGTCGTGCTCTTCGTTGGCGCTCGGAGCAGCGATACGAGCACCGCTGTACCAGCTGCCGCTACCGCCACCGGTGTAGGTCTGCCAGAACCAGCCGTCCGAATCGTAGCCGATGAACAGGCCGCTGCCCGGGTCGTTGTAGCCCAGGTAGAAGCCGAAGCGGTTGGCGGAGCCTTCCTGCGGGGATTTGATGGTGGCGTGGAAGGAGCCGGCCTTGGAGAAGTCGTAATCTGTGCCCCATACGGCTACTGCCGGCCAGTTGTTGCTGGAGCTGGGGTTCGCTGCCGCATTACCGTTAGAGGCAGTGGACTTGAGGTGCAGCCAACCGTTTGCCATCTCCAGGATTTCGTCGCCCTGAGCGATGTTGGAATCAATAGTCCAGCCTTCAACCGCATCGGCTTGTGCGGAAGGAGTCTCGGAAGCAGTTGCAGAATCAGAAGTATCGTTGATTTGCTGAATCTGACTTGCCAAAGTCTGCAAGTCAGCATCAGACAGGGGCACTGCGAACGCAGTACCTCCCCCCGCTGCCCAATGCAGGTTAAGGCTAACGCTGTTGCCAGCGCAGCCGATATAGTCTTCTTCTTTTTCATTAACTATATTTTCCTTAATCTCTTCTTCGAGGTGAAAGCAGATGCCTTCTTCATTGAAGATACGCATTCGCAAATTACGATAAAGACACTCTACAAGAAAGCTATTCTTAATAGCAAATCTCAGCAAATACGGAGAATCGCCACATATTTGACATTGAATTACAACTGAGTGAAAATCACAAAAACCCCAAATAAAACGACTACGTTGTTAACCTTCACATCTATATTCGCATCATCGCGACACGCGCAGGGAAAAACTGCGCAAAAAAAGAAGACGATTTACCTGCATTCGACGCAATCAATGCAGCAGCATTACAGCAGCAAGCCGATTGAGCAAAATAGCAAAAGCCGCCTTGCGCAACCGCAAGACGGCTTTGACGACAATGGTGAGGCTGTGCTCGCTTACTTCTTGGAAGCGTTCACGGCATCCACAGCCTTCTGCAGCGATTGAGTATAAGCCTTGTACCAATCAGCCTGCTCGTTGAGCTTCGCAGTAGCGGACTTGAAGCCGGCAGTGTCGTCAGCTACGCAGCCTTCGTATACCGGCAGTTCCACGCTCAGTTCCTTGTTGAGGGCGTCCAGCGTGGAGGCATCCTTTACATCCTTCTTGGTGAGCGCAGCAGCTTCGGAAGCATCGCCATTGACCAAGTTGTTGTAGTCATTAGTGGCGTTGCGCACATTTTCGGAAGCGGCGGCGCAAGTGGCGACTGCATTGTTGTACTGAGCATCGGAGTAGGCGCGGAAGCCGAACACACCGGCCACGACGATAATGGCCACGACCACCACGGCGATAATGGCGACGGCCGCCTTAGACATGTGCTTCTTCTGAGCGCCTTCATTGCTTGCATTGTTGGCGTTGTTTGCCGGTACAGCCTGCTGCCCAGCGGACATACTTCGATCTCCTTCGTTCTCGTACTTTCATACACACGTATGCGCTCTTAGCGCTCTTATGCGCACTCATATGCAGGGAAGTCGCTTTTCAAGCGGCTACTTCCCTGAAAACAAAAACCCTCGCATTCCGCGAGGGTCATTGGCTGGGATGCCTGGACTCGAACCAAGAATGGCTGAACCAGAATCAGCTGTGTTGCCAATTACACCACATCCCAATTTGGCTTGGCGTAGCAACTCCAAGGAGTTGTTCGTCGTACCCCCAACCGGATTTGAACCGGTGTTGCGCCGTGAGAGGGCGTAGTCCTAGACCGCTAGACGATGGGGGCATATTCAGTTTTTCAACCGGCTGCTCGGTGAACCGCGCAACGAGTGATAAATATACGCAAGTATTCACCCTTACGCAACTTACGGCGTGTCGCGCGGAATTTCAACGATTTCAAGTGCTACGCTGCCACTACTGATGAATTTGCATGAACTCTACTGACGGATTATCAGTAAGCACTACTGATGAATTACCATCTAATGCACTGATGAAATTGCAGATGAGGCAATGATCTTTGCCTTGCACATTCATAGCCGGCAAATCAGCCTTCAAGAACCAAATGAGGCGCTTATGTTCCCTTGCGACAGCGAGCGCGTCGCGATGCTTGTAATGCAATGTCACGTCAAAGACCGCCGCCCGGTTACCTATCAACCGTTTCATGGACGCATGAAGGCGAAACCACCTACAAGGCACGTTTCGTGACCTCACTGCACAAACCAGCCATGTTCAACCTCGTACATATTCTCACTGGCATGCGGCGCAGCGGTAAGACTTTCCAGCTGTTCCAGCTCATCACTGAATACAAGAAAAGGTGGGCATCTGCACATGCAGACGCCCACCTTGAGTGTCCTTACAGCTCAGCCGAGCACGGAAGGAACCTTAGCTCACAGGTGCTCGCGCAGGCCCTTCAGGCGAGCGAGAGAAACCGGCTTGCCGACGATCTCCATGGACTCGAACAGCGGCGGGCTCACGCGACGACCAGACATGGCCACACGCACCGGACCGAAAGCGAGGCGCGGCTTGTAGCCGCCCTCCTCAACCAGAGCCTTGTTCAGGGTCTCATGCAGGTTGTCGGTCTTCCAGTCAGCCTCATCCACAGCCTCGAGTGCGGCGATGGCCTTGTCCAGCACCTCGCCGGCAGAATCCTTCAGCTGCTTCTTGGCGTCGTCAGCCGGCTCCAAGTAGCCCTCGGTGGAGAGCAGGGAGCCGACCATGCCGGCAACCTCACCCAGCAGGCGCACGCGCGGCTGAACCAGCGGAGCGGCGGCGGTCAGCACCTCACGCTCACGGTCGGTCAGGGCATCCCAGTTGTCGGCGGAAACCACACCGTCGCGGTGCAGGTACGGCACCGAGCGGCGCAGGAAGTCCTCGGGCTCAAGCATACGGATGTGCTCGGCGTTGATGGAGATGGCCTTGTCGATGTCGAAGCGGGCCGGGTTGGCCTTGACGTCACGCACGTCGAACTTCTCGATCATCTCGTCCATGGAGAACACGTCGCGGTCCGGTGCAATGGACCAGCCGAGCAGGGCCAGGTAGTTGAGCAGGCCCTCGCGGATGAAGCCATTGTCGCGGTGGTTGAACAGGTTGGACTCTGGGTCGCGCTTGGAGAGCTTCTTGTTGCCCTGGCCCATCACGTACGGCATGTGGCCGAACAGCGGCATCTCCTTGGCGATGCCGAGTTCCATAAGGTAACGGTAAAGCACGATCTGGCGCGGGGTGGAGCTCAGGAGGTCCTCGCCGCGCAGCACGACGTTGACTTCCATCATCGCGTCGTCGACCGGGTTGGTCAGCGTGTACAGTGGGTCGCCGTTCGGGCGCACGATCACGTAGTCCGGCACGGAGCCGTGGCGGATGGCGTCGAGCAGGCTCGTCTTGCCGTGGTCGACGTGACCCATGACGGTGCGACCGGGGCGCGGGGCTTAAGGTCGGCGGGATCGTCGTAGAACGAGAAGGTGTTCTCCTCCTCGGGGGTGATGATCTTGATCTGACGGCCCAGGTCGTCGGCAACGAGCTCGACGAGGTCGTCGGACATGGACTGCGTCATCGTAAGCGGCGTGCCCAGCAGGAACAGGCGCTTGATGATGTCGTTGGCCGGAACGTCGAGCGCCTCGGCGAGCTCCTGGACGGTACGCCCTGGGAGACCTTGATGGCGTCGAGCTCCTCGGGGTTCACGCCCTGGGCCAGCGCCTCCTCAATCTTGCGCTCCTCCTGAGCCTTAGCAGCCTCGCGCTCGCGCTTCTCCTTGCGCTTCTTGCGGCGACCGGTGGACTCGCGAGAGGCCTCCTCGACGGCGGCGCGGGCCTCCTCGAGCACCTTCTCGCGGCTGTACTCTTCGGCCTCGCGAGCCATGCGGCTGTAATGGTCCTCATCGTTGCCGTGACCGCCCTTGCGCTTCTTGCCCTTGCCCTGCTTATCGGGGTTGGGGAAGTCCATGCCGGCAGCGACGTTGTTGCTAGCGTTGGTGCGATGGCTGTGCGGACGGCTCTCGGAGGCGTTGCGCTCGGAGTTGCTGTCGGAGGCGTTGCGATCGTTACGACGACCACCGCGACGGTCGTTGTTGCCGCCACGACGGTTGCCGCGCTCGGAGGCGCGCTCGGCCTTGGCCTTCGCCTCGGCGTCCTTCTTCTCCTTGAGCACGGTCTCCTGTGCGGCAATCTGGTCGAGCAGCGAACGGAAGCGCGAACCGGAGTCGGAAGCGGGACGGCGCGGCGCTGGGCCTCGCGGGCAGCCTCCTCCTTCTCGCGGGCAAGGCGCTCCTGCTCGGCCTTCTTCTTGGCCTCGGCCTCGGCGCGGGCGGCCTCCTCGGCAGCCTGGGCGGCTGCGAACTGGCGGCGCTCCTCCTCGCGTGCCTTCTCGGCGGCGATGCGCTCGCGCTCGGCCTCGGCAGCGCGCGCTGCCTCCTCGGCGGCGGCTGCCTCCTCCTCGGCCTGCTTGGCGGCCTCGACTTCCTTGGCGCGGGCCTCGATCACCGAGGCGAGCTGCTTGCGGACCATGGCGACGTAGGCGTCCTCCAGCGCGGAGGAAGCGGACTTAGCGGGAATCTTCATTTCGGCGAGATGACCCATCAGTTCCTTGGAGGTCATGCCGAACTCTTTGGCCAGGGTGGACACACGGACTTTTGCCATATGACTTCACCTACCCTTTCTGGCACCTTGGGTGCCTAGAGACTGAACGAGCGTGGGAGATGCGCCGGGACCTGCCCGGCGCGACCGCGCGCTAGATCAGGTCCTCCGCATCATCGAAGGCGTCGGTGTCGTGGACACCGCAGAAACGGGAGCCGGGGCGGGCCTGGTTGCGGCACTGAATGCCGTCCTCGGACACGTACTCGCAGCGACGGACGTCGTCGTCCTCGTCACCGATCAGGTCGGCGGCGGGCTCCTCGTGAACGGGGACGTTCTTGAGGATGTCGGCGGCAAGGGTCTCGGACTTGATGTCGATGTGCCAGCCGGTCAGGCGAGCGGCGAGGCGGGCGTTCTGGCCCTCCTTGCCGATTGCGAGCGAAAGCTGGTCGTCGGGCACGATGACGCCGGCGTAGGCCTTCTCCTCGTCGATGAGGACGCGGGTGACTTGGCGGGCGACAGGGCGTTGGCGACGTAGACGGCCGGATCGGCATCCCACAGGATGACGTCGACGCGCTCGCCGCGGAGCTCGCCCACGACGGCGCGAACGCGGCTGCCCTTGGGGCCGACGCAGCGCCCACGGGATCCAGGCGGTCGTCGAGCGAGTGGACGGCGACCTTGGAGCGCTGGCCGGGCTCGCGGGCAATCGACTTAATCTGGACGGTGCCCTCATAGATCTCGGGCACCTCCTGCTCAAACAGACGACGCATGAGCTCGGGGTGGGTGCGGGAGATGACGATCGGCGGACGGCTGTGCTCGCCGCGAACCGGCTGCAGGTTGGAGTTGGGATCGCGGACGTCGATGATCACGGCCTTGATGTGCTGGTTGTGCAGATAGCGCTCGCCCATCGGACGCTCGTTGCGCTCGTTCTCGTAACGGCGCTGGTCAAAATGCGGCAGCTCGGCCTCGACGCCATCGCGGATCTTGACGATCGTGAAGTCGGGCGTGGACTGCAGCACGGTACCGCTGATGAGGTCACCGATACGACCGGAGAACTCCTCGTAGATCTGCTCGCGGGCGGAGTTACGCACGATGGCGTTGATCTCGGCCTTGGCGTGCTGAGCGGCGATGCGGCTCGTGTTCTTGGGGGTGACGTCGATCTCCTCGAACTCGGTGAAGTTGCCCTCCTCGTCCATGGAATCGTCGATCGGCTCCAGACGGTAAACGTAGATCTTGCCGGTGGTGCGGTCGATGGTCACCTTGGCGCCCCACTCAAGATGCAAGATCTCGGCATAGCTCTTGGCGAGCGACTGCTCCAGGCGGTCGATCAGGTAGAGCTGGTCGATGTGCCTCTCCTGGCAAAGCTCCATCAGGGCGGACATCATGTCGGATGCTGCCATGTTAGTTTCCTTCCTTCGCGGGCTTGAAGTCGTAGGTGGGCTTCAACTTGCACTTTTTAACATCAGAGAAATCGAGGGTGACGGACTCGCCGTCCTCGAGCTCGAGGGTCACGTTCGTCTCGGTCGCGGCGACAATCTTGCCGGAGTACTTGCGACGGCCCTCGGTGGCGGTGGAGGTGAGCTCGCAGTCCTCGCCCACAAAGCGGGCAAAGTCGCGCGGACGGCGCAGCGGGCGCGCCATACCCGGGCTCGACACCTCGAGCGTGTAGCTCGAAGAGATAGGGTCGAGCTCCTCAATCACATCGCCGACCCACTTGGTGTTGGCCGTGACGTCATTGAGCGACAGGCTCTGACCCTCGGCACCCTCGATACGCACACGCACGCAGGGGGCCTTGGTGGCGCCCACGAGCTCGACGTCGACGATGTCGACATCGTGCTGGGGGGCAACGGCCTCGAGCGCGTCGATGATCGCCTGCTCGGTCTTGGTCTTGACCATTGCGGCACCTCCATCCATACAAAAAAGAAGCGGGGCCGAAACCCCACTTTCTTTCAATTACAACTTCATTTGCAAGCAAACTATACCAATACCTGCGAAAACGTGCAAGCACCGTACGAGTCTGCAGGTCAGCGTACGCACAGGTTCTCCACAAGAATAGGACAATTGGCCGAGGAGCCCCATGCGGCGCACCCTCAACAGTCCCAAAACGGGCCATGCGTCCCAATCCACAGGTCTGTTCGGACCCCAAGGGCATTCCTCCCCGAGCCCTCATCGATCAGACTTACGCTAAGGGACATTCCGCAACAAGCCGGCCAGCAAGTCGCGCAACGACGAACCTTTCCAAATCCTCTACGGCAAGGAGGCACCTATGAACGCCTAGGCACCCTCTGCATGACTGCGCTCGCCATCGCAACGTGCTCGTTGGCCCTCGTGGGCTGCGGCAAAACGAGCAGCAAAACCGGAACATGCGAACCGGATCCTGGCAGCACCAAAGCCATCGAAAAAACCGAACCCCCGGTGAGCTTCGACAAAATAGACGAGGACATCGTCGATCCCCAGGGTTTGGGCCCCGACCCCCAAGAACAATTCCCCATCGACCTAGAGGCGGACGAGAACGTCCACGTCACCTGCGTTGGTAAGGACACCGACGGCTACGGGGACGCCGCGCTCGTCTTTACGGTAACCAACAATACCGATGTCGACATGATGTTTGGCGATGTGGACTCCTATGCCTACGTCAACGGCGTGGTCCGCGACGTGCGCATGCGCCAGCCGGTCGCAGCGGGCGAGGAAACGCGCGCCATGCTCACCTTTGTGGGCACCTTCGACGACCCGGACTTTGATGTGAACAACGACCTCAACGACATCTACCTCAACATCTGGATGTTCGAAGAGGCAACAGGCGACGTTTACTTTAGGGACCTGGTACACATCCCGTAGAAGACGGTGCGACGCACTGACTAAGCAGGGCAGACAACACAAAACGAGGGACGACCCAACCGGACCGCCCCTCGTTTATTGCATGTCAGCTTTACGCGCAGAGCTTATTTGACCACCAGGTTGACCAGCTTGCCGGGCACGCAGATGGCCTTGACGACCGTCTTGCCCTCGAGCCACTTGGCGACGGCTTCCTCAGCGGCAGCCTGCATCTCCTCGTTGGAGGCGTCGCGGGCGACGTCGATGCGGCCGCGGACCTTGCCGAGCACCTGTACGACGATCTGCACCGTGTCCTCGATGGACTCGGCCAAGTCGAACTCGGGCCAGGCGGCGGTGTAGGCGTTGCCCTCGCAGCCGAGCGCCTCATGCCACAGCTCGTCGGCCCAGAACGGGCAGATGGGGGCAAGGACGCTCACGATATCCTTAGCCACGCCGTAGCACATCGCCTTGTCACGGGAAGCGCCCTCAGTAGCATTGAGGTAAGCACTCGCGGCATTGACGAGTTCCATGACGGCCGAGATGGCGGTGTTGAACTGGCCTCGGTCAAAGTCCTCGGTGCACTTGGCGATAGTGCGGTGACGCTCGCGATAGAGCTTCATCGCGGTCTCGTCGAGCGCGGACTTGTCGAAGGCCACGTTGGCGTCGCCGGACTGGACGAGCTGCCAAACGATACGCCAGGCGCGCTTAATGAAGCGGTTGGCGCCCTCAACGGCCTTGGGATCCCAGTCGAAGTCCTTCTCGGGCGGGGCGATAAACAGGATCGCCAGACGCATGGTGTCGGCGCGTAGGGCTCGATGACCGAGCTCGGGGGCACGACGTTGCCTTGGACTTGGACATGGTGTCGCCGTTCTCGTCCTTGACCATGCCCTGGCACAGCAGGTTGGTGAAGGGCTCGTCCACACTCAGCAGGCCCAGGTCGCGCAGCGCCTTGGTAAAGAAGCGGCTGTAGAGCAGGTGCAGAATGGCGTGCTCGATGCCGCCGATGTAGTTATCGACGGGCATCCAACGGTCGGCGGCTTCGCGGGAGAAGGGCAGCTCGGTGTTGTGCGGGTCGGTATAGCGCAGGTAATACCAGCTGGAGCAGGTAAAGGTGTCCATGGTATCGGTCTCGCGCTTGGCCGGGCGGCCGCAGACCGGGCAGGTGGTCTCGTAGAAGTCCTTGCACTCGGCAAGCGTCTCGCCGGCGCCCAGGTCCAGGTTCTCGGGCAGCGTCACCGGCAGCTGATCCTCGGGCACGGGCACAATACCGCAGTGCTCGCAGTGAATGGCCGGGATGGGGTTGCCCCAATACGCTGGCGGCTGATGAGCCAGTCGCGCAGGCGGAACTCGACCTTGCGACGACCGCAGCCCATGGCCTCGAGGTCGGCCACGATCGCAGCCTCGCCCTCGGAGTGCTTACCGCCGCGCATGCCGGTGTACTTGCCGGACTGGACGAGCGTGCCCTCGGCAGCGTGGGCGCAATCCCAGTCGACGGTCTCGGCATGGAAGGTATCGATGGTCTCGCCGCTGGCCTCGACGGCAGCGCGATCATCGTCGTCCAAGATGATCGGCACGATCGGCAGATCATACTTGCGGGCAAACTCAAAGTCGCGCTGGTCGCCGCAGGGAACGGCCATGACGGCGCCGGTGCCGTAGTCAGCCACGACGTAGTCGGCAACCCACACGGGGACCTTTTCGCCGTTAACGGGGTTCACCACGTAGCGGCCGGTAAAGGCACCGTGCTTCTCGAGAGTGCCCTGGGCACGCTCGACGGCAGAAATGTGCTTGGAGTCCTCAACGATCTTGGTGACGGCCGCCTCGTACTCCGTGCCCTCGACGAGCTCGTGCAGACGGGCGTACTCGGGAGCCAGGACAAAGAAGGAGACGCCAAAGAGCGTGTCGGCGCGCGTGGTGAAGACGGTGATCTTGCCCTCGTCGCCCTCGATGGGCTCGCCATCGGCATCGCACAGGGTAAAGTCGACCTCGGCGCCCTCAGAGCGACCGATCCAGTTAGCCTGCATCTGCTTGACGCGCTCGGGCCAGCCGGGGAGCTTCTCCAGGTCGTCGAGCAGCTCCTGGGAGTACTCGGTGATCTTGTAGTACCACTGCTCAAGGTCGCGCTTCTCGGGCTCGGTGCCGCAACGCCAGCACTTGCCCTCGGTCACCTGCTCGTTAGCCAAAACGGTCTTGCAGGTGGGGCACCAGTTAACCGGATTCTTCTTACGATAGACCAGGCCCTTTTCCCACATCTTCTCAAAGATCCACTGGCCCCAGCGATAGTAGTCGGGGCTGCAGGTCGTTAACGGTGCGATCCAGGTCGTAGGAGAAGCCCATGCGCCTCATCGTGGCGAGCGCTGGTCCATGTTCTTATACGTCCAGGCGGCAGCTGCGTGTTGTGCTTGATGGCAGCGTTCTCAGCGGGCAGGCCAAAGGCGTCAAAGCCGATGGGGTGCAGCACGTCAAGCCGCGCATGCGGGCCTGACGGGCCATGGCATCGCCGATGGTATAGTTGCGCGCGTGGCCCATGTGCAGGTCGCCCGACGGATACGGGAACATCTCGAGCACGTACTTCTTGGGCTTGCTGGCGTCGGTGTCGACGGCAAAGAGGTTGGAGTCCTCCCAGGCCTTCATCCACTTGGACTCAATGGCCTGCGCGTCGTAGGCAGGGATCTCATCCTTATGATCTGTGCAATCGCACATATCGGCTCCTTTAATCTTTAATGGGGTCGGTCGGCTTAGCTTTATTCGCTACTGCGGACAGTCCTGCGCAAGACGAAGAGCACATTAAGTGCTCTTCTTTGCGTGCGGAACTTGTAACGAACAAAGCTAAGCCGCCCGACCCTAAGGTTAACTTGACTGATGATAACAAATACGACAAGCGAGATGCCTGCGACTTGCAGGCATCTCGCTTTATCTAAATAACGTGGTTGAAACTCAACCTTTATGTGCAACCCGTTCTAGAAACAACGGGTTTTCCAGGTGCCGCAGGTTGCCGTGAAAGAGGAGCGCCGCGTACTTAGGTACGCAAGCGACGGTTTGAACGGCAAGATGCGGTGCCTGGGAAAGCCGCTTATCGATAAGACACAGACTGCTGGGAGTCCTTTACCACAACGTCGTGGGCGCCGCCTTCGACGATGGAGGTGGAGCTCACCAGGGTCAGACGTGCCTTTTCCTGGAGCTCGGGGATCGAGAGGGCGCCGCAGTTGCACATCGTGGACTTGACCTTGTAGAGCGTGCCGCCCACGCGTCCTTGAGGGAGCCGGCGTAGGGAACGTAGGAGTCGACGCCCTCGACGAAGCTGAGCTTCGCGGCGCCGCCCAGGTCGTAGCGCTGCCAGTTGCGGGCACGCGCAGAACCCTCGCCCCAGTACTCCTTCATGTACTGGCCGTTGACGTTGACGCGCTCGGTCGGGCTCTCGTCAAAGCGGGCGAAGTAGCGGCCCAGCATCATAAAGTCGGCGCCCATGGCAAGGGCGAGCGTCATGTGGTAGTCGTAGACGATGCCGCCGTCGGAGCACACGGGCACGTAGACACCGGTCTCCTCGTAGTACTCGTCACGGGCGCGGCAGACGTCGATCAACGCGGTGGCCTGGCCACGGCCGATGCCCTTGGTCTCGCGGGTGATGCAAATGGAACCGCCGCCGATACCGACCTTGATGAAGTCGGCCCCGCAGTCGGCCAAGAAGCGGAAGCCCTCGGCGTCGACGACGTTACCGGCACCGACCTTGACGTCCTCGCCGTAGTTGGCGCGGATCCACTCGATGGTGCGCTTCTGCCACTCGCTGAAGCCTCGGAAGAATCGATGCACAGGACATCGCACCGGCCTCGATGAGCAGCGGCACGCGCTCGGCATAGTCGCGGGTATTGATACCGGCGCCGACCATATAGCGCTTGTCGTTATCGAGCAGCTCGTTGGGGTTGGTCTTGTGGCTGTCGTAGTCCTTGCGGAAGACGATGCCCATAAGGTGATCGTTGTCGTCGACGATAGGTAGGGCGTTGAGCTTGTTGTCCCAGATGACGTCGTTGGCAACCTTGAGGCTGATGTTCTTGTCGCCCACGATGAGCTGCTCGCGCGGGGTCATGAACTCGGAGACCTTCTTCTGGTGGTCATCGCGGCTGGGACGATAGTCACGGCTGGTGACAATGCCCAGGAGCTTGCCCTTGGGAGTGCCGTCGTCGGTGACCGGCATGGTGGAGTGGCCGGTCTTCTCCTTGAGCTCGATGACCTGCTCCATGGTCATGTCGGGTGTCAGCGTGGAATCGGACTGAACGAAACCAGCCTTGTGATCCTTAACGGCCTTGACCATAGCAGCCTCGGACTCGGGGGTCTGGGAACCGTAAATGAAGGACAGGCCACCCTCAGTAGCGAGCGCGACACCCATGTCGACGCCCGAGACGGACTGCATGATGGCGGAAACCATGGGGATGTTCAGGGTGATTGCCGGCTTCTCACCGCGCTTGAAGCGGGTTAGCGGCGTCTTAAGAGAGACGTTGTTGGGGATGCACTGCGAGGACGAGTAACCAGGGACCAGCAGATACTCCGAAAACGTGTGGGACTCACCGGGAAAGAACGTAGCCATGTTTCTCCTTTTTCCATGCGACCGGCCGGCTGCAGGCCTCGTAGGACCCAGCCCAACCTTGGGCGCAATACTGGGGAAGTATCTTAACGCACTTTGACTGCTACAATGCATGATTTAAGAAGAGCACACGAGGGTTTGACGCAGGCTTTGCGTTTGCCCAGCAAACACTTTAGCGGGGAGACGCGGAGCACATGGAGTACAAGACGACGGCAAAGTTGGTCATTCAAGCGTGCGACAAAGACCTGCCGGGCGTGTTCGGCCACGGCTGTGTCTTGCTGCTGCAGGGCATCGCCCGCGAGCACTCGCTCAACCGCGCCGCCAAGAGCATGGGCATGGCGTATTCCAAAGCCTGGCGCATTGTGAACGAGGCGGAAGGACAGCTGGGCTGCAAGCTCATCGAGCGCGACGGCGCCCGCGGATCATCGCTCACCCCCGCCGGCGAGCGAGCCATAGCGGCGTACGAGGAGCTGCAGGCCGACATCAACAACGTCATCGCCACCAAAGCCAACGACCTCATCGCCAGCATCAAAGAGTAGCTAACTTGCGAAGGGCGTTGTCTAGGGTGGACGCTACAACCAGGGGATCGTCGGTACCGGCGAAGAGGCAGATGGTGCTCCCCTGCTTACCGCGTGGAGCCGAAAGGCGCGTCGTTGCGCCGCCGGCGGGTGATGTGCGGAACTCCCCCGGCAATGTGTCGAACAGCTCACCCGCACTTCGCTCGATAAGGTCAAACTCAACTGCCGGGCCAAAGCCGTGCTCGAGGATTCCCGTTGCAACCGCATGATCGGGATGCGAACCCAGCCCTGGATAGCGCACGTTGCGCACCATCTCGTTGGCAGCCAGATACTCGGCCAGTGCACGTGCGCGGTCGAAGTGAGCCTGCATGCGAGCATCGAGCGAGTCCAGCCCGCGCTCCAGCACGTCGGCCTCGTCAGCAGTCAAATCAAGTTTGGCCAAGCCACAGCCCTCAAGCAGGGCATGCGTGCACTCGGCAGCTGCATCCACACGATGGCGCTTGAGCTGCGAGCGCGCCACCGAGACGGCGACGAGCTTGCGCGGAGCTTCGCCGGCACACACGCGATCGAGCGCCTCGAGCGACAGCGCAGCACCCAGCCGCAGCGGATCGCAGCCAAAAGCCGACGCCACGGTGTTGTCCACAACCAGCAGCGCATGAGCCTCACGCGCCGCCCGACCCAGCGCGCGCAAATCGGGAACACGCAGGCCAAAGCCGCCGATTGAATTCACAAACCACCACAGGTGCGGCACCTCGGCATCAAACGCGGTGGCAAAACCCTCGGACGCGGCGGCAAACGCCGCAACCGACGGCTCCCCCACGAGCACAACGTCGCAGGCATCAAAGCCGCGCGCAAACGCATCGGCAAAGTCATCCGCAAAGGCCACCAGGCGGTCACCGGGACGCACAATACCCAGCAGCGACAGAGCCGCCGGCACATGCGAGGCCGCAACAAGGCACGTTTCACGTGCGCCGGCCCTTACGGCCCAGGTCTCTTCAAGCTGCTGCACATCCACGCGACACCGCTCCTTAAATAAAAACTGAACCAAACTAGCCGTGATATTCGCCGTTGTACTGGATGAGCGTCAGGTCCTCAACGCCGTCGAGCGCGCGAATCGCATCGGCGTAGGGCATATCCACACCGTCCGAGAACACCTCGACGGCCATCTCGACCTTGTCACCGCGCATGGTCTTGGACTTGACGGAAAACTTGGTGCGCCCAAATGCACGCACGATATCGTCGCCGGTGGTCTGACCCGTGTAGTGGATGACCATCATGTACACGCGCGCCTTGTCCTGGTGGCTCGCAAAGCCGGCAATCATCACCACGATCACCACCGCCGTGAGCCCCACGAGCGCATACATACCGGCTCCCGCCGTAATGCCCGTGGTAATGGACCAAAACAGATACAGCAGGTCGAGCGGATCCTTGACCGCCGTACGGTAGCGGACGATAGACAGAGCACCGACCATACCAAGCGAGATGACCACGTTTGTCGAGATCGCGAGCGTGACCATGCAGGTGAGCACGCACATGCCCACGAGCGTCACGGCAAAACTGCGCGAATAGACCACGCCAGTAAAAAAGCGCTTGTACACGTAGTAGATCAGGATGCCCATGGCGAGCGCCACGAGCAGCGACAGGCCAATCTTGGCGGGGTCGACCTGACCAAACGCCTCCAAGACGGAGTTCTTAAAAAAGTCCCTGGTGCTCATGGTCTAAATATCCCCTCGGTTCTCAAAATCCGATTCCCAGTAATTAAATCCGCGCAGGTAGGCGGTCTTTTCGTAACACAGGCAGTACTTGGAGACCGCCGTAAGCTCGACCGCACCTGGCGGCACCATATCGCGCACCAGCTGCGGGCAAAACTCGGTAAACTTGACCTCCATCACCAGCTTGCCGGGCTCCAGCACGGGCAACGCGGGCAACGTCGCGTCAAAGATGTCAAAGCTCCCCACCGCCGCACGCACGTTGCTATCAAAGGTAATGCGCACGGTGCCCTCGTCCATCACCCACGGCTCACGCTCGTAGTCCACGATGGTCCGCGGGCGCATCATGTTGCAGATGCACTCGATGTAGAACTCGCGACAGAGCGGATAAGGCTCCTCAGCAAAAAGTCGTAGTCGCCGGCCAGAATCTGCTCAAACTCGCCACGCGTGAGTGGCGCGTCCTCCTTGTAGATCCAGCTGCCGTACTTCTTTTTGCGCTCGAGCTTAATCACCTTGTCGCTGCCGTTATAGATGCGCACGCGATATTTTTTTCGCATAAGAATACCGGCGTCTTTTTCCTCGTAGGCCGAGTTGCAGTAGTCGTCAAAGTACAGGCTGCGAATGGTGTAAACACCCGCCCGCGCATACTTGTCCAGTTTAAAAACCGGCGCCATGCGGCAGGCAAGCGCAGCGTGCTCGCCCTCGTTAATGAGATATTTGAGCTCGTGGCGGTAACGCTCCTGCGTGGCACGCACAGGCGGAGCCGTAAGGCGCTCAAGCAGCGCGCTAGCCCTCCTCATACGTGTCCTCCACGACCTTACCACCGTCCTGCACGTAAAAACACTTCATGCCGTAGTGTTTGCCGTCGTCGGTCACATAGTAGTCAAACGCATCTTGCGTATAGCCGTCTGAGTTGGTGGCACGCACGCGCACAAAATACTGGCCGGTATCGGGCGCATCGCAGGTCACCTCAGGCAGCAGCACGTCCTCGGCCTTAAAAAACACGTCCTTGATGGCATAGTCACGCGCCAGCTCCACGGTATAGCGAATGTCGCGCGCCTTAAAATCGTAGGACGCATCCCAGTTAATGCGCAGCTACCGTTATCGATCTGCGGCACGCCAATGTAGAACGGCATGGGCTTTTTTATAGCTCTCGCGAAAGCTCTTGTAGTTCTCCTCGATCTCGGAGGGAATCGCCGCGGCGATTTGCTCGTATTGGTCCTTGGTGACAGGCAGATTGTCGATATCGGGCGAAGCAAAGACCAACGATTCGGTAACCTCGCGATAATGTCTAATCATCTTGGCCAGGCGCGCCTCGGTCATATACGAGCGCAGGTCCTTTACGGCGCGGTCGAGCTCACTGCGGAACGATTTGCTGCGCAGCGCACGATTGAATAGCACGTTGCCCCAGTAGTTGCTTACGCCGCGCTCCCAGCTCGCATAGTCCGAGAACCCGGCAAGAGAAAGCTCCAGCTTACGCAGCATTCCGTCGTTATCCCAATCTAAAAAGTACCAGGTATTTGAGTTGAGCGGGCTGTACAGATAACAGTTACGGTTCTGAGTATCGCAGTTGCCCGTCAGGATCTGAAAACGCCAGCCAATAGACCAGATTCTCGGTATCAAAGTAGGTGTCGAGCACGTTATCGATCTTTTGCGATTCGTCGTTGAGCGCATCGAGCATCTCGATGAGCTTGGTGTGGTCCGAATCGCCCTTAATCTCGAGCATGCCCTCGAAGTTTGCCTGGTTGTAGTCGGGATCGTCGGCAAGCTTAATGGTGTCCTCGTAGCGATGGAAATCAAAGCTGTTCACCTTGTACAGGTGCCCGCTCTTATCCAGGCCATGTGCCTTAAGCGCCGTCTTGTTGAGCTGCTCCACCTGCGTAAACAGGCCGTAGTCCTCAAAGGTATCGTTGGACTTTTCGGTCTGGTCGCACACCCACAGATGCACAAACTGCGTGCGCAGGCCCATCATCTGGGGAATTCCGCGGATAAGGTCGTAGGCCATCTTGTTGCGAAAACGCATACCCTCGCCCATGTGCTTGTTGAGCGCAATCGCGCGCTGCTGGCGCCAGGTGCCCTTGCCTTTTTTGAGCTCCACCTTGTAATTCTTTTGCGTGTAGGAGCTCGATGTCTGGCCGCGCACCTGCACGGTGGCATTGGGCGCGTCCTCGCCATAGCCAACCTCGCCGGCCACCGGGCCGTCTTCGTCGCCCGGCTGCAGCAGGCCCATAACCTGATAGCGCGTCACGCCCATGTCGGCATAGTCATACACCGAGTACGTGTTGATCTCGGCCCAGCTATGGTCCGTGTTCTCGGAGCTGTTGCCGCGAGAGACCGTCAGATACATGGTCACAATGCCCGAGTCATCATAGACCTCGTACAGCTCGTCCTTATCGCGCAGATGCTTGGACTGGTCGGAGGCCTCGGCCTTTTTAATCTTGTCCTGCTTTTTTACCTTATTTGTCGAGGATTCGTCCTGAGATGAGCAGCCCGAAAGCAGCAGCGCGCCGGCAGCCGCCTCGATCAGACAGCGGCGAGACATCAACTTATCGGTCATCAGAACCTCCCCAATGGTTACGGTACACGCGAACTACTGCGCGCTGAAACGCGCCGTGCGGCACGCCCTTGCGGCGGCACTCCTCATAGCGCTGCTCGGCACGGTCGAGCAAGCGGCCCAGCTGTGTAAAACGACCCGTTTTGTCGGTCGCCACAATGGGTTGCTGACTCAGGATACGATACGGTAAGTTGGCGGTATAGGTATCGAGCCGCAGCAGCGCCACGATAAAAAACACCACCGCACCCAACAAAAGCCAAAGCCGTAAAACTGCTGCGGCAAAAGCAACGACACGGCGGTCGCCAGCCCTGCCACACCGGCAAACAGGCCCGAGGCCAGAACGGCTCCCTTGTAGTCGGTAAAGTACAGCAAGATAAGCAGGATCGTGTTGCCCACGGCATACAGGCCGTAGCCTACGCATAACGTGCGAAAATACCCGTGCATAAGATTGTTAAAGCCCAGCGGCAGGGCCGAGAGCACTGTAGTCTCGAGCGAGATGACCGCCGCGGTCACAAACAGCTGCTTGAGCGCGCAAAAGCGCAGTTCGCTGTTGAGCGTGGAGAGCATCTCCTCCTCGGCCACCACAATATCGCCCACCACGCCGCCGTCGTTGAACAGGTGTAGTAGTCACGGTAGCGCGGATAGAAATTGACCTCGACCGACACCACAAAGTTGACGGTCGTGACGAGTGTGGTCAAAAACGCAATGAGTGCCGGAACGTCATGGTAAGGAGCCCCGTAAAACAGGCCTTTGATCTGCACGCCAATAGGGCCCGCCCAGATAATAACCAGGTGTACGAAAAGCCCCAAGTTGGTAAACAGCCCCGTAAGCGCAAGCGGCATAAATTGGTCGAGCCAGCGCAAAAAACGCCAGGGACTCCGATCACTCTGTGGAAAATACCGGTACAGCAGTACCACATCCCAGGCAAGCATGACGCCGTAGCCTAGGGCGATTGACGCCAACAGGCCCTCGACCGGCGGCAGTCCCAACGTCAGCGCTGCCAGGGCGCACAGGCACGCCACGCCAATGGCGGCCGCAAAGCTGCACAGAATGCCACGATAATCTTTGATGGCCGTGAGATAGCTCATGCCGTTCCAGTTGACGATCATGATGTTGAAGAGCCACAGGCACAGCAGCCCCTGCAGCAGCGTGGCCCCCGAGAACAGCAAAAAGACGCCGTAGAGCACCGTGCCCGCAACGAGCATGATGGCATTAGATCCCCAAAACGAAGGCAGGATCTCATCCTCGCGCTCGGCAAAGAGCATGTCGGCCAAAAAGCGCGTGACCGGCATGGAGAAAAAGCTTGTGAGCGTAAGCGAGGCCAGCAGTGTATAGGTCACCATGCACACCAGCAGATCCTGGTTGGCGCGCCCCACGCCCCACAGACCGCACAGCACCAAGATACCCACCTGGAGTAGCACGCCCAGCAGCATGGGGCCCGTGCACACAATGCCAGCGTAGCCATAGGCGCGCATCGTGGCAAACAGACCCTTGCGCCTAAATAGGCGTTGAGCTCAAAACCGATTCCAGCCACCGGCTACTCCCCCTCTCTGGGCAGGTCAAACGCACGCGCCGTCACGTCGTACAGCGCGCGATAGTTGGCGAGCATCTGCTCGTGCAAAAAGTACGTGGCAACGCGACGCTGGCCACGCTCCCCCATCTCAATGCGACGGGCGCGGCTTGTGCACATGCGCTCCATGGAATCGGCCAAGCCCTTGCGATACATGGGCGGCGTCACAAAACCCGCCACGCCAAAGTCGTCGCCCGGGGCGCCTTCGAGCAGCTCGCGGCAGCAGCCCACCTCGGTCGTCACGCAGGGACGGCGCGCTGCAAGCGACTCCAGCACGCTGAGCGGCTGGCCCTCGGAGATGCTCGTCAAAATGGTAAAGTCGAGCTTTTCCATGTACTCGACCACGTTGACGCGCCCGGTAAAGATCAGATCGCGCACGCCCAGGGTATCGACCAGCGCGTGACACTCGGCACCGTACTCCTCGTCGTCCACGCCGCCCATAATGTGCAGGCGCACCTTAGGCAGGCGCTCGTGCAGTTCAAAGAAGGCATAGATCATGGTCTTGACGTCCTTGATGGGCGCCAGGCGCACCACCGCGCCAATATCCACCCAGCCGTCATCGGGCTTTAAGGGAATGTCCTTAAAGCGATCGAACTGGATGCCGTTGGGGATGACCAGGCACTTGTCCGCATCGCAGCCCATGTCGATCTGCGTCTTACGGGCGTTATGGAACAAACTGGTCACGCGGAAGGCGCGACGGTAGATCTCCTCCGAAAGCAGGTAGAAAAAGCGGATCCAGCGGTCCTTAAACGACGGCACGACCCAGTCGGCACGAATGATCTCTTCCTCGCGCTCGCGGGTATAAATGCCGTGCTCGGTCAGCAGCACCGGAGCCTGGTGAACGCTTGAGCCCAGACAGGCGAGCAGGCCGCCGTAGCCGGTCGAGATGGCGTGGTACACATCGGCCACCGGCACCTCGCTGCCCAGAAGGTAGAGCACGGGCAGCAGCATGGAGCGCATGGTGTGGAATGCATCGGCAAAGGGCGTGTATGGGTACTCGGCCAGGCACACGTCGCGAAAGATATCCATAAACGTGCGGCTCTGCAAAAACGATAGCGGATGCACGCGACGGCGCTGGAAGATATCAAATAGCACGTCCCAGTCCGGATTAGAAAGCGACACCAGGCGGCGCAGCGCCTCGCGCTCGCGGTCGTAAAGTCGGCCTCTTCTTGCTCGCCCGAAAGCCGCAGGGCGTCATCCAGAAATACCTCGTGCACCTCGACCACGTTGCCGGGCAGCTCGTAGACAAACTTGCCGCGGTCGGCAGCATGCGCGCCAATCACCCACAGCACAAAACTCGTGCTCGGGCATGGCCTGTATGTAGCCATGCATCCAGGTAGATACGCCGCCGTGCACATAGGGGTAGCAACCCTCGAGTACCAAACAGATTCTCATTTGTCGCCACCCTCCTTGCGTGCAATGGTCACCGTCTTGTCCGTGGCTTTAACCAGGTACAGATCGCCCGTCAGATGCGTAATCTCGCCACCCGTGACTGCACCCGGCTCGCCGTTGTTGGCGCGGAACATGAGCCAAGCCTCGTCGTGGAAATTGCCCAGGCTGAGCGTCCAGGCATTCGCGTCTGTATCCACGCTCACCGTCACGGACGAAAAAGCGCTGGATGGCGCCCGAGCATTCCGAACCGGTCTGGCGCCGCAGGTCGGGCGCAGACTTGGTAAGCCACTCCAGGTAGTTGGTCAGACCGCCCTTGTAGACCTCCCAGCCCTCCTTGGCTCCGCGACCGGGATCCAGTAGGTCGTCCGGATGCATAAAGTGCGTACTCACGTAGTGCATGTTGAGCTCGGACACGGCTGCCAGACGCATATAGGAATCGTTGACCATGCCGCCCGAGACAATACGTGGCTGCTCCACAATGCCATCGCTCGCCACGCCAAACTCCTGCACATAGGGCAAGTCGGTGCCATCCTCAAAATACGTACTGGCGATGGTCTTAATGCGCGGAACGTCGGTGCCAATAAGCTTGCGCGCACGGGCCGAAAGGATATTCGACGGTGGCACATAGACCGAGCCGTGCGCGTTGGGCAGTACCTCGTCCTGGAAGGCTATAAGCTCGTTGAGCGATGCGACGAGCGTCTCCTTGTTCTTCCACGTCTTGTAGTCGTACAGTGTGCCATAGTCGGTATCCCAGAGCGCCAGCGGCTGATGGTTGTAGCCGTGGAAACCCAGCTCTCCGCCCATCTGCAGCAGCATGCCGCCAAAGTAGCGGAACTGCGTGGTATCGGCCTGCGCGCGGGCTCGGTCTGGTTGACCGCGTCCTCGTAGTTTTCGATCATCACGCCGGTAAAGCGAACGCCATATTTTTGCGCGAGCTTTTGCAGATCGGGCCACCAGACCTTGGCATAAAAGTCGGCGATAGAAAGCCCGTAGTCGCGCTTGATGTAGGTGCCGTCGCCCGAGGGCACGGGGCTGGGAAAGTCGTCCAGATAGAAGACGGCGCTGTTGATGACCGGATAGGCCGTGGCATTGCCCAGAAGGCTGATCGCCGCGGCGTAAAAACCGCGCATGACCTTGTCATAGATACCGATATTGCACACCACGGTGCGACCGCTACCGCAGTCATTCGACCAAATGAGCGGGGCGCCCGCATCGCCGGTCTTAGCCCACACACGAGCCGTCTCGCGCAGCGAAACCGAAAGCGACGAATCAAAGGGGTCCGAGAGCTCGTAGCGCTCTCCCCCGCCCAGCATAAAGTCCTCGCTCGGCACAATGCTTTCGGCTTTTACATAGTCATATCCGGCAGATTCAATGCCAAGCTTGGGAGCAATCACTTGCAGATAGCCCGAGTTATCCGGAGGCATGGCGAGCATAAGCGAACCGCCGGCACTCACCCAACTCATAATGTCGCTCAGGTGCGTACCGAGCCCATCGAGCGACGGCATGAGCAAAATCACGCGATCGTAGGAGGTCAGCGAGGGAATGGCATCCGCGCCGTCCAGCGCAAGGTCCACGTCGCGGTGCGCGATCTTCATGTCGAGCAGAATCTGGTCGAACTGCTCCTTTACGTCCTCGACGCCAGCTTGATCGGAATCGGTAATGACCAGGCACGTGGCTTTGGCCAAATATTGCCGAGGAGGCCGGAACCGCATCGTTGGCGGCAAGCATCCCCAGCTTATGCTGGCCCGCACTGTACTGCACGCCGGCGCGCTCCACCAGCAGCACGGCCGCCATGGCAATAAAGACCGCCCACACCACAAGCAGCCCCATCCAGCGAAAATGGCCCGCACGGTCGCGGATATGCTGTACCACGCTCATCGGGCCTCCTCTCCGTTGCGCCAAAACGCCAGTTCCTCGCGGTTGGCGGCGCTCAAGTATACATGCTGTTTGTCAATCGCATCGATCACGCGGTGGACCTCGTCACCGTCGCGGCGCATCACCGCAAGGCGCAGACAAAGCATCCAAACCTCCTGCTCCTCGGGCACATCGAGCACCAGCTGGTCGGTCACGGCCTGCGCCTCGTCGATCTGTCCGACATCGGCCAGCGCCGTCGCGTATCGAATGCGAAGCTCAAGGGTGTCCTCGCGCTCGCAGCGACGCGCAAGCAAACGCGCGTACTGTTGGCGCTGAATCTGAGCCACGCGCCCCTCGGCCAGGCCCGAGCCCAAGTATTCACCAAGAAAATCGCAGTATTCGTTGAGGTTTTGCGCACTCGGGTCCGTCTTAAAGGCACGCTCCAGCTGCTGCAGTTTAAGGTCGGACTCCTTGGAGATCTGCACCACCGCCGTCGCGGCATAGTGAGCCACCTCAACGTCGTCGTTAAGCTTAGCCGCCTGCAGCTGCGCCAGGTAAGCGTCGGGCTCCTCGGTGAGCATGGAGAGCATTAGGCGGCGCCGTTCTGCCGGGTCGTTGATGATGAGCGCCTCCTCGAGCGGCACTACGCCTGCATCGTCCTCACCACTCGGTACCGACATACTACGATGCAGGTCGTCGTTGAAGCGCAGCGACTCCAGCGCAGACTCTTTCAGCCCCTCGCCAAACGCCGTTCCGCGGACCGATAGCAGAACCACCAGCAACGGGCCCCACAGCGGCACCAGCACTATCACAGCCAGCATATGCCCGCGCACCGGCAGCAGGCCCAACTTCATAAGCGTCCACAGCACCAGGCAAACCAGCGCATGAATCAGCAACAAGACGGCGGCAACGACAAGCGAGATCAAGCGGCACCCCCCCCTCACCGTCACCGGTGTCAGCAATATGCCGCAGCAGCGCCACGATGTCCTCGCCGTCGACGGGCTCCACCGCAAGCTGCTTTGCACTCAGCGCTCGCGGATAATGGGCAGATCGCACGCCTTTGCCTGGCGCATAAGCAGGTAAAGCACGTCGCCGTCGACCAAGCCCGCCGCATCGCTCTCGCGGATTGCCGACCCAATTGCGCCCACCACGCTCGCCGACAGTCCATGCCCGGTACCACGCGCAGGAGCAAAAAGCTGCCCATCTTGCCATCTGCCAGCGCCTGCTCGGCCGCGAGCTCTTGGCCAAAGGCAGCCTGTTTGAGCACGCAAGTGCCGTCAACGCAGCGTTTATCCTGTGCCACCGCCTCATAGTCAAAGGCACGGCCCAGCGCGCTTTCGACCAGGCCGCACAAGATGCGGAACAGGTTTTGGTAATAGAGCGTCATTTGGTTTTCGGCCGCACTACGCACAAAGATCAACACGGCGGGTGCCCCATCGCGCTCGATCGTGTATCCAAACATGGGAAGCCCCGGCGTCAGCTCGCGGTTCACCCACAGATTCGAACGACCCCCGTCGCCCAAAAGAGGTGCAAGCTGCTCAAGCGTGAGCGAGCGTGCGGCATCTTCGGCAATCGCGGGACTTGCTGCCACCAGCCGTGCAAATGCTCCGCCCGAAACATGGTAGATCGCCACCGAATCGTTCTCGAGGATCTCGCCCAGAAGCTCGCAGCACTTGCGATAGATGTCGCGTGGGTTGAAGACGTCAAGCTCCTGCGTTACGGCAAAGATCTTGCCAAAGCTGTCGTGGCGACCCACGATCTGGCGCCTGTACGCGCGCTTGTCCTCGATCGCGTCATGGTAGAGCTGCGTAAGGAACGTATTGCGGTTGCGCACGAGCTCGTTTTGATCGCGCTCCGCCCTAATGGCTTCGCTGTTGCGCAGCTGCACATAGCCGCACACGGCACCCACAACAAAGTACGCGATAAACGGCAGCCAGTTGGACGGCTCGTAGAACAGGCCCTGGAAGGTATAGCCGTACAAAGTAAAGTAACTCGCAGCCAAACCCACCGACGCCAGCAGCGCCGCAACCAGGCCAAAGTCCAAGCCATACAGCGTGCCGATGAGCACCACGTAGAGCAGGCGATAATCGAGCACGTTGAGCTGGGTCGATTGGGAGAACAAGCGCTCCAGCACTTCAAAGAGCACCCAGGCGGCTGCCGTCTCCAGGCATTTGACAGGCAGCGTGCGCATTTGAATGCGGTCGATGGCCGCGCGCAAGGGGTTGACCTTCTTTGCACGGCCAGCATCCCAGCGAGCCTGAATGGTCGAGAGGTCGCGCAGCAAGTCGTAGCGCTGAAACCAGCCATAGCGCACGCGAGCGACGTCGCTGGCGGGCAGGGCGTAGCCGGCAGAATCGCCATAGGCAACTGAGAGCCCTGGGAACAGCGCCTTGAGGGCGTCGCCCACCTCACCCACCGTGTGATGGAAGGTATCGGCTACGTCGAGCGTCTCAAAGTTACCATTCCAGCTGTCGAAGATACGGCGTACCAGCACCGCAAGCTCCTCGGCACACAGCAGAGGAAACGCCGCATCCTGCGCGCCCTGCAGAGCGGCCGATCCGGTTGAGCATTCGTCGAGCATCGGCACCAAAAACGGGTCCTCCAGCGCGGCAGACGCGGTATACAGGAACGGCACGCGCAGGATCTTAGTCTGAACGCCTTCGCGAGCAGCGTAGTAGCGGCACAGGTCGTTGGCTGCGTGCGCGATAATGCCCTTGCCCGTTCGCCCCGCGGCATCGGCGGCACCCTCGGCACCCGCGGGACCTGCTATATACAACAGCTGGATCCGGCGACCCGCGCACGTACGAAAGACCGAGCGCAGCAGCTCGATATCGCCCACGGTATCGGTATGCGGGGTAAGGTAATTAGACAGGTAGACCACGCGGTCGAACTCGTAGGCCTGCTCCAAGTGCCGGAGCAGCTCTTTCCACGAGGCATGGGGCGACGACCCATCGCGGCGCGCTTCCGCGGCAGCGACGACCTGGACATGGTCCCCGGGGAACGCCTTGGCGCAAAGTCATCGTCAACATATGCGGTGTTGCCAACAACCAGCACCTCCATGGCGTACTCCTCCCCTAAAATCCACTTTAGTCATAGTAAAACATGCGTATTTTACGCTGTCAACGCGAGTTGGAACGCCTTTAAGGCTGTTTAAGAACTATTTTAGGGGATGTGGAGACACCAAGGTTGCTAAATGAGCGCCCAATCCAGAAGTATGCGGCAAATTCTAGACATGCCGACCATACCGTGGTAGCGCGCAGAGATGTGGTGTAAGAGGCGGGGGAAATGCCCCCGCCTCCGCCCTTTCTTGAAAGGGAGGGGACACCGCCTAGAATTCGTCGTTGGAGTAATGAAGGTGACGAATGGAAGGAAAGGCGATGCCCCAAGAAGAGAGTGTACTGCGCCTCGGCCGCGAC
>ENA-OQBU01000027-OQBU01000027.1-human-gut-metagenome-genome-assembly--contig:-NODE-27-length-53215-cov-12.978696_pt1 | contig 53215 bp, 58 predicted proteins | sample MGYA00242492_ERZ504566 | MGnify/ENA primary metagenome ERZ504566 (study PRJEB26092, sample SAMD00036261) | human gut metagenome | host: Homo sapiens | study: EMG produced TPA metagenomics assembly of...
ATCCGCGCCATATTACCGTCTTGCCCGATCCCGCAGGAAGACCGTCATCGACAAAAGTCCAAGTCTCCGGATTAATGCGTTGGGTCCAGACCTCGGTCTGGCCTTCCCATTGCGGATTGACCGCAGGGCGGGTTTGGGTCCAGTACACATTGCCGTCCTCATCCTCGAATATGTCTGGATCGATGCCTTCGGCGCCCTCGATCCAGAACGGCCCACGCCAAGGTCCGTCGATCGAGTCCGACTCAAGAACGAAGTTGCCTTCCGCCGCCTGGGCCGAATCCAATTCGGCCTGGGAGCATCCTTCCGCGATGGCTTTGCGTCCATTGATGCGAGCGATGGTGCAGGCAATCACGTATTTGCCACGAATCCTACGCAGCGTCGGCGCATAGACGCCACCCGAGTCATCCACGAAAGGAATGAGCAAACGTCTTGCCAACTCCTCATCTATGGCATCCGACACGTGTTTCCAGTGGGCCATATCCCTGGAAACGTAAATAGGCAAGCCTGGAACCAGTTCGAAGGTGGAGGTCACAAGCACGATTTGCCGAAGATCATCATCCCAAATCCAACTCGGATCAGGATGCATTCCGTGAAGAATGGGATTGGCGATGGTAATCGTTGTGGTCATAAGTACGCCTCATTCGGGAACGTTTGGATACATCACATCATTGCGAATAATCGAAATTTTCGCTTGGTCTAACAACGCAAACAAGCCGCTCACCGGCGATCTAGCCGGCAAACGACTTGCGTGCGAAGGAAATTTGAGGAAGGAGGAAGGAAAGAAAAGTGAGTGGTGTGCCGGAACACCGACGCTTCGGCACACCACATCCGGCTCTGTCACAGTCGAGCCCCACTGTTTGATCCAGCGATGAATCAGGAGTCCTAACGGAAACTCCTTATTGCGTCCATGCCTCGGTCCTGCAATTTCCGAACGCTACGCGCGCCCAGTCATTGCTCGCCCTCGACTACCGTCTCGGACTTCGCCCGAGGCTACCTAAAACCCTAGTGGGTTTTCGGCTCACGCCTCGGCCAGGGCGTCGATCATATAGTTGTTGATCGTGGCCTTGACGGACTCGAGATGATCGGACTTGGTGGCTTCGATGAGCTTGGCCTGCGGAATGTCCAGAGCGTACTCTTCGAGGGAAGCCAGGGAGGCGGTGCCGTTCTCGACGGTCGCACCGATGCCGGAATCGAAGGAGCTGTAACGCTCGGCCTGCAGGTTCTCGATGACCTTGTCCTCATGCATCTTGGCGGCAACCAGGAGGCCTGCGGCGAAGGAATCCATGCCTGCGATGTGGGAACGGAACAGATCCTCGGCGGTGAAGGAGGTACGGCGCGGCTTGGCGTCGAAGTTCAGACCGCCGTGAGGGCCGATCTGGCCTTCGGCGAGGACTTCCCACATGACGGTGGAGGTCTCGTACAGGTCGGTCGGGAACTCATCCATGTCCCAGCCGATGAGCTTGTCACCCTGGTTGGCGTCGAGGGAGCCGAGCACGCCGGCCTCGCGGGCGGTGCGGATCTCGTGCTGGTAGGTGTGGCCTGCCAGGTTGGCGTGGTTGCCTTCGAGGTTCAGCTTGAAGACGTCCATCAGGTCGTAGGTGCGCAGGAAGTTGATGGCGGTTGCGGCATCGAAGTCGTACTGGAACATCGTCGGTTCCTTGGCCTTCGGCTCAATCAGGAACTGGGCGTCCAGGCCGATTTCCTTCGCGTAGTCATGGCACATGTGGAAGAACTTGGCCATGTGCTCCTGCTCGCGCTTCATCTGGGTGTTCCACAGGTTCTCGTAGCCTTCACGGCCGCCCCAGAACACGTAGTTCTCGGCGCCCAGGCGCTTGGCGATCTCCAGGGAGTGCTTCAGCTGGCCGCCGGCGTAGGCGTAGATGTCGGCGAACGGTGAGGTGGAGGCGCCGGAGACGAAGCGCGGGTTGGTGAACAGGGAGGAGGTGTTCCACAGCAGCTTGATGCCGGTGGACTTCATGTTCTCTTCGATCTTGTCGACGACCTTGTCCAGGTTCTTGTCGGTCTCGCGCAGGGTGTCGCCTTCCGGAGCGATGTCGCGATCATGGAAGCAGAAGTACTCGACGCCGAGCTTCTGGAAGAACTCGAAGGCGTAGTCGACCTTGGCCAGGGCCTCGTCCTCCGGATCGGAATACTTGCCGTACCACGGACGCTGGGCGGTGCCGGTGCCGAACGGATCGACGAGCTGCTGGTCGAAGGTGTGCCACCATGCGACGCCGAAACGCAGCCAGTCCTTCATCTTCTTGCCGGCAACGACCTTGTCGGCATCGTAGTAATGGAAGGCAAGACCCTCCTGCGGCCCCTTTTCGCGACCGACGTACGGAATCTTATCGATATCCCACAGACCCATGGAATGCTCCTTTGCTTGGTTTACTTACGTAAAGCTTTATTTCGCAGCGGGCTTTCCGCCCGTCTTGGTCTACATAATAAATTGAATTACCTAAGTTTGTCAATTCGTTAAACTATACGGCGTTTCCATTGGAATCAAGCCATTTATCAATGCAGTGATACAGTGTGTTTGTTTGTTCGCATCGCGGCGCAACACCTGCGCGGCGCACGGAAGCGCGGAATCGAAAGAAGGAACATATGAGCGAAAACGTCGACACCATCTGCGTGCAGGGAGGCTATCAGCCGGGCAATGGAGAATCCCGCACTCCCCCAATCATCCAGGCCACGACCTTCAAATACCAGTCGAGCGAACAGATGAGCCGCTTGTTCGACCTGTCCGAATCCGGATACTTCTACACCCGCCTGCAGAATCCGACCAACGACACCGTAGCCGCGAAGATCTGCGAGCTGGAAGGCGGCGCCGCAGCGATGCTCACCTCATCCGGCCAGGCGGCGAACTTCTTCGCGCTGTTCAACATCTGCAACAACGGCGACCACATCGTCGCCTCCTCCGCCATCTACGGCGGCACGTTCAACCTCATCAACGTGACCATGCGCAAGATGGGCGTCGAATGCACATTCGTCAGCCCGGACTGCACCGAAGAGGAACTTGAGGCCGCGTTCCAGCCGAACACCAAGGCCGTGTTCGGCGAGTCCATCTCCAATCCGGCGCTTATCGTGCTCGACTTCGAGAAGTTCGCGAACGCAGCGCATCGTCACGGCGTGCCACTGATCGTCGACAACACCTTCCCGACGCCGATCAACTGCCGTCCGTTCCAGTACGGCGTGGACATCGTCACGCACGCCACCACCAAGTACATGGACGGCCACGGATCCTGCGTGGGCGGCGCGATTGTCGACTCCGGCAATTTCGACTGGATGGCCCATGCGGAGAAATTCCCGGGCCTCACCACTCCGGACGACTCCTACCATGGCGTCACCTACGCGAAGGAATTCGGCAAGGCCGCATACATCACCAAGGCCACCGCGCAGCTCATGCGCGACTTCGGCTCCACGCCCGCGCCGATCAGCTCCTGGATCATGGGCATGCACCTGGAATCGCTGGGCGTACGCATGGAACGCCATTGCGCCAACGCGCAGAAGGTGGCCGAATGGCTCGCAGCCGATCCGCGCGTGAGCTGGGTGAGCTACCCGGGACTGAAAACGATAAGTACCATGCGCTGGCGCAGAAGTACATGCCGAACGGCACCTGCGGCGTGATCTCCTTCGGTGTGCCGGGCGGGCGCGAGACGGTTTCCGCGTTCCTTGACCATCTGAAGATGGTGTCCATCGCCACGCATGTGGCCGATGCGCGCAGCTGCACGCTGTATCCGGCCGGCACCACGCATCGCCAGCTCACCGAGGAGCAGCTTGAGGAAGCCGGCGTCGGCATCGACCTAGTGCGCCTGAGCTGCGGCATCGAAACACGGCAGACATCATCGCCGACCTCGACCAAGCCCTCGCCGCCGTGCAGTGAGCCGCAGAAATCCGCCATCTCGCTTATGGATGGCGGATTTCTTCACCCGACCGATGCTATCTCGCTTATAGATGGCAGTCTTCTTGAATCGCTAAGGCCCTAGGGGGTAATATTCATACCTCTTAAGGCCTTTTTGTGGATTTCATCCGCCATCTATAAGCGAAATAGCATCATGCCGCAGCCCGATTCCGCCATTCATAAGCGAGATATGGGCTTGCCCAAGCCTCACAGACGGTTGCCCTTCCTCCGACCATCGGCTATCTGAGCAATCGTCATTCGCCCACATAGCCGCACAGGCTCCCCCAAACGCAATGACACCCTCTGCGCCACACGTTCCGCCAATTCCCTTTGAGGATCCTCATCCCTGAGATTTTCCGCCGTCACCTGGATATACAGCCATCCTTCATCCTCCAACGCTTCCCGACGTTTACTGTCAGCCAACCATCGCGAGGCATGATGCCTGCCGTCGTATTCAATGATGATTTTCAAATCCGGATAAGCCATGTCCGCGAAAAATACATGAGAATAGCCTTTGAGCCGAATGGCATAGTTCACTTCCGGACAAGGCAAACCATAACGCAACAGAACAATTCGACTTCTCGTTTCCTGGGAAGAATCTGTATTCTCCCGCATCAGCCTGAGAGCCCTACGCATTTTCGACACTCCTCTCACCGCACGTAATCTGTCGGAGCCTGAATAGTTGGACAAATCGGACAAGCTATCGACATATATCCGAAACTCCTCCAGTGTGGCCTTTTTCATATGTCCATCACGCCGCATCATCGAATCACCCAAAACCACCAATTCTTCATCTTCAAGCCGATTGGCATGCATGGCCCATGTGGTCACGGAATCCGTGCATCGCAATCGACCATGATGAATCGGCATATGCGTCTGAGGTCCAGACCAAAGCACAAAACAAATCCCCTGCAGTATCGTTCGCACGCCGTTACTTTCAATCACCGCGTGCAGCGTATCAGCCAAAAGCCCTCCGCGCCGGTAGCGAGGCAGTTCGATGCCTTGTAAACTCAGTGCGGTATCAAGCGCGAACACCAGCCGCCTTCCGGTGCGCCTCTGCGCTTCGAGACATTGTTCGATGGTTCTTGTCCTCAGCTGTGCGAGGCTTTCCGAATATTGTGCTCCATTGTCCATAGCGCCAAAGTAGAGGAAATGTCGCCGCGCTGCCTACCGGCTTCTGGCAAACAGTGGATAAGTGGATAACTGCGCCCTTCTTTTTCTGATGCGGATAACCGTATCCCAGCGGAGGAATCCAAAGTGCGCATAGCCGATTGAGACGAGCGCGGCAATCGCAAGCATTGCAAGGATACTATGGCTGGCAATGAGGTCATTTTGTTGAATCGAGGATGTATGGGCGAACCGTATGTGATTGAGAATGTGTGTTTCGTGGGGTCCGATGAGTCTGTCGACATCACGATTGAGCAAGGGCGGATCGCAGATGTACGGTCTTCGGAAAAGTCGGTAGCCAAGGCTTCAAAAACGTGGATCATTCCCGGCTTGTGGGATTGTCACACGCACTTCACGCAGTGGTCGTACACGCTGGGGCGGCTTGATCTGATTGATGCCCGCAGCGCCGATGAGGCAATGAGCCTGCTACGCGAGCACTTGGAGGAACGCCGCGAATCCGGCACGCTCGACCCGGACCAGTACGTGGTCGGCATGCGGTTCAGACACTCCCTGTGGGCCGATGATGCCCAACCGACATTGGCTGCGATCGACGCGGTGTCGGGCGACCAGCCCGTGGCGCTGTCAAGCGCAGACATGCATTGCGGCTGGGTGAATTCAGCCGCGGCTCGTAAGCTCGGCGTGCATGTAGGAGAGTCGGGACTCGTCGGCGAGCTTGAATGGTTCGACGCTTACTGCAAGCTGGACAAAGGCCCCGGTGCGGCTGACGAGCTGATGCGATGCTGCGCAACGCGGAACAGGACGCCGCCGGCAAAGGCGTGGTCGGCGTGCGCGACTATGAGATGGCCGAGAACATCGACACGTGGATTGACCGCTTCAAGCAGGGGCTTGACGGATTGCGCATCGAAGCCGGCGTTTACCCCGAACGACTTCAGCAAGCCATCGACGACGGCTGGCACACCGGCGACGAACTTCCCGGAAGCCATGGCTTGGGCCATGTCGGTGCGATGAAGATGATTTCCGACGGCTCGCTCAACACCCGATCCGCCTACTGCTCCACACCGTATTCGGGCATTACGCCGGAAACCTACGGCACGCTGAGCTACACCCCCGAGCAAATCGAATCGTATATGCGGCTCGCCACCGAACATGGCTTCGACATCGCCTGCCATGCCATCGGCGACGAAGCGAACACCATCGTGCTCGACTGCGCGGAACGTACCCACGCGCACGGCTCCATCGAGCATGCCCAAATGCTCAAGGAACGCGACATTCCACGTCTTGCGCAATTGGGACTTGCCGCGAGCATCCAGCCGCAGCACGCCATGGACGACCGTGACGTCATCACACGATTCTGGGGCAATCCCGCCGGAATTCCCTACGCGTTCAACAGTCTGCATCGGGCTGGAATCAAACTGCTTATGGGATCGGACGCGCCGGTCGCGCCGTTGGATCCGTGGCTGGCCATTTCCGCAGCGGTGTTCGGCACGGAGAGTTCCGACCGGGAGCCTTTCCAGTCTGAGCAATGTCTGGATTTCGAAACCGCGCTCGCTTCGTCCACCGCCCTGGGGCGTACGACGTTGCAAGCTGGAGATGCGGCAGACCTAGTGCTGCTGGATTGCGATCCGAGTGCGCTTGAGTCCCCTGAGGCCATGCGCGCCATGCCCGACCATGTGCTCGCCACTATGCTTGCTGGGTGCTGGACATATCAGTCTCACGTATCTCGCTTATAGATGGCGGAATCGGAAAGCCGCCCGATGCTATTTCGCTTATAGATGGCGGCGCCTCTACGTCATTAAGGTCTTAGAGGGTATGATTTACACCCTCTAAGACCTCTTCGCAAAATTCATCCGCCACCTATAAGCGAGATAGCACTGGACAAGCAGACGAATCCGCCATCTATAAGCGAGATACACGGCCAACAACGCACGAATGGCGCTTCAGTCTTTTTGGCAAGCCATGGACAACCGCTCGAATGCTTCGTCGCTTTCCACGATGAGGCTGTCGATTTTGCGCTTGCCCAGCTCACTCAGCCATTCGTCTGGATCCGTGCAGGCGAGCGCGCCGGCCTCCAGGAGTAACGGCCTGTGGCCGCCAATCACCACTTCGTCTGCGCCGACGGCTTGGACCGGTCCGTTGAAATGCGCGAAAGACTCGTCAGGAACGTCCGATTCAGTTCCGGCAAGCACCGCCGCATATGTGGCATATAGTTCGCGCCGACGGACCGCATACTCAGAGTCCGATTCACCCGCACGCCTTCTGCCGTCCACAATGTACGGCTTTCCCGTGGTGATGTAGTGGAAGAAATGGCGATTGATGGCGTCGCATTCCTCCCGCATCACGTCGCGAACCACTTCGACGCCCGCTTCCTCAAGGATGCGAAGGCCTTTGCCCGCCACAATCGGGTTCGGATCGACCGATCCGACCACCACGCGTGCGATGCCGTGCGCCAGAATCAAGGCAGTGCACGCCGGCTGCGATCCGACATGGCAGCAGGGTTCAAGCGTGTCGATGACCGTGGCGCCAGTCAGATCGATGCCGTGCGCGTCGGCATAGTCGAACGCCATACGCTCCGCATGCGGGCCACGATACCGGTCATGGTATCCGGTGGCGAGAACCTCGCCACCGGATACCACCACCGCGCCTACCAGCGGATTCGGGTCCACCCATCCCGCACCCTTGCGGGCCAGTTCAAGAACCTGCGCCATATATTCGCGGTATTGCAACATGTCTTCCATGACCCCAAGCATATTGCACCAGTCCAAGCCGCACACGTTGCACCTCACATCCCGAAGCCGACGCGAACGGTCAGGGAATGGACAGGTTCGCCCAGCCGTCCGCCTCGCAGCCATGCGACGCTACAATATTGGCAGACCGGCAACATCCAACGAGAGGAATCACATGCAGCGTGAGATCATGACGTCCATCCCATTTTTGAGCCAGCCGTCCGCCGCAGCCGAGAACACCGAAGAGGATCTGGCCGTGGCACAGGACCTGAAAGACACGTTGGACGCGCATCGCAATGGTTGCGTGGGCATGGCGGCCAATATGATCGGCGTTCCCAAGCGCATCATCGCTTTTGTGGATGAGGATTTCGGCGGCCGCATTTTCGTGATGTTCAATCCACACATCACCGCCGAAGACGGCGCGTTCGATACGGCGGAAGGTTGCCTCTCGCTCCAGGGCGAGCGCCGCACCGTCCGATACCAGCGCATCGAAGTGGATTATATGGATCGGAAATTCCGCGAGCGCCACGCAGCGTTCACCGGTTTCACCGCGCAGATCATCCAACACGAGATCGACCACTGCGATGGCGTGATCATTTGATCGCCGGCCTGCCGCCCACCAATCAATAGCCGCCCGCCGAAAACAGCCAACCCACCACCCCGTACTCGAAAAGCACGGGAAAACAGGAAGAATCATCAACAAAGTCACGTACGGAGGTACGATTTCGCCCTCAAACGGTCGAAACATACCCCGTACGCGAAAACCCGATTTCACCGCGCAAAATCACCGCCACCGCACCTACGGGGACAACACCGGGACTCCCCTCTCTCCGGCGACATCTCAACTCGGTGCCATCGCGCACACAGAGGCACACGGAGACACCCAGGCTCGGAGACCGCCGCAGCAGGCCACCATCACCACCAACCACGTACGGAGGCACGCTTCCATTCCCGCACAACCGACCCACGACCGCTGTGTAGACGGGATATGGGATAATCGGCGATGGTACTTTGCGTATGGACACGGTCCGAAAACACTTGGCTTCGATGAGTTCGCAGCAGACTTGCGATTCGTCCGCAACCAGTCGCGCCGGCAACGCGCCACAGCACGGCGAACAAGTGCGATTTTCCGTCGACCGACATACGCAAAACGCTGGAATTCCAACGTTTCTTAAGGATGGAACACAACATTGGCTGAGTTTATTTACCAGATGATCAAGGCCCGCAAGGCTTACGGCGACCGAGTGATTCTTGACGATGTGACCCTGAGCTTCCTGCCGGGCGCGAAGATCGGCGTCGTCGGCCCGAACGGCATGGGTAAGTCCACGCTGCTGAAGATCATGGCCGGCCTCGACACCGTTTCCAACGGCGAAGCCTACCTGACCCCTGGTTTCACCGTCGGCATTCTGCAGCAGGAACCGCCGCTGGATGACACCAAGACCGTCGGCGAGAACATCAAGATGGCATTCGGCCCGATCGCCGAAAAGGTGGCGCGTTCAACCAGATTGGCGAGGAAATGGCCAATCCGGACGCCGATTTCGACGCGCTGATGGAAGAAATGGGCAAGCTGCAGAACGATATCGACGCGGCCAACGGTTGGGATCTCGACTCCCAGCTCGAGCAGGCCATGGACGCTCTGCAGTGCCCGGATCCGGATACGCCGGTGAGCGTGTGCTCCGGTGGCGAGCGCCGTCGTGTGGCACTGTGCAAGCTGCTGCTTGAGGCTCCGGACCTGCTGCTGCTCGACGAGCCCACCAACCATTTGGACGCCGAATCGATCCTGTGGCTGGAGCAGTTCCTGCACCAGTACAAGGGCGCCGTCATCGCCGTCACCCACGATCGTTACTTCATGGACAATGTGGCCGAATGGATCTGCGAAGTGGATCGCGGCCACCTGTATCCATACAAGGGCAACTACTCCACCTACCTGGAGACCAAGGCCAAGCGTATGGAGATCCAGGGCGCCAAGGACGCCAAGCTCGCCAAGCGCCTGAAGAGCGAGCTCGACTGGGTGCGTTCCTCGCCGAAGGCCCGTCAGGCCAAGAACAAGGCCCGTCTGGAACGTTACGACCAGATGGAGCAGGAGGCACGCAACAACAAGAAGCTCGACTTCTCCGAAATCCAGATTCCGGCCGGCCCGCGTCTGGGTTCCACCGTTCTGGAAGCCGAGCATATCCACAAGGCGTTCGGCGACCGCGTGCTCATCGACGACTTGAGCTTCACCCTGCCGCGTAACGGCATCGTCGGCGTGATCGGCCCGAACGGCGTAGGCAAGTCCACCCTGTTCAAGACCATCGTCGGCTTGGAACCGTTGACCTCCGGTTCGCTCAAGATCGGCGACACCGTGAAGATCAGCTACGTCGACCAGAACCGTGCCGGCCTTGACCCGAACAAGAACCTGTGGGAGGCCGTGTCCGACGGACTCGACTTCATCGAGGTGGCCGGAGTGGAAGTGCCGACCCGCGCCTACGTGGCGTCCTTCGGCTTCAAGGGTTCCGACCAGCAGAAGCTGGTGGGCGTGCTGTCCGGCGGCGAACGCAACCGTCTGAACCTGGCGCTGACCCTGAAGCAGGGCGGCAACCTGCTGCTGCTCGACGAACCGACCAACGACCTTGACGTCGAAACCCTGGAATCCCTCGAAAACGCGCTGCTCGCCTTCCCGGGCTGCGCCGTGGTGATCTCCCACGACCGTTGGTTCCTCGACCGTGTGGCCACGCACATCCTCGCATGGGAGGGCACCGACGAGAATCCGGCCAACTGGTACTGGTTCGAAGGCAACTTCCAGGCCTATCAGGAGAACCGCATCGCCCGTCTCGGCGAGGATGCGGCCCGCCCGCACCGCCTGCACCGCAAGCTGACCCGCTAAAGGCAGACAGATCCAATCGAGTCGCGTTAAGCGCAGATTTCAGCAAAGCGCCACCCTTCATTACGAGCGGTGGCGCTTTGCCATACGTCAACCGTTTGCCGCTAACCAACCGTTCATTCTTCTCACGTACTCGTTACAAAACAATCCGACGAAATTTACTACGTATGGATAGACTCGATGCCAGCATAAAGAGCTATCCACACGCGGAAGGAATCGAGGCCATCATGACGCAGACAGACATGACGCCGCTGCAACGACTGGCAAAGGTGCTCCAGCTGGGCACGCCCTCAAACTATCGCAACCATACGTATATCAACGGCGAAAGCCTGTACTTCCCCACTGGCCGAGTCTACGGCGGACAGGTCATCGCGCAGTCGCTGATGGCCGCGTCGAGAACCGTCGCTCCATCCCGTCTGCCGAATTCCATCCACGGCTATTTCATTTCGGCCGGCGATATCCGTCAGGATCTGCTGTTCGACGTGGAAAATCTGCGTGACGGACGTTCCTTCTCCGCCCGTCGCGTGAATGTCACGCAGGCGCAGGGCTCGATTTTGACGGCAATCGCCAGCTTCCAGGAACATGACCAGGAAGGCATCGAATTCGCCGACCCGATGCCTGAGAACATTCCCGATCCCGACAGTCTGACCAGTGCGAAGCAACTGATGGAGCCGTATGCGGAACAGTCGCCGTTCGCCAAGTATTATGCGGAGAAGTCGCCGTTCGATATTCGCCATGTGACGCGCACCATCATGCTTGGCGCCGACAAGAAGAGCGCCAGCGAGGATTCCGGCAAGCAGATGGTGTGGATGAAGGCCGACGGTAAGGTGGACGTGCCGCAGGTCATGCATCGTGCGATGCTGGCGATGGGCTGCGACCAGATCATGCTGGAGCCGATTCTGCGCCGTGCTGGCTTAAGCATCGCCACGCCGGGCATTTCGTATGCGTCCATCGACCATTCGATGTGGTGGTACCGCGACATCGACATCAACCAGTGGCATCTGTACGTGCAAGACACGCCGACCGCGGCGCACGGACGCGGCTTGGGCCAAGCGAAGGTCTACACACAGGATGGCGAGCTGGTGGCCTGCATGGCGCAGGAAGCGATGTTCCGCGTGCCGAAGAAGGACTGAGACGGAGTTAAAGAAGGTCTGACGTTCAGACTTTCGATTTCGTGGCAGGATTCGTAGCCGATTTTGTAGACGCCTTCGTGGCGGCGGCCGCATAGCGATTGCGCTGTGCGGCCTTTTTCACGGCCGGACTTTCCGGCCCGTCGATAGGCGGGATGCGGCACAGCCACTCCCCCACGATGCCGACGATCATGTCGGCGACGCATACCACGCAGGCCACCACGCATTCGATGATGGCTTGGCTATAGAATTCCGCCTCACCATGCGGCAGACTCATGATGATCTGCCCACCGTACCAGCCGGCCAACGCCGCGCCCGCAAGTCCGAGCGCTTTGCAGGCCACCAGCGTGCCGAACGCCTTCTGCGGGTCCAATGGCTTGAGCTGCGCGCGTTTGACGGGATCTTTGGTCGTGTATTTATGAATCTGCAGAGCCATGTACAGCACCACACCGCCCAACACGGCCAGCACCACCGGCACGATCCAGGGTGCGCCAACCAACGGCAGGCCTGAAATCTCGCCGTATTTCGCCAATCCCATGCCGGCCAGCACGCCAAGCGCGGCCGCAAGGACGAATGACCACCAAGGGGTTCTGCGTGCTCTCATAGCGTGTCTCCGATAATCCAATTGTCGGTCAGCATGCCCACTTGCGCGGCGTCCGGAGCCATCGCCAGCAGGAACGCGACCGGATCCCTGCCGAGTTTCGCGTCCGGATCCATGTCGAACCATGGGGCGAGCACGGCCGCATGCTCACGTGCGGACGGCCACGGCACCATGCAATCAGGTTCGTTGCGGACCACGCCTTCCATGTCCACAAGGTCGAGGTCGAGGTCATCCGAAATGGAGGATGACACCGATTCCAACGCACCGATAAGCTCACGCGCGTCCATGCGCGTGGAAATCTGCATGACGGCGGCCATTTTGTCCGGATAGTCGTCGACCTGGCTGACATGGTACAGCGGCGAAATACCTTCCACCTGGTTGCCGGGAAGCGCGTCGATGGCCACGATCGCCTGACGGAACTGGTGTTCCGCATCAGTTGAAACGCTATCCAGGGAAATGACCGCTCGACGGGATGCCGGTCCCGGTTTCGCCGCGGCCGCAGCGGCTGCTTTGGAGGCCGCCGTGCCTTCCGGAAGTTCAATGGAATCAATGGATTCAACAGAATCGGCATCGTCAATCGCATCAACGTCATCTGCAGACGTCCCAATGTCGGAATCGCGAACTATGGGATCCTGAGCTCCGGCAACCATCCAATCGTCCGCGATCTCATCGATATGGTCGCGGTCGGACGTTTCGTGCAGCAGTTGCGCCACGGAACCGGCGTGCGCTCCCCCGAGTTCTGCGTCCGGTTCAAGCGCAAGCCACGGCCCCAATACGAAAGCCCGCTGCCATGCGCGCGGATGCGGCAACGTCAGGTCGGGGTCGGCGCTTTCCTGCCCGTCAAAGTCGATGATGTCCAAATCGAGCGTGCGCGACGTCCAATGGTCGGTGCGCACGCGACCATGCGAGGCTTCGATGCGCTGCAAACCGGCCAGCAGTTCGGCGGCCGAAAGCCTGGTATCCACGGACACGACCGCATTGCGGAATTCCGCAGTACCTTCCGGCATGCCCCATGCGTCGGTCCGATAGAGCGGCGACACCCCCGTCACCTGCGTGGAGGGAAGCCCATCAATACACCGAACGGCGTCACGCAAGGTGGCGGTCACATCGCCCTGATTGCCTCCCATGGCGATGATGGCATGATGCACCTGCCCATGTTCCGACGACCGCTCACGCGATGGACTGTCAACTGTTTCACGGGAACGTTCCACGGTCACGCTGACATCGTCGAACGGCACGGTGATCGGCGCATTCGGCTTATGCACGGTGACCTGCGTGCGGCACACGGCCGGAAAGCCGAGAATCATGCCGACGATACGATTGGCCAGCTTTTCAATCAAATCGACGTGTTCGCCTTCGATGATGGCCACGATGCCTTTGGCGACCGCACCATAGTCGACGGTGTCGTTCAGATCGTCGGAACGGCCGGCGGCAGCGAGGTCGAGGAACAGCGTGGCGTCCACCACGAAGGTCTGGGCCCGCTCATGCTCGAAGTCGAGCACGCCATGTTTGCCCGTCGCGCGGATTCCCGTCAGTCGAATCTGATCCATACCAGCCTTCCTTTGCCGTTCCTACGTTCCGTATTCCTATTATTTCCGCGATTGCGATGTTGTGACTATCTGCGATTCGCACGGTCACGCGTTCGCATACTCGCGCCATGCGTTGCCGACGGCGACCGCGTCGCGGCTTTTCGCCACGTCATGCACGCGCACGGCCCACACGCCATGTTCCGCGCACAGGGCGCTGATGGCCGCGGTGGCGTTGTCTTTTGAGGCCATGTCCGGCTCGGTCACACCGGCGCCGGCAAGCAGCGAGCCGACGAAACGTTTGCGGGACGCGCCGATCAGCACCGGATAGCCAGCCGCGTTGAACCGGTCAAGCGCCGCCAGAATCGGCAGGTTATGCTCCACGCCCGGCTTGGAGAAGCCCAGGCCCGGGTCGATGATGACCTGTTCGGCCTGCACCCCGGCTTCAAGCACCGCATCCACCTGACGCATCAGCTCGTCATACACGTCATTCACCACGCCATGCTCGTAGCGGGAGGTGTCGGCGTCCGGCACATTGCCCGCGGCGCCGGCAAGCCAGCCACGCCAATGCTGCACGATGTACAGGCAGTCGGAATGGTCGGCCACCACATGCGGCAGTTCGCGGTCCAACTGGCCGCCGGACACGTCGTTGATGATCTGCGCGCCATGTTCGAGCGCGGCCAACGCCACCGAAGCGCGCGTGGTGTCGATGGACAGCACCGCCCCTTCGGGAATCAGCGCGTCCACAGCGCCCAGCACACGGGCCTTCTCGTCGGCTTCGCTGACGCGTTTGGCTCCCGGACGGGTGGATTCCGCTCCGATGTCGATGATGTCGGCACCGGCTTCATCATCGCCTCGCCATGGGCTTTGGCCGCCTCCGGAGCAAGCCAGAGGCCGCCGTCGGAGAAGGAATCCTCCGTGATGTTGAGCACGCCCATCACCAACGTGCGCTGGCTATCATGAATCGCCTTCATATCAATCGCCATCGGTTTTCTTCCTTCATTCATTCCGTTCTTCCGTTCGGTTCTGTCCGATTCCGCCCGGTAAAGCGCACTTACGAATGGTTCGACAGAATCAGGCTCATCGCCTCGGTCCGCGTGGCCGCGTCGCGCATGCATCCTCGCACCGCCGAGGTGACGGTACGGGACTGCGCCTTCTTGACGCCACGCATGGCCATGCACATGTGGTCGCATTCGGTGACCACGATCACGCCACGCGCGTCGATGCCTTCCATCAACGCGTCGGCCACCTGCTGGGTGAGCCGCTCCTGCACCTGCGGACGGCGTGCGTACAGTTCCACCAACCGTGCCAGTTTGCTTAAGCCCGCCACTTGGCCGTTCTGCGGGATGTAGCCGACGTGGGCCACGCCATGGAACGGCAGCAGATGATGCTCGCAGACGGAGAACAGTTCGATGTCGCGTACGAGGACCATTTCGTCGGTGTCCACCTTGAAACGGGTTTTCAGAACTTCCTCTGGCCCATGTCCGAGGCCGGCGAACAGCTCCTTGCACGCGCGCCCGATACGGTCCGGCGTGTCCAGCAGACCTTCACGGTCCGGATCCTCGCCGATGGACTTCAAGAACAGGCGCACGGCCTGGCGCACGCCTTCCTCGTCATAGCCGACAGGCCCGGCCGCATGAGCGGCACGGGCCTTGTCGTCGAAGAGGGTATCGAAATCGGTATCGCTCATCAGTTGGTCAATCCTGCGCTTTGCTTCAGCTTGTCGGGAATCGGGACCGGCGGAATGTCGGAATCGGGACGCTTCTCGTCGCTCAACCAGACCTCGCGCTTCGGCGCCTTCTTGATGTTGGCGAAGATGGCGGCAAGCTCCTTCTCGTTGAGCGTTTCCTTGACGAGCAGCTGACGTACCAGCTCGTCAAGGATGTCGCGGTTCTCGTTAATGACGTTCCATGCTTCGGTATGCGCGGTCTCCACAAGCTTGAGCACTTCCTCGTCGATGATTTCGGCGGTGTGCGCGGAGTACTTGTGGGTGAGCGCGCCGAGATCGCTTTGCTCGTCGTCGGACCACTTGATGGCGCCCAGCTTCTCGGAGAAGCCGTAGTCGAGCACCATCTGACGCGCGATGTTCGTGGCCTTCTCGATATCGTTGGAAGCACCGGTGGTCGGGTCGTGGAACACGACCTCTTCGGCGGTACGGCCGCCCATGGCGTACGCCATCTGGTCGAGCAGCTGGTTGCGGGACATGGAGTAACGGTCCTCGGTTGGCATGACCGCGGTGTAGCCCAGTGCACGGCCGCGCGGCAGAATCGTCACCTTGGTCACCGGATCGGTGTCGTTCATGGCGGCCGCGACCAGCGCATGGCCACCCTCGTGATATGCGGTGTTGCGCAGCTCGTCGAGAGCCATGCCCTTGGAACGACGCTTCGGACCGGCCTGAACACGGTCGATGGCCTCGTCGATGGCGCGGTTGTCGATGAGCTGGGCGCCGGCACGGGCGCACAGCAACGCGGCTTCGTTCAACACGTTGGCAAGGTCGGCGCCGGTGAAGCCCGGCGTGCGCACGGCGATCATATGCAGGTCAACGTCCGGCACGAACGGCTTGCCCTTGGCGTGTACCTTCAGAATCGCCTCGCGGCCTTCCAAATCAGGTGCTTCGACGGCCACCTGGCGGTCGAAACGACCCGGGCGCAGCAATGCCGGATCAAGCACATCCGGACGGTTGGTCGCAGCGATGATGATGAGGTTCGTATCGTTGTCGAAGCCGTCCATCTCGACGAGCAACTGGTTCAGCGTCTGCTCGCGTTCGTCGTGGCCACCGCTCATGCCGGAACCGCCACGCTTGCGGCCGACGGCGTCGATCTCATCGATGAAGATGATGGCCGGAGCGTTCTTCTTGGCCTCATCGAACAGGTCACGCACACGGGAGGCGCCAAGGCCCACGAACATCTCCACGAAGTCGGAGCCGGCCATGGAGTAGAACGGCACGCCGGCCTCGCCTGCGATGGCGCGCGCAGCAGCGTCTTGCCGGTGCCTGGAGGGCCGTACAGCAGCACGCCGCGCGGAATGCGGGCGCCCAAAGCCTTGTAACGGGACGGGTCCTTGAGGAAGTCCTTGATTTCCTCGACCTCCTGCACGGCAGCGTCTTCGCCGGCCACGTCGGAGAACTTGGTGGTCGGGGTCTGGCCGTCGAGCAGTTTGCCGCTGTTCTTCTTGCCGCCCATGCCGAACATGCCGCCGGCGCACCGCCCATGCGGCTCATCAGGAACCAGAACAGGCCGAAGATGATCAGGAACGGCAACAGTGAGGTGAGCAGGTAGGTCCAAATGCTGGTCTGCTGCATGGACGCGGTCCAGCCCTTGGCCGGATCGGCCTTCTGCACGGCCTTGACCACGGCCGCGGACTGCGCATACGTGTAGTAGAACTGCACGTTCTTGCCGTAGTTCTTCGTACGTCCGGTGTCCGGGTCGGTGGCGGAGTAATCGCTCGACAGCTTGAGCTTGACCTGCTGGGTGTTGTCCACGATCGTCGCGTACTCGACGGTGTTGCCGTTGAGGATTTGCATGCCATCCTTGGTGTCGATGGTTTGCGAGCCCGCACCGGCGAAAAGCTGGAACATGGTCACGGCAAGCAATGCCACGACCACAACCCACAGCCACGGCGACTGCCAGAACGGACGGGGGCCGTTGGACTTGTTGCCGTTCGCCCCGCTGCCACCGTTCTTGCCGTCATTGTTGCGGCTAAACGGATTGGTGAACGGGTTATTGCCCCCGTTGGGTTTGTTGCCGCCGCCATTGCTTGGCGGCTGGTTCGGACCAGGGAAACTCATGCCTGACCTCCTTCATAGACTGACGGTTTCAGCACCGCGATCGAATCGAGGTTGCGGTAGTACTCGTCGTAATCCAAGCCGAAACCGACCACGAATTCATCGGGAATCTCACGTCCCTTGTATTTCACATCAACATTGACCTTGCGACGTGCCGGCTTCTCCAGAAGCGCAAAAATTTCCACGGAAGCCGCTCCACGGCGCTTGAGCTCGTCGACCAGCCAAGCCAGGGTGATGCCCGAATCGATGATGTCCTCGACGATCAGCACATGGCGTCCTCGCACATCCGTGGACAGATCCTGACGAACCGTGATCTTGCCGCTCGACTCCGTGCCGGAACCGTAGCTCGACAGGCTCATGAAATCCATTTGGACCGGAATGCTCATGGCCTGGGAAAACGCCGCAAGCGTGTTCACGGCCCCCTTGAGCACGCAGACCAGCAGCGGGTTCTTGCCACGATAGTCTTCACTGGCTTGTGCCGCGGCACGGTTGATGATGTCGGAGATCTCTTCTTTGCTGATCAGCTCGTGATCAATGTCTTCTTGTACGTCAGCGATTCGCATGCCCACCATCTTGGCACATGCGAATGACGTGTTTCTGGCTATATGCTGAATATCCGCTGGGAAGATTCACACGTGGCCGTTCACAGCTTCGGCAGACCGGCCACGAATGTGTCGATGGCCGCCTTCGCCGCCGCGAAATCGGTGGGATTGTTGACGATCACCGCGAAGGTCAACGCTCCGCCGTTCAACCGCGACACATTGCCGGTCATGGAGGTCACGTCGCCCAGACTGCCGGTTTCACACGGATCAGCCCCGCTTCGTCAGCATCGTTCAGACGGCTCTCAGCGGTGCCGACGAAGCCCATGACGGACATTCCTTCGGCTGCGGCCGCCCCCGATCCCGCAGCCAGATTGCGCAGTTGCACTTCGAGCAGGGTGCGCGCCGTCAGTTTCGAATCCTCCGTAAGTCCCGAACAATTGCGCATGTCGAGCCCGGTCGTAGTGATGCCTTTGCGCTCCAGCACGCTTTTCACAGCCTGCACCGCGCCAGCCGGCGAATTGTCCGCGCCGACCTGCAACGCCAGCAGCCTGCCGAATTCCTCGGCGAGCGAATTGTCGGAATGCCGCATGGTGAACGCCATAATCTCGTTCAACGACGCCGAACGCACGGAGGCAAGCGGATGGGATGCCCCCGCAACCGTGCCTTGCGATACAAATCCCTGAACCGTGATGCCCTGTTCGGCCAGCCGCTGCTGGAACACCAGCGCCGCGTCACGCGCCGGCTGCATGCTCAATGCCGGATACGCCGAGAACACATCAGGATTGGCCGGACCTGTCCCGTTCCAATTCCTGCCGCTGTCCACGGCCATGGAAGCTGTCGGGGCGTAGTACAGGTGGTCCGTGTCGAGTTCGGCGATGCCTTGCGGCCAGCGGTCGTTGCCGAACAGTGTGTCGTCATAAGCCAATGTCACGGAGGTGATGCCACGCTGCCGCAACGCCTGTGCGGTCCGCCCGGCAAGCGTGCCCAATCCGGCACGTCCGTTGATGTGGTTCGCGTCGGACGCTCCGGCTCCCAACAGCATGTCGCCGTTGCCTTTGAGCACCAGCCGCGCGGTGCCGTCCTGGGACTGTTCCAGATAGGTCTGCGTGTCCAGGGTCTTGCCCATGTCGAGTTCGACGGCGGCCGCATACGCCGTCAACGTTTTCATGGTGGATGCTGGCGTGCGGGGCACGTCGATGTTGTTTTCCGCGGCCACGTTGCCCGACGCGTCGGCGATGGCGATGGAGAATTCGCCGCCGAAGCCGGCGGCTGAGGCTCGGAACGCGTCGGTCAGCGCGCGCGCAGCGGCCGGATCGATGGTCTTGGAAACATCGATGTCGGCGATCACGTCGGCCGCCTCGATCGAACGGCCGGCAGCGGCGGCCGTCGAATGTTCGACATGGCGCAATGTGAGGACGCCCGGTGCGGCATCGCACATGTCGGCCACTGCATAGCCGACGCACAGTGCGACGGTGGCCGCGACGGAAACCGCCACCGTGATCGCTCGGCGTCGTCGCGTATAGCGGTAATCGCCAGCGTCATCCATAGCCAAACCACACCCTCTCTTCGTCATCTTTTCACCATCCGCACCATATGGATCGCCACGAAACATCTCATGACCGTTCACACCGCCGCGGGCAAGCCTCAGCCCTTATGCTCGATCGGCTTCCATTCGGACTTGGCGAACACCGCCTGGAACGAAATCGGCACATAGCTCAGCATGTAGATCGGGAAGGCCAGCACGTAGGCGAGCAGCTCCTTGTTGGTGGCGCCCACGTGATCGCGTTCCGCCACGATGGTCAATGCGGCGAGTCCCATCATGCCGATCACCGATATCACAATGCCGGATGTCCAGCCGGTCAGCGAATTCAGCTGGCTTTGCCATGTCACGAAACCGCAGGCGGCGAACAGCATGCCCAACAGCACGCGTGCGATGCCGAGCACGGTGAACGGGCACAGCAGCAGCGTGAAATCGACGGCGGAGAAATCACGTTCCCTGACCGCGCGCTTGATCAACGCCGGTCCGTAATAGCGGAACACCTGCAGGAAGCCCTTGCTCCAACGCAGGCGTTGACGCCAGCTTTGCGCGAAGGTGACCGGCTGCTCGTCGTACAGGATGGCGGTGCCGCAGTAGCCGATGCGGTCGCCGTGCAGCACGCTGTCCATGGTGAATTCCAGATCCTCGGTGAGTAGGTGGAATTTCCAGCCGTTGTTGCGACGCATGATCTCCTGGGAGAACATGAAGCCGGTGCCGCCCACGTGGCAGCTGTTGCCGAGCCACATGCGGGAGGCGGAAACGAAGCGCGATTCGCGGATGAACCACAACGCGGAACCGGACGACACCCAATTGTCGGACAGGTTCACGGAATTGCGGTAGCTGGTGAGGATTTTGAAACCGGCTTGGAAGCCCTTGTTCATTTCCTCGATGTAGTGCTTGTCGAGTTTGTTGTCGGCATCGAACACGAAAAAGGCGTCATACGGGTCGGATGCGCCCGACTCGTTCATCTGGTCGAGCAGATAGGTCAGCGCGTAGCCTTTGCCGACCTGCTCCTTGTTGAATCGTTCGATGACGTGGCATCCCATGTTTCGGGCCACTTCGGCGGTGTTGTCGGTGCAGTTGTCGGCCACCAGCCAGATGTCGATGAGCTCGCTCGGATAGGTTTGCGAATGCAGGCAGTCGATGAGGTTGCCGATGACGTTCGCTTCGTTTCGCGCGGAAATCAGCACCGCGTACCGTTTGTTCATCGGCGCTTCGGGGAACTTGATCGGCTTGGCGAACAGCGAGATGACGATGCAGACCGCTTGGTAGAGCATGCCGGCGCCGCCCAAAACCATCAGCACGACATCAAGTACGCTCAGCAATACCATTAACGCCACCTACTTCTCGGATTGTCATCCGTTCCCTGCGATTGCGACCCGTCCGCTACCTGCGGTCCGGCTTCCGTCTGCGCTCCGTCCGCTTCCGCGGTTCCCCGCAGCGGCTTGCGATCGACCCCGTCCAACACGTGCTTCGGAATGGCGACGGTCTGCGATTCGTCGGCATCCCCGGTCTCGTCGGACCGAGTGATATTGTACGCCTGCTCCTGCAGGAAGCGCACGTCGTCGGGAATCGGCACATGCGCGCTCGACCCCTGCACGGCGCGCGGCACGGCGTGCAGGTGCTCGCTGATGACTTCGGCGCTTCCACCAGCTTCGACTTCTTGTCTGGAACCGGATCGTCCATCAGCGGCGAATCGACCAGATCGTACCGCTTGGTGTAGGTGCGGGCGATCGTCTGGATCGAGGCGACGATAGGCAGCGCCAGGAACGCGCCGATCGCGCCGAACAGCGAGCCGAAGGCCAGGACGGCAAGGAAGGCGACCGCATCGTTGACGTCCATGGTGCGGCGGGAGATCTTCGGCGCGAAGATCAGGTTTTCGATCTGCTGGTAGACGCAGATGAACGCCACCACGGCGATCGCCTGCCACAAACCACAGCTGCCCCAGGCGAACAGCACCGGCAACGCGCCGCCGATGTACGTGCCGAGCATCGGGATGAACTGCGATACGACGCCGCAGAACAACGCCAACGGCATCCAATACGGCACGTGCAACGCCATCAGGCAGATCGAGGTGAAGAACGCGTTGAGCACGGCGAGGATGGCACGTGAGAACAGGAACGATGAGATCTGCGTCTGGCTGACGGTCCAGACGAACAGGAACCGGCGCTGCGCGGAGGGAGCCATCCACTGGCAGGCCGCGCGGCGCAGCTTCGGGCCGGCCGCCGAAATGTAGAACGTGGTCATGATCACCGTCATGAGGTTCAGCAGGAAGCTGAAGAATCCGGACACCGTGCTGATGGCGGTGCCCGCGAAATCCGTGACCCACGAGGTCTGGATGTTCTTCAGAATCTCACCGCCGAGACTGTTGATCTCAGGAAGCTTGAAATCCGTGTATTGCGCCACGAAATCGCAGATCTGCTGGTAGAGGGCCGGCAGACCGTTGCACAAAGCGATGACCTGCTGCACGAACAGATTGCCGAACAGACCGAACATCACGCAAAGCAGGACACCCAACATCAGCAACGCGAAAATCGAAGCGAACGAACGCTTCCAGCCATGCTTGACCAGCGGAATCACCACCGGCTCCACGGCGAGCGCCAGGAACAGCGAGATGACGACGTCGATGATGAGGTATTCGATTTTGCCCCAACTGCGCCAGCAGAAGGAGAGCAGCACGATGGCGATGGCGATGTACAGCAGCGCGCGACCCAGCCATTCCGGAGGTCTGCGTGGATCGCCTTTCGCAGGGAACAGCGTGCCGAGATCCCAACGCATTTCGTCGGTATTGCCGCACTGTCCGGACGTTCCCGTCCTCTTGTCCGTATCCATATGCTGTTCGCGTTCGCTCATGGCTCCTTATTGTAGACAGGCACCGTGTACGGGCTGGAACCTATTCTTGAAACCATGCTGAACGTTTCAATTGTCATCCCCGCCTGGAATGAACAGGAGCGTATCAACGATTGCCTGCTCAACGCCACCCGGCAGACCGTGATGCCTCATGAGGTGATTGTCGTCGATAACCGTTCCACTGATTCGACCGTTGCCGTGGTGGAGCAGTTCATGAAGGACCATCCGGAAGCGCGGTGAAGCTGCTGCATCAGGATGATGAGCAGGGTCTGATTCCAACGCGTGATTATGGTTTGAATCATGCCACCGGCGATATTCTTGGCCGTTTCGATGCCGACTGCATGATCCGCCCGGACTGGGTGGAGGTGGTGTCCGGCATTTTCACCGAGGATCCGGATGCGATGGGCGCCACCGGTCCGGTGATGTATTACGATTTGCCGAGCCGTCATTTCGGGCTTCGCGGGGACAATTCCACCCGCAAACGTATTTATAGGGCCGATGATGGGCAACCTCTGCTGTTCGGTTCCAACATGGCCCTGCGCGCCACCGCCTGGCGCGAAATCGCCGACGAGGTCTGCCAAGACAAGGCGGATGTGATGCATGAGGACATCGACATCTCGCTGCATCTGTTGGGCAAGGATCTCAAGACCGTGTATTGTCCGCGGATGATCGCGGGCATCAGCGCACGTCGTATGGACACGTCTCCGGCATCGTTCCTCAACTATATGCGCCGTTTCAAGAACACGTTCAACGCGCATCCGCAGCATTACCGCAAGCACAAGCCGGAAATCCTCATCACCGCGTTATATCCTGTGATGCATCTGCTGTATCCGGTGTGGCAGAAGGTGTTGAACACCGCTGATATCAATCCGGCCGAGGCCGCGTGGATCAACGAGCAGATGGAATTGGCCGAACAGGAAGGCCACGAGCTGTATGACGACACTCCCACTGATGAGGAGTGGAGCGAGAAGCACGAGGAATAGCGATTAGGTATAGCGATTATTCGCGGCGTATTTTCCGCGGATAGCGAACGGACGGCACCGACCATGCGATCGATGCCGTCCGTTTTGTTTTTACGATTGCGGTTTGCGATTGCGCCTACCGCAGTCGGACCTACATCAGGCTCTTGTAGATGGCGAGGATGTCTTCCTGGGTGGCCTGGCGCGGGTTGCCCGGCGTGCACACGTCGTGGAAGGCGTCATGGGCCAGCGGCTCCAGGTCGGCTTCGGTGGCGCCAACTTCGGAGATCTTGGTCGGGTTCTTCAGATCCACGGTGAGCTTGTGCACCGCCTGGACGGCCTCTTCACGCACGGTTTCGATGTCGCCGGTGTAGGCATCGGCGATACCGAAGGCGTCGGCGATGTCACGGTACTTCTCGCCGGTGTAGTCCTTGTTGTATTCCATGACCGGGGCCAGCAGGATGCCGTTGGCCACACCGTGCGCCACGCCGAGGCGGCCGCCCAGCGGGTGGGCCATGCCGTGCACCAGACCGAGGCCGACGTTGGAGTAGGCCATGCCGGTGATGTAGGAGGCGTAGGCCATCTGTTCGCCGGCCGGAATGTCTCCATCGGCGCTCTTGGCGAGGTTCTTGGCGATCATGCGGATGGTCTGCATGGACAGGCAGTCGGACAGGCTCCACGCGCCCGGTGTGATATAGCCTTCGATGGCGTGGGTCAGGGCGTCGAGTCCGGTGGCCACCTTGAGGCCGCGCGGCATGGAGTCGGTCAGGTCCGGATCCACGAAGGCGACGATTGGGATGTCATGCGGGTCGACGGCCACGAACTTGCGCTTGTTGGCCGTGTCGGTGATCACATAGTTGATGGTCGTTTCGGACGCGGTGCCAGCGGTGGTCGGCACACCGAAAATCGGCACGGACGGGTTCTTGGTGTCGGCCACGCCTTCAAGGGACAGCACGTCGGCGAATTCCGGATTGGCAGTCACGATGCCGATGCCCTTGCAGGTGTCCTGCGGGGAACCACCGCCCAGACCGATCAGGAAGTCGGCTCCGGAGGCTGCGAACTTGGCGACGCCATCCTGGATGCACTCGACCGGCGGATTCGGCTTGACGTTGTCGAACACCTCATACGGCATGCCCGCCTCGTCAAGAACGTCGGTGACCTTCTTGACGGTGCCGGTCTCCAGCAGCACCGGATCGGTGACGATGAACGCCTTGGTGAAGCCATGGGACCTGGCGACGCCCGGAATCTCCTTGATGGCTCCGCGGCCGAAATACGCGGTCTGGTTGAAAATCATGCGATAGACCATAGTGCTCTCCTTTAAGCGACTGTGTGTTCATGGGCTCCGGCATCCTTTGCCGTAAAGCCAACGCTCCCATCATAAACCCATTTTCGACCGGCATGCGGCCAACGACACCGCAGTATTACACGAGCTTTCCACCCAGCAGAAGAAAACCAGACGAGACATCGCCGGATATCAAATAATTCGCTCCAAGCGAGCCGATCCCTCCCATTTCGAAGACCCACATGGTCTCGTCCACGGATTTGCCGTCCACGACAATCGTTTATCCACCTGCGCCGTAGTTTATCAACACTAGGAACAAAATTCCCTCTTAGTTAGGAGCAGCGATAACAAGAGATAATTGCATCGATACCACAGAAACCATGAAACAGTGAAGAAAAACCTTATACAAAACAATAAACCCCGAATCTCTCCGGGGGTTTCCATGGTGGCTCCGAGCGGCATCGATCCGCTGACCTAACGATTTTCAGTCGTTCGCTCTACCAACTGAGCTACAGAGCCATGAACAACTTGCGCTGTTCCAGCGACCACGGCCGGACTTGAACCGGTGACCTCCGCCGTGACAGGGCGGCGCTCTAACCAACTGAGCTACGCGGCCATTGCCACCTTGTTTCCAAGGTACGTACCCCCTGAGAGAGTCGAACTCTCGTTGTCAGATTGAAAGTCTGGTGTCCTAACCGTTAGACGAAGGGGGCGCTTTCAGCGTTTCCGCTTGACAACTTGCCCTACTATACGCGAATCTGGCCGACATGCAAACCTCGGCGTGTCGCGCCGGTGTCACACACCGCCACAATAAGACAGGAATCCTCGTAAAACACTGAAATTCCAAGCCTTATCGCATTACACGCGACGATAGGTGAAATCGTGAATCACGCGCCCGGCGGCAAGTCCCTTCTTCTCGAAATTGGTCAAAACACGGCCATCGAATCGCTCGGATTCAGCGAAATCGGCGTGTCGCAATGCGGCCGCCTCATCCGCGTTGCCTTTGCCGACGTGCTCGACGGGCAGGCTCACGGTCAATGCGCCGTCGTTATGGAAGCCGTCCAGCTCGTCCATCACCTCATGGACGTGCAGCGCGTAATCCTCGATGTCGGTGGCGATGCGCCACACGCCTTCGTCCGTCAACGCGCGGTGGACGTCCGCGGCGAGCTCGGGCTGTACGATGCGGCGCTTGTGATGGCGCATCTTCGGCCACGGGTCGGGGAAGAACGTCCACACTTCGGCGATCGAGCGTCGACGGCCGCCTTGAACAGTTCTGGCGCGTTGATCTGGGCGATCCGCAGGTTCTTCAGGTTCTGCTTGCCGGCGAGCAGCAGCGTGTGCGCCACGCCCGGATCGTAGACCTCCAGAGCAAGGAAGTTGACGTCCGGCCGGGCGGCTGCGGCGGCAACGACGTTCTCGCCTTGTCCGGAGCCGATTTCCACGATCAGAGGATTGGTATTGCCCCACGTTTCGCGGATATAGGCTTGGTCGAACACGAAACCCTCACGCACGTCGAGGGACCCTTCGCCCGCGTTGATGTTCAGCAGATACGTATCGGCGTAGGTGTCCCAGGCCCGCTGCAGTCGCGCGTCGAGCCGGGCGGACCGCCGCACGAAGGACAGCACCTTGCGACCGTAGAGGGCCGGCCTGCCGTCAGCAGCGGCCGACTGCACATGTTGTATATTCTGTGCGTTTTCTTCTGTTTTGCGACCATCGGTCGGCGTGTTTTCGTCATGTTGCATACCCTAATTTATAGAGGAAACGCAGGAACGAGCCGTTAGTGTGCGTTCGTGTTCACGTGTTATACTCAAATTGTTCAAAAGGTAACAAACCTGAGCAAAAGTGAACAATGGTTGACATTTTCACCAACTGTTGCATTTCACTGCTCATTCGAAGGAAAGGCCAGAACATGACAGTTCTCGTCACTGGTGGGTGCGGATACATCGGCGCCCACGTCGTTCACGCACTTCATCAGGCCGGCGAAAAGGTTGTCGTCGTCGACGATCTGAGCTACGGCAAGCCCACCCGCATCGAGGCTCCCGCCTGTACGGCATGGACATCGCCGCTCCGGGTGCCGGCGAGCGCCTCGCGGAGATCATGAAGGCCGAAGGCGTCGATTCCGTGATTCATTTCGCGGCCCGCAAGCAGGTCGGCGAATCCGTCGAGAAGCCGCTGTGGTACTACCAGCAGAACCTCAACGGCATGCTCAACGTGCTGATCGGCATGCGCGATTCCGGCGCCAAGAAGCTCGTCTTCTCCTCCTCCGCCGCCACCTACGGCGTGCCGCCGGTCGATGTGGTGCCGGAAGACGTCGTGCCGATGCTGCCGATCAACCCGTACGGCCAGACCAAGCTGTTCGGCGAGTGGATGGCCCGCGCCTGCGAGGAACCGTATGGCATCCGCTTCTGCGGCCTGCGTTACTTCAACGTGGCCGGCTGCGGCCCGGTGGAACTTGAGGATCCGGCCATCCTGAACCTCATCCCGATGCTGTTCGACCGTCTGAAGAAGGGCAAGGCCCCGGCGATCTTCGGCGACGACTACCCGACTCCGGACGGCACCTGCGTGCGCGACTACATCCACGTGTCCGATCTGGCCGACGCGCATATCGCCGCGCTGAAGTATCTGGACCGCGACGAGCGAAAGTATGACGCGTTCAACGTCGGCACCGGCGAGGGCACCTCCGTGCGCCAGATCGTCGATGAGGTCAAGAAGGTCACCGGTCTGCCGTTCAAGGAGACCGTCATGGGCCGCCGCGCCGGTGATCCGCCGCACCTGATCGGCTCCCCGAAGCGCATCAACGAGGAGATGGGCTGGCACGCCAAGTACAATGTCGAGGACATTGTGAAGTCCGCTTGGGACGCATGGCAGGCCAACCCGGAGCACCACATCGACGTCGACACCTGGAAGCAGACCGACTGAGATTCGTCTCCTTTCCCGCGAAACCGCGGCGCGCCACGCCCAACACACCGTGACACGCCGCAGTTTTGCATAATTGCGATTTTGCCGTAGTATTTCTATCTGTTGTCAGTCGCAAGACCGAAACAACGGCCGCGTAGCTCAGTTGGTTAGAGCGCCGCCCTGTCACGGCGGAGGTCACCGGTTCAAGTCCGGCCGTGGTCGCCACCAAACCCCAGCCCAATCCGCCGGGGTTTTTCTTTTACCCTCACTCTCCCCTCCCACGCCAATCCACGCTTCCCAACCGTCAAGACATAACTTGCCCACAAAAACGAGGCGCCCCACAAAAATCAAAAAAACGCAACTTACCCACAGAACGAAGCAACATCGCAACCTGCCAATAAAAACGAGGTGGAGGCCGGCATATGCGTTGCAAGGCCGTAAGCTCGGCCGAACGGCCTTGAGTGTGCCTTGCAACGCATATGCCGGCCTCCACCGGACACCCCGCAATCGCAACATCGCAAAAACGCCGTATATTCAATCCCACCAACACCGCAACATCAGAAAAATCGCAACTTCACAACACAGCCAGCCCACCCCCCAAAACAAAAAAATCGACAATAAATCGCAAAAAACAAAAGCGGCACGCTTGAAACCATCAAGCATGCCGCAATCGCAATAAAAAATCAGTTCTGCAACTGCTGTTCGACCCAATCGACGATATATGGCGCCACCTCTTCGATTTGGTCGATCGCCACTTCGAATTCGCGTGGACCACCGTACCACGGGTCCACCAGGTCGATGCTATCCTCACGTCCCGCGGCCGGCTTCGGCAGATTCGGATCGAGCTGCGGTACATGTGCACTTCGCTGCGCTTGGCTTGCGGCAGCTGACGGAGCAGCGCGCGCATGTGCGAGGCGGTCATCGGCAGGAACAGGTCGGTGCGTTCGATTTCGTCGCGCGTGATGCGGTGCGCGAAATGGTGCGCCGGTAGCTCGTAGCCGCGTTCCTTAAGTACCTTGACGGCACGGCGGTCGATCGGATTGCCGTATTCCTCGTCGCTGACGCCGCTGGATTCGACGTTGACCTTGTCAGCCAAGCCGCGGCGCTCGAATTCGGCGCGCAGAATGATTTCAGCCATGGGTGAACGGCAGATGTTGCCCGTGCACACGGTCATCACGGTATACATGAAAAGTTACTCCTCGTGGTTTCTTTCGTACGTCACGAAACGGAAGCCTTCGACTTGGTCGTTTCCTTTCCGCGCCTTCTGCCACGTGCCTTCCTCGGCCACGCGCCATGCTCCGGATTCCACCAATGCGTGGATATCGGGCGCGTAGGTGTCGGCGTTCACGTGCATGCTGATCTGCGTCACATACGCCTTGTCGGCGAATGGCATCGCTTCCTCGAATACTTTGGCTCCGCCGATGACCCAGATTTCACTGCGGTCCAAGCCGTCATCCGGAATGGCCTCCTGACGGGCCAGATCCAACGCGTCATCCAGCGAATCCACCACGGTGCGCCCGGCGCGAAATAGGACGGGTCATGCGAGATGACGATGTTGTCGCGGTTGGGCAGCGGACGGAACTTCGGGCTTAGCGACTCCCACGTCTTGCGGCCCATGATAACCGGATGGGAGACGGTCAGCTCCGTGAAATGCCTCATATCCTCAGGCAGATGCCATGGCATGCCGCCTTCGAATCCAATGGCACCGTCGTGACCTTCCTTGTCACAGGCCTGCGCCCAAATCAGATTCACAGAGAAGGTTTTGGGGAAATCGTCGCCCCAATCCTCCTCGTCTTCACGCCCGGCAAGTCCGGGCTCGGGTTCGTGATAGCCACTGCGGCTACTATCGTGCTCCATTTCACTCACTCCTTGAAGTCGGAACTAGGGTCAGTAGTCTACCGTCTGGCGCAGACGCGCCAGACGGCGGCAACAACCTCAGACCGCCACCGGTGCCTTGATGGTCGGATGATGCTGGTAATTCACGATTTCGAAATCGCTGTAATCGTAGTCGAACAGCGAATCGGCCTTCCTGATGCGGATCTGCGGATACGGGTACGGCGTACGGCTCAGCTGTTCCAACACCTGGTCGATGTGGTTGTCGTAGACGTGGCAGTCGCCGCCGGTCCAAACGAATTCGCCGGGCTCGAGTCCCGTCTGCTGGGCCATCATGAGGGTGAGCAGCGAATAGGAGGCGATGTTGAACGGCACGCCGAGGAACATGTCGCAGGAACGCTGGTACAGCTGGCAGCTCAGGCGGCCGTCGGCCACGTAGAACTGGAATAGGGCGTGGCATGGCGGCAAGGCCATGTTCTCCACTTCCGCCGGGTTCCATGCGGAAACCACCATGCGGCGCGAATCGGGGTGGTTACGGATCAGGTCGAGCACGTTGGAGATCTGGTCGATGGTGCGGTTCGGATCGTCCGGCGTCGGCGCCGGCCAGCTACGCCACTGCGCGCCGTAGACCGGCCCCAAATCGCCGTTCTCGTCGGCCCATTCGTCCCAAATGTGCACGTTGTGCTCCTGCAGCCAACGTACGTTCGTGGAGCCTTTGAGGAACCACAGCAGCTCGTAGGCGAGTCCTTTGAAGAACACCGTCTTCGTGGTGAGCAGTGGGAAGCTGTCTTTGAGATTGAAACGCATCTGCTGGCCGAACAGGGAAATAGTGCCCGTGCCCGTGCGGTCGGATTCAGTGTGCCTTCCGTAAGGATTTTGCGTACCAGATCCTCGTAAGGCATGGGAATGTCCGTTTCCGGACGTGCGGGAATACGAGTACGAATGTCTGCGAGTTGTTCGGAAGTCAAAGCCATAATAGGCAAGTTTAGCCGGTGGCGTGGAGGCGGACGGCCGGGATGCGCGTTGTAAGGCCGTAAGCTTGGCCGAACGGCCTTGAGTGTGCCGCCAACGCGCATCCCGGCCGTCCGCCGGCCTCCAGCGCAATCGCAACGAATCACAAAACCGTATCGCTTCATCTTGCGGAACGCACTCCCCCACGTCCGTTTCGATGCGCTAGATTGGTATCACGGATTGGCGCGAACGGCGCGCCACAGGACATGAGGAGTTTCCATGGGCAAGAGGCTGTGGGTAGAGCGCAACAAGGACGGTTCCTGGGACGCGTTCAGCGAGGATGGCGCGCACATCAAGTTCGGCAAGGGCCGTGGCCAGTTCACGCCGGGCGATCTGATGAAGGTCGCGCTGGCCGGTTGCGCCGCGCTGTCCAGCCAGTTCGCCGTCGAGCATACGCTGGGCGATGGCAAGGGCGCGAAGATCGTGGTGGACGGCACGTATGATGCCGATACCGACGCCTACATCGGTTTCGACGAGCAGGTGGTCATCGACGCCACCGACGCCGGTTTGAGCGACGAGGACGCCGAAAAGCTCGCCGATCGCGTCAGCCGTCATATCGAGAAGGGCTGCACGGTCAAGCATACGTACGTCGAGCCGACGCCAGTGCGTATGAACGTCACCGTCAAGCACTGAGCGCACGTACCGCACATAGTTAGAGGGTGGCTGCGATTCGTTGGAATCGCAGCCACCCTCTTCTATGCGGTTTTATATCGATTTCAGTCGATTTGCCGTACCGTCACTGACGGTCCGGATCGATCTTCGTTTCGATGGCTTCGACCACTTCCGGCTTGGCCTTGTCGACCGGCACTTCCTCGACGCCCTTGATGTCGTCGATCGCCTTCGGCGTGACGTCGGCAGGCGAGCTCGGCACGGTGTCGAGACGGGTCTCCGCGGCTTCCACATACTTGCGCGGCACCACGTAGACCGGTCCGACCGCATGCTGCAGCAGACCCTGGCTGGTGGAGCCAAGCAGCAGACCGGTGAAGCCGCCACGACCACGGGAGCCGACCACGACGACGTCATGATCGTAGCTGGCCTTGGTCAGTGCGCCGGCTGCGGGGCCGGGCACGATCTGCTTGTTGATCTTGAGGTTCGGGTACGCCTCTTCAAGCGGCTTGATGCGCACATCCAGATCCTCCTGGAAGGACGCCATGACGCCTTCATCCTCGGAGCCCTTCATGTTCGGCACGGCGGAGATGACGTCCAGCTCGGCACCCCACGAATCGGCGAACGCGGCCGCGATCTCCAACGCCTTCAGACCCCACTTGGATTCGTCGGAGCCGACTGCCACCTTGGTGATGGTGTTGTTCAAGTGCATCAGGTTGCCTTCGTCGTCGGTGTACGGCACCACGACGATCGGGCAGTACGCGTATGCCGGCAGGCTGGAGCTGGTGGTGCCGAGCAGTCGTTCGGCCAGACCACCCTTGCCACGGTTGCCAATGACGATGAGGTTGTAGTTGCGCGACAGTTCGACGAACACGGATGCGGGATCGTCCGGTGACGATCAACGTCGATGCCTCGACGCCTGCTCGTCGGCGATGGCCTTGGCCTTCGACAGAATCTCCTGCGCATCGTTGTGCGCGGCATTATCATCGCCCATGGCCGTATACGTGGCATCGAACGACACTGCCGCATAGCTTGGCAGCGAATATGCGCAGACGATCTGCAGGGTCAGTCCCGCATGCTTCGCGTAATTCGCTGCCCACCATGTCGCCTTGTAGCTGGCGTGGGATCCATCGACACCTACGAGGATTGCCTTGTCATTGATCATGAGCGACCTCCCTTGAATCAGGTTGCGGCAACGCGACTATGCGTTGCACCTGACTTCCACCATACCGCGCGACATGCGGTTTTCAAGTAAACGACGCGGAAAATAACAAAGCAAAAGGGCGTATTCCTCACGGAAATACGCCCTTAGCTCAATGTCAAAGCTTCAGAAGATTCGACGAATGCTGTAGCTGCTGGGGAACACCCATGCGATGGGATCGTAGCGGGTGCCGTTCAGCTGGGAGTTGATGACCATGCCGTTGCCGACATAGATCGCGGCATGCTGCGCATTGGCGATGATGTCTCCCGGCTGCGCGTCGGCGAGGCTGCCAACCGCGCGACCCACAGTCGCCTGAGCACCGGAGTAATGCGGCAGGGAAACGCCCATCTGGCCGTAGACATACTGCACGAAACCGGAGCAATCCCAACCGGACGGGGTATTGCCGCCGGACACATACGGAACCTTGCCGACGAACTGGTTCGCGAACGTCAGCAGGCTGGACACGCTGGCCCCATCAGGCGGCGTCACGGTGAAGGAACCGCTGCTGCTGAGGTCGCTTCGAGCGGCGGAACGAGAAGCGGCTTGGGCCTGTGCTTGAGCCTGGGCCTGCTGCTGACGCTGCTGTTCCGCTGCCGCTGCGGCGGCTTCGACGTCTTTTTCGGCTTGAGATTTGGTTTGGGGAACGTTCAGGCTTTCCACACCGCCCCAGTCGGAATCGGATTCGACCTGGGTGGACGATGCCTCCGCGAGGATGTTCTTCTTCACGGCGTTGGTCTTCGGGAACGAACGGGTAGCAACGACAGCATCTTGCGTGGCGCCATCATTGGCTGCCAGCGCGGCAGGTGCCACCCCGGCGAAAGTAAGAGCGGCCGCGGCGAGCGCAGCAATCACGGAACAATGCTTAATATGCTTCATCGAATCCTTAGCTTACAGCATCCCTCTTACAAGAAAAGGGGCACGGTCGTCGGTAGGGAAACTCAGTAGTGAATATACTGGAAATCGCCCACGTTCGTGAGCGTGCGGGAATACGTGCCGCCATTGAGGGAGGCGCCGGATTCAGAGGTCACGATCGAGCCGTCGTCGTTGATTTTCTCAACGATGGCGACGTGGCCGTAATACGAGTCGGAACCTTCCTGCCTGCGGCGAACACGATGATATCGCCGACATGGCGCGGCGTGTTATCAACCCAATAGCCCAAGGCGCGGGCCGAATCGGCCCACTGGCAACCGTTGCCCATGTGGGAGCCTGCAGGCAGACCGAGCTGATGGCGGCGCACATACACCCACCACGTGCACTGGCTGAACTCGTAGGCGTTGCCGACGTCTCCGGTGGCATGGTTCGGATTGAAGTTAGCCGGTAAGGCGCTGCTGTCTTGGTCCATCAGGACGGCGACGTTCGGATTGTCGGCGATGGACTTGGACATCAGGCTGGCGTCCATGGAGGCGCTGGTGTCTCCCAGCTGCCAACCGCCGTTGTTGCTGGTGGAAGCCAGTTCCTTAAGGGCGGTACGTCCTTCGGAACGGGATGCCGCTCCATCGGACACACGTTTGATCTGGGACGTTTCGGTACCGTCGTCCGCAAGCACCAGTCGGGATGCGTTCTGCTGGCTGAACGCCAACGCGGTCGCCGCGGTGCCGACAAGCGCCGCCAACGAAGCGGAGGTCACCAACGCGGATTTGCGGGAAGCGGCTTTGGCGGCCTCACGCATGGCACGGCGGCTCATTGGAGCCACTTCATTCAGTTTATCCACGACTTCCGGAGCGAGTCCGACTACGGCGCCGCCTTCCGCCAGCTGTGCCATTCGCACGGCCTTAGCGGTATGGGAGCCCCGGTTCGCCGTGAACAACGCCTTGGATAGGCTGAATTGCGCGTGCGAAACCTTGGCAGCTTTATGCGCCGCATGCCTCATATATCAATCACTCCTTGCGGATTGCGAAACCGTCGCAGCTTATGACCGCGCACGGTTACAGAACCGTCACAAGGGTAAGGGTACACCGACATAGGGATTATCATCAAGACCCCGTCCTTGCGCAAATAATTCGCCACGGGTGGAGGAACGTCCGGAAAACGGCCATATCAACGCGCAATCCGACCTTCTGACTACCCTTGGATGACATGACGAACACTGTGAACATTCCTACCAACATGCTTCCGGAGGATGGACGTTTCGGCTCGGGGCCGAGCAAAATCCGTCCGGAGCAGGTCCAGGCGCTCGACGCGGGCGCGCGCAATCTTCTGGGCACCTCGCACCGCCAGACCCCGGTCAAGCAGGTGGTCGGCTCCATCCGCGAAGGCCTGTCGAATTTCTTCCAGATTCCCGACGGCTATGAGGTCGTGCTGGGCAACGGCGGCGCCAGCGCGTTCTGGGACATCGCCTGCGCGTCGCTTATCACCCGCAAGGCGGCGTTCGGCACGTACGGCTCCTTCAGCGCGAAATTCGCCAAGTCCGCGCAATCCGCGCCGTTCCTTGAGGATCCGGAGATCTTCGCGGGCAAACCGGGCACGTATCGCCTGCCGGAGCTCACCGAATATGTGGACGCTTACTGCTGGGCGCACAACGAAAACGTCCACTGGCGTGGCGGCCCCGGTCAAGCGTGTCGAAGGTTCCAAGGAGCAGGGCGCGCTGACTCTGATCGATGCCACGAGCGGCGCCGGCGCGCTGAACGTGGATATCAGCCAGACCGACGCCTACTACTTCTCCCCGCAGAAGGCGTTCGGCTCCGACGGCGGCCTGTGGATCGCCGTGCTTTCCCCGGCTGCGATCGACCGCGCTACGGCATCGCTAAAAGCGTCAGCCTGCCGGGCGCGCGACGCTGGATTCCTCCGTTCCTGTCCCTGACCTCCGCCATCGAGAACTCCCGTAAGGACCAGACGCTGAACACGCCCGCCGTGGCCACGCTGGTCATGCTGGAGAACCAGGTGCGCTGGCTTAACGACAATGGCGGCCTCGCCTGGGCCACGGCGCGTTGCGCACGTTCCGCGTCGCTGCTGTACCAGTGGGCGGAGAGGTCCGATTACGCGCAGCCGTTCGTTTCCGACGAAAACGCACGTTCCACGCCGTGGTCACCATCGACCTTGACGAGAGCATCAACGCTTCCCAAGTGGTCGCCGCGTTGCGCGAGAACGGCATTATGGACACCAACGGCTACCGCAAGCTCGGCCGCAACCAGCTGCGCATCGGCGTGTTTCCGTCCGTGGAGCCGAGCGACGTCGAGGCGCTTACGAAGTGCGTCGATTACGTGGCCGAGCACCTGTGACGCGCGCACCGAGGTAAGGTAACGGTATGAAATTTGCTCCGATTATCGACAAGCGTGCGCAAACCCTCCCCCAAACCGGTGCGCGTCGACCTGCGGAAGGTGTTCACGTTCGGCACCGCATTATGGGCCATCGCCTTGGTGATCTGCATGATTCTGCTGGCCTTCGGCATCAATGTCGAACGATTGCAGACCATGTGCGCCGCCGGCACGGTGATCGGCGTGCTCATGCTGGTTTGGGAGCATTTCGACCGGTGGGACTACCGCCGTCTTGGCGAATAACCCGACCGGCGGTTCAGCCAATCGCGAAATAACCGGTAACAACATTGGGCCACTTCCGCACCAACTGCGGAAGCGGCCCTTGCCGTATATGGCGTGTCCCAACGCTCTGTAATCGCCGCTAATTTCTGGCGACCGGCAGCTCCAACGTAAACGTGCTGCCCTGTCCCGGAGCGCTCCACACCGAAGCGGAGCCATGGTGGGTCAACGCCACATGCTTGACGATGGCAAGGCCCAAACCGATGCCTTCCTCGGAATACCCATTCTGGTTGCCGCCACGGTAGAACCGTTCGAAAATACGGCTTTGCTCCTTCTGTGCAATGCCGCAACCACGGTCAAGCACGCTGAGCAGCACTTTGGTGCCGTCCTCGTTCGGCTTGACGGATACGGTTATGCCCTTGCCGTCCGGTGAATAGGCGATGGCGTTTTCGAGCAGCTTTGCGACCGCGGCCTGAATCTGCTCGCCTTCCCCGTTGATGTCCAGCGATTCGTCGCCATCGATTTCAATGTCGATGCCGCGCCGTTGCGCCATGTCGCGATGCGCGCCGACGACGGTTTTCACCTGTTCCATGACGTTGATACGGTTGCTCGCCGTCGGCAGAATCGGTTCCTGCGCCTTGATAAGCAGCAGCAGGTCGGACACCATATGTTCCATGCGAGCGCAGGATTGGCGCAGTTTTACGGTGTTCCCCTCAATCGCGGCCTTATTGTCCGAGTCATGTTCCAACGCGTCCGCAAGCTCCTCCAGCGACTGCGTCGGCTTGAGGAGCTGCTCCGAAACGTTGGTGATGAAGGAATCACGGATCTGGGAGAAACGGACGGTTTCGCTCACGTCGGAAACCAGCACCACCACAAAGCGTTCGTTGAGCCTGCCTACAATCACCTTCAGCCAGTTCGGGCGGGACACCGTGGTCACCGGCTTGTCCGGCGATTGGCCGATCAACGCCTGTTTGGCAACCTCCCGCATGGTTGGCTTCCCTGCTTTCGGAGCCTTCTTCGGCTCATGCAACGTGGTCGTGGTCAGGCTGAACTGCTTCTTGCCGCCGTGGGCACGGACCTCGTGCACCGCGCTTGCCACGGTGTCATCGGCGATGGCGTCGTCCCGCACCACGCCAAGGGCGTAGGCGTCCGGATGCGCGCGTATCACCTCGTCATGCTCGTCGACCACGATGGAGGCCAGCGGCAGTATGGACAGCAACGTGTTCGTCGCGTCGTCCAAAGTATCATCATTGTTGCGATCGTCACCATGGCGATGTGTCAGATTGCGCCACCACGTGCCTACGGATTCAAACATGTCTTCATTCTCGCACACCCTGACGTTCCCCGATGAATGGTCGTGGCGCGATTTTCGTGAACGCAGGGTGAACGTGCCGGTGAACATTGGCGGAACAACACGTCCGTCACGTGCGAATCCGCCACTTCCCTAATACACTTGGGAGAGGTTATATCCGAACCCGATATTGACATACGTGAAGCATTTGAAAGGCAAGCATATGCGCGTTATCTTCAATGAAGAGCTCAAGGCAGTCGCCGATGACCTCGACCGCATGGCGCAAGACGTTCGCAAGGCAATCAATGGTGCCGGCGACGCGTTGCTGAACCAGAATCTTGAAGCCGCCCAGGCCGTCATCGACGGCGACATCGAAATCGATGCCCTCGAATCCAGCGTCATCGACCAGTGCGTGAAGCTGCTGGCCAAGCAGAACCCGGTGGCCACCGATCTGCGCGTGGTCGTCTCCACCCTGCGTCTGGCCGCGACGTTCGAGCGCATGGGCGATCTGGCCCGTCACATCGCCGAAGCGGCCCGCCGCACCTATCCTGCTTCCCCGCTGCCGGCCGATGCCCAGCCGCTGTTCGCCGAAATGCAGGCGTTCCTTGACAATGTGGCCGACCAGGTGGTTTCCATGCTTACCGACCGCGACACCAAGACCGCCGAGCAGATCATTCTCAACGACGACAAGCTCGACGCCCTGCACAAGAAGACCTTCGAACTGGCCCAGTCCGAGGATTGGAAGGGCACCAACCAGCAGCTCATCGACGTGGTCCTGACCGGCCGCTTCATGGAGCGTCTCGGCGATCACGCCGTTTCCGCGGCCCGCCGCGTGGTGTTCATCGTCTCCGGTTTCGACCCGTCCAAGGAGCCGACCCGCGACGAAGGCACCGACATCGACTGAGGGTTCCTCACCTCTTCTTGCATTTTCCTTGACGAGATGGGTGGTTTCCGTTTGGAAGCCACCCATCTCGCTTATATGTGGCAGATGACCTCGGCCAAAACATCATAAGGGGGTAAAAATCCCGCCCCCGAACATCCTTTTCCAAAAGAAATCTGCCACATATAGGCAAAATCACTTTCGCATGCAGGCGCAATCCGCCACCTATAAGCGAAATTCCTCCGATAGTCGTAAAAACTAGACATCGCGTCCAGTTCATGCCCGTATACTTGTGTCCCACGACGCGGCACAATAGTGCCCAGCGGCATCCAAAGGAGGAAGTCATGTACTATTCCAACGGCAATTACGAAGCATTCGCCCGGCCAAAGAAGCCCGAGGGGATCGATAGCAAGAACGCCTACATCATCGGCACGGGTCTTGCAGCGCTGTCCGCCGCCTGCTATCTGGTACGTGACGCGCAGATGCCCGGCGACCACATCCACGTGTTCGAGAAGGACCCGGTTCCGGGCGCGCCTGCGATGGCGCGAACATTCCTGGCGTCGGCTATGTGATGCGTGGCGGACGCGAGATGGACAACCATTTCGAGGTGATGTGGGATCTGTTCCGTTCCATTCCGTCCATCGAAACGGATGGCGTGTCCGTATTGGACGAATACTACTGGCTCAACAAGGAGGATCCGAACTATTCGCTATGCCGCTCCACTAAGGCGCGTGGCGTGGACGGCGGCACGAACGGCAAGTTCGCGCTGTCCGACAAGGCGTCGATGGAGATCATGAAGCTGTTCTTCACACCGAACGAGGAACTATACGGCAAGAAGATCTCCGACTTCTTCGACGATGAGGTGTTCGATTCGAACTTCTGGATGTACTGGCGCACCATGTTCGCCTTCGAGAACTGGCATAGCGCGTTGGAGATGAAGCTGTACATCCGCCGCTACATCCACCATATCGGCGGCCTGCCGGACTTCAGCGCGTTGCGGTTCACCCGCTACAACCAGTACGAGTCGATGATTCTGCCGATGATCAAGTATCTGGAAGGCTTCGGCGTGCAGTTCCACTACAACGTGAAGGTGGAGAACGTCGATTTCGCGATTGGCGGCGGCATGGGTCCCGTACGCCAGCGCACCGGCACTGGGCAGGATACGATTTTGAGGAAGCAGGCCGAATACGGCGCGTATCCGCGCAATCCGTTCAGCTCGCCGACCAAGAAGTTGGCCACGCGCATCGATCTGATGGAGGCGGATGGCACGACCCGCAGTATCGACTTGGGTGAAAACGATCTGGTGTTCATCACCAATGGCGGCTGCGTGGAGAACTCGTCGATGGGTTCGCAGACCGAGCCGGCCGCGTGGGCTCCGGAGATCAAGCCCGGCGGCGGTTGGGATATGTGGCGTCGCATCGCGGCGCAGGATCCGAGCTTCGGACATCCGGACGTGTTCTGCTCCGACCCGGAGCATTCGAAGTGGATGAGCGCCACCGTCACCACGTTGGACGACGAGATTCCGCCGTACATCCAGAAGATCTGCAAGCGCGACCCGTTCTCCGGACGTGTGGTGACCGGCGGCATCGTCACCGTTGAGGATTCCAATTGGCTGATGAGCTGGACGCTGAATCGCCAGCAGCAGTTCCGAGACCAGCCGAAGGACCAGCTGTGCGTATGGGTGTATGGTCTGTTCCCCGACAAGCCCGGCAACTATGTGAAGAAGCCGATGCAGGATTGCACCGGCGAGGAGATCTGCGAGGAATGGCTGTACCACATGGGCGTGCCGACCGACAAGATCGCCGACTTGGCGAAGAACCACGCCAACACGGTTCCGGTGATGATGCCGTACATCGATGCGTTCTTCATGCCGCGTTCCGCCGGCGACCGCCCCGATGTGGTGCCGGATGGCGCGGTGAATTTCGCGTTCCTCGGCCAATTCGCGGAGACGCCACGCGACACGATTTTCACCACCGAATATTCGATGCGCACCGGCATGGAGGCCGTGTACACGCTGTGCGACGTGGACCGCGGCGTGCCGGAGGTGTGGGGTTCGGTCTACGACGTGCGCAACCTGCTCAACGCCACGGTGATGCTGCGAGACGGCAAACCGATCACCGATATGAAGCTCAACCCCATCGAAAGGGGCGTGTTGAAACAGATCGTGAAGAAGCTGGATTCCACTGATATTCCGACATTGCTCAAGGAATACGGCGTGATCTGACGTTCTTGCGATTCCGTTTTGTCCGCCTTGCCTGCGCCGCACGCACCCGCCGAGCCGCGCAGCAAGGAGACATCAGCAAAACGCAGATACAACGTGAAAAAAGACTTACCGACAAAGCGCCGGCAATAACGAAAGGTGGGAACCTACGGTATGCAGGTTCCCACCTTTTCGTATGTGTTTCATGCGATCAGCCGCGACTATTCACGCGCCCAATCGCAACAAACTCACTTCTGGCCCTGAGCGGCGACGGCGGCAGCGCCGGCAGCGGCGGCTTCCGGATCCAGGTACTCGCCACGCGGCTTGATCGGCTTGAAGTTCTCGTCCAGCTCGTACAGCAGCGGCATTGCGGTCGGGATGTTGACCTTGGCGATCTCCTCTTCGGAGAGGTTGTCCAGCATCTTCACGATGGCGCGCAGGGAGTTGCCGTGAGCGGCGATCAGAACGGTCTTGCCAGCCTTCAGCTCCGGCTCGATGTCGGACTTAAAGTACGGCTCAACGCGCTTGACCACGTCGGCCAGGCACTCGGCTTCCGGAACCGGATCGCCGGTGTAGCGCGGATCGTTGTTCTGCGCGTACTCGTCGTTCGGATCGATCTCCGGCGGCGGTGTGGCGTAGGAACGACGCCACAGCATGAACTTCTCGTCACCGTACTCCTGACGGATCTCGGTCTTGTTCTTGCCCTGCAGGGCGCCGTAGTGACGCTCGTTCAGACGCCAGCTGCGCTTGACCGGAATCCACAGGCGATCGGCCTCGTCCAGCGCCACGTTGGCGGTGTTGATGGCGCGACGCAGCATCGAGGTGAAGACGATGTCAGGCAGGACGTTCTTCTCCTTGAGCAGGCGGCCGCCGTTCTTGGCTTCCTCGACACCCTGCTCGGTCAGCGGGACGTCGACCCAGCCGGTGAACTGATTGGTTTTATTCCATGCGCTCTGTCCGTGACGGAGCAGTACTAGTTTGTAAGTCATGCTTGCAAGTCTACCGCTTGGCACACCCAAAACAAGCCGTTTCCGACGATTGACGCCCCACGTTTTTTGCAACAATTTTCATTTCGTTGCACTGTCGTTGCAGCGCTAGGCAAACACCACGCAACACACGTACGTTGCGGCGAGCGCCAGTGAGGAGAACGTGCACAGCGGCAGCGCCTCGCCGTATTTTTTCTGCGATCGCGACGGCGGCGGCAGCGCACATCGCGCACGTGACCGCCAGTATTGCGATTGTCGGCATCGCAGGCGTCGACAGCAGCAGTATATAAGCGGCGAGCAACAGCACGGCGACGGACAGCAGCGCAATCGCAAAAACCGTGCCGTTGCGCCGGCCCAAAGCGGTCATCCATGTGTGCTTGCCGTGCGTGCGGTCGGTTTCGACGTCGCGTAGGTTGTTGACGCACAGGACCGCGGCGGCGCTGAGGCCGACGTTGGCGCCGCCGAGCATGCCTTCGGTCGAGATTGTGCCGGCCAGGGCGAACATCGTGCCGCAGGCGGCGACGAGCCCGAAAAAGATGAAAACGAATATCTCACCCAAATAGTGGTAGCCATAGGGGTGTTTGCCGCCGACGTAGCACCAGCCGGCCACGAGACAGGCGATACCGACCAGGATGAACCACCAGTAGCCGGTCAATGTAACGACAGCCAGACCGCACAGGCAGGCGATCAGCGCGTTGATTCCGGCCGCGGCAAGTACTTTCTTTGGACTCACGCCGGACGCGACGAGACGGGCGGGGCCATGCTGGGGCTGCGATGCCGGAAGCATTTCCGGAGTCGAAGTCGATTCCGCGGATGGTGTTTTTGCAAATGACCGTGCGGAATCGACGGCACGCCCCTCGTCGGTGCCACGTATGCCGTCGGAATAGTCGTTCGCGAAATTCGCGGCGACCTGCAGGAACAACGCCACGCAACCGCACAGTACCGCCACCAAGATGAACCAGCCTGCGGAACGCTGGCATTCGCCGACCAGCGAGCCGAATTTCAATTCGCTCAAGTCATGCTGCCCGCCGAAGAACGGACACGGCTCATGCCATATATCGCCACCCTGCGAGTAGAGAAACACACCCCGCCACGACAGCGCGGCCCCGATAACCACTGGGGCGATCGCCAGCGGCAGGGTTTTCAGGCGAGCGCCGCGAATCCAAGTCGATATTTCCATGAATCTCATGTTAGATGTTGGGCGTGCGAGAGTGTGCGAGGGTATGCAAAAGGGCGCTCCCGTATTGGGAACGCCCTTTAGTAATTGCTCTTTTATTTTTTAAGGATGGCTCCGGCGGCACGGAAGCCCACAGGGCTTCCTCTTCGGCCGCCTCGCGTGAAGCCGCTGAACTGAGGCGGAGCCTCAGTTCAGCGGCTTCACCAGCGGGAAGGTGATGGTCTCGCGGATGGTGGCACCGGTCAGCGCGATGAGCAGTCGGTCGATGCCCATGCCCATGCCGCCTGCCGGAGGCATGCCCACGCCGAGGGCCTCCAGGAAGTCCTCGTCGATGTCGCAGGCCTCCTCGTCGCCGGCGAGCGCGTCCTTGGCCTGGGCCACGAAGCGTTCGCGCTGCACGACCGGGTCGTTGAGCTCGGAGTAGCCGGTGGCCAGTTCGAAGCCGCGCACGTACAGATCCCACTTCTCGACCACGCCGGCCTTGGAACGGTGGCCCTTGACCAGCGGGGAGGTCTCGACCGGGAAGTCGCGCACGAAGGTCGGCTCGTACAGCTTGTCCTCGTAGAAGTGCTCCCACAGGTGTTCGACGAGCTTGCCGTGATTCTCCACGTCGTCGCGTTCCACGCCGAGCTTGTCGGCGATCTCGCCCAAGTGCTCCACGGAGGTTCCGGGGTTGTCCAGGCCGCCGTTCGGCACAATTTCCTCGCCCAGGGCCTCGGAGAGAGAGTCGTACATGCTGATGGTCTTCCATTCGCCGCCGAAGTCGTATTCGGTGCCGTCCAGCAGGGTCACCTTGTGGCTGCCGAACACGTCCATGGCGGTGTCCTGCACGAGCTGCTTGACGAGCGCACCGATGGTGTCGTAGTTGCCGTAGGCCTGGTAGGCCTCGACCATGGTGAATTCCGGTGCGTGGGTGGCGTCGACGCCCTCGTTGCGGAAGTCGCGGTTGATTTCGAACACGCGATCGATGCCGCCGACGAGGCAGCGCTTCAGGAACAGTTCCGGCGCGATGCGCAGGTAGAGGTCCAGGTCGAAGGCGTTCATGTGCGTGGTGAACGGACGTGCCGCGGCACCGCCGTGCACGGTCTGCAGCATCGGAGTTTCGACCTCGAGGAAGTCATGGTCGGCGAAGGTTTTGCGCAGCGAGGCGACGGCCTTGGAACGGTTGCGCACCATGTTGCGGATCTTCTCGTCCGCGATCATGCCGATGTACGGCTTGCGGGTACGAGTGTCTTCGTTCAGCTCCTTGTGCAGGGCCGGCAGCGGCTGCAGCGCCTTGGCGGCGATGGCCCATTCGGTGGCGAACACGGACAGTTCGCCGGTCTTGGAGGCGATCACGCGGCCCTTGATGAACAGGTGGTCGCCCAAATCGACCAGCTGCTTGAACTGCTTCAGAGAGTCGGCGCCAATCTCCTTCTTGGAGATCATGCCCTGGATCTTGGTGCCATCGCCGGCGGACAGCTGCACGAAGCACAGGCCGCCCGCGTTGCGCAGGAACAGCACACGGCCGGCGATGCCGACCACGTCCTCGGTCTCGTCGCCCGCTTCGAGCTTGCCTTCATACTTGGCGCGGACCTCTTCGATGGTGGCGGTGACGTCAAGGGTCACCGGGTACGGCTGGATGCCTTCCTTAAGCATCATGGCGCGCTTGGCCACACGCATCTGCACCTGCTCCGGGTGGGCCAGCGGGCCGAATTCCTTATTGGACGGGTCCACGGCCTCGTCCAGCGCGGCGCCGCCGTTGATCTTGGCGCGAATCGCAGCATCCTGCTGCAGCAGCATTTCGGCGCGTTCCACCGTGGTCATGGTGGGAACTGCGGCCTCTTCTTCGTTCTGATTCTCTTGGGATTCGTTGGTCTCAGTCATAAGCCCCAAGTGTACCGAGAAGCCACTACACAACACGCGACACGCCGACCTTGCATACAGCGCCCAATCGTGTAATATATCCAACTGTTGCCAAACGGGCTGTAGCGCAGCTTGGTAGCGCGCTTCGTTCGGGACGAAGAGGCCGCGGGTTCAAATCCCGCCAGCCCGACAACTAAGGCGGAACTTCGGTTCCGCCTTTTTCTTTGCCTTTCCATCAAACCGACGCTTGGCACCGTCTCACCGTCGGTTTCGCGGGAATCGCAATATCGAACCGACGCTTGGCACCATCCAAGTGCTGGTTCGGCGGACAATCCAAAATAAGGAATCCCCATGAAGAGAAGCATTCTGGCGCTGGCCTCCGGCGCCTTCATCCTCGGCGCCGCCGAATTCGTGATGATGGGCATCCTGCCCCAGACGGCCACCGCCATGCATGTCAGCATTCCCGCGGCCGGCCATTACATCTCCGCATACGCCATCGGCGTGTGTGTCGGCACACTGATCCTGGTGTTCGGCCGCAAGGTGCCGCCGAAGCATCTCATCATCCTGTTCATGGCCATCGCGTTGGTCGGCAACACGCTCAGCGCCGTCTCCTTCTGCTCGCCGATGCTGCTGGTGGCGCGCTTCATTTCCGGCCTGCCGCATGGCGCGTTCTTCGGCACGGCCACGCTGATCGCCAAAAACGCTTGCCGACAAGGGCAAGGAGGCGCAATCCGTGTCCATGATGGTGATGGGCCAGACGGTGGCCAACATGCTGGGCGTGCCCGCGGGAACGTTGCTCGCCGAGGCGATGTCCTGGCGGCTGGCGTTTGCGATTCTGGCCGCCTGGGCGCTTATGACGATCGTCGTGGTGATTTTGTGGGTGCCGTCCATCGATCCGATCAAGGACGCCGGCATCAAGGGGCAGTTCCGCTTCCTCACCCATCCCGGCCCGTGGCTGATTCTGCTGGCCGTGTTCTTCGGCAATTCGGGCATCTTCTGCTGGTGGAGCTACGTGTCGCCGTGGTTGCAGAAAACCGGCGGATGGTCGGCGACGATGGTGCCGATACTGATGGTGCTCGCCGGCCTCGGCATGGTGGTCGGCGGCATCGTGGGCGGCAGGCTGACCGACCTGTGGAAGGCGGGCGCGACCGCGGCGCTATCGCACGGCATCGCCTTGTGCGGACTGTTGCTGGTCTTCCTGTTGCCCGGTAATCATGCGACCACCGCGTTGCTGACGTTCATCATCGGTTTCGCGCTGTTCTTCAATTCATCGCCACAGCAACTGCTGATGGTGCAGGCGGGCGAAGGCGGCGGCGAGCTGATTGCCGGTGCCGCCGTACAAATCGCCTTCAATTTCGGCAATGCGATCGGTTCCATCGTCGGCGGAGCGGCACTGACCGCGACGGCGATGAATTACCATTCCACCGGCATCGCAGGCGCGCCGATCAGCCTGCTCGCCGTCATCCTGCTGGTGCTCTACACCCGTCGCTACGAAGCCCGCGCCTAGCCCCATCCCAACCTTCCCATCCTTCTCCCCCAATCCCATCTCAGCGTCGATCCCATCGCCCCCAATCCGCGAAACCGACGCTGAGGAGGGCCTAAGCGTCGGTTTGGCGGAAAGGTGCGGCGAAACCGACGGGTTTCCACATATCCACAGGTGGATTGTGGAGGGGATTATTGCGATTTTCCCCTGATTTCGTATTGTTTTACGGCACGGGAGCATTGGCTCGCGGCGCAGGAATTGCGATCGTTCCGCGGATTCCCCATGATTCCGTGTTTTCCGCGCCACGCACGCCGAATACGACTAGAGTGGCGTACCGTGCGAAGCATTGTGAAACGAATTCTCGTCACCTGCGCGGCGACTACCGCGCTGGCGCTTCTTCTGACCATGGTCCTATGCGCGCTCGGCAATGCGATGGCGCCGAAATGGCAGGTCGAGCCGTTCACGGACCATATCACGCTCACCACGACCAATACCGCTATCCAGGCCGTTGACCCGGCCACAGGTGCCGTGCTCAAAACCCCGCAGGAGGGCGCGTACCGCACCAAGGAAACGCATATCACGGTCGCGTTGGACGGCGGCAAAACCGTGAATGCCATCGTTCGCGAGCCGCTCGACGCGCCGGCAGATCGTCCCGCATGCCTGTTCCTGCACGGTTCGGGCACCGGCAAATCGTCGGAGGCGTTCGGCGACGTGGCGAACGCGATGGCGTCGGCCGGCATCACCACTCTCGTGCCGGACAAGCGGCTCGACAACTACACCATGCTGCACCGCGACTACGTGTCCAGCGCGCACGACTATGCGAAATCGCTGGAAATCCTGAGAAAATGGCCGGGCGTGAGCAGATCGGAAACCGGCATCTACGCCGAATCGGAAGGCACATGGATCGCCACCGTGCTGACGCAACAGCATCCGGATCTTGCCTTCGCCATCCTCACCTCTCCCCCGGTCGTTTCGGGCCGTCAGCAGATGACGCTCGCAGCCACCAATTATCTGACCGCCGCGGGCGCACCCGATGCCGTCAAGCAGCTTATTCCGCGCATCACCAGCTTGGCACACAACGCATGGGACTCGCCTATGCGGATTTCGACGCGGCCAAATACCGCAGATCGCTCACCATGCCGCTACTCATCAACTATGGCGTCAAGGACACAGCCATGCCGGTCGAACAGGGCGCGCGGCTGCTGATCAAAGCCGCAAACCAGGCTGGCAATACGAATGTGACGCTGCGGTATTATGACGCGAACCATCAGCTTCGAACCGGTTCGAATCAGACGGTTCCGGGACTGCCGTTGGAACCGCATTACACGCACGATCTGGAGGATTGGATCAACGCGGTGACGAGCGGCACGGGTGCGAACGGCTGGGCAACGCCGATGATCGCCGGAACGCAGCCGAATCAGACGGTCACGGCACCGCTGAAGACCCCGCCCGCGCTGGTGAAGTCGATGGGTGTGATTATCGGCGCAATCGCGGTTTGCCTGCTCTGCGCGCTGCTGGCGATGTGCGGCGCACCAATTCTGCTCATCGCCGGCTGGGTGCGCGAGCGCCGTGCGTCACGGCGGGTATCGCACGATTCGGCTTCGACGGAACCGGCGGAGCCAACGGATTCGACTTCAATGTTTTCAACGGATGCGACCACACCGACAGGTCCATCCACACAACCGAATGCGGCACGTCCAATCGCAATAACCGACCATCGATTCCCGGTCGGCATGCGCGTCGCACTGGCGCTCAACACCCTCCTTGCCGTCGGCACGACCGGCGTGTTCCTGGCGTATCTGGTCACCGTCATCATTGATGCGATCTCGTTGACCGACAATTCGGCTGTGCTTGCCAAGAACTGGCATGCCATCGTCATGCTCACATGGCTGAGCCTTGTCGCGTTCGCCTGGCTGTTGGCGGAAATCATCGTGGACGCGTGCCGTCGTCATGCTAGGAATCGCGCGATTGCAAGCATAGATGACGATGCGGATATGAATAATGGCCACGATGCCGCAGCCGGAAGCCATGCGATATAGGAAAAGATGGAAAAGCATGCATCGGATCCGGCCATGTCATCGTGGCCACGTGTGTGGTGGTGTCGGCGGCGCTATCGTTGGCGCTGCTGGCTTTCTGGGGACTGTTCTGCTGACTGGCGTTCCCGTCGGCGCAGACGCACCGCGGCGACGACGGCCCAGACCACGGAAATGATGAGCAGCAGCGCGCCGAGACCGCCGACCACGTAGAAGAACAGCGTCGAGGGATTCGGCATCCACCGCCATGCGCCGATGGGCAGCAGGCACAGCATGGACATCAGGCCGATCAGGCAGAAGAACACGCCCAGCACGATGGTTCCGGTGCTTGGTCCGGACGGGCAGATTACCAGCTCGCCGTCCGTTTTGCCGATGCGCACTTGCTTGGAGGGGTCGACCGGCTCGGCTGATTTGGCTGGATCAGCCGATTTGACGGAACCGGTCGGACGTGCCGAACGGCCCGCAAAGCTTCCGCGCATGTCTTGTCCGGAGGTTTCCAGCGATTCGGCCTCGTCCTGCGATTCGAACTTCCTCTGCGCTTCCGGACCGCCGTCGAACGGCTTCTGGAACGATTCGGTCTTCGCCTCGCCCGGATCGTCGACGGCCGGAAGGGTTTCCGTGGGCTCGTCCGAGACCTCCGCGATTCCCATGACGTCGGTCAACGGCACTTCACGGGTTTTCTCGTCACTCATTTCGTTTCCTTTCCGCTGGCGCTTTTCCCGACGTTCTTTCCATCGACGCTGCCATGCGATTGGCCGCCCGTCGTTCCCACTGGCAGCTTGCTGTCGGACGTGTACTGCATGGTGACACTGCCGCCGACCGTTCCATCGACGTTGACATACAGATCCGGTTCCTCCGGAGCCTTGTCCGAATCGATCGACGGCCAATACCACTTGTTCTCGTAGATCGTTTTGAATGCCTTGTCGAGATCCGTGCCGGCGTATACCGAATCCTGCGAATCGTTCTCCGTATCCGAACCGGCATCGCCCGCATCATCATCGCCGGAATCGTCGAAATCGGTGGTGCCGTTGAGCGCCGGAACGCCCTTGTTCACGCCATGATGGCCGAGTCCCGAATCATCGTTCTCGTCGAGGGACAGGCCCATGAAGCCCGTGCCGTTGAAGAACGTAATCCCGTCCGGCCCTCCTATGTAATCCGTGACGTTGGTGTAGCCGTCGTCCGGATCGCTGACCGACCACTGGCATCCGTCCGGCAGCGTGACCACCACCTGGGCGTTCACCACCACCAGATTCAGCTTCCCTGTCGGACATGAGCTTTCGCCGTACGTGCCGTCGTTGAGCTTGACCTTGTGCTTGCCATGCGCTGCCGGATATCCGCTCAAATCGATGTCGAGCACATCGTTGGCGTAGTTCTTGCCGACCACCACCAGTCCCTGTTCGTATCGTTTCATCTGGCGTCGCTGGTGTCGCTCCATGTCACGATGCCGGAGACCGTCGTGCGGTGGTAGTCATTCGACATCATCCAATCGCGGCTTTCCCATGCCACCGCACTCGTGCAGAACGTCATCACCACGGCCATGAACGCCGCGCACCATGCCAGCGGATGCAGGCCGCCGGTGCGACGGCCCATGCAACCGAGCACGACGATCACCACGCCGATTCCCAGGCAGATGCCGCCGCAGCACAGTGTGGCGAGACGCAGCACGCGCAAGGCGTAATCCCAATCAACCGGCATCGTAATGGCGTACCAGCCAGATCCGGCGATCGCCAGCAATGCCAAGCCAAGCGTCACCAGTACCAGCAGCGGTCCGGCCGGCTTGCGGCGGGCGCGTTTCGACTGCGGCGCCGCCACCGTCGGCGGAGCGGTGAAGGTCGGCGGCACATTGGCCGCGGCAAACGCTGCAGGCGGGTTCACCGGCTGCTGAAACGTCTGGTATGGCGATTGGACGGGACGCGCGTACTGCTGGTAGCCGGAAGGCGCGGGACACGTCGGCTGCGGCATCGGCTGGCCTGGCGTGCCGGGCATGTTTGCAGTGGTGGCCGTGTTCGTGGACATCGGCTGCGGCATATATAGCGATTGCGCAGGCTGCACCGGCTGTCCCGGCTGAACGGGCTGAGCAGGCTGCCCAGGCCACGATCCGCCCTGCTGCGGCGGCTGCCAGCTCGCCGCATACGACTGGCGGTTCACCAGCAGCCAGAACACCAGCACGGCCATGCCGAACGCCAGCCATCCGGCGCCGGGCAGGCACAGCGCCACCGCGGCGCATACCAGCGCGCCCGCGCAGTTCCAATCCCAATGGCCGTTGACCAGCTCCTCGCACAGGATCCGGCCATCCGTCTCGTCCGGTAGCAGGAACCAGGCCAATGCGTAGAACGCCGCTCCGGCGCCGAACAGTAGCGAGGTGAGAATCACCAGCGCGCGGACCAGGGTGGCGTTCCATCCCAAACGGCGCGCCACGCCGTCGCACACGCCTGCGATCCACCGGTTGCGGCCGCGCGTGATCCGGCTGGAGCGGATCCATGCGAAGAATCGATTGCCGCGATTCGGCTGCGGCTGATACATCGGCGGCCGTGGCTGCGATTGCGGTTCGGCAGAACCAGCGGCACTGCCGCCTTGCGGATTGTTGTTTGCGTTGCTCATATCTCCATTACAGCAATCCGCAGCCGTCATACGTATCGGGGAACACCCTGAATCTGCCCTGAACACCAGCTGAAAGCCCTGAATCGGCATCCCCGACAGGGCACAATGGAAGCATGAAGTCCTTAGCCAAACCGCGATACACGCAGGAACAGTACGACCAGGCCAGCGCGGTCTACATGCGCTGGTGCTACGTGCAGGCCCTGCGCGAAGGCCGTCCCGTGCCGTCCAAGCCGGCGCGACTGCCGTTGCTGCGCCCGACGTACGGCCGCGAGGTCGCTGGCGTGGCCAAGGCCGTCAGCATGCATCTGGGCGTGTCCGTTCATCTCATCCGTTTCATTTTCGTGGTCACCACGTTTTTCTTCGGTGCGGGCGCGATCGCCTATATTTTTCTGTGGATCACCGTACCCGTCGGAGACCCGGTCCAGCAGGCGTACGTCATCGCCGGCAGCCAGCCCGTCGAGAACGCGCCGCTGTCCCACGGCAACGTGAGGAACGTAAGAAACCTAAGGAACGTCGGAAACGGCGGCGCGCAATCGCAAGACAGCGACGGCAACGCGGACGGCATGCAATCCGGCAGCGGAGCACAATCGTCCGAAAGCCTGGAACAGATGTTCGCCAACGCGCCGAGACCCGCGCTGCTGGCCATGGCGGGACTGCTTATGCTGGGCCTATGCGTGGCGATGGCGGCGAAAGGCATTGAAGGCACGCTGATTGTGCCGTTGCTGCTCGGCGTGGTCGGCGTCGGCGTCTCCTGGCTGCGGTTCAACGCGAAGGACGGCCAATTATGGACGATGCTCGGCGGCATCGCGGTCATTTTCGTCGCGTACGCGATCTACATCGCCACCACGTGCGCATTATGCAGTCCGCACGGCACGCCACGTTCACCATGCTCGTCGCCGGTTTGGCGCTGCTTGTCGGCGTGTTGCTGGCGATTGTGCCGTGGATTATGACGCTGGTGCGTGATTTGGGCACGGAACGCGCGCTGAAGGAACGCGAGGAGGAGCGCGCCGATATGACCGCCCACCTGCACGACGGCGTGCTGCAGACGCTGGCGCTGATCCAGTTGCATGCCGGCGACCAGCAGACCGTGTTTTCACTGGCGAGGCAGCAGGAACGCGAGTTGCGCGAATGGCTATATCAGGAGCGCACCACGTCGGACCGTTCCGTCAACGCCGGTTTGAAGCAGATCGCAGCGCATGTGGAGGACACGCACGGCAAGCCGATCGAGGTGGTGACGGTGGGCGACGCGCGGCCGAGCGCGCAGACCGACGCGTTGTTGGATGCCACGCAGCAGGCGCTCGTCAACGCCGTGACGCATGGCGGCGAACCGGTGTCCGTCTACTGCGAGGCCGGCGACAAGCTGGTGGAGGTGTTCGTACGCGACCATGGCGACGGCTTCGACGTCGACGCCATTCCAGCGAATCGCCTGGGCATCCGCGAGTCCATCATCGGACGTATCAAGCGCCGCGGCGGTACAGTGGAGATTGTGTCGAGGCCCGGCTGGGGCACGGAGGTGCGCATGCACATGCCGATTTCAGGAGCGGCGGAGGATGCGGACAGCGCTACGACCACCACAGCGGACGGCGATACGGGCGTGCAATCGGCGCAATGAACACGGCACATGCAGCAGGTGCGGCAATGAATCAATCGAACCAAGGAGCAGGAATGAGCGAGCGGGAACAGCGCATCAGAATCGCCGTCGTGGACGACCATGAGATGTTCCGCGCGGGCGTGATCGCCACGTTGCAGCCGTATTTCGACGTGGTCGGACAGGCGGCCGACGTGGAGGGGTCAGTGGCGATGATCGCGCAGACCAAACCGGACGTGGTGCTGCTGGACGTGCATGTGCCGGGCGGCGAGAACGGCGGTGGCGCCGAAATCCTCACGAAATCGCGCGCATACTCCCCCGATACCGTCTTCCTCGCGCTGTCCGTGTCGGATTCTCCGCAGGATGTCGGTTCCGTGATCCGCGCCGGTGCGCAGGGATATGTGACGAAGACTATTTCCGGCGACGACCTGGTGTCCTCCATCAAGCAGGTGCATGAGGGCTACGCCGTGTTCTCGCCGAAATTGGCGGGATTCGTGCTGTCCGCCTTCCAGAACGGCCCGAGCGCGAACGGCGCGTTCGGCGGCCCGATCCACGATGACGAGCTGGACCGGCTGTCCAACCGCGAGCAGGAGGTCATGCGGCTGATCGCGCGCGGCTACACGTACAAGGAGGTGGCTTCGGAACTGTTCATCTCCATCAAGACCGTGGAGACCCATATGAGCTCGGTGCTGCGCAAACTGCAGCTGTCGAACCGTTCCGAGCTCACCCGTTGGGCCGCGGATCGACGGATTGTGTGACGTTGCCGCCACGACAACGACAATCGCCATAAACGGCATGGAAAAGGGCTTACCGAAAAATCCTTCGGTAAGCCCTTGATTGATGCGGGCAGAGCGAGATTCGAACTCGCGGAGGCTTGCACCTCAACGGTTTTCAAGACCGTCTCTTTAGACCGCTCAGACATCTACCCTTTGCGCCTAACATCGCTGCTACGCACGAAACGTCAATATACCACAGTGCGCGGAAGTGCGACACCTGGCACAGCCTCCATCCCCGTCGCTTCCAACAGAAAACCGCACACGCATCTGCCCAGAACGACACAAACGGCACTGGGACCGTCCAACATACGAAAAGCGGCGCCGGCACAAATGCCAACGCCGCTTTCACGGATTCATATCAGACGCGAACGTCTTGGAAAATCAGGCTTCCCACTTGGTCGGCTCGATGACTTCCTTGCCACCCATGTAGGCACGCATGGCCTGCGGGATGACGATGGAGCCGTCCTTCTGCTGATGGTTCTCAAGAATGGCAACCAGCCAACGGGT
>ENA-OQBU01000028-OQBU01000028.1-human-gut-metagenome-genome-assembly--contig:-NODE-28-length-52645-cov-5.348566_pt1 | contig 52645 bp, 60 predicted proteins | sample MGYA00242492_ERZ504566 | MGnify/ENA primary metagenome ERZ504566 (study PRJEB26092, sample SAMD00036261) | human gut metagenome | host: Homo sapiens | study: EMG produced TPA metagenomics assembly of...
GGAAAACCTCCCGAGGCATGTTCGCCGAGGGAGGTTTTTCCTATATATGGAAGGCTTACCGACAAAGTATGCACACCGTGGCATAATGAGCAAGGCTCTTTTAAGCTTTCCCTGTTAGACGAAGAAATAGGTGAGTTAATTTGGCACAGACTACCAATGACATCAAGAACGGTTCCGTCCTGAACCTCGATGGCCAGCTGTGGGCCGTCATCAAGTTCCAGCACGTCAAGCCGGGCAAGGGCCCCGCTTTCGTGCGCACCACCATCAAGAACGTCCTCTCGGGCAAGATCGTTGACAAGACCTTCAATGCCGGCATGAAGATGGAATTCGAAACCGTCGACAACCGCAACCTCCAGTACTCCTACGAGGACGGCGACAACTTCGTGTTCATGGATATGACCACCTACGATCAGATCTACATTCCGAAGACTCTCGTCGGCGATCAGGCCAAGTTCCTGCTGGAAGGAACCGACTGCGTCGTGTCCTTCCACGACGGCACCCCGCTGTCCGTCGAACTGCCGGCTTCCGTGATCCTGACCGTTACCCATACCGAACCGGGTCTGCAGGGCAACCGTTCCAACGCCGGTACCAAGCCGGCCACCGTTGAGACCGGTGCCGAGATTCAGGTTCCGCTGTTCATCGGCGAAGGTGAGAAGGTCAAGGTGAACACCACCGACGGCTCCTACCTCGGCCGCGAGAACTGAGAGTAAGGACGAAAGAAGTTTCATGGCACGTTCCACCGCTCGTAAGAGGGCTCTGAATACGTTGTATGAAGCGGATGAGAAGGGACAGGACATCCTGTCCCTTCTTGCTGAGCGCATTGAGCAGCCCGGCGCCCAGACTCCGCTGCCTGAATACGCCATCGAAATCGTTCGTGGCGTTGCGGAACATATTGCAGCCATCGATTCCACGCTTGACGAGCATTCCACCGGTTGGAAGGTCAAGCGTATGGGCGTTGTCGATCGCAATATTCTGCGTATCGCCGCATGGGAGATCATGTTCAATGATGATGTTCCCAATATGGTGGCCATCGACGAGGCGCTTGGCCTTGCCAAGACGTTGTGTGATGACGAATCACCGGCATTCATCCACGGTCTGCTCAGCGCGGTAAGCGCTGATGCGGATGCCGCTCAAGTGGATGAGCAACCGACCGAACCTTCAGCTGAATAAAGCTGAAAGTTAAGCGATTCGGCCGGGTCGCGAGTCCTAACCGGCCGCTATCCTTGGTACGAATACCTTGACTATAAGGGGGTTTTGGTGAACCAGTATGATTCCGAAGCCGTGATGTTTGACCCTCAAGATGCCGTTCTCGTTCTCGAAGACGGGCAGGTGTATGTGGGTGAACCTTACGGCGCGATCGGCACGACCAGCGGGGAGATCGTTTTCGCAACCGGTATGACCGGATATCAGGAAACGCTTACGGACCCCAGCTACGATCGTCAGATCGTGGTGCAGACGTTCCCACACATTGGGGACACGGGAATCAATGGGGAGGATCCAGAATCCTCACGAATCTGGGTTGCCGGTTATGTTGTGCGCGATCCCAGCCCGAATGTGAGCAATTGGCGTGCCACCGGCAGCTCGATGACGATTTGGAATCCAATCACATCGTTGGCATCAGCCGAATCGACACTCGCAAGCTTGTACGCCACCTGCGTTCCGCAGGCGTGATGCGTGCAGGTATTTTCTCCGGTGATGCTCTGCTTGATGCCAATGGCAAGCTGCGTACCATCGAATCCATGCTTGACGAGGTCAAGTCCACTCCGCAGATGAAGGGGATGAGCCTCTACGACGAAGTCAGCACCAAAGAAGCCTATACCATCGAGCCGTGTGGTGAATTCGAAGGCAAGGAACCGCTGTTCACCGTCGCCGCGGTCGATCTCGGCATCAAGGCCATGACTCCGCATCGTATGGCCGAGCGTGGCTGCCGTGTACATGTGGTGCCATCCACCATCACGTTCGATGAGCTTGAAGCCCTCAATCCTGACGGTGTCTTCTTCTCCAACGGTCCGGGAGATCCGGAACAGGCCGATCCTGAAGTGAACCTGCTTCGCCAGGTACTTGACGCAGGTCATCCGTTCTTCGGCATCTGCTTCGGCAACCAGCTGCTCGGCCGTGCGCTCGGCTTCGGCACATATAAGCTGAAGTTCGGTCACCGCGGCATCAATCAGCCAGTCAAAGACATGACCACCGGCAAAATCGAAATCACCGCGCACAACCACGGCTTTGCCGTTGACGCGCCGATCGGCGAAACCGTTGACGCGCCGTTTGAAAACGGCAAGTACGGCAAGGTGTTCGTCAGCCACATCGATCTGAATGACAACGTGGTTGAAGGCCTGCAGTGCGTTGATATTCCGGCATTCTCCGTGCAATACCATCCGGAGGCCGCAGCCGGCCCGCACGATGCCGCATACCTGTTCGATCGTTTCGTGGATCTCATGCGTTCCGCCAAGGAGGGAACCCACAATGCCTAAGCGCACAGACATCAAGTCCGTGATGGTCATCGGCTCCGGTCCGATTGTGATCGGCCAGGCCGCAGAATTCGATTACTCGGGCACTCAGGCCTGCCGCGTGTTGCGTGAGGAAGGCATCCGAGTCATTCTCGTCAACTCCAACCCGGCCACCATCATGACCGATCCGGAAATGGCGGATGCCACCTACATCGAGCCGATTTCCACGCCGATTCTCGAGCAGATCATCGCCAAGGAACGTCCTGACGCGCTGCTGCCGACCTTGGGTGGCCAGACCGCGCTGAACGCGGCCATGGCGTTGGGTGAGGCCGGTGTGCTCAAGAAGTACAACGTCGAGCTGATCGGTGCTTCTCTGGAAGCCATCGATCGCGGCGAGGATCGTGAGCTCTTCAAAAAGGTCGTTGAGGAAGCTGGTGCAGAATCCGCACGTTCCGACATCGCACACTCCATTGAAGAAGTCGACAAGATCGCCGAAAAGTTCGGTTATCCGCTGGTCGTGCGCCCAAGCTTCACCATGGGTGGCCTTGGTTCCGGCATCGCGCACGACGAAGAGGAACTGCACCGCATCGCAGGCGCAGGCATCCATTATTCTCCGACCGACGAGGTGCTGATCGAAGAAGGCATCGAAGGCTGGAAGGAATACGAACTCGAGCTGATGCGCGACAAGAAAGACAATGTCGTGGTCGTCTGCCCGATTGAGAACGTGGATCCTGTCGGTGTACACACCGGCGATTCCATTACCGTGGCGCCTGTGTTCACTCTGACCGATCGCGAGTATCAGAAGCTTCGTGACATCGGCATCGCCATCATTCGTGGCGTGGGCGCGATACCGGCGGCTGCAACATCCAGTTCGCCATCAACCCGAACACCGGACGCATCATCGTCATCGAAATGAACCCGCGTGTGTCCCGTTCCTCCGCTCTGGCATCCAAGGCGACCGGCTTCCCGATTGCGAAGATCGCCACCAAGCTGGCTCTTGGCTACACGCTCGACGAAATCCAGAACGATATCACGCAGTCCACTCCGGCCAGCTTCGAGCCGACCATCGACTACGTGGTCACCAAGGTCCCGCGTTTCGCCTTCGAAAAGTTCCCGGGTGCCGATCCGACGCTGACCACTTCCATGAAGTCCGTGGGCGAGGCCATGGCTCTGGCAGGCAACTTCCAGGAATCCCTCGGCAAGGCCATGCGTTCCATCGACAAGCGCCACATGGGCTTCAACTGGGACGGCGACAAGCCTGACGTACAGGAAGTCGAGCAGCTGTTGGAAGCCATCAAGGTGCCGACCGAGCATCGTTATCTGCAGATCCAGCGCGCCCTGTGGGGAGGCGCCACCGAACAGCAGATCTTCGATGCCACCAAGATCGACCCGTGGTTCATCCGCCAGTTTGTACTCATCAACGAGACCGCCCTTGAAATCAAGGAAGCGAGCAAGCTGAGCCGCAAGCTGCTAAAGAAGGCGAAGCTGGCAGGTCTTTCCGACCTTCAGATCGCACACCTGCGCCACTTGGGCGACGAAGGCGAAAACACGATCCGCGAACTGCGTTGGTCGTATGATCTTCGTCCGGTTTCAAGACGGTCGATACCTGCGCTGCCGAATTCGACGCGGTCACGCCGTACTATTACTCCTGCTATGCGGACGAAAGTGAACTGCGTCCGCGTGAGCGTGAAGCCGTGATCATTCTCGGCTCCGGTCCGAACCGTATCGGCCAGGGCATCGAGTTCGACTACACCTGCGTACATGCCGTGCAGGAGCTGGGCAAGGACTATGACACCATCATGGTCAACTGCAACCCGGAAACCGTGTCCACCGATTACGACATGTCCGATCGTCTGTACTTCGAGCCGCTTACCTTCGAAGACGTACTCGAAATCTACGAGGCCGAAAAGAAGATGGGTCCGGTCAAGGGCGTTATCGTTCAGCTCGGTGGCCAGACCCCGCTGTCTCTGGCGGCTCGTCTGAAGGCTGCCGGTGTTCCGATTCTCGGTACCACGCCTGAATCCATCGATCTGGCTGAAAACCGTGAGCTCTTCGGCGAAGTGCTGAAGAAGGCCGAGATGAACGCGCCTCGCTATGGCACCGCTCTGAGCCTTGACGAAGCCCGTGAGGCGGCTCATAACATCGGTTATCCGGTGCTGGTGCGCCCGAGCTACGTGCTTGGCGGTCGCGGCATGGAAATCGTGTACGACGACGCCCAGCTGTGCAAGTATGTGGATCGCGCATTGAAGGAAGCTCAGGCCGATACCGTGGTTTCTGGCCGTCTGCCTTCTCCGTTGCTGATCGACAAGTTCCTGCAGGATGCCGTGGAAATCGACGTCGACGCCTTGTTCGATGGCGAAGAGCTGTATATCGGCGGCATTATGGAACATGTTGAGGAAGCTGGCGTGCATTCCGGTGACGCCGCATGCACTCTGCCGCCGAGCACCCTTTCCGATGACCAGATCCGCCGTCTGCGCGAAGGCACCTATGCCATCGCCAAGGGCTGTGGCGTGCAAGGCCTGATCAACGTGCAGTATGCCTTCATGGCCAACACCCTGTACGTTATCGAGGCGAACCCGCGTGCCTCCCGTACCGTGCCGTTCGCATCCAAGGCGACCGGTGTGGCACTGGCCAAGGCCGCGGCCCGCATTATGGCCGGCGAAACCATCCAGCAGCAGCGCGATAACGGCTTGCTGCTGCCTCATGGAGACGGTGGTGACATTCGCCGCGGCCAGCAGGTTGCCGTCAAGGAATCCGTGCTTCCGTTCAAGCGCTTCCGTACGCCGCTCGGCAAGACCGTAGACGTGCTGCTCGGACCGGAAATGCGTTCCACCGGCGAAGTCATGGGCTTCGACCGTGACTTCCCGCATGCGTTCGCCAAGAGCCAGCTGGCCGCCTACGATGGCGGTCTGCCGACCAGCGGCAACGTGTTCATTTCCGTGAACGATACCGACAAGCGTCAGCTGCCGTTGTTCGCTGCGCGACTGGTGGAGCTTGGATTCAACATCTGGGCCACCGAAGGCACCGCATCCGTGCTTCGTCGTTACGGCATCGAGTCCAAGATCGTCGACAAGATCAGCGTGCGTATGGATTCCAATCCGGACGATCCGATCACCACCTACCATGCGGAGGGCAGCGTCGGCAAGAACGTCGTTCAGCTGATCGAAGAGGGTGCCATTGATCTGATTCTCAACACGCCGAATTCTCGTGGCTCCCGTTCCGACGGTTACGCCATCCGTTCGGCCGCTATTGCCGCGGATTTGCCTCAGTTCACCACCATGACGGAATTCTCCGCCGTATTGATGGCCATCGAGGCCGTGCGTAATAATGATTATCAGATCATGAGCATTCAGGATCATTCCCAGCAGCTATTCGAGTTGGAAAGCCGTGAGTAATGATGAGCAGCCTCAGCAGTGAAGAAATGAGTGCCCAGCGTTCGGACTTCGGTCTGCGACTGAGCAATTCCATGGCCCAATATGGTCCGCTATGCGTGGGAATCGATCCACACAGGCAGCTTCTTACTGACTGGGGCTACAACGTAGACGCATTGGGTGCCGAACTATACTCCATGCGTATGCTGCAGGCAGCCAATGGGCGAGCGGCAGCTGTCAAATTCCAGTTCTCCATGTTTGAGCGCTACGGTTCGAAAGGTATCGCAGCGCTCGAGCGGGTACTGTACGCAGCCCGTCAAATGGGTATCATCACCATCGTTGACTGCCTGCATGGAGCTTGCCGACTACGGTGTCCGCATTCGCCGATGTCTATTTCAAGCCGAGGTCTCCGTTACTTGCCGACGCCATCACTTTGCTGCCATATTATGGCGCACGCTCGTTGGGCGGTGTCATTAACGATGCCCTGAACAACGGTCGAGGTGTATTCATTGCATCGCTGACCTCGAACCAAGAGGGCGCCAGCCTGCAGACCGCCATTCGTCAGGCAGGCGAGTACAAGGGCAGAACAGTGGCGTACGGCATTGCCAGCACGGCTCAGAAGTTCAATAAGGGCAATGACGGTATGGGTTCCGTAGGCTTGATCATCGGTGCCACCATCGGTCAGTGGATCAATGATTCCGGTGTCGATCCAGCCAAGTTCACTGGTCCTATTCTGTCTCCGGGCTACGGATGGCAGGGTGCTGAAACCCGCGACCTCAAGACGGTGTTCAAAGGCACGAAAGGCAATGTGCTCGTCACCGTGTCTCGTTTCATCGCCACGCATGGTCCGGATATTTCCAGTTTGGCCGCGGCTACGGAATCCGTGGCGCTCGATATTCGCCAAGCGCTCATCGAGGCCCAGAACGAAGTCGATGATGAGATTTTGGATGATGAAGAAGACGAGTAAATCATCGTCGATTTGTCAACAATAATTCCTTCTTGTAAATATCTTCAGCAACTAATACAGAGTGAGGAAGCAATGACCGACTCCCAGCATGGCCGTTTGATCGTCCTTTGCGGACCGGCAGGTGTAGGCAAAGGCACTGTTCTCGGGCGCGTGCGCGAGCAGCATCCGGAAATCTGGCTGTCGGTGTCCGCAACCACACGGCAGCCTCGTCCAGGTGAAGTGGATGGCGTGAACTATTTCTTCATGCCCGAACAGGAGTTTCTCGACAAGGAAGCTGCCGGTGAGTTCTTGGAAACCGCCGACGTGTTTGGTCTCGCACATTACGGCACTCCCGTGAAACCTGTCGTGGAACATCTTGAGCGAAATATTCCAGTCATTCTGGAAATCGATATTCAAGGTGCTCGCAGTGTCAAGCAGCGTGCGGGGGAGTTGGGTATCGAGGTAATGACCGTGTTCATCGCGCCGCCGTCATTTGAAGAACTGGAACGACGCTTGATCGGGCGCGGCACTGAAACTCCGGAACAGCAGGCAAAACGATTGGAAACCGCAAAAATCGAGCTTGCTGCGGAATCGGAATTCGACAAAGTCATCGTCAATAATGTTGTGGATGAGGCAGCAGATGAACTGTGGAACCTTATCGCAACGGAATTCGATTTGTAATCATAATAATTACAAGGATTGCAATATGCGCTCGAACATATCGGGCGCATATTTTTATATAAAAGAAGCCAAGTATGAAATAAAAATGAGGATTGCGCAGCATATTAACTGCACAATCCTCATTATGTTATTTAATATTCGCTAGGATCAGGCGAGACCGGAAAGCTTGTTGATCAGCTCCGGATCGCGCGTGGCACCCTTATCCGCGGAACGGGCGAAGGCCGCGTAGGCCTTCAGCGCCTGGGAGACCTTGCGGTCGCGGTGCGCCACATAGCCGTCGCCGGCTTCGAGTTCGGTGCGGCGCTGGGCTAGCTTTTCGTCGGAAAGCTCGACGTTCACCGTACGGTTCGGGATATCAATGTTAATGATGTCGCCGTTCTTGATCAGGGCAATCGGGCCCTTGTTTGCTGCCTCGGGAGCGATATGGCCAATGGCCAGACCGGAGGAGCCGCCGGAATAGCGGCCGTCGGTCAGCATGGCGACCTGCTTGCCGATACCCTTGCCCTTGACGAACGACGTTGGGTACAGCATCTCCTGCATGCCAGGGCCGCCCTTCGGGCCCTCGTAACGGATGACCAGCGCCATACCGGGCTTCAGGGTGTCGTTGAGGATGACCTCGATGGCCTGTTCCTGGGATTCGACGACCAGTGCCGGTCCACGGAAGGTCCAAATCTCCTTCGGCACACCGGCGGTCTTCACCACGCAGCCGTCAGGGGCGAGGTTGCCACGCAGCACGGCCAGACCGCCTTCGGTGACGGCCGGATGATCGATGTCGTGAATCGCGCCGTTCACACGGTCGCGGTCGAGGGAGTCGAACAGCGTGGTATGCGTCCACGGATCAGGGGACACGATGTGACCCGGGGCCGCCAGATACATCTGCTTGGCTTCCTCGGTGCAGGTATCACGCATGATGTCCCAGTCGTTGAGTTTGTCCTCAAGCGTCTTGTAATCGATGGAATGCACGTCGCGGTGCAGCTTGCCGGCACGGTCGAGCTCGCCGAGAATGCCAGTGATGCCACCGGCGCGATGCACGTCGGAGATCTCCCATTCGCCGGACGGCGAAGCCTTGCAGATGCAGGGCACGGTGTGGAGATGCGCTCGATGTCGTCAAGCGTGAAGTCCACGTCGGCGGACTGCGCCATGGCGAGGATATGCAGCACTGTATTGGTGGAGCCACCCATGGCCACATCCATGGTCATGGCGTTCTCGAACGCTTCCTTGGTGGCGATGGAACGCGGGAGCACAGTCTCGTCATCATCGTCGTAATACTGCTTGGCGATCTTGACGATCTGCTCGGCGGCGCGCTTGAACAAATCCTTGCGGTAGGAGTGCGAAGCCAGAATGGTGCCATTGCCTGGCAGGGCCAGGCCGATGGCCTCGGTCAAGCAGTTCATCGAATTCGCGGTGAACATGCCGGCGCAGGAACCACAGGTCGGGCAGACGGTCTTCTCATAGGCGAGCAGATCCTCTTCGTTCAGATTGTCGTCGGCGGAGGCATACATCACGTCGATCAGATCGGTGTTCTTCTTCACGGTTCCGTCGGGAAGTACCGTGGTGCCAGCCTCCATCGGACCGCCGGAGACGAAGACGGTCGGGATGTTCAGACGCAGAGCGGCCATCAGCATGCCCGGCACGACCTTGTCACAGTTCGGGATGCAGATCAGGGCGTCGGCACAGTGCGCGTTCACCTGATATTCCACGGTGTCGGCGATGATGTCACGGCTCGGCAGGGAGTACAGCATGCCGGTGTGTCCCATGGCGATGCCGTCGTCAACGGCCATCGTGTTGAACTCACGCGGAATGCCGCCAGCTTCCTTGATGGCCTCGGAGATCAGTCGGCCGACCTTGTTCAGGTGCACGTGGCCGGGCAGGAACTCATCGAAGGAATTGGCAATGGCGATAATCGGTTTGCCGAAATCCTTACCGTCCACGCCAGCGGCACGGTAGAGGGCGCGTGCGCCCGCGAATACTCGTCCATTCATCAGTTTTGCAGATCGCATTTCCATGTTCTCTATTGTGGTGGTTAAGCGGGACACGGTTTTGTCAAGAGTCACTATGTGGAATTCCCAGAAGCGTTATATTCGCGAGCATTGCCGAAGATGCTTGCGCTTGCCGAAAACATGAGAGAAAGGGCTTGAATCAGGTCCAGTGGCGGCCCTATACTTAAGGTTTTGGAAAGAAGCTTTGGCTTATCTGATGATTGGGAGATAATCAATATGGCATTCGGCACTCAGCCAACCCCGACCGGTCTTGCGGAACCGCCGATCGATGACTTGATGGAGCATGCGGACTCCAAGTACGCTCTTGCTATTTTCGCAGCCAAGCGTGCTCGCCAGATCAATTCCTATTTCACCCAGCTCAACGAGGGCCTGCTGCAGAACGTCGGTCCGCTGGTGGAGTATCAGAATCAGGAAAAGCCGCTATCCATCGCTTTCCGTGAGATCAATGATGGTCTGCTTGAAGAGACCCTCGGCGAAGACGATCTGACCGAAGGCAACTGATGTAACGGTTCTTGCGATAAGAACCGGATTCCAAGTTTTCATTCGCCCCGATACCTGAGCGGTGCGCTTTGAATAGTCCATAGTGAAGCTATTGATTGCGTATGCGAAGGACGGGGCGTTTTTTTCGTAGCAATCAGAAGGGCGAACGTGTGGGGCGTTCGTGAAAGGAGCAGCCAGATGGCTGAATTGAAGTTGATTTCCGCTGAGTCAGTGACGGAGGGACATCCGGACAAGGTCTGCGATCAGATTTCCGACGCGATTCTTGACGATATGCTTGCTCAGGATCCGCAGTCCCACGTGGCCGTGGAGACATGCGCCACGGTTGGTCAGTTCTTCGTGTTCGGCGAAGTGACGAGTGAAGGCTATTCCGATATTCAGAGCATTGTGCGTTCTGTGGTGCGCAATATCGGCTATACCAGTTCTCACGTTGGTCTTGATGCGGATTCATGCGGCGTGACCGTTTCGTTGACCGAGCAGAGCTCTGAGATTAACCAGGGTGTGGCTCGTTTGAGTGGCGAAGCGGAGTCGAAGGCATCTCGCGAGCAGCGTTATGAGGCTCAGGCGCCGGCGATCAGGGCGTGATGTTCGGCTATGCGTGCGACGAGACCGATGTGCTGATGCCATTGCCGATTTATTTGGCTCATCGCTTGGCTTACCGTCTTACTGAGGTTCGTAAGAATGGCGAAGTGCCTCATCTGCGTCCCGATGGCAAAACCCAGGTGACCATTGAATATGATGAGCATGATGCTCCCGTTCGTCTTGACACGGTGTTGGTGTCCACGCAGCATGATCCTCAAGTCGATCAGGCGTGGCTCAGGGAGCAGTTGACGGAACATGTGATTCGTCCTGTGCTCGACGATGTGCTTGCCGATCGTGTGGTGCATGATGAATATCGCGTGCTTGTCAATCCGACCGGTTCGTTTGTGTTGGGCGGTCCGGCTGCCGATGCCGGTCTGACCGGTCGCAAGATCATCGTCGACACGTATGGTGGTGCGGCTCATCATGGCGGTGGCGCGTTCTCCGGCAAGGATCCGAGCAAGGTGGATCGTTCCGCTGCCTATGCGGCGCGTTGGGTGGCCAAGAACATTGTGGCGGCAGGTCTGGCCCACAAGGTTGAGGTGCAGGTGGCGTATGCCATCGGCGTAGCGATCCGGTGTCCATCAATGTGGAAACGTACGGCACCGAAATCGGTGTGACTCGCGAGCAGATCCAGCAGGCTGTGCGCAAGGTGTTTGATCTTCGTCCGGCAGCCATCATTGATGAGCTTGATCTGAAGCGTCCTATTTACTCCAAGACCGCTGCTTACGGTCATTTCGGCCGTAATGACGCCGATTTCACGTGGGAAGCCACCGATAAGGTCGATGAACTCAAGAATGCCATCGAGGACTGGGCTACTCTTGAGGTATGACTATTGAGGATGCCGAGCAGCTGGCGCTTGACGGGCTCGCCCCGCGCAAGCGGCGCAAGCGTGCGCCCGCGGTTAAAACGCCGGCTGCGGAGCATCCCATAGCCCAAGTGGTGCTGGATATTCAGGCCATCCATTTGGGGCAAACCTTCGACTATTACGTTGAGGAGAAGTATTCCGAAGCCGCCCAGCCCGGCGTAATGGTGCGTGTCCGCTTTGGCGGGCAACGGGTCAACGGCATCATTTGGAAACGGACCGATACCAGCGAAACCCCTGAATCGTCATTGCGGTTCATCGAACGGGTGGTCATCGATCGTGTGCTTGTGCCGGAATCCATGCGCAACGATGCCACACTTATCGCGGACGCATTCGGTGAACGCGAGCCAATATCCTGCGTTTGGCGGTGCCTCCGCGCGTGGCTCGCGTCGAACAGGAACAACGTATTGGCAATCGAACGGGTATTGAAAAAAACGGACGTATCGAATCGCTTGCCAAGATCGAGCGGGAATCGTACGAGCAGCTGCAGCGGCAATACGGTAATATCGACCTGCTTCGTACGGCATTGGAAGGGCAACGTTTTCCAAGCGTTCGTGCTCGACCCATTGCCGGGATCCCATCATTGGAGGCAGTGCGTGGCCTGGATGGTGGCCGCGTCCTTATTGCAGGGCAAACCGGCGGTACTGGTGTTGCCGACCATGCGTGAGATTGAGGACATGGCCGAAACGTTGCAGTCGATCGGCTTGCGCTGTTTCGCGCCAACCCAATCATCCAACGGTGCGTACGGCGGCGATTTCGTCATTCTGAACGCGCAGATGGCGCCTGCTGAACGGTATCGTGCGTATCTGGCCATCAGTGGAGGGCAGGTGCGGTGCGTGATCGGCACACGGGCGGCGATGTATGCGCCGGTGGATGGCAATGCGTTGTTCCTCATTCTCGATGACGTGTGCTATCAGGATGCCGATGGCATGATGCCTTACGCCAACGCCCGCGGAGTGTTGCGGTTACGTGCAAAAGCGCATAATGGCGTGTTCGTCGCGATGGCCAATGCGCGCAGTGTGCAAAGCCAGTGGGAAACCGATGCGGCGCATGTCGGTGCCACCCAGGTCAGCGGTTTCAGTACGCCGATTCACGCATTCCCTGCCGTAACCAAGGAAGCGAGTCCTTGGATTCGTTGGCTGAACCGTGACGAATTGGCAAGACTTGCGGATTCGACCATCGGAGCGCGTGTGCCGCACACTGCGGTGCGAGTGCTGTCGAAGGCGTGGAAAGCGGTCCGGTGCTGTTGAGCATTCCGCAGGATGGCATCGGTGAAGCATTGAGCTGCGCGAAATGCCACCGTCAGGCTCGCTGCTCGTACTGCACGGGTCCATTGGAACGGTTACGGGATGGGTCGGTGCGTTGCCGTTGGTGCGGTGTCGCCACTGTGCAGTGGGCTTGCCCGGCATGCCATAACGAACGTATGCGCGTGGTTCGTGTGGGTGCCGCCGGAACTGCGCAGGAGCTGAGCCGACTGTTTTCGTGGCGTCGCCCATTGTGCTTTCACGCCGAGCCAGCCACGCGGCATTGTTCCCGATATCGGGTTTGCGCCGCAGTTGGTCATCGCCACTCCCGGCGCAGAACCCCGTGTACGTGGGAGGAACCCCTCGGAATGCGAATACCGGGCCGTGGCCATTCTCGACGCATGGACCAGCTTGTACGCCTTCGGCATTGCGCGGGCGTAGACACGTTGACGTCGTGGATGCGCGCGGTTTCGCTGTGCGCGCCGCGAATCAGGGGAGGTCAGGCCCTGTTGATCGGCGAAACCGATCCCACGCTCGCTCAATCGTTGATGCTTTGGAATTCAACGTTGCTGGCGCAAACCGAATTGCGGGAACGTGAACAAACCGCATTGCCGCCTGTGTTTGCTGCCGCATGCGTATGGGGACGTCGTGACGCGGTGAAGGTCACGCTGGAACGTATCGGCGCGTTGGGTGGGGGTGACCTGTCCGCCATCGAAACCGCCGAAGGCATGCTGCCGTCCGTATTGGGGCCGGTACCTATTCCGCAGCCTCGAACCATTGATTCGCGCGAATTGGAAGGCACTGCGGATCGTGTCAAGGCGGTGGTGCGTGTGCCGCAAAGTCGCCGAGGTGAGTTGGCGTTGCGTTTGCGTTCCGCCAGTGCCCGCCATGTGGCCGCGCGCGAACCGGGAGAACTGCGTTTTCAGCTTGATCCGAAGGAGCGAATCTGACGCACGTCCCCTCGCCATGAAAAACTAGACAGGTTGGCAGTTCGGCATGAGGCCGCACAGCAGTGAATGGAGGATCATATGAAGGGTTGGCCTGGAGAGCCTGATATGGAGTACGACGTGCTCATGGCTGACGGCGAAGCTGCGGTGAATGCGGGCAAGCCGATCACCGATGTGATTTTCGATTTCGGCAACGTGCTCGTCTACTGGGATCCGGTGGCCGTGATGACGCCCCGCTATAGCGACGAGCTTGTTGAACAGTTCCTTGACAACGATATTTCCGGCTTCTACGACATCAACGATGAACTGGACTGCGGCATGTCGAATGATGACGGCGTCGCCTGATGCGTGAACGTTATGGAGACAAATGGGCCGACATGCTGCAGTACTATCTCGACAATTTTCGTCGACTCGTTGACCGGCGTGGTACCGGGCGCCCGCGTGCTCATCAACGATTTGAAAGCGGCCGGCGTGCGTGTGTGGGGATTGAGCAACTGGCAGAAGGATCTGTTCCCGATCGCGCTCGACAATTTCGATATTCTGCGCAGCCTCGACGATCGTGTGGTTTCCGGATATGTCTCCCTGCGTAAGCCGAATAAGGATATTTACGAGTTCGCGTTGCAACAGTTCGGCATTGACGCTTCCGGCGCGGTGTTCGTGGACGATAAGGCCATGAATATCGTAGGTGCGAACAATGCGGGCATTCGTGGCGTTCGATTCAAGGATTCACGTGCGTTGCGTGCGCTGCTGATTGATGCGGGTGTGAAGATTCCCGCGGTGCATCAGGCATAGTGTGTTGCGTTCCGCTGCCTTACATGCTGTTGATGTGGCCGGAATGATTCCCACGATGATAACGATGTGATGAGGATTTGATAAGGAGGACTTTTCGTGCTGAAAGTGCTGTTTGCCGGTACTCCGGATGTTGCGGTGCCGTCGTTGAAAATGCTGGCTGAAGATACCGAGCGTTTTCGAAGTGGTCGCAGTGCTCACCCGACCGGATGCTCCTACCGGGCGTGGACGCAAACTGGTACCGAATCCCGTGAAGCAGGCCGCTCTTGATCTTGGTTTGCCGGTGATTGAATCCGATCCGAGCGAGGAAACGTTCATTTCCGAACTTGCTGCGACCGGTGCCCAGGCCGCGGCAGTGGTGGCGTATGGCAAAATCCTGAAGCAGGATGTGCTCGACGCGCTGCCGATGGGATGGTACAACCTGCACTTCTCGCTGCTTCCGCAGTGGCGTGGCGCGGCTCCCGTGCAGCGTTCCATTTGGGCGGGCGAGAAGGTGACCGGAGCCACGGTGTTCCGCATCGTGCGAGCCATGGATGCCGGTCCGATTCTGGCGCAGTCCACTGTGGAAATCGGAGCGCATGAAACGGCGGGTGAGCTGCTGAACCGTCTTGCCGAGGATGGTTCCCGTTTGCTTGCCGCCTCGCTGCAGGCCATGGCCGACGATCAGATCGCGCCTGTGGAACAGCCTGCCGGCGCATATGAGGTGGCTCAGAAGATCACGGTTGAAGACGCGCATATTCGTTTCGACATTCCTGTGTTCGCGGTGGATCGTCAGATTCGAGCCTGCACGCCCAATCCGGGCGCATGGTGCGAACTGCACGCCAATGCCGAAGCAGAACCGGCCACGTTGCATGTGTTGCGTGCGCAGGGCGCCGATATGAGCAATCCCAACACACCCGTTTCGCTAGAACCAGGGCGGATTGTGGCCGGAAAAAAGAACGTGTGGGTGGGTACTTCCTCAGATCCTTTGGAATTGCTGGAAGTCAAAGCCCAAGGCAAAAAAGCCATGCGTGCCGCCGATTGGGCGCGTGGCGCGCATCTCGACGGAGCCTACTGCAAGTAGTGTCGAATAAACGGATCATAACGATATTGCCGTGTGAACATCATCATTTCACACGCAATATCGTTATCCTGCAATATCGGATTTTGCTATATCGCGACTCGGATCTATCGGGATTCGCATCATCGAAGAATGCGAATCAACGAAGAAAATCAAGAATCCGGGTCAAATCACGTTCGTTCACACGATGCGGAGCATCCGCCTGAACCGCAGGCTTGGCGCAGAACGCCACGCCAAGCCCGGCGGCATGAATCATCGGCAGATCATTGGCTCCATCGCCAACCGCAACAGTCTGACCCATGCTGATGCCCATGCGTGAAGCCCAATCACGCAGTGACTGCAATTTCACATCTTTCGTAACGATATCGCCAAGCACATGGCCGGTTAAACAACCATCAGCGGCTTCCAAACGATTCGCAATCCAAAAATCAAGATGCGCGTCGGCGGCAAGACGGTCCACGACTTCATGGAAACCGCCGGAAACCACGCCGACCTTCCAACCATGCGCATGCAAAGCGTCAATCAAATCAAGCGCCCCCTGTGTGAAATGCACGCGACGATACACATCATCGAACACCGAAGTCGGCAGATCCTTAAGCAGCGCAACACGAGCCTGCAACGCCTCGCGAAAATCAAGTTCGCCATTCATCGCACGTGCGGTAATCGACGCGATCTGCTCGCCAATTCCAGCGGCGGCGCCCAGCTGATCGATGACTTCCTCATCGATCAGCGTGGAATCCACATCCATCACCAGCAGTCCAGGCTGGGAAAGGGTGGGAGTGGGCGCAATGTTTGGCGATTCTTGTTCAAGCATGGTTTTGATTGTCGGAAATCATGAGGACAATGGGTATTCTTAAGGGTTGAGCATGTTGAATGCGAATGCGCCATGACATGACGAAATGACGGAACGGCTCGAAACGCATTCGGTGGAAGCGAGGCTGATGAAATGGATCAACGTGATGAGACGTTGGCGTCGTTGGGTGAGGTCAACGACCAGTTGATGGCCAAGAATCATGCGTTGGCCAAGGCGTTGAGCCGTGCCACCCAGGAGCTCACCAAGGCCAAGGCCCAGCTGAACCAGTTGGCGGGACCGCCCATGACCTTCGCCACCATGGTTCGCGTGCATTCCTCTCGCACGGACGAACAGGGGGTACAGCATGCCAGCGCCGAGGTGATTTCCGGAAGCCGTCGCATGATCGTGCCGGTTGCGGCGAATGTGCAGGCATCCAGGCTTGAGGCTGGGCGCACGGTGCTGCTCAACGAGAACATGGTGGTGGTTTCGCAAGCCGGCACTGATGCTGTGGGCGCAGTGCGCACGGTGAAGCAGGTCATTGATGATGGGCGATTGCTGGTCGCGGATGGCGGTGGAAACGTTGCGTTGGTCCGCCGTTCGGGAGCGCTGTCGAAAACTTCGATCAATGTGTCCGACCGTGTTACGGTCGATTCGTCCATGAGATTCGCGCTTGCGTTGGTTCCCGCGCAGGATGATGCCGACTTGGTGCTTGAGGAAGTGCCGGATGTCACGTTCGCTGATATCGGCGGTTTGGATGAGCAGATCGAACGTATTCGCGATGCCGTGCAAATGCCGTTCCTGCATCGCGAACTGTTCGAACGTTATGATTTGAAGCCGCCGAAAGGCGTGCTGCTGTATGGGCCTCCAGGCAATGGAAAGACGCTGATCGCCAAGGCTGTGGCCAATGCGCTCGCCGAAGGCGCTGCCGGCGGTCGTGGCGTGTTCCTGTCGGTGAAGGGGCCGGAACTGCTCAACAAGTTCGTGGGCGAGTCGGAACGCCTGATCCGCATGATTTTCAAGCGTGCGCGTGAGCGTGCGGCGGATGGCAAACCGGTGATCGTGTTCATTGACGAGATGGACTCGCTGCTGCGCACTCGTGGATCCGGCGTGTCGTCGGATGTGGAAACCACTATTGTGCCGCAGTTTTTGGCTGAACTTGATGGCGTGGAAACGCTTGGCAATGTTATGGTCATCGGCGCTTCGAACCGTATCGACATGATTGATCCGGCGGTGTTGCGTCCTGGTCGTTTGGATGTGAAGATTCGTGTGGAGCGTCCGAAAGCGGCTCAGGCGGCGCAGATCATCCGCCATTATCTGACCGACGATTTGCCGTTGGTGCCAGGGGTGGATGCGAAGGCTTTGATTGGGGTGCTGGTCAGCGATATCTATTCGACGGACGAGCACCGGTATCTGTGCGACGTGTGCGATGAGCATGGGCAATGGCATCCGATCTATCTGGCGGATGTGGTGTCGGGTGCGGTGCTGAAAAACATTGTGGATCGTGCCAAAACCCGTGCTGTGAAAATCTCCATCGAAAGCGGACAGCCGGCGGCGATTGGCGTCGATCTGTTGGCGAAGGCCGTCGACGAGGAGTTTCTTGAAACCCGCGATGCGGTGTTGGATGCCAATCCGGAACAGTGGAGCCGTATCAATGGTTTGGAAGCAGGGCGCATCACCCGTATACGACCAGTCGAATAATGCTGGCAGGCAACGCGAAATCAGACGAAGGGAAGTCGTATCAATGAGCGTTCGTCGAATCATGGGCACGGAAACGGAATACGCGGTTTCCGCTCTCGGAATGGAGCATTACAATCCGGTGAAGCTATCGTTCGATGTGGTCGGTGCCGCGGCGAACGAACGAACCAAGCATATTCGCTGGGACTATCGGCAGGAGGATCCGGTCAACGACGCCCGCGGCACCAGGCTGGAACGTGCATCCGCGCATCCTGATCTGTTGACGGACGCGCCGCAGCTCAACATCACCAATGTGATTGCAGTCAATGGCGGCCGTGTGTATGTGGATCATGCGCATCCTGAATATTCCACGCCCGAAACCGATGATCCCTTCGATGCCGTGCTCTACGACCATGCCGGCGATCTCATCATGCGTGAGTGCGCGCGCAAAGCCAGCGAACAGACCGGTATCGCAATCGCGCTGCACCGTAATAATGTCGACGGCAAAGGTGCAAGCTGGGGCACCCACGAAAATTATATGATGCTGCGTTCGGTGCCGTTTGACCAAGTTGCAAAACTCATGACGGCACATTTTGTAGCGAGACAGATTTTTACCGGATCAGGTCGCGTCGGTATCGGCGAACGAAGCGAAACCGCCGGATACCAGCTCAGCCAGCGCGCCGACTATTTTCATATGAAAGTCGGTTTGCAGACCACATTCGACAGGCCGATCATCAATACTCGAGACGAATCGCACAGCACGGATGCATACCGTCGATTGCATGTGATTGTCGGGGACGCCAATCGTATGGATGTGCCGCAGGCGCTGAAACTCGGCACCACCAGCATGCTGCTGTGGCTGCTTGAGCATGCCGAAGAGGCGGGATTGAACATAGACGAAGCGTTGGAGCCAATCATGCTCGCCGATCCGGTGAGCGCCATGCACGAGGTGTCTCATGATTTGACATTAGGTGCCATGTTGCCGCTGGAATATGGCGGCGAGACCTCGGCATGGCAGATTGAGGTCACCCTGCGTGGCCTGGTATATGCTGCCGCTGCCGTGATCTATGGAACCGACACGTCCGGTGAACCGGCATGGTCTGACCGTTCGACCCGTAACATCATGGCGATGTGGGGGCAGGCGCTCGCCGATGTGGCTGCCATCAGGCATGCCGATGATGATGCGCGTTTGACGATGCGCGAGCAAGCTGGCCGCATTGAATGGCTATTGAAATGGCAGTTGTTGGAGAAGCTGCGTCGTAAAATTGGCTCCGGTTGGGATGATGCGCGTATTGCGGCCGTCGATTTAAAGTGGGCTGCGATTGATCCCGCTGACTCGATTTTCGATCGGTTGCGTGCCCAAACGGAGCGGCTGTTTACGGACGGGCAGTTGGTGCAGGCTTCGGTGGAAGCGCCTTCCGATACCCGTGCTTGGTTGCGTGCCGAAATGATTCGTCGTTTTCCAGAACAGGTTGTGGCCGCATCGTGGTCGCATCTTACGGTGCGCCATCGAACGATTGGTGATAATACCGTGGAGAATCCGATGGTCTCATTGGATATGTCAGACCCTCTGAAATATAGCAAATCTCAATGTTCCCGCTATTGTGAGCGTGTCCAAGATGCGGCGTCGATTTTGGAAATGTTACGGTGAAATGCAATCTGTGCGGGTAACATTGCCATCAATTTGGTCGCGAAGAACGACCATTGACAACAGGTAACATCATCCCGGTATTTTGAGGAGAGGACGTGCCGGGACTGTACAGAGGAAACGAAAAGGCATATCTATGGAACTGAGGCAAATCGCCCTCGAAGTCGCACGCATCCTGCAGGACGCAGGCAAGCATGCGTTGAACGACCAGATGAATCCGCACGACATGAGAAAACTGGAAGTGTCCGAAGACTGCTTCCACTTCACTTCAGACACCGACAAGCGCCTGCAGCAGTTCATCAGCAACCGCCTGACCTATGTCAACGTGTTCGACGGCTTCTGGCAGCTTCGCCCTGAACAGTGCTATCCCGGCCAGCGATACTGGTGTGTGGGTGGCATCGACGGCGTGATCAATTTCGCGCGAAGCATGCCGGAATGGGCCATCACCGTGACATTGTTCGAATTCAACGACCAGTGCTCCGCACAGCCGATCCTTTCGATTGTGCACGCTCCGGCGCTGGGATTGACGTATCTTGCGGTGCGTGGATCCGGCGCGATTCGTATTCGCAAGACTCCGTTGGGAGACAAACGCGAGAAAATCATTCCTTCCACCACGTCGTCCCTCGATGGTTCGGTGGTGAGTTTCGGCATGTCTCCGGTATCGTCCGAATCGCAGCGTGCGCTCGATGTGGTGGCGAAGATTGCCGGACGTCCTGCCGATATTAAACGTGTCGGCCCGGCGTCCCTTGATTTGTGCAAGGTGGCCGACGGTACGTACGATGCGTATTTCGAACCGCACTTGCATGAGTGGGACGTACCTGCCGTGTCTGCTGGTGCTGTGGTGATTTGGGAGGCGCAAGGCCATCTGACCCAGTGGAACGGCGAAAGCGTTCACTGGCGCCAGGAGAACGATGTGATGGCCACCAATGGTCTGATCACCAATGATCTGAGCCAGTATTTGGCATAGTGTTGCATGCTGCGCCACACCTGATATAAGGTGTGGCGCAGCGTTTTTTGCAGGTTTGCAACCGGAAGTTACAGGGAGGAATGTCATGCCTCAGGAATTTGAACAGGCTCAATCCGCATCCGCAGGCCAAGAGGTGGGTGACATTGTCGAATCCGCCGGCGTACAAGTCGACGGAACCGCTGATGCGTTGGATGCCGTGCTTGACGATATCGAATCGGTGCTCGAGTCCAATGCTGAGGAATATGTCGGTAGTTTCGTGCAAAAAGGCGGCGAGTGATGCCGCAGCTGCGAGACAGCGGCAATCATTCCTCGTCACCGCTTGATGCGGGAACGTTGCGTGAGGTTCATTCTTTCGCTCGTATTTTCGGCATTGAAACGGAATACGGCGTCAGTGTGACCGGTGCGGATGTGCCATGCGACGCCAGCCAGACGGCAATGATGATGTTCCAGCCGATCGTTGCCTCCGCGCGATCGACCAATACGTATATTGAAAACGGGTCGCGACTGTATCTTGATGTCGGATCGCATCCTGAATATGCCACGTCCGAGGCCTGCGATCCCATGGACGCCCTTGCCGTGGATGCGGCCGGCGACTGGTGATGCGCGATCTTGCGTTGGCGCCCAGCAAAGGCTTCGAGCCACGCATGGGCCACGTGCCACAGTGCATGTGTTCAAAAACAATGTGGATTCCGCAGGGCATTCCTTCGGCTGCCATGAAAACTATCTGGTACGTCGTTTTGTGCCGTTGGACGTCATCGAACACGAATTGCTGCCGTTCCTGATTACCAGGCAGCTGTTCACTGGCGCAGGCAGGGTGACGGAATCAGGTTTCCAGATCACGCAGCGTGCCGATTTTCTGGATGAGGCTGTTTCATCGGCGACCACAAGATCGCGTCCAATGGTCAACACGAGGGATGAGCCGCATGCCGATCCCGACGCCTTCCGAAGGCTGCATGTGATCATCGGCGATTCAAACCGTTCTCAATGGGCCACGATGATGAAGCTGGCCACCACGCATCTGGTGCTGTGCGTTATCGAACAGGCTGGGCGTGAAGGACGTGAGTCGGGATTCTCGCGGTTCGCGTTCGCGGACGCCGGTGCCGCAAACCGTGCGGTCAGTCGCGATATGAGCGGCGTGAATGCTTCGTTTGCCATGGCCGATGGATCGACGTTGCAGGGTGGTGCCGTAGCCATGCAGGAACGTTATCTACAGGCTGTGGAACAGTTCGTGGATGAGCATCCGGAAGTGGCTTCGTCGTTGCCTCGCACCGATGTGCACGATGTGCTTCGCCAGTGGCGCAATACGTTGGAAGCGTTCCGTTCCGGCAATGCAAATGCTTTGGGAGACAGAGTGGACTGGGTGTGCAAGTACCGCCTGTTTGAAGCGTTACGTGCCCGTTCCAGTGCGGATCTTCCGCTGAGCAAGCTGGAACAGTTGGATCTGGACTATCATGACGTGGCCAATGGCGCGTTGTATGCGTCGTTGCTTCGCCGTGGTGCCTTGCGTTCGCTGATTGACGGTCGTGAGGCGCAAAAGGCGCGTACCATGCCGCCGGCGGATACTCGTGCCGCATTGCGCGGCAGATTCGTCAGTGCGGCCAAATCGCATGGCGCGCAGTATTCCTGCGATTGGACCAGACTATCGTTGCATGCGCCGCGGAAGATGGATATGGTGCTGCTGGATCCGTTCCAATGCAGGGAGAATGAGGATTTCCAAGCCATGATTGGCGCTTTGGAGTAAGCGATGGTGGCAATGGGAAACGTCGATGGGAGTGGGGTGTGGCCGACAGGCTTCGGTCACACCCCACTCCCATATCGGTATGTTCTCCTGAATTGTTTTGCGATTGCGCTGCGGTCGCTTTCGTTTTTGATTGGCTTGAATCAGGCTTCGCCGCGATATTTCGCCATCATCTGCGATTGCAGCTGTTGCGCGCTTGGCGGCGTCCATGTGATGGCATCCGCGCCCGCTTCGATGGTGGCGAGGATGCGATCTTCGGATCCGCCTCCCGATGCCAGGATCGGTATTTCCGGATGATGCGCACGTATGCTTGCCACGACTTGCGCGGTGCGTGCTCCGGCTGCGACGTTGATGATGGCCGCACCGGCGAGAATCTTGCATTCGGTGATTTCGTCGTCTTCCGTGACTGTTGCGATAACGGGAATGTCGACCATGGACATGGTGGTTTCGATGGTTTCCGCTGGTGCCGGCGCGTTGATGACGACGCCTGCCGCACCTTGCATTTCAGCCACCATGGCCAGCTCGGTCACACGCGGACCGGTGGTGGTGCCTCCTCCGACGCCTACGAAAAGTGGCATTTGTGCCACAGTGAGCAACGCCTGTGTGATCACCGGTTCTCCAGTGAACGGGTAGACGGCGAGAATGGCGTTGGCATTGGTATTACGGATGATCGCAGCGTCGGTGGTATAGGCGAACGATTTGAGCGTATGGCCTTTGACTGTGATGCCGCCGCAATGTTGCGATATGACTGCGGGTACTCTCGCATTGGGGGAGGAGAGGCGACCTTCGATGCGTGCGGTTCCATAACGGGTTCGTGACACATGTGGTGTTGTGGAATGCTGTTCCACGGCCACGGCTTCACTGGGAGTGAACAGGGATCGTTTGTCGATGCGGATTGGTTTGGGGGCATTTGCTTCGGGAATGGTCTCCTGCTCGTCGCTCATTCCTGCACCTCCGTATCTGTGTGATTCAGCATAAGGAATTCATGGATGGCTTTGCGTCGCTCGACAACCTCTTCATCGAGAATCCTGGTGTCGGTGTTGTCGATGATGCGCTGCAGAAGTTCGCTGAGGGTGGAAAGATCCTCGGTGCTGAGGCAGTCAAGCATGTGCGTTGCCGTGTCATGGCTTTTGGGAAGTTGTTGCAGCGGTGGCACGCCACGACGTGCCGCTTCGACGTTGCATACTCGTGTGGCGGCTCGTAGCGCGGTCTGTGTGCGTGTGGCCTTCAGCTTGGTATGCAGCAGCAGAATGTTCAATTCATGCAGTTGATTGATGACTTCCTTGCGTTGATCGGTCATGTCTCTCTCCATCTATATGGACACGATGTCTAATATATATGCATAGTGTAGCGCAGAATGACGCTTGTACAAGTGTCATGAACGACGAAAGCCCCGACCGTCATGGTCGGGGCTTTCGTCGTGTAAGCAACATATCAGTACATGACTTACTTGGTGACAGCCTTCTTCAGCAGGGAGCCGGCGGAGATGCGAACGCCGTAGGTTGCCGGAATCTCGATGGTCTCGCCGGTGCGCGGGTTGCGTCCGGTGCGGGCGGCGCGCTTGACGCGCTCAGCGGAGAACAGGCCGGTCAGCTTCAGGCCTTCGCCGGACTGCATCGCCTCGACGAACACGTCCTGGAAAGCGTTCACAGCTGCCTCAGCCTGTGCCTTGGTCAGGTTGGACTTCTGAGCGATCTTCGAGACGAGATCAGACTTGTTGTATGCCATAAAGCATCCTTCTTGGGTCAGGGGACATTCTGATTACGAACATCCACGTTCTCTATGATATTAGCGCACTCTTATGAGGAAAATGGCATTTTACAAGGGTTTTTGGTCGCTTTTTTGAAAATCAGGGGGAAAACAAAGTGTACGGGGGTGTTTGTCAGATCAAATTATGCATGTCAAGCCATTTCATGGCCAACGCACCGACCGGAATACGCAACCAGTAGAAGGCGATTCGGTAGACAAGAGTAGCGGAAACCGCGATGGAGGAGGGGATGCCCACGGCAGTGAACGCCACCGACAGCACGGCCTCCACGGCACCCAGACCGCCAGGAGTGGGAACCGCGGAGCCCAAAGTGTTGGCAAGCAGGAAAATGAAGGTGGTTTCCGCAGGATTCGTGTGGTATCCAAACGCCATCAATGCTGCCCAGAATCCCAGTCCTGTCGCAAGGTTAAGCACCAGTGCGCCGGCAATGCCAAGGGCCAGTTCCTTGGCCGTGCAAGCACATTGACCAGGTTGCGCGCGTATGCTTTGACCACTGGAAGGTATTTCTCGGTCACCAAATGACGCACTGGAGGAATCGCCATGGCGGCCGACACAACCAACGCGACGATGGCGATCACCATGATCAGCGTATTGGTCGGAATCATGCCGGACAATGTGTTGCGGCCGGTGAATAGGCCAATCGTCAGCAACAACACGATGGTAGTGCCTCCCTGTACGGCCCAGACCGCGCTCATAACCGCGGTCGCAGCCGTACTGCGATAGCCGCTTTTACGAAGGAACTGCAGGTTGACGAATGCTGGACCGACGCCGGCCGGCATGGACACCGCAGTGAAACCGGACGCCATCTGAGAGCAATACAAGCCGATCGTGTTGCGTTTATCGGAATCCATGAACACACCCAAGGTGATAGCGGAACCAAGCCACGCCACAAAGCCAAGCGCGACGCAAACCAACGCCATGGCGAGATTGGCGTCTCTGACGGCCTTGATCATTTCGGCCGGCTGAATCTGTGTGAACACCACATATACGGCGACCACCAGCAGCGCAATCGCAATGAACGAGCGAAGACTGAACCGGGAAAGCGTGACTTTTTCCATGGAATCCGCGACATCCTGCGGAGCGAGCGCCGAAATACGCGTACGTAAATCGGTAAGCACATGCTTGTCCCAGCCAGGCAATGCGCGCGTGGAAGCGGGAATGGCAGCCTTCTGTATGAAGGGTGCCAAATCGATCAGCTGCTCGTCTCCCCAAGTCCTGCGAGCGCAGGCGATCGCACGATCATTGCCATTGAGTGTGGCAAGAAGAACCAGCAACTGCACTTTGTCGAGTGCGAAGTTCGGAGCGGAACTGCCATAATCGCCATTATGCCAACCTGCGATTACCGGATGCCCGTTTTCCATGCGGGACAGGTTTCCGGAGTGATGCGACGATGGGTGAAGCCATGATGGTGTGCTGTGGTGAGATATTCCATGAACGCTTCCATATCATGGTCGGACATGGTGTTTTGGTTGCATTCCAATGGCATGCGGTTGCGGTGGAACACCAGAATGGAGGATTCTCCATAATCGGCCACACCATACACGCGCGGAGTTTCCAAACCGGCATTGGACAGGCCGAGAATCATGGCGTAATGATGGTGCATGGCGTCAACCGAGGAACGGTCGCGACGCATGGAAACACCGGTCAGGCGAAGCCACTGCCATACTTGGTTGAGATATCCGGCCGCATGCACTTGATTGTCGAGTACGGAAACGGTGTATTGCTTGCCGTCATAGTCGACAACATCGTAAATACGGGAATTTTCGGTCAGATCGTCATCCAGCGTGGCCTTCAATACTCCCGAATCGACGTAGGGGGCGACTCGGCGGGTGAGCAATGATGTGTCAATACCGATGGAACGCAATGATTGCGCGATTTGTGATCCCCACGCGCCATTGTTCTGCGTGCCTATGGCGAAACGGATCAGCATGCCGATAACACGGCCTATGGCGTAGGATGCGATGACGCCAGCCAGTGAATTCCATGAAAGCACGACCATCAGCACTGCCACTGCATACAGCACGTTCCAGCCCCATTTGGTGCATGAGCGGATACGCCGAGGGCCGGAGACGGTGAGGAACGATGCCATGGCGGCATAAAATCGGGGAGCAGTCCAGTGCCTACGGATGTGCTGTTGGATTGCAGTGGAATGATCAGCATGGTATTGCCGGAGTTGCTGATCAGCGCGGATATGCCCCACACCGCAAAGAATCCGAATATGAGGGAAACCACGGAAATCACGCTTTGCAGCCACTCTTTGGAAGTAAGCAGCTGGATGAGCACGCTGACGGTGATGCATACGATGGCAAGCTGCTGCAATAATGCCGAGGGAACATCCATCAGCCAGCTGACCACGCGGCCGGCGGAATGAACGTCGGATTCCACGCCGGACGCGGTGCCATGCAAGTACACGGAGAACAGAATCACGCCTATGCCGAGCACCAAGGCGAAGAATGCGTGCGTCAGATCGGCGAAATCACGACTGCGCTTCGGCGGCACATCGTCGATATGCGGGGCGGGCTTATTGACTGCAGGGGAGTGAGACACTGTTGACTTGCTCCATACGTGAGATTGGCTTCAGGTGGGTCATATCGCCCCACTGCATTCGATAATACGCCCTGAGGGTGGCTACGAAATACGCGGCCACCCTCAGGGCGTATGGTTTTGGTACTTATTTGACAGCTTCGGTTCAGCGGTCGAAATCTACCAGTTTGCTGGCGACGCCGGTATATGTTGCCGGAGTCAGCGCCTTCAGACGAGCCGTGGTAGCGTCATCGAACGCCTGCTGATCGATGAACTGCTCGACGGCTTCCTTGGAGATCTCATGGCCGCGCATAAGCTCCTTGACCTTCTCGTACGGCTTGTCCATGCCCGGCAGGCCGGCAAGTTCGCAGGCGCGCATGGCGGTCTGGATCGGCTCGCCAAGCACCTCCCAGTTGGAGTCCAGCTCGGCTTCGATGGCGATGTCGTTCGGATGGATGGAGTTCAGACCGCCCATCAGATTGTTGAGCGCGAGCACGGAGTAGCCCAACGCGGAGCCGATGTTGCGTTGCGTGGTGGAATCGGTCAGATCGCGCTGCCAACGGGATTCGACCAGCGTTGCGGACAGCGTGTCGAGCAGCGAGCAGGAGATCTCCAGATTGGCTTCCGCGTTTTCGAAACGAATCGGATTGACCTTGTGCGGCATGGTGGAGGATCCGGTAGCACCCTTGACTGGAACCTGGGCGAACACGCCACGGGAGATGTACATCCACACATCCACGCACAGGTTGTGCAGAATGCGGTTGGTGTGGCTGACGGTGCCATACAGTTCGGCCTGCCAATCATGCGATTCGATCTGAGTGGTGAGCGGATTCCACGTCAGACCCATGCGGTTGGTGACGAATTCGCGGGAGACGGCCACCCAATCGACATCCGGGCATGCGGCCAAATGCGCGCCGAACGTGCCGGTAGCGCCATTGATCTTGCCGAGATATTCCTGAGCCCTGACCTTGTTCAGCTGGCGGTTCAGACGGTACACGTACACTGCGAGTTCCTTGCCAAGCGTGGTCGGTGTAGCAGGCTGGCCGTGCGTTAACGACAGCATGGCCTTGTCACGGTATTCCTCAGCCTTCTGAGCCAAATGGTCGACGATGGCTGACGCCCGGCAGCCACACATTCTCGATGCCGTTTTTCACGCAGCGGGCGATGGACAGGTTGTTGATGTCTTCGGACGTGCATGCGAAATGTACCAAAGTCTTCAGGCCGGTCAGCTGGGTGTCGTGGCCAAGCACGTCGGCGGCCTTGTCGAGCTGGTCGTCGATGTAGTATTCCACGGCCTTCACATCATGATGGGTCTTTGCCTCATGGGCGGCGTGTTGCGCGATACCCTCGGCGCCGAACTCCTCAGGAATGGCGCGCAGGAACGCCTGTTCCTCATCGGTGAGCGGCTTGCGCCGGGAACGATGGTCTGGTTGCCGTTGCCCTCGAAACCGTTGGCCAGCAGAATCATCCATTCGACTTCGACGCGCATGCGCTCGCGGTTCAACGCAGGTTCGCTCAAATATTCGACAAGCGGAGCGGTCTGCTGATGGTAGCGGCCGTCAAGAGGGGTCAATGCGATTGCAGGGGAGATATCAGTAAGCTTCATAGACTACAGCATACGTTCAGCCGTAAACGAAAGTTGCGTATCTGTCCGCTCGGTGGATGGCTTTCATGATGTATGCCGTGATACCGTTCTTGTTGCGCCGTGGCTGCAGTGTTTTTTCATTTGCTCATGCGCCCTTCGAAATACATGACTTCCTGCAGATCGCCGTCGATGATCTCATCGAAATGCCGTTCGTGGGTGTTCACTGCGGTGGATCCCATGTCCGTTGCGTTCTGGTATGCGGCTTGGTGATATTTGAGCCAATGCGTGATTTCCTTGTTGTCTGGAGCGTCTGTGACGGGAGTGCCTGCGAACGTTGATTCCTGGTTGCTGCTGGATTTGCTTGCGGTGCCGCGTACGGTCAGCCAATGGTCGGAACTGGGGTTGGCGGCGCCATCGAGGGCCGCCACGAGCTCGTCGTCCATTTCCACGCTGGTCACCCATGTTTTTTCCGGAATCGGATGATTGGCGACGGGCGACCCGGCGGTAACCACATGTTCGATGTCATAATCGTCTTTCAGGTCCGAGGCGATGGTGGCGGCAACGATGCCACCTTGCGAATGTCCGATCAATGCGACGGGCTCATTGGATTTGATGCCGGCCTGTTTCATGGCTTCCTGCACCATTCGCGCACTGTCCGCTTCCATGCGTTGCTTGCTGTCCGAACTCATGAGTTCGACGTTTGCGGCCACCCAAATGGAGAATCGTGCTTGCCGTCTGTGCCTGGAATGGTGACGAGCCATGAGTTGGTTCCGTCGGATTTACGGTATTTGGAGATGGCGATGGTGCCGTAGTCAAGTCCGCTGTCGAGATCAGTCTTGCCGAGACGTTCCTCGGCAAGACGTCGAAGATCCTCCATGGCCTCTCCGACATTATGCGATTCACGCACCACTTCGGTTTTCGGATGGACTTGGGTGACGGTGAGATTGTTGCCCTGGATCAGGTTGTAACCGCGCGACGATGCCTTGGAGATGGTGCCGGCTGCATGGTTGACCTCATCGGTACGCAGCAGGCCTTTGGCCTTGCCATATCCGCTGACCGCGCGCCGGCCGCGCTCATGATGCCTTCCTGCGCCCAATCCAACGAGTCCAGCAGATATATGGGATTGGATTTGCCCTCATTGGTGGATCCCATCACATATCCCAAGGCGGACATGGCTGCGCCGGCGAGTATCGATTCCTTCGGGAACGATGTGATTGCCACTTGCAGCAGTTCGTTCAGTGTTCTTCTGCCAGCGTCGTCGACTTGGGAATATAACGATTGCGCGCGAATGATCAGCGCCGATAGCTCAGACAATCTTGCCGCCATGGCTCCCAGCGCGCTTGCATGGGCGTCACATTGTTCGACGAGCTGGTCGTATGGCAGTTCGATGTGATCCGTGGCATTGCAATAGGGGCTTGATCCGGACAGCGAGGCGATGGCCGACGACGCATAGGGGTAGGAGGAAAGCTGAAGGCTCAATGCCCGGACTGAATCATGGGCGCGGTTCAGAGCGTCGGCTTGATGGCTGAGGGCTTTTGCCGCGCGCATATATGCCTCGGTTTCCTCCGTGGAGTATTTGCATCCGCCGCTGACTTTGGCGGTCACTTCCCAGCTCATGCCGCACCTACTGCCCATAGGAGACGCAAGGTGGCGTTGATCGAATCCCGTAGCGTCAGGGATTGCTTGCGTAACTCATCAAGCCGCGCGCGGTATGATTCGGCGGCGGTTCCTGTCCAATCGGGCAATGAACTGGATGCGAGCGTGGCGTCAAGATCGTCAAGATGTTTCGATATGGATGTGAGCTTGGCATTGACGAGCAGTTGGGTGGTTCGCACGCCAGCACGGCAATGGCATGGCATGCCTGGCGTTGAGGCCAAGGTGTTGATGAGGTTGAACCCCAGTCCGGGAATAAACGGATAGGTGATTGATGCGTTCATAGCTATATTGGAGCACATCGGGCGGTTGCCCAAGCCGGCGAACAAGGCTTGTGGTCGGAGGACGGGCGAAAAGCACGATGTCGGCGTGTCATCGTTGAAAAATCAACAAAAACACGCCGACATGCCTGTGGATAACTTCCTGAAATAAGCCCCCTTACCAGGGTTTTGCGGGCGAAGATGTTTGGTTGGAATCCTGCTTGGCCGCCGAACCGGAATCATCGGAATCGGACTGGGCGGACTGTGCGTTCTGGGCCAGAAGCTCCTCCACCTTCTGACGCTGCTCGTCAGTCAAGGTTCCTCCGTTGCCTTGGCCTCCATCGGTGACGGATTGCCCACCTTCGATGGCTGTGTCGGCCTCGGTGCCGTCGGCATGCTGCATCTCTTCGATTTTCTTGCGTATGGATTCGGTCAGTTTTGCCGAAACTTCGGCATTATGCTCGATGGATGTGCGTACGTTTGGCAGCAACAACATGCCGGCCGCGCCAGCTTCACGGAATTGCGCGTCGGTCTGCTGCTGTTGGGTCTGCAATTTGTCGAAATCGGCGTCTTGCTGTTGGCTGGCTTTGATATTCGCATTCAGACTGTCCGTGGCCTGGTTGTAGTTGCTGACGGATGCGAGATTCACTATGCCAAGCACGCCCACAATAACCGATATGGCTGCGATGACGGCGATGGCGATGCGAACGGGCAGCGATGCACGCGCTGTAACGGTTGTGCTCACAGCAGCCTCCTTGATTGCGTGATCCATGCCCCGGCCTCGAACGTCAGCAGCAGCGCTACGGCAATGGCGAACGGCCAGACCATGGCGACGGTTCTTGTGCGTTGCTTGGATGTCTGCGTGACACGCCATTTGCTGGATGCCTCTTTGGAATCCCCGCCACTCATGGTCGTCGTGGCATTGAGCTGGATGGCGGTTCCACTGAGCTCGTCGGCGATGGCGTTCATTTCGTCGGCATTCATACGGGACACGCCAGGCTCGCCGGTTTCCGGATCGGTGACCCATTGCGTGTCGCCTTCCTCCACGCCATCGCCGGTCACGGGGATATTGCCTCCCTGCTCGCTGCCCACGGCGACGGTGAACGCATCGGAAAGGTAGCGTCGCAACGATGAGAACGTTCGGCGTGTTTTCGACGAGGTCTGCTCGCCATCCGAAATCAGGTACAGCACGATCGCATCATCGGGATGCTGATCGTGAATCGACTTGCATGTGAGCAACAACTGGTCAATCGGCACATCCAAGGTCGAACCGGCCGAAATGGAAGTCGATTCCGGTGCAAGCGTGTCCGCCCAATTATCGATCGCCTTCGAATCAGGCGTCAACGGAACATCCAACGTTCCCGAAGCGCCGAATCGCAATGCCGCGAAACTGGAATTCGGATACATGGCGGCAATATCCTTCACCGCCTGCTTGGCAACATCCAAGCGGCTGAGCTGTTCGTCGGAACCATACTGCGCGTCCGCGACCGCCATGGAACCGGTCACATCCACCGCCACCACCACATCGGTGGTGTTAATCGCACGGCTGTTCGTGGACGAGACGATGCTTGGCGTCAATGCCATGCTGGCCACCAGCGCACAAATCATCGATCGTCTTGCGCAAGCCCAGACGGTTTCATCGCTTTGGCTGCGTCTACGGATATGAAGCACAATCTGCGCGACTGCGCAAACCAGCATGATCACGCAGATCGCCGTGCCTAAAGGCCATCCCAAAGCAGGGGAGAGCGTCAGATTGGTCATCGCCTCAACCTCCAAGCCAAGAGCAGCCAAATCACTATCGCCACTGCCAATGCCAGCGTCCACCATCCGGTGCGTCCGATATTGCGGCCTTGCTGCTTGCCGCGCTGTCATGGTTGCGCCGCGATTCGATTTGCTTGACCAGCTCAGCCACGGAAGCGCCGTTCGATTGCGTGAGAAACACGCCGCCATGCGATTCGATTTCGGATTCGAACTGTTTGGTCGTCTGTTCCGATTCGCTTTGCTGCGGTCCGGAGAACAGTCCGTCCACGGTGATTTCCGCCTGTTTGGTCAGGTCAAGAGCCTCCTGAAGCGTGTATGTCGGATCTCCGGAAACGACATTGTCGGTGGCGAGCACAATGGAAGCGGCACGTTGACGGGATGCGGTCTCGGCGTTGGAACTGCCGTAGGCGAAACCTGGCAGCATGGCTGCGCAACTCACCACGCCGTCGCCGATCAGGGAAGTGGCCTCTTTACGATTCTGCGTACCTTCCAGCCAGTCGGAAATCGCTTGGTAATCGCTGTCTTTCATCTTGTCGATATCATCCTGCGATTCGACGCCTTTCAGTATCGTGCTGGTCTTGTCGAGCTGTTCGGACACCAATTCGTAATCGTCGGTCAACGGAAACACGGTACGTGACGTGGAATTGAAAATGCTCAATCCGATGCGCTCGCCCTTGAAATTGTCCACCAATGTGCGGTAGGTATCGATCACTTCGCGGTCGTATGGCAACGTCGAACCAGATACGTCCAAGCACAGCACGATATCGCGGCTGCTCGCACGCTCCTCTCCCTCATCCACGGTGCTGGGGCGTGCCACCAGCGCTATCGCCAGCACCAGTGCCATCACCAACAGAACGACGGCGGCACGTGACATGGTGCGCCACTGCCGAAATAATCTCGATGCGGTTTCGGTGTTGAGATCGTCATCCAAACTGAACGTCCGCACGGATCCTGAGTCGTTATGCCTGCGTTTTGCGGACGCAATACCATGATGGCGATGACGGCCAATGACGCAATCAGGCCTGCAAGGCCTACCCACGGCCAGTGCCATGACAATTCCATTCATCGCCACCTTTCCACAAGATTGGCAACCCACTCTCCAGCCTGTTCAACCGTGGCCTCTCTGGCCGTGTGATTGCGTTCGGCATCCGCGAATTCCGGCGGATACAATGCCTCGATGGTCTGCCTGAGCAGGGTGAGCCCATGCTGGTTGCCGGTCGTGCGAGGTGTCGCTTCAATATCGGTGAGCGTCTGATTGCGCACGTCGCTGCCGGTGGCCGTGGAGACGAAATCTCTGGCGATCGATGCGAGCAGGGCGAACGCTTCCTCTCTTCCGAGATCGCCGTTGGCATGACGGTCCACCACATCGGTGATGCGTTCATGCCATATCGACGTGCCCGTCGATGCGTCGTGACGTCCGCGATTGGTTTCTTCGTTGGCTTGAGAGTTGGTTTCGACAGCCATACCACCAAGACGACAAGTGCCACGGCAAGGATGAGGCATACCGCGACAACGATGCCCAGCCCCGTTTCGATATGAATCGGGTCCAGTGTGTTGAAATCGTTGCGAGACAAGGCGATGTGATTCATGCTTTGCCTCCCAAGGTGAGTGAGGACGGTGCTTTGAGCTGATTGCGTGTGGAGCGAGATAGGGATGCGGATACCATCCGTACGAATTCCCGGAACATACGTTCGCTTGAATCGGCACGGATCACTGTGGAACCGCAACGATTCAGCTCATGTCTGATGGACGCGGACAGATATTCGCGATGCGTGCGAACCTCCTGCGCCGTTTTGCCGGTGCGCAGGAATGCCGGAATGCGGCGGTCGCTGCCCGCGTCGAATACGTCGCGCGCATGGCTATTGTCGAACGGATTAATGGTTGCGACATCGATGAGCACCATCGGATGGGTCCTTGCGATCCTGCGAATGGACTCCACATGACGTTCCTTAAGTGCGTGCTCATCGGTGGCGATCACCACCAACGCATCCCTGTCGCGAATGCGACGGGCGTACTCCAGCAAAGCGTCGATATTGCGAGGTTTGTTCCAATCACGCTGCAGCGCATTGTCCAACGTCTGTTCGAATTGCGTAAGTCCGCCATTGAATGGCACACGGGTGATCGAGCCTGAATCGCCGAATACTATGGACACTTCGTCACCACGACGCAGGCTGAGCGCCGCGAACATGCATAGGGCGTTGGCTGCGACCTGATGAACCTGTTCGCCGGAAACGCAGGTACCGGTCATTTCCTGTCCGACATCGAGCAAAAGCCAGGCGCGTGAAGTGGATGGGCGTTCGCGCTGCACCACCATGGGGCGGCCCACACGGGCGCTGGTCTTCCAATCAATCCGTTTTGCCTCGTCTCCAGGCTCATAGATGCGGATATCCATGACATCGTCGGCGCCGAAACGCTTGTCTGATGCGTGCGCACCCTCAAGAATACCGAGCGCCTTGCGAACAGTCGGCAGGCTCAACGTGGTTCCGAGGGCTTCGATCTTACTGCGGATCGGATCTTCGGAACGAATTGCGTCGATCATGGAACGGGAACCGCCTGAACGATCGAGTCCACGACCTGATCGCTGGTGACGCCGTCGGCAAGAGCCTCGAACGTGAGCAGGATGCGGTGGCGAAGCACTTCATGTGTGAAGGCTTTGACGTCTTCCGGAATCACATAGTCGCGGCCTTGCATCAACGCGTTGGCCTGTCCGATGCGAGTCAGCGCGATGGACGCGCGTGGCGAGGCTCCGAGACGCACTAGTGTGGACAATCCCTGCACCGGCTTGGTGCCGGCTCCTCGGGATGTGGCAGTGATATCGACCGCGTATTTCATGATTGCGTCGGACACATGCACGCGACGGGCCGCGGCGCGCAGGAATTCGACATCGCTGATGGACACGACGTCACCAGTGAGCGTTCGTGAATCAAAAGTGTCGGAGCCGCGGTGGGTGAGCATGGTGAGCATGCGCTGTTCCTCCTGCGCGGTCGGATACGTCATGACGGCTTTCATCATGAAACGGTCCATTTGCGCCTCAGGAAGGTTGAACGTGCCTTCCTCCTCGATTGGATTCTGTGTAGCGATGACCATGAACGGTTTCGGCAGTGCGATGCACTGGCCGCCGATGGTGGTGGCTCCTTCGGCATGGCTTCAAGCATGGCCGATTGGGTTTTGCGTTTGAACGGTTGATTTCGTCGAGCAGCACGAAGTTGGCGTGGATCGGGCCGATCTGCGTGGAGAACTTCTGCGTCGCGAAATCGAAGACCTGGGTGCCCACCAGATCGGATGGCATCAGATCAGGCGTGCATTGCACTCGCTTGAACGATCCGGACACGGAAGTCGCCAGCGTCTGCGCGGCCGTGGTCTTGGCCAGACCCGGTACGGATTCGATGAGAATATGTCCGCCTGCCACCAGCGTGGTGATCAGCGATTCACGCAGGTTGTCCTGTCCAACTAGGGTCTGCGCGAAGCGTGCGCGGATGCACGTGCCGAGCTGTTTCGCCCGGTTGATGTCCTCTGGGGGCAACGTGCTCGGTTTGGTGACGGCCGGCATTGGAACGGGGGTTGGTGTCGGTACCGGATTCTTCGGAGGGAATAAAGCCATAGTTGCTACTGTAACGGGTCAAGCTGACGGGAGGGACCAGTCCACAGGCTTCTCGCCTGCGGCGATGAGCGCTTGGTTGGCGCGGGAGAACGGTTTTGAACCGAAGAATCCGTATCGCGCGGACATAGGACTCGGATGAGGTGAGGCGATAATATATGCGTTGGTGAGCAGCGGTCCCAGCGTCTGCGCCTTGCGCCCCCACAGGATGGCGACCAAGGGTTTGATGCTGCCATCGGGATTGCGGCGGTTGTTAAGCGCTTTGATCGCCGCGTCGGTAACGATCTCCCACCCCTTGTCCTGATGGCTGCCGGGCTTGCCCGCTTCGACGGTCAGGCATCTGTTGAGCAGCATAACGCCTTGATTCGTCCAAGGCGTCAGATCGCCGTTCGTGGGCATGGGTACGCCGAGGTCATCCGTCAGCTCCTTGTATATATTGGTCAGACTACGAGGAATGGGCTGGACATCGGGCGCCACGCAGAAGCTCAGTCCCACCGGATGACCGGGGGTTGGGTAGGGGTCTTGGCCCACGATAAGCACCTTGATGCTGTCGAATGGGATGGTGAAGGCGCGCAGAATGTTCGCGCTGGCGGGAAGATACCGGCGTCCGGCTGCGATTTCGCCTCGAAGGAAATCGCCCATGCGGTGCACCTGTGGCTCGACCTCGGCGAGGGCATTCGCCCATCCGGGCTCCACGAGATCTTTCAACGGCTTGATGTTCGATTGTGTCATGCATCTTACTGTACGACGTGTTGCGGTCCTGATGACAGGGGGTGGTTTGGTTTTCACGGGATGGTTTCACGAACGTCGGAATAGGGGTGGGAATGCGGCTCGATTGTGTTCTGACTGAGGTGGTCGGTACACTTGGCAGATAAGTGTGTGAGAAACGAGGTTTGCAATATGGCTAAGCAGGACAAGGAGACCTACGATCCTACGAGAAGGATGTGTACGACAATCCTCCGGCGGGACCTATGGGTGTTCACCGTGGCGCGCGTTCCGCGGCGTCCCGGGCCATGCCGTACGTCATTGTCATCATTGTGGCGCTGCTTGCTGGTTTGTTGTTCTGGAGCATTTATTCAGGTGAGATCAACAATCTGAAGATGCCGTGGTCGTCGCAGGAGAGTTCGACTACTTCAAGTGCCGAAAAGAGCAAGAGCGGCGAGAGCAAGTCCAAGTCCCAATCCGACTCCGCTTCCGGCAATAAGACGGACGCATCCAATGCCGATTCGCCGACCGACTCGCAGCAAAATGATCAGAACGCCGACCAGAATGCCGGCCAGAATGCCGAGCAGACGGATAACGCCACTGCGCAGCAGGCTGTGAACACGGGTACTGAGGTTCGCGTCGTGAACGCGACGAAATATCACCGGTTATGCGCAAAGCAAGGCCGACGTGCTGACCCAAGCCGGGTATACCAGTGTTTCTGCCAGCAATCCGACGGGAAACGTTCCTTCGCAGACCGTGGTCTGGTATCAGAACGAGACCGATAAGGCGACCGCCGAAAACGTCGCACAGACGCTGGGAATTTCGAATGTGCAGCAAAGCGATGGACTCGTCACGCCAATCGTTGTGGTGTTGCTTGACTGAAAAACGCCGTGAGCGAAACAAAAAAGCCTTGTTCTTTTCCCCAAGAACAAGCTTTTTTGTTTTCCTTGGAATTCCAACGTTGATGGCTTATTTAGACGAACAATTCTTCTTGCTTACAGCGCAACTGGCGACATGGAGTTTGGCACTCTCGGCCTGAGAGTGCTAATCTGCCAATTAGCACTCGAGGAGCGAGAGTGATAACTGGCAGCTGACGGCTGGTGCGTTCTTCGCTTCGAAGGTGGGAATAATACCGTGTAGCCATATGTGGAGGAACAATGGCAAAGATCATTGCATACGACGACGAAGCTCGTCAGGGAATGCTCGCGGGCCTCGACAAGCTCGCTGATACCGTCAAGGTCACCCTCGGTCCGAAGGGCCGCAACGTGGTCCTCGACAAGACCTACGGCGCTCCGACCATCACCAACGATGGTGTCTCCATCGCCAAGGAAATCGACCTGGACGACCCGTACGAGCGCATCGGCGCCGAACTGGTCAAGGAAGTCGCCAAGAAGACCGATGACGTCGCTGGCGACGGCACCACCACCGCAACCGTGCTCGCCCAGTCCCTGGTGCACGAAGGCCTGAAGAACGTCACCGCCGGCTCCAACCCGATCGCTTTGCGTCGTGGTATCGAGAAGGCTTCCGAAGCCATCGTCAAGGAGCTTATCGCAGCTGCCAAGGACGTTGAGACCAAGGATCAGATCGCTGCTACCGCAACGATTTCCGCCGCCGATCCGGAAGTCGGCGAGAAGATCGCCGAAGCTCTTGACAAGGTTGGCCAGGACGGCGTCGTGACCGTTGAGGACAACAACCGCTTCGGCCTGGATCTGGACTTCACCGAAGGCATGCGTTTCGACAAGGGTTATATCGCTCCGTACTTCGTGACCAACGCCGAAGATCAGACCGCAGTGCTCGAAGAGCCGTACATCCTGCTGACCTCCGGCAAGGTGAGCTCTCAGCAGGACGTCGTGCACATCGCCGAGCTGGTCATGAAGACCGGCAAGCCGCTGCTGATCATCGCTGAAGACGTTGATGGCGAGGCTCTGCCGACCTTGATTCTGAACAACATCCGCGGCACCTTCAAGTCCTGCGCCGTCAAGGCTCCGGGCTTCGGCGATCGCCGTAAGGCCATGCTGCAGGATATGGCCATCCTGACCGGCGCCCAGGTTGTGTCCGACGAACTCGGCCTCAAGCTCGACTCCGTCGACATGTCCGTGCTCGGCACCGCCAAGAAGGTCATCGTCTCCAAGGACGAGACCACCATCGTGGCCGGCGGCGGCTCCAAGGAAGACGTGGCTGCCCGCGTGGCTCAGATCCGTGCCGAAATCGCCAACACCGATTCAGACTACGATCGTGAGAAGCTGCAGGAGCGTCTGGCTAAGCTGGCTGGCGGCGTTGCCGTCATCAAGGTTGGCGCTGCCACCGAAGTCGAGGCCAAGGAACGCAAGCACCGCATCGAAGATGCCGTGCGCAACGCCAAGGCGCCATCGAAGAAGGCCTGCTGCCGGGCGGCGGTGTCGCTCTGGTCCAGGCTGCAGCCAAGGCCGAGAGCGATGTCAAGCTCGAAGGCGACGAGGCAACCGGTGCCGCGATCGTGTTCCGCGCCATCGAAGCCCCGATCAAGCAGATCGCCGAAAACGCTGGACTGTCCGGCGACGTGGTGATCGACAAGGTTCGTTCCCTGCCTGACGGCCAGGGCCTGAACGCAGCCACCAACGAGTATGAGGACCTGCTGGCCGCCGGCGTCACCGACCCGGTCAAGGTCACCCGTTCCGCACTGCAGAACGCAGCTTCCATCGCTGGTCTGTTCCTGACCACCGAGGCTGTTGTGGCCAACAAGCCGGAACCGCCGGCAGCCGCTCCGGCCGCTGGCGCTGACATGGGCTACTGATCCAACGGTTTGGCAAAGCCTGACGGCATAAGCAAAAAGCTATAAGTGGAGTCCGTTTCCCATAGTGGACGCGGGCTCCACTTTTTTGTTTGCGCCAGCTATTGCTTTGATTGCGTCGGAAGTACCTGCCGCTACTGCGCAAACAGACGCGATGCCTGCATTTCGGTTTCCGCATACAGTGCGGATGCCTGCGTCAGCGCATGCTGAATCGATTCGAGCGACTGCTCCATCTGCTGTTGGGCGGCACGCCATTGTTCCGCCACCGCATTGAACTGTGTGGCCGCTCCGCCCCTCCAGACGCTCTGCAGATTGTTGAGATTGGCGTACATGCCCTGCACCGACTGACGTATCGCTTGGATGGAGGCGTTTACCGCCGCGCTCGAGGATTGAATCTGCTCGCTGTCCACCTGAAACTGTGCCATGATGATCCTTTCGTTGCCAGGTACTTTTGTGTGCTCGGTTGGTACCGTTCGCTCGCACTTGACGTATCTGAACGGTAATGTGGACTGTATGGCAACAGTGAACGCGATGAATGAAAAAACCAGGGTTGTGGTCGGAGGATGTGCGAAAATGTGCCCAATCGGTGTGTCGCGACAACGGCAAAACTTCAGAAATCGTTGGAATGTAGCGGCTTGCATGCTTCTTTCTATGCTGTTGTGTTGTGCGATGATGTTGTGGATAACTCCCGTCGGCAGCGCGGAAGACAATACGGGCACCGGAATCACGGCCACGGAAAATATCACCGACACTGAGAATCTGCTCGGATCAAACGTCGCCGAGATCACGGATGCCATCAGCGCGACAAAGCAGGAAACGGGCGTCACCGTGCATTTGCTGTACCTGGCAAGTTTCAACACCGAAGAAAAAACCTGCAAAATGGGCGAGCGCGCTGTTGGAATCGCTTGATCCGAAACCGAATACGGTTTTGCTGGCGGTCGCTTCGAACGATGGCAATCTCGTGGTTGCCGTTTCGTCGAATTCCGACGAATGGTTGAAGAAGAAGTCGACGGTCGATGCGCTTTCCGATGCTGCGCAGAAACCTTTGATGGAAAGCACTCCGGATTGGTCGAAATCCGCAACCGATATGATGGATCAGATTGCGGTGCAGAAGAAGACCTCGACGTCGTCGCAGACCGTGCTGTTGGGTGTTGGCGGCATGATAGCCGTGCTGGTGCTGCTGATTGTGATTATGGTGGTGTTCCATATTCTGCGCAAGCGTGGCATCATCAAGCGCAAGGTGCGCAAGCATGCGGGAAGGCATGCCGCGATTACTGTGCGTTCCGAGCCGGTGAAGGCGTGGAGTGTCGATGGTGAGCTGTCCGTTGAAGCGCATGATGGAGGGCAGACGTCAAAGGAAGACTCAGAATCCGTTCAGGAACATCCAGTGAACAGAGTGATGCTTAAAGCATGAGCAAGCCTATTGAAGCATCCATTGTCGTTGTTGACGACGAACCGTCCATCCGTGAGCTGTTGGTGGCATCCTTGCATTTTGCGGGTTTTGAAGTGAATACCGCGGCTTCGGGATCTGAAGCCATCGAAGTCATCGAGAAAATACAGCCTGATTTGATTGTGCTTGATGTGATGCTTCCGGATATCGACGGTTTCACGGTGACCCGTCGTATCCGTCAGGAAGGCATCACTACGCCGGTGCTGTATTTGACGGCTCGCGATGATACTCAAGACAAGGTCATGGGTTTGACCGTGGGGGGTGACGACTATGTGACCAAGCCGTTCAGTCTTGAGGAGGTCGTTGCGCGAATCCGTGCCATTCTGCGCCGTACCCAGGAGCAGGTTGAGGATGATCCGATTATCCGCGTCGCGGATCTGGAGATCAATGAGGATTCGCATGATGTGTCCCGTGCCGGACAGCCGATCGATTTGAGCCCCACCGAATACAAGTTGCTGCGTTATTTGATGGATAACGAGGGGCGTGTGCTCTCGAAGGCGCAGATTTTGGATCATGTGTGGCAGTACGATTGGGGCGGGGACGCCGCGATTGTTGAATCGTACATTTCATATCTGCGCAAGAAGGTCGACGGACTTACGGTGGAGGATGAGAACGGCGAGAAGCACAAGGTGGCTCCGCTTATCGAAACGAAGCGTGGCATCGGCTACATGATTCGTGCGCCGAAGAACTAAACGGTCCCGCGATGAGTCAGGATACCCGTCAGCCGTCGGCTGACCCGCAGAACACGCAGAAGAACGGCGGCCAGCCGCGTCCGCAACGTGTGCCTTGGCATCGGCGGATCGGCAGGAAGGTGCAGGCCATTCCGTTAAGCACCAAGCTGGTCACTTGCATCATTGTGTTGTTGACCATTGGCACTATCGGCATTTCCTTTTCCATTCGCACGCTTGTGGGCAATTATCTGCTACAGAAAACCGACACGCAGTTGGTGAATCAGGCGCAGATGATTTTCAATAGCATGGATTCGCTGGACAGCACCACGAGCGAGGATGGCCGGAGCTTGGTGAACACGTATTATGTCGAGGTGCGGGACAGCGAATACAAGCGTACCGGCGCTGGGTCGGTGCCTATGCTCCGTGAGGGCGTGGTGTCCGAGCCGAGTCTGCCTTCCGACGGCAGTATCGACGGGGTCACGCTCGGAGAGCCGTTCACCACACAGGCGGTGGTGCACGTTACCACCAGCAGGGTGCCGGATCATGCCATCATGCAGGCCGCACAGTCGCCGTGGCGTGTTGTGGCGCTGCCTTGGAGCGAGAAAACCAAAACGGGGCAGGTCAAAGACAGCGGCGTCGTGTTCATCGGATTGTCGCTGAGTGACCAGATCGACACGTCCAACACGTTGACGCGGTTCTGTGCCATGGTCGGCATCGCGGTGGTGTTGATCGGCGCCATTCTTGGTACCATCGTCGTGCAAAGCACGCTTGCTCCGCTGAAACGTATCGAGAAGACCGCTGCGAAGATTGCGGCAGGGGATTTGAGCCAACGTGTTCCCGATTTGCCGGAAAATACGGAAGTCGGATCGCTGTCCATGTCGCTGAACACCATGCTGACGCGTATTGAGGAAAGCTTCCACGCGCAGGAGGAAACGACCGAGAAGATGAAACGGTTCGTTTCCGATGCCAGCCATGAGCTGCGTACTCCGCTTGCCGCGATTCACGGATATGCGGAGTTGTACAAAATGCAGCGTGACATGCCCGGAGCATTGGAACGTGCCGATGAGTCCATTGAACATATAGAAGCGTCCAGTGCGCGTATGACGGTGCTTGTCGAGGATTTGCTGTCATTGGCGCGGTTGGATGAAGGACGTGGCATCGATATCACCCAGCAGGTGAAGCTGACTTCCGTGGTCAATGATGCGGCTGATGATCTGCACGCGCTCGACCCGGATCGTGGCATCACCTGCGGCCAGGTGGTATTGCAGGCGGGATCGGATATGGAACATCCTTCGCGTCTCGCCTTCCAGCCGGGAACCATGCCGGACATCACGTTGACCGGCGATGCATCACGCTTGCGTCAGGTGGTCACGAACATTGTGGGCAACATCCATCGGTACACGCCGGCCGATTCCCCGGTTGAAGTGTCCATGGGCGTGCTTCCGGCGTCCATCAGCCCGGAATCATTGTCTCGCATGCCATCCAACGAGCAGTCGTTGCATCACTTTATCGAGGCCATCGAGGTGGGGCAATCCATGCAAGTCGGCATGAATTACGCAATTGTGCGATTCAGCGATCATGGTCCCGGCGTTCCCGCAGATGCACGCTCGAAGATCTTCGAACGGTTCTACACGGCGGATCCGTCCAGAGCACGACAGAAGGGCGGTACGGGTCTCGGCATGGCGATCGCCCAGTCCGTGGTCAAGGCACACCATGGTTTCATCTGCGCTTCCGGCAGTGACGGGACTGGATTGACACTGACGGTAGTGCTTCCGATGGCTCCTGTGGAACCACGTCCGTTGGCGCAGACCAGTGACGAACGCAAGGTCGACAAGCGTGGGCGCAGGCCGAAAAAACAATGATGCAAACATGCAAAAAGGCATGATTTGACGATTGTTGGCGCAAGAGATGGTTACATATCCCACCTCTTGCGCTAAACTGTATCTTTGATTTGTAATCGGCGGACGATTGTTCTTTCGTTCGCCTGAAGGTATGTGGATTACGTAAGAGTGAGGTGACAATGCCTAGCGGACGCGTTCGTTGGTTCGATGCGAACAAAGGCTATGGTTTTATTCAGAACGAGCAGGGTGCCGATGTGTTCCTGCCTGCAGCCGCCCTGCCGGAGGGTGTGAAGACGTTGCGTAAGGGTGCAAAAGTCGAGTATTCCGTGGTGGAGGGCCGCCGTGGTCCGCAGGCAATGGGCCTCACCCTTGTGGCATCCGCGCCGTCTCTGGTCAAAGCAACTCGACCGAAGCCGGATGATATGGCCGCCATTGTGGAGGATCTTATCAAGCTGCTGGATTCCGCGGGGAACCAGTTGCGCCGCCACCATTATCCATCTCCGGCTGAAAGCAAGAAACTGGCCACGCTGATGCGTGCCGTGGCCGATAACTTCGACGTACAGGAATAATTCATGTCCGATACCACAATGGATCCCAAGGCGATCGCCCAGGCGGTGGCCATCGAAGTCGCCGATGAGGATGGCCAAGTCGGTGACTTCGTCGAAGCCATCGACTTGGGAGACAACGTTACTGATTTTCGTTTTGAAACCTGCATACGTGGGTATGAGGGATGGCAGTGGTCGGTGACGTTGTATCGCGATGCTGAGTTGGACCATTGGACGGTCAATGAGTCATCGCTGGTGCCTACCGACAAGGCGTTGCGCCCACCGGAATGGATTCCATGGAAGGATCGTCTTGAACCGACCGATTTGGCGGTGACCGATTCGATCGGCACCGATCCCGATGATCCACGTATGGAAGAGGGGTTCCGCAGAACTGAGCCCGTTGAGTCTGCCGAAAGCGTTTCCGACGATGTGCAGACCGTCGAAGCGGCGGACGGCGGCGACAATGCCGGAGCGGACGCTGACGTGGTTGACGGTTCGCAAGACGAGAATGCCGTAGCATCGGTGACCTCCGAAGAGGACATCGACGAGGCGGTTGAGGAATTCGATCTGTCCCGCAGGCACGTGCTCACGCCTTTGGGCCGTTCCCAGACCGCGAAACGCTGGTATGAGGGACCGCGCGGACCGAAATCGTTGTCCACCAAAACATCGGATGGCAATCCATGCTCGACGTGCGGATTCTTCATTCCTCTGAAAGGCGAACTGAATCTTCTGTTCGGCGTGTGCGCTAACAAGTGGAGTCCTGATGACGGTCGTGTCGTATCCATCGACCATGGCTGTGGCGAACATTCCGAAATCGAGCCGCCGGAACCGTCTCACTTGTGGGTGCAGTCGAAACCTGCATTTGACGACCTGCATATCGATATCATCGCGCAGGCGCGCGTGATGAACGCGGTTCCGTCGAACTGATCGAGCAGCTGTCGGCGAATGAAGACGGCAATCCGAACGATGAGGAAGAAGCCTCCGAAGCCGATATCGAAGCCAATACCGTGGATGATGATGCGAATCAGGAGGAAGTGCTCGAACATACGGCCCAGCAGGATGAGCCGGAGGTGGAATCCACCGTTGATTTGAGCGATGACGAAGAGCCGGTTATCGTCGAATCCGAAGAGGATGAAGCGACGGATGCGGAACCCACCGAAGCCGAGGAAACGGACACTGCAGAGGAAAACGCTCCGGAAGCTGAGTAATCCTGTCTTATCGAGGATATGAAAGAAGTCCGTTCCCTATGTAAGGAAGCGGACTTCTTTCATATCCTCAAAGGTTTAGTGCACGACAGTGACGGTGCAGTCGGCGAAATTGACGATTTGCTTGGAGACGGAACCAAGGAAATGCGCGTCCAAGCCGGACAATCCACGGGAACCGACCACTAGATGGCGTGCGTAACGGGATGCCGCGATCAGCCCCTTCGCAGCGGAAATATGGAAGGCGTGCGATTCGATCTGGAAATCGTCGGGAATGCCGGCAGTGGGAATCTCAACCGAATCGAGCAGCTCGTCAAGAATGCGTTCCGCCCGTTCCTGACCGACGGCAATCGGCGCTATGGCGTTCTCATATCCCTCGATGACGCCAAGATCCTTGAGCTGCCAGCAGAACATCACCTGCAGGGGAGCGTGATGCAAAGCCGCCAGGTCGATAGCGAATCGCAAGGCGTGTCGCGAGGTTTCCGAACCATCGACGCCAACCACGATCGGCCGCTGGTTCTTAGGCAGAGGGGAGCCGGGCAAATCGTACGTCACCGTGTTCTCCGAAGGCGTAAGCGCGTTGGCGATGGCATCCTGCACGCTGGATTCCTCGTCGTCGAGAATGCGAACTATGGTAACGGGAACCTGTGCGGCTTCGGCAAGCGATTCCGAAAGCGAGCCGAGGAACCAGCGTGCCACTCTGCCGAGTGAACGGCGTCCGACTACGATCTGCTGCGCATCCTTGCCGATCTCCAGCAATGCGGACGTTCCTGTGGCCTTGACCGACGTGAGTTTGACATGATCCTCATTGATGGTCATGCCCTGCGAAGCTTTGGAAACCCAGTCGCGAAGCCGTTGCGCGATCTCATGGCGGACTTCGGCCCACTGCTCTTCATCTTCCGGTTCCGAGCCCATATCCCAGGAATGGGACCATGCGAACACCGCATTGACCTGCTGGCCGGTAAGCGATGCCTCGTTCAGCGCCCAGCGTAATGCGGCGAAGGATTCGTCGGAACCGTCGACGCCGACGACGATGTCGTGCAAGCGGATATCTGCGAGCATCCCGGATTCGGTTGCATTTAGGGTGGTGTCGCTCATCTTGGTGACCTCCTTGGTCGTTGCTATATGTCAAGCATATCCGTTGCGTTGCGTCGAGAGCGCAATTTTACGCGCGGATGAAAACAAACGTCATCGCGAATCGGTAGAGTGTTGATGGACTAACAAGAGTGGAAGGACAAGCATGTTCGAACGGTTTACCGACCGTGCGCGGCGCGTGATCGTGCTGGCGCAGGAAGAGGCTCGTACCCTCCAGCACAACTACATCGGTACCGAGCATCTGCTGCTTGGCCTGATTCGTGAGGGTGACGGCGTCGCAGCCAAGGCGCTGGCCTCAAAGGGTGTGACCTTGGATGACACCCGCAAACAGGTCGAAGAGATGATCGGTAAGGGGAATGCCACGCCGAACGGCCACATTCCCTTCACCCCGCATGCCAGGCAGGTGTTGGAGCTGTCGCTGCGTGAGGCGTTGCAGCTGGGGCACAGCTATATCGGCACCGAGCATATCCTGCTCGGTCTGATTCATGAAGGCGAAGGCGTCGGCACCCAGGTGCTGATCAAGATGGACGTCAATCTTGGCGAGCTGCGCAGCGCCACCATCGACCTGATCCGTGGCAATTCCGGTGATGGCAAGGGCGATTTGGCCAATGCCGGTGGCGTGCAGGATCGTCGCAACCAGACCGGTTCCGCGATTCTTGACCAGTTCGGCCGCAATCTGACCGCTGAAGCTGCCGCCGGCAAGCTTGATCCGGTGATTGGGCGTTCGAGTGAGATCGAGCGTGTGATGGTGGTGCTGAGCCGCCGTACCAAGAACAATCCGGTGCTGATCGGCGAGCCGGGTGTCGGCAAGACGGCCGTGGTCGAAGGCTTGGCGCAGAAGATCAATGCCGGCGACGTTCCGGAGACGCTGAAGGGCAAGCAGGTCTATTCGTTGGATCTGGGATCATGGTGGCTGGTTCGCGGTATCGTGGCGATTTCGAGGAGCGTCTGAAGAAGGTGCTCAAGGAGATCAGACCCGCGGCGACATCGTGCTGTTCATCGATGAGATCCATACCATTGTGGGCGCTGGTTCCGCGGATGGCGCTCTTGGCGCTTCCGACATGTTGAAGCCAATGCTCGCGCGAGGTGAGCTGCAGACCATTGGCGCCACCACCACCGACGAGTACCGTAAGTACATCGAGAAGGATGCCGCTTTGGAACGTCGTTTCCAGCCCATCCAGGTGCATGAGCCGAGCATTGCCGAAACCATCGAGATCCTTAAGGGCTTGCGTTCGCGTTACGAGAACCATCACCATGTGACGATCACCGATGGTGCGTTGCAGGCCGCGGCCGATCTGTCGAGCCGTTACATTCAGGACCGTCATCTGCCAGACAAGGCCATCGATCTGATCGATGAGGCCGGTGCGCGTCTGCGCATCCGTCGTCTGACCGCTCCGCCGGAGCTTAAGGAACTTGACACGAAGATCGCCAAGCTTGCCGAAGAGAAGGACCAGGCCATCAAGGGCCAGGACTTCGAAAAGGCCGCTGAGCTGCGTGATAAGCAGGAGAAGCTGGAAGCCGAACGCAAGCAGAAGGAATCTTCGTGGCGTGAGGGCGAATCCGATGTGAAGATGGTTGTGGATGAGGATGTCATCGCCGAAGTGATTTCCCAGACCACCGGCATTCCGGTGTTCAAGCTCACCCAGGCCGAGTCCAAGAAGCTCATGACCATGGAAAGCGAGCTGCACAAGCGCATCATCGGCCAGGACGAGGCCGTGTCCGCGTTGAGCCGCTCCATCCGTCGTGCTCGTGTTGGTTTGAAGGATCCGAAGCGTCCGTCCGGTTCGTTTATCTTCGCTGGCCCCACCGGCGTCGGTAAGACCGAGCTGGCCAAGACGCTCGCCGAATTCCTGTTTGACGACGAGGACGCACTGATTCGTGTCGACATGTCTGAATTCTCCGAGAAATATGCGGCTTCGCGCCTATTTGGTGCTCCTCCGGGATACGTCGGTTACGAAGAGGGCGGCGAACTCACCGAGAAGGTTCGTCGCAAGCCGTTCTCCGTGGTGCTGTTCGATGAGATCGAAAAGGCCCATCCGGATATCTTCAACACGCTGCTGCAGGTGCTTGATGACGGTCATCTGACTGATGGCCAGGGCCGCAAGGTGGACTTCAAGAACACCATCATCATTCTGACCACCAATCTTGGTACGCGAGACATCGCCAAGGCCGCCAACACCGGCTTCAACTTGGGTGCCAACACCGAGTCGAGCTACCAGCGCATGAAGGATCAGGTTTCCGCGGAGCTGAAGCAGCAGTTCCGTCCGGAATTCCTGAACCGTCTGGACGACATCATCGTGTTCAAGCAGCTCACCGAGCCGCAAGTGCGTCAGATCGTCGATCTTGACGTCAAGCAGCTCAATGATCGCTTGTTCGATCGCCACATGTCCCTCGAGCTTACCGACGCTGCCAAGGATCTGCTCGCGCAGAAGGGCTTCGACCCGCTGCTGGGCGCGCGTCCGTTGCGTCGCGTGATTCAGCGCGACGTCGAAGACGCCATTTCGGAGAAGATCCTGATGGGCGAACTCGAAGATGGCCAGCGCGTGAAGGTCGATGCGGAAGGCGAAGGCATCCTGGGCGAGTTCACCTTTACCGGTGAGGCGTTCGAAGAGCCAAATACGGAGCCTGCTGAAGGTGAAGTCGCAGCTGAAACCGAGGCACCTGCCGAATCGACGGAATCGACAGAACTTACGGAATCCGCAGAATCTGTTGAATAAGCAATCGGTGCGTAAGTAACGCGACACACGAAAGGCCTTGAAATCGTATGTAATGATTTCAAGGCCTTTCGTATGCCGAAAGTATTTCGAAACTTGACGAATTACAGTGTCAGCAGATCGAGATCGGCAGTGATTGACGTGTTACGGGTGAACAGTGTGCGACCCTCTCGTACCGAGCGAAGCACTTCGCAACGCTCGTATACGGCGTCGAACACGCTGGAAGCATCAAGCACAATGAAGTTTGCGGGCTTGCCTGCCTCAAGACCATACGAATCGCGCATGCCGAGCGTGGTTGCGCCGTTGACTGTCAGGAACTTCAACGCATCATCGATCTCTTCAAAACTCATCATCTGCGCCAAATGCAGCACATAATCGAGAATCAGCATCATATTGCCGTTACCGACCGGATACCAGGGATCTTGCATGGAATCCTGACCAAGCGACACATTCACCCCAGCTTCGGTGAGCTCCTTGACTCGCGTGATGCCACGACGCTTCGGGAACGTGTCTTGACGCCCCTGCAGATACAGATTTTCCGTAGGTGCGCAGGCGAAATTGATATGTGCGGCCTTCAACAGCTTGGTCAGATGGAAGAAATAGGCATTGTCGGCCGATCCCAAGGAGCAAGTGTGGCTTGCCGTGGTCTTCGAACCGATACCGGCGCGATAGGCGAGTGCGGACAGCAGTTCAAGATAACGTGAGTTTGGATCGTCGGTTCGTCGCAATGCACGTCGATGAGCTTGTCGTACTTCGAAGCCAGTTCGACACGTGTGCATGGAACGTTCGCCGAACTCACGGCACTGCTCGAAATGCGGAATGCCACCGACGCAATCAGCACCCATTTTCAGGCCTTCCTCAACCAAATCCGCGCCGGATTCGCCATGAGGACCTTCATAGGAGTACATGCCCTCCTGCGGGAAGGAGACGATCTGCAGCGTGACAGTATCTTTCAGTTCCTCCTTAAGCTCCAGCAGAGCTTTGAGCGAGGTAAGATTCGGGTCGGTCACATCGGCGTGTGAACGAATGAACTGCACGCCATGACGCATTTCCTTGGCGATGCCGATTTTCGCGCGTTCTTTGATCTCGTCGACAGTGAGATCTGCCTTGGTTTCACTCCAACGCTGAATGCCTTCGAACAGGGTGCCTGACTCGTTCACCGCGCCGGGCTTGCGTGCGGTAAAGACGTAATCAAGATGCAGATGGGTGTCGCAGAATGGTGGACAGACCAGCTTTCCGCCCAAATCGACGACTTCCACGCTCGCCATATCTTTGCCTTGTGCTTCGAGTGTTGCTTTGAGATGGGGTGCAATGCTGATGAACTTGCCGTCTTCGACGAGAATATCTTGGATTGCCGTTGTCTCTGCTGCGGTGCTGCCCGGCATGCCGGTGGCGATGTGTGCGTTGATGAACAGTTGCGTGCTCATAATCACTCCTTCCAATACGAGTTTTCATGCGAGTTTTCGGGTTCCGGCAGACGTTTGTCATATGTCCATTGGGTTACGGAAGGGAACCTTTGACGTAATCGTTGATGGTTATTGTCGGCGTATTGCTTTGCGGTTACGTTACTTGATGTGACATGTGTATTACTTCGGATTGGACGGTTTGTATGGCTGTTACGGTGAGGGAAGTGCTCGATGATGCCTTGGTTGCGACGGCGGAACCACAGGTTGAAGTTGCTGGCGATAGCTTGGATAATCCGGTGCGTTGGGTGTTCACCAACGAACGCGAGGACGTCGCCTCATTTCTGGCAGGAGGCGAGCTTCTGGTGGTGGAGGGGCGATCTTTAGTTGCGGACGGTCGTGAAAAACGTGCGGACGAATATGTGAAAAGCCTCGTGAATGCTGATATTGCGGCATTGATGGTCGAATTGGTTGAAGAAGTCACCCAACTGCCGAAAATGTTGGTGAAGGCAGCCAAGCATGAAGGACTTACGATTATTGGATTGCGCCGTCGCATTCCTTTCGTCGATATCTGCCAGAGCGTCAATACCATGATTGTGCGTGATCAGATGCGTATGCAGATGCAAGTGGACGTTATGTCAACTTCGTTGCGTTCTGAGCTTGCTCAAGCGTCCAATCCCAAAGCCGTTGCCGATGGCATTGCGAACCTGTTCGGCGAGGATGTGGTCATATTCGACGTGGACGGTCTTGAAGTCGCCCGAGCCGGACAGAACATCAATACCGCTACAGATTGCGGCATTGTACTTGCACTGGAGGAACAGAAACGGCCTTTGGGCGCTTTGGAGATCAGCCAGCGCAATACGGTGTTCGATGAAGCGATGTGCAGAAGGATCGAACAGATTGCCGCTCCGGTTTTGACACTGTATCTCGATGGGGGAGCGCGCGTCGGCATGGTGGCGCATCTGATTGCGGGGCCGGAAGATGGCGTGCATGTTTCGCCGATGGAAGCGCGTGAGGGCCATGCCATGCTTGATGCGTTGGGATTCGCCGCTTCGGGCGTGTATATGCCATTTGCCATGAAACTCAAGTCGGTGGCCAACGCCATGCCGGCAATCGTGTCGATGATCGACGATTTCGAATCCAACGGCGGTTGCGAATCGATCTGTTTGTTGGAAGGCGATTTAATGATCGGTTTTCTCGCGGCGCAAGACAGCGGCGGCGATGTGTTGGTATTTTCAGATCGGTGTTTGCATGCGTTGACGCAAGTCGCTGCAAACGAATACGTATATACCGTGCATGGACGCGCAGCGTTGGACACGATTTCATTGATGGACGCGTTCGGTGCGTTGCGCAGTGTGATTCGAACATGCATTTCGAACGATGCGGAATGCCCGTATGGAACCCTCGAATGTGTGGATTCCTCGTTGCTGGAACGCATGTTGGGAATGGAACGTACCGATGAGGCCGTGCGCATGGTGATCACGCAGACGGTTGGGCATGAGCTTATGCATAACGCCATGCTGATCGACACGTTGTGCGCCTGTTTCGACAATCTCGACAACAAGACCGGCGCATGCGAGCAATTAGGTATCCAACGGCAGACGTTGTACAACCGATTGGACAAAGTGACACAGATCGTAGGCATAGCGCCTACCGATAAAATCAGCTGGTCAATGCTGCTTTTAGGTGCGAAAATGGCGAAATCGCAACATAATCACACCATATCTTCCACTTCGGCGCTGTAAGCAAGGGGAACTTGGCAAAACGTCAAAAACAAACGGTTGCGGTTTAACAATCAGTTCACTTTGGCGCAAATACTTCGGGCGATAGTCAGAGTCACAACGTTCGCCGGGTATGAAGAAAACGCGAACGTACAGACAGATTCAGCAGAAGAAAGCAGGTGACATGATGAGTGCCAGTGCAACAATCGCAACCGCCAACAGGGCTTCCGTGTCTGAACAGTCCGAAGAGCAGAAGATGGTCAAGAAAGTGCCGTCTCGTCTTTCCTCGGCAACTTCATTGAATGGTTCGACTACGCTTCCTATTCCTACTTCGCGACCACCATCGCTTTGGTGTTTTTCCCGTCCGGCAATCACACGGTCGCCATGCTGCAGACGTTCGGCGTGTTTGCACTGTCATTCGTGCTTCGTCCGATCGGTGCACTGTTTTGGGGTAACTTCGGCGATAAGAAGGGACGCAAGGGCGCTCTTGCGATTTCCATCATGTTCATGTCGGGTGCATCGTTCCTGATTGGCTGCCTGCCGTCATATGCTGCGATCGGCATTTTCGCTCCGGCACTGTTGCTGCTGCTTCGCATGGTGCAGGGCTTCTCCGCTTCCGGTGAATATGCCGGCGCCGCAACCTTCCTTGGCGAATACGCGCCGACCAAGAAGCGTGGCATCTACTGCTCGCTGATTCCGGCATCCACCGCCATCGGTCTGCTCGTAGGCTCCACGCTCGCCACCGTGATGACCGCTTCGCTGAGCTCTGATGCACTGACCTCTTGGGGATGGCGTATTCCGTTCCTCATGGCCGGCCGCTTGGTCTGATCGTGCATTTCATCCGTACCAAGCTCGCTGATTCGCCGGTGTATGCTTCCATGACCGAAGCTTTGGATGACAAGCAGCAGTTCGCTTCCACCACTAAGAGCGTCTCCCCGCTGCGCGAGCTGTTCCAGAACCACTTCAAGACTTTGGTCATCAGCTTCGGTGCCTGCGTGCTCAACGCGGTCGGCTTCTACACGGTGCTCACCTACCTGCGACCTATCTGAGCGACACGGTTGGCATGGCTGCCGCACAGTCGTCCACCATCACCACCATCTGCCTGGTACTGTATGTGGCTTTGGTGTTCG
>ENA-OQBU01000029-OQBU01000029.1-human-gut-metagenome-genome-assembly--contig:-NODE-29-length-50328-cov-15.988347_pt1 | contig 50328 bp, 45 predicted proteins | sample MGYA00242492_ERZ504566 | MGnify/ENA primary metagenome ERZ504566 (study PRJEB26092, sample SAMD00036261) | human gut metagenome | host: Homo sapiens | study: EMG produced TPA metagenomics assembly of...
CCGCGCTCGTGTTCTCGAATATCGTGTATACGCTGACCGTGTCGTTCGGCGATATCGGCAAGGCCGTGGCCGTGGTGCTGCTGGTGATGCAGGTCGCCGGTTCGGGCGGTACGTTCCCTATCGAGACGCTGCCGAAGTTCTTCCAAATGCTCTACCCGTTCCTACCATTCCCGCACGCCATCGATGCCATGCACGCCGCGATGGCCGGATCATACGGCAATGAGTACCTGCTTGATATGGTGTATCTCGCCTTGTTCCTGATTCCTTCGCTGCTGCTGGGATTGGTGTTGCGCAAGCCGGTGATCCGGTTGAACAACTGGGTGAGCCGCAATCTGGAGTCCACCAAGGTGATGTGACGAGGCGGATTTGAACGGGCTGGTTTGAGCCGGTTTAGATCGGTTTCGGCTGGTACACGTGAACGCGCTGCCCGCCATCATCGACGACCTGAAACCCAAAGCCACGAATTCGTCACCATCGACCAGCCGGCAAAAACCTAAGCTAGCGTGGAGGCGTAGGGCATTGTCCTGCCCAGTCACTTCCCTTACGTACCGCTGCGCCATCCCGGCGCTCCTCTGCGCCGCCACTACCCCACATGTCGCCTCCTCACGCACCAACAAGTGTCCGATCCCCCGAATCAGCCACCCACGCGTCATCCGGTCACCCCAGGTTGTCCGATTCGGGAGAAACGGACACTCAGGGGCACCGTGCAAACCACACGTTGATCAGAGAACCGGCAACCACCAGCACAACACCGATCCAGAACGGCATGCCCAGCGCCACGCCCAACAGAAGCGTGCTAGAAGCCGTGGAAAACAGCGGAGTCGCGTACGAACCAATCGCAAGCGTTTCCATACTGCCGTGCAACATGCCGTATCCCCAGCACGCGTAGCCGCCCGAAATCGAAGCGGCGCACGCAATCAGCGCAGCATATCCACCGATGCCGGGCGCCGTGTCCGGCAAACCGTCTCCCGAAACGAAATGGATGGTCCACAGTACAACGGCCACACAGCAGAAGAAAATCGTCGTGCCGTCGTAACCGCCGGACAACGACGGCGTAAAAATCGCATAAATCGCCCAAATAAAGGCGCCAACAAACGCGAGCACATACGGTAGGGGGTTACTGGCGATATTGTGGACCGCTTCCTGCATATCAAGGCTTTCTCCGCCAACCGCCATCGCCACACCGATGGTTGCGATCACCGCGCCAGGAATCGCTTTGGCGACCGCACCACGTTTGTGCGATACCGCTGCGGTCATCAGCACCAGCAGCGTCGGCCACAAGTAGTTGACAAGGCTGACTTCCACGGATTGCGCGTTCGTTGTGGCCAGGCCGATCGACAGCGAGATTGACGCCTCGTATGCGATGAACATGAGTCCGCCTGCGATGAGGTACTTGCATGGCGCTTCGCGGATTGGTTTCGGACGGCGCACAATGAACAGCATGACACCACCGACGGTGTAGATGAGCGCCGAACCGAGCGTGGCGCCGAACGATTCGGAGACCAGTCGCACGAGGCCGGCCATGAAGCCCCACAGGACGATTGCGAACAGGCCGATGAGTGTCGCCGCGTGTGATATGGCATGACCAAATAGGGGGGTACTGGGGCGTTCGCCTGCGGATTCGGCGGGAAGTTTCTGATCCGTATTCACGGATTCCAGCCTACCTGCCGCCCACCCCGCATGTCCGATTCTGCAGAAACGGACAATTGAACACCGGTTTTGGCACCTTGTGCGTCCGATTCACCAGAAACGGACGCACAAGCATTCGGATTCGTATCCCTACGTCCGATTCACCAAAATCGGACATTCCTGCGACCTGCGATGCCGCAAAGCATCAGCAGCTTGTCCATTTCGGGGTATGCCTTCTCGGACTCCCATTTCGAAATTGCCTGCCGGGAAACGCCCAGCAGCATTGCCAGCTGTTCCTGCGTCATGTTGCGCGAACCGCGCAGATACTGCAGATTCTCTTTGAAACTCATGTCCGCCCTTTCATCGAGTTTCCATATCGCCTCGACTTGCGATTATTGGCGATTGCCAAGCAACAGCTTGTCATAAACGTCGCGTTCCACGCCACCATCTTTCGGTTGCATTGCGATTCGCAACCAAATTTTGCGATGCAACCGACAGTCGCGCAGCGCGAAGTTGACTTCACGGGTCTTTATGGCAATAGAAAACCCTTGGAATTCCAACGATTCCAAGGGTTTCGAGTGGAGCGGATGACGGGAGTCGAACCCGCCTTTAAAGCTTGGGAAGCTTTCGTTCTACCGATGAACTACATCCGCAAGGTGTGCCTTTTGGGCACGAGCCATTAGTCTAGCACGCAACGGATGCGTATGCGGACACAGACCGATATGCAATACCAATTTTTCCGTAATATCACGGAGACTCAACCACGCGGCCGCTGCGAATAGTCGCGAGAATATCTGCCAGCCGAGCCGCCCGAATCATGCGCGGATCCATACTGCGTTCCAAATTGCGGCCCACCGGCACCAGCCATCGCAGAACGTCCGCCTTGCCGAATATCCGCCGCCGCAACGCCGCTCGTGGCATAACCGCCGGCCAAATATCCGGACTGCACGCCCTGCTGACGCATCTCCTGCCCCATCTGCATCAGCCGCGCAATGCGATCCGAGGTCGGCGGGTGCGTAGAAAACAGCTTGGAGAAACCTTCCGCCGAAAACGGACTGGCGATCATCATCGCAGCCACCGACTGCGTGCCGGCGGTCTTCTCCATCGGCATCGCGGCTGCGCCGCCGGAAATCTTGCTCAACGCGGAAGCGAGCGCTTCCGGATCCTCCGTCAACTTGGAACCGTCTTCGTCGGCGTCGTATTCGCGTGTGCGGGAGATTGCCATCTGTATCAGCGACGCTGCGATCGGCGCCAGAATCGTGCTCAGCAGCACACCCAGCAATCCCAAGCCGCCGGACGCCGAATCGTCGCGGTCGTCACGCGAACGGCCGCCGCCGAAATACATGAGCGAGTAGCCGAGGTACGAGATGACGGTGGCCATGGCGGAGGCGATTGCGGACGTCAGAATGTCGTGGTTGTAGACGTGCATGAGTTCGTGTCCGAGCACGCCGCGAATCTCACGTTCGTTAAGCGTCTGTAGGATGCCTTGCGTGCAGCAGACCGCCGCGTGTCGTTCGTTGCGCCCCGTCGCGAACGCGTTGGGGCTCATGGTGGGGGCGATGTAGATGCGCGGCATCGGCTTGCCTGCCTTCGCCGATAGCTCGCGGACGATCTTGTATAGTACGGGGGCTTCCCGCTCGCTCACCTGTCGAGCGTGCATGCTGGCGATCGCCAGTTTGTCGGAAAACCAGTAGGAGACGAACGTGGAGCCCAGGCCGATGAGAATGTAGTAGCCGAGCGTGCTTTGACTGGCGCCGGTCGCCCACCAGATGAGCATGATGACGCCCCACATCAACGCGAACAAAAGCGTTGTTTTCAAGCCATTGCAATGGCCGTGCACCTGCAATTTGCCGTTCATGGCCACCAGCCTAGGAATTCAGGCTGGGATTTTGCTGTATACAAGCTGAAGGGCGGATTTGCAACATCTAGAAACATGCCACGCAACGACGCTACAGCATCGGCCATAGACCTATCTGCGGCACGGCGAGAGTCACCCCAACTTGAAACGTATTACCCCCGCATATCCCCTGAATGCACTGCGTCAAGCGTGCCGATCAGGCTGGTCAGCAAATCGTTGCGGCCGCACGCGTTCGTCAGCACCGCCAGCACGTACGTGCCCGACTGCGACATCACCAGTCCGGCATCGTTCAGCGCGTACAAACCGCCTTCGCCGTTGATCCATCCGGCCTTCGTGTACACGGTGTCCGCATCGCCAAGGGCCGCGTGGATGCAGGAGTTCAGCGAATTCGTCATGTCTCCGGACAGCCATTGCAGCGATTCGGGCGTGATGTTCTGCACCCCCGCCGTTTGCCCGGCGAACAGGAAACCGTATCCGGCGGTCCACAGTTTGGCCATGTCGCGCGCGGAGGTGAACAGGTACCCGCCGCGATCACCCATTCTGGAAGCCGCGCCTGCCTGTTCGGCCCACGTGTTGAAGCAGTCGAGGCCATACGTTTTGTACAGCCAGTCGTAAGACGCGTTGTCGGAATTGCGCAGGACGGCGTCGACCTTCTGGTGGACGGTGGCGGACTGCGCGTCAGCGGATTGGGCCACGCTGTTCAGGTCGACGGTGCCCGTTGAGAACAGCGATATCAGGTATGGCGCCTCCGCCGACGAGGCCGAATAGATCTGTGCATCGGCGTTGTATGCGATCGTGCGGCCGGTCGTGATGTCGGCGAGCACGAATGATGCGGTATATCCGTCGGCTTCGAAAGTGGCGATTTGAGACTGCACGGCGGCCTGCGAATCGGCGCTTAGCGTGAAGCCCTGCGTTGTGATCGTGGCGCTGCCCTCGACTGCGGAAATGCCGTCCAGCGCGACCTGCGTCGGCGACGAGACGGCTTGTGTCTGCGATTGCGACGCGCTGTTTTTCTTAAGCGCGCCCGACGTGGAGGACGTTTCCGAAGACGCCGCTGCGTGGGCTTCCTCTTCGAGATGCACATCGACAAGACCCACGCCCATGGCGAAGCCGATCAGGCAGGCGATCAGCAGGCCCACGACGGACACGGAACAGCAGTACAGTGCCTTGCGCTTGACGTGTTTTCCAAAGTTCATGCCGACTTCACAACCTTAGATTTCAATGCCCGCATCCGTTTGCGATGATATTGCGCACCGCGTTTCACTGGGGTCAGCCTAGCGCATGGACCGAACTTCGGGGGTAATAGGTCAAAACGACCGCGTATGTCCGATTCTGGAGAAACGGGCGGTTGTGCGATCGAAAACGCACGCTACGCGACCAGTCCGCCGAAAATCGACCACTAAAGCGGCAAAACTAACGCCCTGCACGTCCGATTCAGAGGAATCGGACGTGCAGGGCGTTACTAGATTGCGTTAAAAGGCTTGGAGTTAGGGTGTCAGGAAGTCAGCACTCCCACCCTAATTCCAGCCGGCCTGATTCAGGCATGCGCCAGCGCGCGCATCTGCTCCGGGTCGATGACCTTCTTGTGCTCGCGGCCTTCCTTCGCGCCTTCGGCACGTTCGAACGCATCGACCTTCTTCCAGCCGGCGAAGTCGATCGGCTTGACACCGCGGGAAGCCAGCAGACGGTCGATGGATTCCGGATCGCGGTCAGCGGCCACGCGACCGCCTTCGGCGGCCTTGGACAGGTCCTCCAGCATGTTGGTGACGATGAGCAGCGCGTCGGACTTGGTGGAGCCGATCAGGCCGACCGGACCACGCTTGGCCCAACCGGTGGCGTACAGACGCTCACGCACCTGCGCGCCCTCACCGGAGGCCTCCGTGGTGATGCGGCCGTCGCCGTTCGCGTTGGCCAGGTGCGCGCGACGCTCGTCGTACGCGATGCCCGGCGCGGTGGCCGGCTTGTAGCCGATTGCGTGATACACGGCCTGCACCGGGTACTCTTCGAATTCGCCGGTGCGAGTCATCTTGCCGTCCGCGGAAGTCGTCGTCTTCTCCACGCGAATCGCCTTGACCTTGCCGTCCTCGCCCAGCACTTCGACCGGAGCGGAATTGAAGTGGATGTAGTACTTGCGATCCGCCGGGTTGCCTTCGAAATCGGTGTCGCCGTCGTCTTCCATGTCCTCGGCCATCTCGCGGATGGTGAACAGCTCCTCGACCATCTGACGGGTCAGCTTGTCCTTGCCGGCCTCCTCGATAGTGTCGTCGTCCAGATCAAAGTCGTCTTCGTTGATGATCAGCTGCACGCCCGGCAGCTTCTCCATTTCGCGCAGCTCCTGCACGGAGAACTTGGCCTGAGCCACGCCACGGCGGATGAACAGATGCAGGGTCTTGGCCTTGTTGGCCTTGATGCCCTCGTACACGTTGTCCGGAATGTCGGTGCGTTCCTTCAGGTCGTCGGCGTTGCGCATCAGCTCGCGCGCCACGTCCATGGCCACGTTGCCGCCGCCGATCACAGCGACTTCCTCGGCATCGAGCGGCCATTCGCGGGCGCCGGTCGGGTAACCGTCGTACCATTCCACGAACTTGGCGGCACCGTACACACCGTCCAAGTCGGCGCCCGGCAGGCCGAGCGGCTTGTCTTCGACGGCACCAGTGGCGAACAGCACCGCGTCGTAGCGTTCGAGCAGCTCGTCGAGCGTCACGTCCTTGCCGAATTCCACGTCGCAGTACAGGTGGATGTCCGGGTTGTCGAGCGTCTTCTCGAGAGCGGATGCGATGAATTTGATGGAAGGGTGGTCGGGGGCCACGCCGTAGCGCACCAGCCGAACGGCACCGGCAGCTTTCGAACAGGTCAATGCGGGCCTTGGTGCCCAGTCCCAGCTCTTCGCCGAGCTTGCCCAGCTGGCGCAGGAAAATATCGGAAGAGTAGACGCCTGCGGGGCCGGCGCCGATTACAGCAATACGAAGTTCGTTGGTTTCGCTCATATGTTCCAGCCTAATATATTCCCTGCATTTCCAACAGGGGGCATACGGCACTTTCTTGCGATTCCCTTACTTGCCTCGCAACGCGCAGCCCGGCCCATGTGCCGGCGCAGGAGAACGTACAATCGCAGAAGATCACAATCGGTCCCTCACTAAAGAAGGTCCTTATCGTAAGAGGGTGGGCATATGCGCATTCACATCACGTATACCGGCGGCACCATCGGTATGGTCGAGTCACCGAACGGTCTGGTTCCGGGCGCGATATGCGCGGCTGGCTGCGCCGGCTGATTGAGGACGCGCATCTGGACCCGAGCTTGTTCTCGTTCACCGAGCTGGACCCGCTGATCGATTCGTCGAACGCGACGCCCGACAATTGGCAGACGATGGCGGACGACCTGTGCGCGCACCGCGATGACGCCGACGCATTTGTGGTGTTGCACGGCACCGACACGATGAGCTATTCGAGTGCCGCGCTGTCTTACGCGCTGACCGGTTTCGGCAAGCCTGTGATTTTCACGGGGTCGCAGCATCCGCTCGGCAAAATCGAATCGGACGCCACCGCGAACGTCACGGGTGCGCTGAACGCCGCGATGAGCGGACGTTTTCATGGCGTCGGCCTGTTCTTCGGCCATCATCTGTTCGCCGGCAACCGTGTGAGCAAATCGTCAAGCTGGGCGTTCGAAGGGTTTTCGGCGCCGTCCACCGGCCCGCTGGCACGTACCGGCACGCCGTGGCATTGGTATGCGGGTGATTCGGCCGGCTCCAGTTGCGGTTGGACGTCGCCGCTGCCCTACTCCCGTCACGATGTGGCCGTGATCGACATGGCTCCCGGCATTTCCGCCGCGCGATTGGCCGCGATGCTCGACCCTCGTCCGGAAGCGGTGCTGTTGCGCGCGTACGGCGTTGGCAATGTGCCGAGCGACGAGCCAGGACTGACCGACGTGATCGCCGACGTGCTGCATGACGGCGTGCCTGTCGTCATCGCATCGCAATGCCAGCAGGCGGAAGTGCTGCTCGGCCATTACGAGACGGGCGACGCGATTGCCCGCGCCGGCGCGATCGGATCGGGCGACATGACGCTGGAAGCCGCATACGCGAAGATCATGTTCCTGCTGTCGCAGGGCGTGGACGCGGCCGATTTCGGCACGTGGATGCGCCGGAACATCGCTGGCGAAATCTCGCCCAGCTCGATGTAGCACGGCGCAACGCGGTTCAGCCTAGTTCCGCACGGCTCGTCGCCGCAACCGGCGCTACTCGCGGTCGAGCAGGGCGGTGAGCGCCCACAGGATGCTGACCACGTCGATCGCTTCCTGCATGAACGCGCCGACGACCACCGGAATGAGGTTGAACGCGGCCGCGACCATGCCGATAATCGCCAATCCAAGGCCGACCAGCACCGCCTGCAGCATCACTTTCTTCGTGCGGCGGGCGATGGCGATGGCGCGCGGCACGGAGGCGATGTCGTCGTTCATGATGACCACCTGCGCCGATTCGGACGCGGCGGTGGACGTGCCGTCGGTCATGGCCATGCCGATGTCCGCAACCGCCAGCACGGGGGCGTCGTTCACGCCGTCGCCGACCATCATCGTCACCTGTCGGGTCATGGATTCGCCGACCACGCGCTGTACGACCTTGTCCCACGCCGGCTGGTTTTGGTGCGCGTCTTCCGTGGCGTTCTTGACGGCCGCGACCTTGCCTTCGGGGAAGAGTTCGGATTGCACGTCGTCGATGCCGACCTCGCCCGCGATGATGCGTGCGGAAGCCTCCTTGTCGCCGGTGAGCATGGACAGTTTCTTCACGCCGAGCCGGTGCAGTTTTTCAAGGGACGCCTTGGCGTTTTCGCGCGGCACGTCACGCAGCACAATACGTGCGGCGAGCTTGCCGTCGATCGCCACGTACGCGGCCATTTCGTCCGGTTCGAGAGGTGCGAACAGCGAATTCACCTCCGGCTTCTTGGAAGCGCCGGCAGCGGTACCGGTCGCCGAATCGCCAACCGCGCTATCGGCCACAGCACCAGCCGCAGTACCGGCCGCCACCCCTGCGCCCAGCACATGCGTGAAGCCGGCCTCGTCGGCCGTCACGTACGCGAAACGACCCACGCGCACGGCATGCCCGTTCACCTCGCCGGACACACCCTTGCCCGACTGTTCCTCGATGTTCTTCACCACGGGGTAATCGCGTCCATGCCCCGGCAGATCGCGTTCGGCGCACAGCCGCTGCCCGTTCTCATAGCGCGCGTACAGTTCCTGCATGGCCTTCTGCCCGGCCGCCGCGATGCCCTTCGACAGAATGTGCACCGAGTAGCCTTCCACCACGCCGGCCATCATCAGAATGTGGTTCTCGTCGTACGGCGAGCTGTTTTCGAACGGCTTCTCGACGCGCACGACCTGCGGCTGCTTGACGGTAAGCGTGCCGGTTTTGTCGAAGAAGATATGCGATACGCGGCCCAGGTTTTCCAGCACATCCTGCGCTTTGATAAGAATGCCCGCCTTGGCAAGGCGACCGGTGCCGGCCACGTACGCGACGGGCGCGGCGATCAGCAGCGGGCAGGGCGTGGCCAAAACCAGCACCTGCGCGAATCGCAATGGCGTGCCTGCGACGGCCCACGCGATGCCGGCGATCGCCAGCGAAAGAATGGTGAACGGCACCGCCAGCACATCGGCGGTTTTGACGACGGTCGGGCGCGATTGCTGCGCCGACGACACCAGTTCGAGGATCTTCTGATACTGCGAATCCTGCGCCAATTGCGTGGCACGCATCGTCAGCGCGGTCGATCCGTTGACCGCACCCGACAGCACGCGCGCGCCCGCATACACTTCGCGCGGCACCGGCTCGCCGTTGATATTGCTCAGATCCAACGTGGCGACGCCCGACAGCAGTTCGCCGTCGACCGGCACCGTTTCGCCCGGCAGCACGAGGATCACGTCGCCAAGCTTGACCTGGTCGACCGGAACGGTTTCGAAATGCTCGCCGGCCGCGTCGTAAGGCTTGGTTTGGGTGGTGGACTTATTCGTTTCCGCAGCGTTAGGCACATCCACACTGGCGACCTTGCGAAAGCCGTCCGCCGTCATGTCGCCCTCAGCATCACCGGCAGTACCGTCGGCCCCGGCAGCCGCCGCACGTGCACCCACGCCCGGCAACGTCACCACGTGCGCGGTCCGCGGCGCCGCATCAACCAGCGCCGTCAGGTTGCCTTCCGCCTTCGACTGTGCGAATTCCTCAATCGCCTCGCCGGAGGAAATCATCAGCACCACGGCCCACGCAGCCCAGTATTCCTGCACCGCCACCGTCGACGCGATCGCAATAACCGCAAGCAAATCCACACCGACGTGACCGTGCCGCAAATCGTCAATCATGCCGATCACAGTCACCACAATCGTGTACACGACCAGCGCGATCACGATCCACTGCCCGACACCCGGATTGAACGGTCCGAAAGTCAGCGAGACGCCCGCAGCCTCCCACGGACGCCACGAACCCAGCAATGCCAACGGAATCGCGGCAATGATGGCGATCGGCAGCAGCGGAACTTCTTTGCAAATGGAAATGATTCTACGCATGAGAATCTCCTTACGCTCGTATCGGACGCCTTGTTAACCCATCGGCGCCCCGCCTGCGCGGACCATCGATACACGGCGTAAAAAGATATTTCCAGCATAACAGAGCATTGCGATTGCCGCGGTCGTTTGCGTGTGCTTCCGTTCGTCGCGCGCGTCCGCGCATACGAAAAGGGCCGTGCGATTGCTCGCACAGCCCTTGTTTTCCGCCGTTTTTCGGCTTGTTCAGCGTTTTCCGCGATTACGCGGATTGCGGTTGCGACTTCGCCGTCAGCCTATCGGGTGGCAGCCACCCGTATCGCTGTCGGCATGAACGCCGCACACCGTACGTTGCCGTACGATGCCGCGCATCCGGCTTTACCACAGACCGAACGGATCGAACAGGCCACCGCCGTCGCCGTTGTTGCCGTTACCGCCATTCTGGCCGTTCTGGCTGCCGCCATTCTGGCCGTTGCCGTTATCGTCGTTGCCGTTGTTCTGCTGACGCTGTTCCTGCTTGTTGGAGGAGTTCGTCTTAGTCTCTTCCTGGTCGAGCGTCACTTCGAGATCCATGGTGTTGCCGCCGCGCACAACGGTCAGCTTCACCTTGTCTCCCATGGCGGAGGCGCGCACGTAACCGAGCAGCGAGTAGTTGTTGTTCACTGCCTTTCCGTTGAACGCCACGATGGAGTCGCCGGCCTTCACGCCGGCCTTGGACGCCGGGCCACCGTCGGTCACGGCCTGCACCTGGGCGCAGCCGCGGGTCACACCGTCCGCTTCCACCGAGGAGCTCTTGATGGTGATGCCGAGCGCCACATGCTTCACGGAACCATTGTCGATGATCTCGTTGGTCACGCGCTTGACAAGGTTCGACGGGATGGCGAAGCCAATACCAATCGAACCGGCAGTACCGGACGAGCTCGCAGTGGAGGCGATGGACGAGTTGATGCCGATCACCTGGCCGGCCGCATTAAAGGTCGGGCCGCCGGAGTTGCCCGGGTTGATGGCCGCGTCGATCTGCACGGCATTGGTGACGATGGCGTTGTTGTCATCATCGGTCACGGTCACCGGGCGGTTGAGCGCGGACACGATGCCAGTGGTGACGGTGTCGTCGTAGCCGAGCGGGTTGCCGATGGCCATGACGGACTCGCCCACGGCCAAATCGTCAGAATCGGCGAATTCCGCGACTTTCAAATCGCTCGGCGGATTGTCAAGCTTGAGCACAGCCAAATCGGTGGTGGTATCGGTGCCGACCACCTGCGCGGAATACATAGCGCCGTTGGCAAGCGTCACCTGGATCTGCTGCGCACCGGAAATCACGTGGTTATTGGTGGCGATGTAGCCCTTGTCGCTGATTACCACGCCAGACCCCTTGGCTTCACCGTCGCCGGTCGATACATCGATGGCCACCACGGAATCGGACACTTCCTTGGCCACCGCGCTCCAATCGACCGCCTGACCGGACTTCACCTTAGCGGAACCAGAACCGGATGTGTTGGACTTGACGTCAGACAGCGAGCTGGAGGACGGCACATGCACCCAGCCGTTGGTGATCGCGGTGAAGCCGATGCCGAGGCACAGCGCGCCAGACACCAGTGCGGCCACAACGGCGGTGACCACATGGCTGGTCATGCCGGACTTCTGCTTGGTGACGACCGGCGTCTGGTTCGGCTGGTTCGGGAAGCCCTGCCCCGGAGCGCCGAACGGATTGCGGTTGCCCGGTCCCGCAGGGGCATGTTCGCGCCGTACTGCGGCTGCTGCTGATTGTTCTGCTGCGCGCCGTTCTGCGCGGACGAGCCGCCAAACGGATTACCGAACGGATTGCCATTGTTCCGCTGATTGCCGGTCGTATACGGGTTGCCGAAAGCGCCGAAGAACGACGGACGGTTGTCCTGCGGCTGGCCCTGCTGCCGCGCGCCGTACTGCGGTTGCTGGGCGGTCTGGCCGCTGGCATCGCCAGCCGGCGGCGTCGGCACCGGACCGTACGCGCCGTATTCGGGCGCCGAACGGTACTGTTCGGTCGGCGCATCCTGCGTCGCGTTGTTGATCACCGTGCGTTCACCGGCAGCGGAAGCATAATCCGGCGTATCGTCAGCGGTATTGCCTGCCGTGCCATCCGCCGCGTCCACGGCAGGAAGGGCGGTGGTGGGCTGCTCGCCCGCGTTCGGCACTGCAATCGGTTCGGTAACGGAAGTCTGTGCTTCGTCGGCGACGTTCTCGCTCGGCGTCTGCGGCGCGGTCTGCTGCGTGCCATCCTGCGGCTGGGCGATGTTCTGATCGCTATTATCTTCAGCCATTGTTGCTCCTTATTCGTCTCGCGGCATTCAACATGGTCAGCAATCGTGCCGCTCGAACTGCTATCTAAGAGTAAAGATACCTGCTCTGGAAGTTTCCTGAATGTTTGTTGAAAGTAGCAATCGAATCGCTTGGCAGTTTGCTCCATACGATGCCACCGTCGACCGCCGATGGCGCCACCGCGGCAATCGGCGCTATCGCATACAGTTGAGAGCATGACAAGCTTGAACGAACCACAGACCGGCGCGGTGGCGCACGAGACCTCAACGGCCAACGCGGCAGCCGGCGCAACGCACGACGCAGCAGGCAACACGACCAGCGCGGCATCGACCGAAAACCTTATTGAGCATCCCCGCGGCGCGGAACCCGGCAAGCCCGGCCGCCGCGACGCGTTCTACTTCGAGCAGAAACCCGCCTGCCAGATGCGGCCGATGGCAAGGGGCGCGGCGGCGCGCGATACGGCCGCACCGGCATCATCCATACCCCCCACGGCGACATCCACACCCCGGCGTTCGTGCCGGTGGCCACGCAGGCCGCGATGAAGGCCGTGCTGCCCGAAACCATGAAGGATCTTGGTGCGCAATGCCTGCTGTCCAACGCGTTCCACCTGTATGAACGACCCGGAGAACAGGTGCTCGACGAAGCCGGCGGGCTTGCCAGATTCATGAACTGGAACGGCCCGACCTTCACCGATTCCGGCGGATTCCAGGTGCTTTCGCTTGGCGCGGGCTTCAAGAAGACGCTCGCCATGGACGTCACCGGCATGAATCGGACGACGTGATCGCGGAAGGCAAGGAGCGGCTCGCGTTCGTGGACGAGGACGGCGTGACGTTCAAATCGCCGCTCAACGGCTCGCTGCACCGTTTCTCCGCCGAAATCTCGATGGGCATCCAGCACAAGATCGGCGCCGACATCATGTTCGCCTTCGACGAGCTGACCACGCTGATGAACACCCGCGGATACCAGGAACGTTCCGTGGAACGCACCTACCGTTGGGCGCAACGTTGCGTGGCCGAGCACAAGCGGCTTACCGAGGAACGTCTCGGCAAGCCGTATCAGGCGCTGTATGGCGTGGTGCAGGGCGCGAATTACGAGGATCTGCGCCGGCATGCCGCCGAACAGATCGCTTCGCTCGATTTCGACGGCGTCGGCATCGGCGGCGCGATCGAGAAGCGCATCATCGGCGACACCTGCGCCTGGATCTGTGACGCGATGCCGGAAAGCCGTCCGCGACACGTGCTCGGCATCGCCGCGGTGGACGACATCTTCGCCTGCGTGGAGAACGGCGGCGATACGTTCGACTGCGTGGCCCCCGCGCGTTGCGGCCGCAATGGTGCGATTTTCACGCGCCACGGCCGCTACAACATCAAGCGCGCGCAGTTCAAGCACGATTTCGGTCCGCTTGAGGAGGGCTGCGACTGCTACACCTGCACGCATTATTCGCGCGCGTACGTGGACCACGCGCTGCGCGCCCGCGAATTCAACGGTTTCACGCTGGCGACGATCCACAACGAGCACTTCTTCGTGAAGCTGCTCGACGATATCCGCGGATCAATCGACGGCGGCTATTTCAACGAATTCCGCGACGAGACACTCGCCAAGTTCTACGAGAACGGTTCGAAGGGCTGAGCCAGAGGAGCTGGATGGAAGTCGCGGAGCTTGAGCATTTGCTACGCGAACGCGGCTTTTTGAACAAAGGATGGCTCCATCGTCTGGAGGTCCACAGGGCCTCCTCCCTCCTCGCGTTGCACCGCTTTGTGCATTCGCTTTGCGAATACGGCGGTGCGACACGCCGATTTGTGCCACAGATAGTAAAGGTGTAAATTAATCGATTGTCTGCGAGCGTGGCGGAATGGTAGACGCGCTGTCTTCAGGTGGCAGTGAGTGTATGCTCGTGGGGGTTCAACTCCCCCCGCTCGCACGGGCCGAAAAGGGCTGGAATCCAACGATTCCAGCCCTTTTGCTTTATCCAAAACGTATGAAATGTGACAAAAAAAGTACTAAAAATGCGCCGAAAGCCCAGCTATCTCAGCAGAAACAGACAAACGGACATCCAAACCCAAAACCAGCACCACAAATGTCCGATTCTCCAGAAAACACAATCCGAATAACCAATCGGCAGAATCGAACACATAGCCACCCAAAACCACACTTCACGTGACCGGTTGGAAAAACAGATACGTAACGCATTGCAGACCAATCCCATGCGTCCGATTCTGAAGAAAAACGAAATTCGCCGTACGACTTTTCCGCGCACGCAATCGCAAACATTTCCCGGTATTTCACTGTGAGCATAACCGCGGAATGAGCAGGACACGGAAGAGTTGGGTGAAGTGAAAGGTCAAGGTCAGGAGCCCGGGAGGGTTCCGGATGTGGCAACGAACCCGGTCGCCGGTGTCGCTAGATGGTGACGCCGCAGCGATAATCGCACGGCCGGCTGCCAAGCCGCATTACTCCGCGCACAGAACGCGCATTTGCTTAAGGAGTACCGATTATGGCAATGTTTCCGGCTTTGATGAATGACACGATGTTCTCCGACCTGTTCGACGATCCGTTCTTCGAAGGTTGGCGCAACATGGATCGCGCGGCATGCGATGCGAATATGTCGACGGGCATGATGAGCACCGATGTGCGCGAGACCGACAAGGGCTACATGGTCGACATCGACATGCCTGGCTTCAAGAAGGATGACATCTCGCTGGATCTGCAGAACGGCTATCTGACCGTTTCCGCGCATCGCGACAGCTCCCACGAGGACAAGGACGACAACGGCCGCTGGCTGCGTCGCGAACGCTACGCCGGCTCTTGCTCTCGTAGCTTCTACGTTGGCGAGGACGTGAAGGATTCCGACATTCACGCCAGCTACAAGGACGGCACCCTGTGCCTGGAAATGCCGAAGCCCGAAGCGCAGCAGCAGGTTGAGACCAAGCATCAGATTGCGATTGAAGGCTGATTTCCAGCTGCCGTACGTCATATTCGCACGTCGTAAGTCACGGTAATCGCTAAGCAAAGCGAAGCCGGACGCCCGTAAGTGGGTGTCCGGCTTTTTTGTTTGTCCGCACGCCGCCGCCCGAAAAGCAACGCCCGTCACGGCACTTAACGCACCAAAAACACCATGATGAGAATCATCACGAATCCAACCAAATCGGTCGGTTCGAACACCGCGTCCGTCCATGCCACCGCGGAAATCGTGGCCATGACCGGTTCGCTGGTGCCGAGCATGGTGGCGCGCATCGAGCCCACGCGCACCACGCCGGCCATGTACAGCCAGAACGCGCCGAATGTGCCGCCGATCACGGTGAACGCCATCAGCTCCACACCCAGCCAATCCAACTGCGGCGCCGTAGCCCACGGCCGCACGAACGGCAGCAGCACAAGCCCGGAAATCAGAAATGCGATGCCGTTGACGGTGAAGTTGCCCCAACGTTCGATGAGCTTGACCGGAAGAAACACCATGGCCGCCGTGGACGCCGCGTTGATAGCGCCCCAAATCAGGCCGACCAACGGCAGTTTCAGCGTGGTGAAGTCGCCGCCGGTCGCAATCAGCACGGTTCCCGCGAAGGCGAGCGCCACGCCGATGCCTTCCCGTACGCCGGGCAGTCGCCGCCCGCGCAGGCATACGACCTCCAAGACGAACAGCAGGTTCAGGCTTTGCAGCACTGTCGCGGTGCCGGAGTTGGTCCAGTTGATCGATTCGAGGTAGGCGACCTGCACCAGCAGCACGCATATGATGGCGGTGGCCAGCAGCCGCGGATATGATTTGCGATCGCGTAGCGCGCCGGTAAGCAGTTTCGGCGTCATGATGGCCGAGCAGGTGAGGAAAAGCACGCCGGCTGCCAGTTCGCGCACGCATGCGATCCACAGCGGCGAGGCATGATACGCGCCCATGAGGATTTGGAGACGGTGGCGTTGACGCCCCACAGCACGCCGCCGCACAAGGTCATTGCGATGCCGATGACCAGGTCTTTCGGCGTGCGTTCGACGTTTTTTCCGCCACTGCGGCTCCTTCCCCTTCACTGTTCGCTCATCGCACACCGTACACGCCGCATGTGTCTTGCAGTGGCAGCCGCTCACAGACTGTCCGCGGGCGCGCTGAGGAAGTCGAGAATCTTGTTCACATACGGTCCGACCACCGTGTTCGGCATGGAGAAGATCTCGTGCAACGACTTGCCGTACCGTATTTTTCGATTGATCCGCCGCCTTCGCGCACGCGTTCCACGAAATCGTCCTGCGGACCGTTCAGGACCCAGACGTCACGGCCCGCTTGGAACAGCAGCGTCGGAGTTTCGATCGCACCGCACATGTCCGGTTTGAGTACGGCTCGAGACAATGCCATCGCCTGATGCGCCCATTCGAAGGTGGCCGCGTTGGTCTGGCATGCCACGTCGTCGACGCGCTGCTTGTGGAACCAGCGAACGCGCGCCTCGGACGCGCCCTTATGCTCGTCGAGATCGAGTTCGGGGGAAAAATCGGTGTGACCGAATACGCGCGCTTTGCCGAATCCCAAGCCGCACAACGCGCCTGTAGCGATGCGTGCGATCCATGTCGGCATACCGACGACGGGGGCGATCATGGGTGCGGACAGCACGGCCTTGTCGAACAGGCTCGGATAGTGTTCCATCACGGCCGCGCCGATGCCGCCGCCCATCGAATGGCAGTACAGGTTCAGCGGTTCGCCGCACGCGTATTCGCGGCCCACAGTGTCGGCGAAGGCTGCGAAATCGGCCACGTACCGACGCCAATCGTCGATCCACACCAGGCTGGGATTGCTCACGTCATGCACGGAATGACCGTGCCCGCGATGCTCGAGGATGCATACGGAATAGCCGGCCAGCAGGAAATACCATGCCATCTCGCTGTATTTTCGCGCGAATTCGGTGAATCCATGCGAAATGACGATCGCACCGCGGAACACGCCCGAAGCGCCGTCCTCACGCAGCGCATCGAATTTGGCCGCGTCGTAACAGCAATAGTGCAACCGGCCGGGTTCGTCCAGTTTGGGCAGCGCGTCGCCGTTCCAGTCGACGGTGGCTGGATCCATCCATCCTTCCGTCATGCAGGCGTCCAGCGCGGGCAGCACCTTGCTTTCCATTTCGGCGTCGTAATTCGCCTCGTCGAGCAGCCTAAGAGTCATGCTTTCATCATACGAATTCCACATGAACAGCCTTCAGAGCCCCACGCTTCGGCTCCACGGATCGAACGCGCCTCCTCACTCGTGGACGCGCTCCCCCCGTACAATGTCGGTATGAAAATCATGTCATTCTGTGTGGCATTCGTCATGCTCTGCACCATGCAGCCAGCCGGAACGATGACCCCTTCCAACGGGAAGGCTGCCATCTTCGCCGACGCGGCGAGAGGAACCGCATCCGCCATCATCGACTGCCCGCCGCCGCTTTACTGGCTGTGTGGAAAGTGAGCCATGCGATGAATCCCACGAAATCCGCAGCTCCCATACCAAAAATCCACCGTGTAGCGCTGGTCGACAACGATCCGCGCGCGTGGAATCGCTGAGCCTTCTCATCGAAGCGAAGGTCCCCACGGCCTACGTGGTGTGGACGGCCACTTCCGGCGACGAAGCGATCGAACGTTGCCAGAGGAACGACGACAATCTCAACCTGCTTGTATTGGACATGTCCATGGAGGGCTTGCAGGGGCCGGCCATCTGCCATCGGATCCGTCTCATGGACAGGCATCTGCCGATTCTGGGCATCACCAGCTTCTCCATCAACAGCTACCGTAGCAGGCTGATGGAAGCCGGAGCGCAGGGACTGATCGGCAAGGAGGATTCCGATCAGCTGGCGAAGGCCATCGAGCGGCTCTGTGGAGGCAACGTTATGGAGGGATTCGAACCTCCCGCCCTGGCCAACGTGCGCATCAGACGCGAGGAGGAGACCTCACCGCGGCTCACCGTGCGCGAGGAGCAAATCATCTCCCTGTGCGCCGACGGCATGCTGGACAGGGAGATCGCCGAACGACTGGACATCTCCGAAAGCACCGTGCGCAAGCATATGCAGGGCATTCTCAAGAAGCTGAACTGCAAGACGGCACGCCAGGCAGTGGCATTGTGGGTGAGATCGCATGCACGCTGAACCCACAAAACCCAGACCCGTAAGCGCCTTCCGCTCCTGGCACAACCATATGCGTGCCGACCATCCGAAACTCTGGCATCCGATCCGCATAACCATCGTGGTCATCACCGTATGGTGGATCCTGTTCTGCCTGGTGCTCGCCCCGACCGACAATCCCGCGGCGATCGTCTGGACCATCATCGAAATCGCGGTGCTGCTGCTGTCACCGTTCTTTCCGAAATCGATGTCGCTGCTGTTTCTGATCATGAGCCAGTCGGGACCTTGGCTCATACCCGGAGCCGACGTCAACTCGCTGCCGGGAATCCTTTACACGTTCGGCATGCTCGCCTACGAAACCAACAATCTCGTGGCGCTGCTGCTGCTCGCTTATTCCATAGGCGACCAGCTGTTCCGTCAACTGGTCCTTGGCACGAGCCGCAGCAATCCCGTGGCCATCATCGCCATGGTCAGCCTGGTACTGATGCTCGGATGCGGTTTGCGATGGAACCAGGCCGTAGCCGGCAGCCGCGCCGAGGCGGAGCAGGCGAAAGCGCGATTACGGGAGATGGAAAGCCGCAGTCACATCGCGGAAGCCATACACGACGCCGTGACGGGAGATCTGTCCGCCGCGGCTTTCGTCGCGCAACGTCGCATCGATGCATTGTCCGGCGGAGACGATGGCGATGGCAGCGCCTCGACGGATGGTGACGACGGCAAGAACGCGGACGAAAGACGCGATGAGCTCGACAAATGGACGCAGGTCAACGATTACATCCTGTCCGCCCTGAACAACGTGCATCGCGTCATCGACGAACTGGATATGGACGTCACCGTCCTTGAGGAGGATGCGGACGGCAAGGCCTTCTCCGACCTGCTCAAAGCCACGATGGCCGGCGGCGACCGGCGTCTACGCGCGCTCGGCTTCGACATCACCTCGATCCTCCATGTGGCGGGCGGTGCGCCAAGCGCCTCCCCGAGCCTGGCCGGAATCGCCAATGATCTGCTTCGCGAGACCTACGCCAACATCGCGCGTCACGCCCAGTCCGGCAGCAAAGCCGACCTGTCGGTGATACTCAAGCCGAACGCCGTCGAAATCACGCAGATCAACCAGGCGAGGACCACCGAAACGGATCGCACGCAGCCGGGAGGCCACGGCCTCGCGTATTTCAGCAAACAGCTCGAATCGCATGGCGGCAAACTCGAGACAACGCTGCGCGGCGGCGAATGGACGCTGTTCGCCTATCTGCCGATTCCGGTGCCCGAAACCCTGCCACCCCTTGCCGGACACCCCGAATCGTGACTGGCTCCGACGGTCGCGAGAAACGAAAGGGTGCTACAAAAGGTGCTACACAGATGTGGTACACCCTTACTTGCAGGGGTGTTCACGCCATCCTATCTTCCCTATTGAGAAGGGTTACGCGTCTCCCTGTGACCCGACGGATACTTGGCAGTCCGTCGAATCGCAGGGGGACGCGTTCTTTTTTTTTCTTCGGTTGTATCGGAACGTCAGTTCCGCCGGAACACCGTCAGACCAGCGCGTCGGCGAGGAAGTCGCGCTGCAGCAGCAACAGGTTGCGCGCCACCGTCTCGTCGTTGGTCATGTGCGTGATGCCGTTGAGCGGCAGGAACGTGTGCTTGCGTCCCGCGGCCATCAACGCCTGGCTCAAGCGCAGACTGTTGGCGATCGTCACGTTGTCGTCGGCGAAACCGTGGATGAGCATAAGCGGGCGACTGAGTTTCGGCGCGTCCGCGACGATGCTGTTACGTTCGTACGTGGCCGGGTCGAGTCCCAGGTAGCGCTCGGTGTAATGCGTGTCGTACAGCGTCCAGTCGGTCGGCGGAGCGCCCGCGCAGGCCGCGGCGAACGTGTCGGGCGCGTCCAGCACGGCGAGCGCGGATAGGAAGCCGCCGTACGACCAGCCGATCATCGCCACCTTGTCCAGGTCTGGTTTCGGCATGGAGACACCGGTTTCGGCGGCGAGCGAGGCGATCGCGTCCGGCAGCGCATGCACGGCGTCGACTTGGTCCTCAAGCGTCACGGCTTTCATGTTTTCGTAGATCGCGCGATCCCACTTCGGACCGCGGCCGGTGGTGCCGCGACCGTCGGCGGTGACCACGATGTAGCCTTGGTCGGCCCACCACTGCGCGTCCCAGTAGAACGACTGGCTTTCCACGACCTGCTGGAAACCGGGGCCGCCGTAAGGCTTCATGAGGACCGGCAACTGGTCGGCATGCGCGTATGCGCTGTCCGCCGACGGCAGGATGACCGCCGCGTACAGGGCGCGTTCGCCGAGGCGGACGAATCGCACGTTCGGCATGAAACCGGGGGTTTCGGCGTGGTTTTCGATCGGCGAAACCACCATCGACATCATGTCGGCGGCGTCGACGCCATCACCATCACCGTCCGTCGTGCGCACGTTCATGCAATGCTGCATCTGCATCGCGGCATCGTCCATGCCACGGCCAGTCACCACGCAACCGTCGCCGGCGCGGCTCATCGTCCACTGTCCGGGAACGTAGGTGAGCGGCTCCCAGTCGCCGTCGTAACGGATCGAGACCACGTCGAAGCTGCGGGCGTCGTGATCGTCCGCGTTGGACTGCCACAGGAACGGCAGATCGGCGGCCGGCAGCAGTTCCGGCGTGCGCTGCACCACGCACAGCACGTCGTCGTCGGTCACGTCGAGCACTTCGCGCACCTGCAGGCCCTTGGGTGTGAATGGCGTGCCGTCCACGGTCAGACGGTTCGTGTCGGCGTCCATGTCGTTCATCGCGCACACGAGACGGCCGTCAGGCGTGTATGCGGGGGTGCCGGCGATCAGGTCGAGCCAGCAGTCGTTGCTATGTTCCTCAAGCACGCGCGTGGTGCCGGGTTCTTCGCCGGGCGCGTATTCGGGGATGGCGATGGAGAAGGTCTCCACTTCGCTGCCGTCCTCGTCGGTGAAGCCGTTTTCCGGCGCGCTCATGGTCACGATAGGCTCGCCCACGTGGACGGCGAGCACCTGGTCGTGCTGCTGAAGCCGGTCCTGCACAAGTAGCAGCGGCTCGTGGCCTTCGGTCCAGCTGACGGCGGCCAGGTATTCGTACGATCCGCGGTCCCATTCCACGTTGTGTGCGATGCCGCCGTAGTAGCAGCCGTCCGTATCGTAGCCGAGTTCCAGCAGCGTCAGATGCACGTCGGCGTTGGCCGTCATCGCCTGCGGATAGCGGCGGGCCTGCGCGGGTTTCGTCGGATCGGCCGGGTCGGCGATGTACCAGGTCTGTTCGTGGGATGCGTCGAAGGTTTCGAAGAGCACATACTTGGAATCGGGCGACCACCAGAAGCCGTCGTAACGGTCCATTTCCTCACCTGCGGCGAATTCGGCGAGACCGATTTTCCATTCGCCTGCTTGCGATTCGGCCGCGTCGCTTTGCGCGTCATCTTGCGTGCCGTCCTGCGTATCGGCAACGTCGTCAGCGTCGTCTTGCGGAACGGACGCGACGATGGACACCGCATCGCCCGCGTCTTCGCCTGCGTCCGTCGTGTCCGACACGTCCGCAAGATCGACGTCCACCAAATACGTGCCGGTCGTATACATGATGTGTCGTCCGTCGGGGCTGATGCGCGGGTTCAGCACCGGCTTGAATTCCGGTTCGTCGATGGCGATGCCGCGCGTCACGCCGGCCGCGATATCCGTCAGGAACAGCTGGCCGTTGATGGTGAACGCCACGCGGTTGCCGGCCGCATCGACCGAATAGCCGACGATGCCGGAACCACCTTCACGCGCACGTTCGCGGCGCGCCTTTTCCTCAGCCGGCACATCCTCGCGTCGGCGTCAGCCAGCAGCGTACGCGGATCGGCAAGCAGAATCTCGTCGGTATCGCCATCGCTGCCGATCACGCTCATCCACAGGGAGGTGACGGTGTCCTCCGGACCGTCCGAACGCAGGAACAGCGCACGCGAACCGTCGCCGATCGCGCGGGCGAAACGTGGCGCGCCGCAGGTGAATCGCAAGGTACGGGCCTTCAGCCCAGGAAACTCATCAATCGCATCATTCATACCTTCCAATCTACCGACCATCACGCACCACTCGCCGCCAATACCCCGGACGCAACCCCCTTCACATGAAATTTTTGCAAGCAAGTAGCCTTCGAATTGGCGCTCGGCAGGCTACAGCGTAGGATAGTCAAGGACAGAAAGGGACAAGTATGAGTGTTCTCGACCGATTTGAGAAGAGCGTGGAAGGCGCCGTCAACGGGGTTTTCGCGAAGTTCGGGTCTAAAGACCTGAAGCCCGTCGACCTTTCCAGCGCTCTGGAACGCGAGATCGACAAAGAAGCCATGCCCGTCACGCGCGATCGCACCGTAGCCCCGAACGAGTACCGTTTCAAGCTCAGCACTCCGGATTTCAACAACATCGTCGAGTGGGGCGCCGAAACGCTCGCCAATGAACTTGCCGACAACCTCACCCAGTATGCGAAGAGCCAGAACTACGCGTTCGTCGGCCCGGTCGTGGTGATCTTCGAAGAGGATCTTGAACTTTCCAAGGGCGATTACCGGCTTTCCAGCGAATCCGTGCAGGGCAACACCGTGCCGGTCACGACCGACGCGCAGACCGAGGATTGCCCGATGCTGGAGATCGGCGAGCACCAGTATCTGCTCACCGAGGAAAAGACCATCATCGGCCGCGGTTCCGATTGCGACATCGTCATCGACGACCCCGGCATCTCCCGTCGTCACATGGAGATCGACGTCACCGACAACGGCAACACCGTCATCGCCCGCGACCTGAACTCCACCAACGGCATGTACGTCGAAGGCCATCATGTTGAGGCGGCAACGCTGCTCGACGGCAACACGATCACCATCGGCCGAACCCGCATCCTGTACTGGGCCTCCTCGCAGGAGCAGGAGTAATCAGCCCCAACCCGGAGAGCCGCCTTTTATGCTCACTGAATTACGTTTGCGATCCTCAAGTACGGGTTTCTCGTACTGCTCTGGATCTTCGTGGCCTGTACGGTACGTTCGCTGTACAGGGATATCGAAACGCTCAGCCCGCGCAAGTCGCGGGCTCATCGTCGTAAGGAGCGTGCCGCGCGCAAGGCCGTCGAATCGCCTGCGCCCGTAGCCGCCGCAGCCCCTTCGGCAAGCGCCGCAACCAATGCCAAACCAACTCTGCTGGTCATTATCGATGGCCCCCTTGCCGGCAGTTCCGTCCCTCTGGCCGGCAACACCATCACACTTGGCCGTTCCGCTTCGAACACCGTGGTGCTGGATGATGAATTCGTTTCCTCCCACCATGCGCGCGTCTACACCGATCCCGCCACCGGCCGTTGGGCCATCGAGGATCTGGGATCCACCAACGGCACCGTCGTCAATCATCAGCGTCTGAACGCGCCGATGATTCTTGGCGCGCGCGTGCCTGTGCGCATCGGTGCGACCACCTTCGAATTGAGGTGACGTTTTTGCCGACTTCCACCGCTTCGCAACAATTGTTCATGTATTCCACCGTCGTCTCCGACGTGGGCACCGTGCGTTCCAACAACCAGGATTCCGCGTTCGCCGGCGAGCATCTCATCGCCATCTGCGACGGCATGGGCGGGCATGCCGGCGGCGACACCGCCTCCACCATCGCCATCCGGTCGCTGGCGCACATCGAACAGGACAATGTTGACGGCGACGTGCAGGTCGTCTCCCATATGATGGCGACTTCCGTCATGGCCGCGCACGACGCGATCGTCGGCAAAGCCAAGCGTGAGCGTCGTCTTGCCGGCATGGGCACCACCGTCACGTCCGTGGCGCTGGTCGCCGGCTGCTGGGTATTGGCGCATATCGGCGATTCCCGCGCGTATCTGCTGCACGACGGCCATCTGGTCCGCATGACCAGCGACCACAGCTACGTGCAGCATCTCATCGACACCGGCCGTATCAGCGAGGCCGAGGCGCGCAACCATCCGCAACGCAATGTGGTGATGCGCGTGCTGGGCGATTTCGACATCGATTCGCGCCCTGACATCGCCATCCGCAAGGCGCATCCGGCGACCGTTGGCTGCTGTGCTCCGACGGCCTGTGCGGCGTGCTGGAGGATTCCACGCTTGAAGAAGTGCTGTCCACCTGCGCCGATCAGGAGGAGTGCGCGCAGCGGCTCGTATCGATGGCGTTGCGTGCGGGCAGCACCGACAACGTCACCGCGGTGATCGCCGACGCGACGCTCGCGCTCGACGCGGACGCGTTCGACCTGCCGCATCAGACGCCGCTGGTCGGCGGCGCGGCCAGCGCAAGCTTGGAAACCATCGCGGACATCGTCAACGAACCGGTCGCTTCCGCCCCGCCTCTGCGCGAAGGCAAACAGTCGCCGGCGGCGCGTGCCGCGGCCCTGCGCAGCGGCAAGGATCCCAACGAGGAGCCGAAACAGCCGGAACAGCGCGTCGCGCAGCCGTCGTCGGTCCGCGAAGACAATGGCGACCGTGTCAATACCGATACCGGGGAAATTCCGATTGTGCAGAAGCGCAACGGGCGTATTTCCGCCGATCCGAACGATCCGGAAGTCGCCAAGGCGATTCGCAACGAACATATCGAGGAACGTAAGACGAAACGGTCGCGCAAATTCCGCAACCGCATCATCACCATACTCATCATCATTCTGGTGCTGCTTGGCGTTGCCGGCGTGGGCGTGGGCACCTACCGTTGGAGCCAAACCAAGTACTACATCGGCGACAACAACGGCAAAGTGGCGATTTTCCAAGGCGTGCCGACGAGCATCTTCGGTGCCAAACTGTCACATGCCGTCACCGACACCAATATGAAGACCAGCGATCTGCCGCCAAGCTGGCGCGAACAGCTTGACCAGGGCATCTCCTTCGACACATACGGCGAAGCGAAAAGCCATACCCGTCTGATCAAAAAGCAGCTGAACGATGCGAAGCGCAAGCAAGAGGCGAAGCAGCAGGAGAAGGCCGCAGCCGAGCAGAAGGCGAAGGACGAAGCGGCGAAAAAGGCCGCCGATCAGGCCGCGCAGACCAACAAGTCGGGCGGTGACAAGTCATGATCGCAACACGCTTGAGACAGCTTGGCATGCTGCTGTTCAGCATGCTGCTGTGCGCGGTGGCGTTCTTCCAGATGTTTGAACGCACCACGAACGGTTTTCCGCAGAATTATGTGTGGATGCTCGCGTTTGTGGGCGCGCTGTTCCTGACCGCCTGGGGTCTGCTGCTGCGATTCCAGCCGCACGCCGACCAATCGGTCATGTGCTGCGTGCTGGTATTGACGGGCATCGGCGTCACGATGATCGCACGCCTCGACCAAGACACCAAAACCACAGTGGCGTTCCGACAGTTGCTTTGGTTGGCGATCGCACTGGTGTTTGCCAACCTGCTGGTGGTGTTCATGAGGGATTACCGCGTATTGCGGCGATTCTCGTACGTCAGCATGGTGATCGGCATCGTGCTGTTGCTGTCGCCAATGCTGCCGGTGGTCGGTTCCGAACAGTACGGCGCACGCATCTGGGTGAAGATTCCCGGCTTGGGATCGTTCCAGCCGAGCGAATTCGCCAAACTGTTCCTGGCGTTCTTCTTCGCTTCGTATCTGTTCGACCATCGCGACCAGCTTGCCGTCGGCGGAAAGAAGATTCTCGGCATCCAACTGCCACGCATCAAGGATATGGGACCGATCATCGTGGTGTGGATCGTCTCCATGGGCGTTCTGGTCCTGCAGCATGATCTGGGCACGTCACTGATGTTCTTCGCCATGTTCGTGTCCATGCTGTACGTGGCCACCGGGCGTAAAAGCTGGATCGTCATCGGATTCATCGCCTTCGCCGCCGGCGCGGTGGCGGCGGCAAGCATCTTCAGCCACGTCGGCTCGCGTGTGGACGCCTGGCTCCACCCGTTCTCCGCGGCTCAATACAACAAGGAATACGGCGCTCATACCAGCTCGTCACCGGCATTTTCGGCTTGGCTTCCGGCGGTCTGATGGGCACCGGCCTCGGTCAGGGCCACCCGTCGATCACCCCGATCGCAAATTCCGACTATATTTACGCGGCATTGGGCGAGGAGCTGGGATTGACCGGCCTGATGGCCATTCTCATGCTGTATCTGCTGATCATCGCAGCCGGCATGATCACCGCGATGAAAATCAAGGACGGCTTCGGCAAGCTGCTTGCGTCCGGCTTGGTGTTCACCATGGCCTTCCAGGTGTTCACCGTGGTCGGCGGCATCACGCTGGTCATTCCGCTGACCGGTCTGACGCTTCCCTACATGGCGGCCGGCGGTTCGTCGCTGATCGCAAACTACATGCTGGCCGCGCTGCTGATCGTCATCTCCAATTCCGCGAACAGGCCGGAATCCGAGATCGACAGCGACACATTCCAGCAGGAAGCCGTCAGGGTGTTGCGCGAACGCGAGCGGAACCGTCGTACCGAAATCGCCGGCAATACGCGTTCGGGTGCGGCGAAGGCTTCGGCCATCCCGGCCGTGCCGGCAAGCCATGCGGGCGCAGCCGGGCAAGCAGGTCATGCCGTGCCCGCCAATCGAACCAGCCAAGCCGGCCACACCAGCCAAGCCGGCCAGACCGATCAATCCAATCCGACGATTCCGATAACCGGAGTCCTGCCGACGATCGACCAGCAAGGAGCATCGCATGAATAAGTCGCTCCGCCAGCTGTTCACCATCGTGGTGGCCTTGTTCGTCATTCTGGGCATGTCCACCACCATCATCATGGCCATCCGAGCCAACCAGCTCACCAACGACGCACGTAACGTCCGCGCGCTGTACCACGAATACGGCGCACCGCGCGGGTCCATTCTCGCCGCGGACGGATCGGTCATCGCAAAATCCGATCCTTCCAACGATTCGTTCTCGTACCAGCGTTCCTATTCCGCCGGCGAACTGTATGCGCCGGTCACCGGATTCTTCTCCATCAGCCAGCGTGGCTGGAGCGGCGTCGAAGCGTCCCGCAGCTCGCTGCTGTCGGGCCAGTCGGAGCAGCTGCTCTGGCAGCGGTTCAAGTCGCTGTTCACCGGGCAGGAGAACAAGGGCGCCAATATCGAAACGTCCATCGATCCGAAGATTCAGCAGGCCGCATACAACAGCCTCGGCAGCACGGATGGCGCCGCAGTGGCCATCGAGCCGAAAACCGGCCGTATCCTCGCCATGGTCAGCACGCCCAGCTACGACCCGAACCAGCTGGCCAGCCATGACATGAGCCAGGCGAACAGCAACTACGGCGTGCTGTCCCAGGACGCCACCAATCCGATGCTCAACCGAGCCACTTCGCAGCTGTATCCGCCGGGGTCCACGTTCAAAACGGTGGTGGCCGCCGCGGCTTTGGAAACCGGCCAATACCAGCCGGATACGCAGATTCCGGCAGGAGCAAGCTACACGCTTCCCGGCACCGTCACGCAACTGACCAACGCCGTACCGCAGGCCGACGGCGCTGACGGCAAGATCTCCATGGAGGACGCGCTGGCATATTCGTCGAACACCGCGTTCGCCCAGTTGGGCGTGTCGTTGGGCGACAACGCCGTCTCGTCCATGGCCAAGAAACTTGGTTTTGACAGCCCGATCACCGTGGACGGTTCCGATTACACCGGAACCCCGTGGGTGTCGGTCACGTCGAAGTTCCCCACCGACATCAACGACGACAAGCTCGCATTGGCGTCTATCGGCCAGGGAGACACCGTGGTGACACCGTTGCAGAATGCTATGGTGGCCGCCGCCATAGCCAATGATGGCAAGCTTATGCAGCCCACGCTGGTCGACCGCGTGCGTTCCGCCGACTTGTCGGTCATTTCGCAGACCAAGCCCACGGTCATGTCCCATGCGTTCAGTGCGGATACGGCCAACAAGCTCACCCAGATGATGGAGGCCGTGGTCACCAAGGAGAACACGAATCTGGCCATCAACGGCGTGCAGGTGGCCGTCAAGACGGGTACCGCGCAGATTGGAAACGGCAATACGTCCATCGACGGCTGGGTGATCGGATTCGCGCCGGCGGACGATCCGAAGATCGCGGTGGCGGTCGTGGTGCATAACGTGGACCTGTACGGCTCGTTCGCGGCAGGACCGATTATGAAAGCAATGATGCAGGAGGCGCTGGCAGAATGAAACTGGTTGAAGGACAGCTCATCCACCGACGCTACAGGTTGGATTCCCGCCTGGCCCAAGGTGGTATGGGTGAAGTGTGGAAAGGCTATGACATCCAACTTGGACGTCCGGTGGCCATCAAGGCGCTACGTGGCGATTTGGGCGTCACCCAGGAGGCCAAACTGCTTCGTCTGCGCGCGGAAGCCCATAATTCCGCCAATCTTGCGCATCCGAACATCGCTGCGCTGTTCGAATATTACGAGCATGACGGCATCGGATTCCTCATCATGGAATACGTGCCGAGCAAGTCGCTTGCAGACCTGTACCACGAGCAGAACGGCCCGATGGACCCGATCAAGCTGCTGCCGATTCTCATTCAGACCGCACGCGGCCTGTTCGTCGCGCATTCCCATGGCGTGATCCACCGTGACGTGAAGCCGGCGAACATCATGGTGTCCGATTCCGGCGAGGTGAAGATCACCGACTTCGGCGTCTCCTACTCCACCAACCAGGAGCAGATCACGCAGGACGGCATGGTCGTGGGCACCGCGCAGTACATTTCCCCGGAGCAGGCGCAGGGCAAGCATGCCACGCCGCAATCCGATATCTATTCGCTTGGCGTCGTCGCCTATGAGGGCCTGTGCGGACACCGTCCGTTCACGGGCGCCACACCGGTCGACATCGCCGCAGCACATGTCAATAATCCGGTTCCGCCGCTGCCCGACACCGTCGATGTGCAGTTGCGTGAATTCGTCATGTCGATGTTGGCCAAGGACCCGCTGGACCGTCCGAAGGACGCGCTGGTGGTGTCACGCACCCTGTCCCGCATCGAACGCCGTCTGCTCGACCAGCAGACGCAGCTGGCCGACACGATGGTCGTCTCTTCGGGAGGAAGGCTTCCCCGACGTGTGGTCAGCAAACCCCATATCTCCGTGAGCAATGATTGGAAGGAACAGGGATGAACATCAACATGCCTACCTCTCTGGCCGGGGGCCGTTATCAGCTCGGCCAACTCGTCGGCCGTGGCGGCATGGCCGAAGTGCATGTGGCGACCGACACGCGTCTGGGGCGTACCGTCGCCGTCAAGATCATGCGCGCCGATTTCGCCACTGACAGCATCTTCCTTGAGCGTTTCCGCCGTGAAGCCCATTCCGTCGCGCAGATGAACAACCCGAACATCGTGAACATCTACGATTCGGGCGAGGAAACCGTCACCACGGAAACCGGCGAGATCGAGCATCTGCCGTATCTGGTGATGGAGTACGTCAAGGGTCAGACCCTGCGTGACATCCTCAAGGTGAATGGCGCACTGAGCCAGCGCGACGCCGAGCAGGTGATGATGGGCGTGCTCAACGCGCTCGAATACTCGCACCGCATGGGCATCATCCACCGCGACATCAAGCCCGGCAACATCATGATTTCCGAGCAGGGCGTGGTCAAGGTCATGGACTTCGGCATCGCCCGCGCGATCGACGATTCCGCGGCCACGATGACGCAGTCGCAGGGCGTCGTCGGCACCGCGCAATACCTGTCTCCGGAGCAGGCGCGCGGCGAAAGCGTCGACATGCGTTCCGACCTGTATTCCGCCGGCTGCGTGCTGTACGAAATGCTCACCGGCCGGCCGCCGTTCACCGGCGATTCGGCGGTGGCGATCGCCTACCAGCATGTGTCGGAAGTCGCCACTCCCCCAAGCACGATCGTGCCGGGCCTGCCGAAGATGTGGGATTCGATCTGCGCGAAGGCGATGGCCAAGGATCGGCAGAACCGTTACGCCACCGCTTCCGAGTTCAAGAACGATCTGCTGACGTTCATGAACGGCGGTGTGCCGATGGCTGCCGCGTTCAACCCGTTGACCGACCTGACCAACATGAAGGCCCGCAAGCAGGCCGAAATGGATGCCGCCACCGTGCCCATGGCGCCGGCGACGGATGCGCCGACGCAGGCGTCAATCCGGTCACCGGCCAGTTCGAGGCCGTGCCGAATCCGAATGGCGGAGTCGAAACGAAGACCCGTGCGGAACAGCGTGCCAAAGCCGCGCAGGAGCGTAAGAAGAAGCAGATCATCATCGCTTCCGTGGTCGGCAGCATCGTTGTTTTGCTGGCCGTCATCGGTATTTTCTTCGCGTTGAACGGGCATAAGAACACTGCGGATCTGGTGTCCGTGCCGGACTTCACCGACACGTCGAACATTTCCCAGGCGCGTGTGGAAGAACAGCTTAAGGCCCTTGGTCTGAAGCTTGACGCCCGTGACGATGCCACGTCCAGCCAACCGAAGGGCACCATCACCAAGCAGAATCCGCAAGGCGGCAGGAAAGTGGCGAAGGGCTCCACGGTCTCCGTGTGGTTCTCCACTGGCCCACAAGCGGTCCCTGTTCCGGATGTGTCCGGCAAGACCCAGGAGGAGGCGAAGAGCATCCTCGAGGCCGCCGGATTCAAGGTAGGCAACGTCAAGACCGTGGATAACGCCACCATTGCGAAGGATCAGGTGGTGAACACCGATCCGGCCGCGAATTCGAAGCAGACCAAGGGCACCATCATCACGCTGTACATTTCGTCCGGCATGACCAAGATTCCGGATGGTCTGGTAGGCCAGGCCAAGGATTCGGTCATCGCGCAGCTCAAGCAGGCTGGTCTGACGCAGATCACCATCGAAAGCGAGTATTCCGATTCGGTGCAGTCCGGTGCAGTCACCCGCATCGATCCGGGTTCCGGCAGCACCGTCGAAATGGGCACCGCGGTGACCATTTGGGTGTCCACCGGCAAGCAGCAGGTGAGCGTGCCGTTTGTTACCAACTCCACACTTGCCGAAGCAAAGAGCATTTTGGAGGCCGCCGGATTCCAGGTAAGTGTCAACGGGCCACAGGATGATGACGCGACCGTCGTGTCGATGTCGCCGAATGGCGGCAGCCAGGCCGACAGCGGATCGACCATCACGCTGACCACCAAGAAATCGTCCAGCGACACGAACAACACCGACACGAACAACAACGGCAACACCAACAACCAGCAAGGCAACTAATAATTCAGGGGAGGAAGCGGCTCGACGCCCCCCTTCTTTCCCTCAAAAACCAAAAGCAGCCAAAGGCAGCACAAAAAGCCAAAGGAGCTTGCTTCCCGCAGGCCTGTTCACGACCGTAAGCTTGGCCCGAACGGCCTTGAGTGTGTCGTGAACAGGACCTGCGGGAAGCAAAGCGGCGCCGCAAGCAAGCAACGCTGCGAGCCAAACAGCAGCCATCACCCATCACTCATTCATCGCAAAAATCGCAATTCAGCAAGCTCAAAAAGAAAACTACTCGCTCACCTTAGGCTGCAATCCAATCGACTTCTCCACTGCCGACTCCTGCCCACACACCTTAAGCCAGTTCGCCAACAGCCGATACCCGTCCTGGGTCATGACGGATTCCGGATGGAACTGCACCGCATACATCGGCTTGTCGCGATGCTTGATGCCCTGCACGATATGATCGTCCTGCGTCCACGCGGTCACCACCAGCTCGTCCGGCACGGAATCCGGTTCGACAGCCAGGGAATGGTAGCGCGTGGCGGTCATCGGATTGGCCACGCCGTCGAAGATCTCATCGTCGATATGCTCCACCAAACTGGTCTTGCCGTGCATGATGGTCGGCGCGTGGCTCACTGTGGCGCCGAACACTTCGGCCAATGCCTGCATGCCGAGGCACACGCCGAACATCGGCTTGTTCTGCGCCGCGCACAGGCGAATCATGTCCTCACTAGCGCCGGATTCCGATGGAGCGCCAGGACCGGGGGAAATCAGCACACCGTCGTAGTCGTCGATCACGCCCGGGGCGGACGGGTCGATCGCATCGTTACGTACCACGGTCACTGTGGCACCAAGCGTCTTCACATAGCCGACAATCGTGTAAACGAACGAATCGTAGTTGTCCACGACCAGAATGCGTGCGGAATCGGTCATCATGCTCCAATCAACGTTTGAACAGCAGTGTACGTGCGTTCCGTGCCGCAGCAACGTCCGCGTCTCACGCAGCGGCAGCCTTTAGATGGCCGTGTAGTTCGACATCTCCTGCAGCATCGGAATAGTCGACGCGGCCCACGAGAACAGCCATTCGAAGCACGATGCGGCCGCTGCGAAAACCAGCAGCAGCACCAGCAGCAGGCGGATCGGCAGCACGCCCGGCTGCAGTCGCACCAGGCTGCCGTACAGGCTGAAATCGGCCTTCTTTCGTCTTCCTGCGCGCACGTCGGCGAGATACGGCCATCGCCAGGCGACGGCGGCGGAAATAAATATGATCACGTATGCGGCGAGCGCGCCGAAGATCCACGGTTTCAGCGTATCGATCGACGACAGGAACGACGACTGTTCGTTGTTGACGAATTTGACTGTGCCGTTGGCGTTTTGGGAGGCCAGTTCCTGTGGGATGCCGTCGGCGACCTTCGCCCAGTAGGAGAATTCGGCGTAGCTGATCCAGCGGTGCGTCGGCGTGGAGTATTTCGGTTCGCAGGTGGTCATGGTCAGCATGCGTTTGGTCGGTGCTGCGCCGGGGTTTTCGGGGTTGGCCGCCACCACTTCGGTCTGTGTCGGCAGCACGATTTTGTAGCTGGTGTAGTGGTACACGTACCAGTAATCCTGCGTGCGGACGATGATCGGGTCGCCTTCCTGCAGTTTGTCGACGTCGCCGAGCGGCTGCCCGTAGCCGTTGCGGTGGCCGGCGAAGGCGAAGTTGCCGACCTGGCCGGGCATCTGCGAATCCGTGTAGTGGCCGAGGCCGTGCTTGTTGAGCTGTGTCAGGTCCGTGCCTTCCACCAGGTTGCGCTGCCATTGGCTGCCGAATCGCGGTATGTAGATTTGGGCGATGAGTTCGCCTTCCGTGGCGCTTTGCGGCTGTACAGGCGGGTCACCCTGCTGTGCCTTCGCCACGGTGACGTTGCCGGACTTTCCTGGATCGGACCAGGATACGGATTGGCGGGTTTCGATCTGGTTATGCTCCGACTGCACGCCCGTCCACCACATCTGCCATGCGATGTACAGCGCGCAGATGGCGGCGGCGGTCAGCATGAGTTCGGCGAGGATGCCGAGTATCGTCCACAGCGCGCTTTTGGTGCGTCCGCCACGGCTTGTCACATGTTTCATCGACTGTTATTTCCCCTCTTGCGATTCGCCGTTCTTGTCGTTTTCGAGCGCTTTCGCATACTGCAACGGCTGCTGCAACGCGTCGGTCGCGTCGAAATGCAGTTTCGTTTTCTCGTCGACCTGCCATCCCAGGCCGAACGCGCTCACGTACTGCTTGTAGATGGACACTTCCTCGGAATCGTCGAGCGCTTTTCTCATGCCCTCCACTGGTCCGATCGCCGAGATTTTGAACGGCGGCGAATACTTCTTGCCTTGCAGCAGCAGCACGTTGCCGGAGCAGCGTACGGCGGAGTTGAACAATACGCGCTGGTCCATGATTTGCATGGATTCGGCGCCTCCCGCCCACAGCGCGTTGACCACGGCTTCGATGTCCTGCTGGTGCACCACGTAATCGTTGATGTTGGCGCTGGATCCGTTGGCGTCGACCATGTTCTCCCATAGCGGCGAATCGTCGAGCGTCACCACCAGTCCCGGGCCTTCCACGGCGGGGAGCATGGTGCCGTTGCCGGCGCTTTCGCTGTCTTGCGATCCGTCGACGTTCTGGCTGTCGAGTGTTTTGCTCAGATCGTTGACTCTGGTGCTCAGCGCATCGATTTCGGACCGTAGCGAGTTCACTTTTTTCACGCGCTGTTCCACGAGTTCGGCGGTATCGTTGCTCACCACCACGGAACGGTTGACGCGCAGGTTGGTGGACAGCAGGAATCCGGAGAACAGCAGCACGAGGAACGCCGCGACGCCGGCCGCCTTCGACCGTTTCGCGCTGTGCTTTCCGGTATGCTTCGCCATACGCGCCTTTCCAAACCTGCCTGAATCCGCCGGGTTTCACTGAACAATTGTCCTGATTTTGAACAGTTTTACGCCGTGAGTTCGCCGCTTTCGAGTCTACCCACTATTATGACTTTTAGCCTATTAAAGGAGACTATGCTGATGGCTGACGAAGAGCTGCACGAAACCACCGCGGATGACCAGAAGGATCTGCAGTCCGCCGACGACACCGCTGCCGTCGAGGAAATCACCGAAGATGTCGTCGACAAGACTTCCGTTGACGAGGACCAGTCCGACGATGACGATCTCGATATTCCTATGGACCGTGTCGAAGCGGTGCTGAACGCCACCGTTGATAAGGATTCGCTGTCACCGCAGATGCAACGCATGATGAACCGTCAGGCGGAGAACACCCGCCGTGTGGAGGAAAGCATCAAGGGCACCAAGTCCAACCCGCGCTGGTTCGTGCCGCTGTTCTGCGCGCTGATGATCATCGGTCTGGTGTGGGCCGTGGTCTACTACCTGACCACCGATTATCCGATTCCGCACATCGGCGCTTGGAACCTGGCCATCGCGTTCGCAATCATCATGGTCGGTTTCATTATGACCATGTGGTGGCGCTGAGTCGGTTTTCTCCGTTTCGCCTATTCCATCGAGGCTTATTCAAAAGACGCCGGGTTCTTTGCGATCCGGCGTCTTTTTCATCCGCTTCATCCACTTCATCCACTTTACTTACCGCGTCTGCATCGCCCCGCTTCAGCTTTAGGAAAAGCGGTTTCCTGTCGAGTGGAAAGCCGCCGCTTACCCGCCGATTATCTGCTGATTTTTGCCGTCCGAATCAGCACGTGGTCGCCGCCTTGCATGGTGGTGCCGAACAGGTAGGCGTCGCCGCCGTCGGCGAGCTTGAGTTTCTTGCGCAATTGCGGCGCGGTGAGTGGGAAATTACGCACGGCGATGTTGGCACGGTCCAAGCCGGACAGCAATCGCTTCAGCTCCTTCTTACCCATACCGCCGATCGTTTCAATCGCAAAACCGCGCCCCGGAAAACCATCGACCGGCTCGTCCGATACGAACAGGTGGCTGCTCGGGCCGATCTGCACCGCCCCGAATCGCGCTTCCACCACGTCGAAGCAGCCGGCCTTCATGATCGACGCGTTCGGCTCGTACAGGTAGCGCAGCTCGTACGGCAGCGGCGCGTCCCCGATGCGCAGGCCGCGCGTATAGGCGGCCGCATCGTAGTCGAGTCGCTGATCGTCGTTCACGCAGTACACGTGCGGCGCACGCGTGTCTGCCGCTGCGGCATCGGACGTTGCCCCGGCAGCCTTGCCGTCCAGCACCAGCAGCAGTTCCTTGCATTCGTTGCCGGTGGAGACGATGTGCACTTCGGCCACAGTGCCCGCGAAATCGTCGACCGCCTTGCGCCAGTCGAGCATCGGCGACAGTTTGATCATCACATATCGCGCCTTAGCCAGCAGCAGATCGCGCAGCGCCAGCACGTCGGGCGTGCAGTCCTCGATCGCGTAGGTGCGGGCGCCGTGCTCGTCGCGGCGAGCCGGGTCGATGTAGATCAGCTGCGCCGGCTCCATCGCACGTAGGTATTCGACGCCGTCGCCGCACACCACCTGTGCTTGCGTGAGGCCCAGCGCCGCCATATTGTGCACGGCCAGTTCGCATAGATGCGATTGGCGTTCCACGTACGTGGCGTGACCGAATCCGCGGGCGAGATATGAGAAATCGACGCCGAATCCGCCTGTCAGGTCCGTCATGGTCGCGTCGTTGGCCGTCTGTCCCGCCGATTGCGGCAGAGATCGCAACAGACGCCGGGCGATTTCGGCCTTGTATTGCGCTGTGAACTGCGATGAGCACTGTTCCATGGAAATATGCGCGGGATAGACGATATCCGCGCAGGCGGCCCATTGCGGCAGTTTGTTGCGGGCGATTTGCCAGCCCGCGATCTGGTCGAGCGCGGCCGGCAGGTCGAGGTCCGCCGTCCGTTTGGTTTTGAGCGCCAGGTCACGCACGTCTTCATTGCGATGCGCCTCGGCGAAGGCGCGCGTCACGTCGTTGAGCAGTGGTCCGTCACTCATGGTTCCTCTCCCCTTCTTCGCAAGTATCTGCCATGTCGCACGCATATCGTCGCACGCGTATCCTGCGTCCGTGGCGCATCGGTATTGCGTCCTTGTCGATTGCCTTCGTCATCTTATCTTTCCTGTGGATAACAAGTGGACAAATGTGGATGAATGTGGATAACGCCCATATTTTGTGCCTGAGTCAACGTCGCACCACGAAATATCGGCGGCGATTTTCCCCATTTTTGTGGGGTGTGGATATCGGTTATCCACAATTTTCACATAGGAAATTCCTTATGTTCCGCCATTTTGTGAATATCCTTGTGGATAATCCACCACGTTATCCCCGACTTACCCACAGGTTTGACCTCACTTATCCACAAAGTTATCCACGGATGTGGAAAACTACATGTGTGTAGTTCCCGCATTACTGGTACAGAAGTGACATATGCATCAGCGGATTGCCGGCGTTGCATCCCACGATGATCGCCACGACCACCACGAACACCGTGATGCCGTACACCGTGGTGCGCCACGTCAGGCTTTTGCCGCGGAACGCATGCAGGCCGGTGACCAGCAGCCACGCAAGCACGCCGCCGACGATGAATCCGCCGACATGCGCCTGCCATGCAATGCCCGGCGTGATCACCGGCATCAGGAAGTTGATCAGCATCCAAATCAGCATCGAACGAATATCGATGCCTATTCTCCTGTACACCACCAGAATCGCGGCGAACAGGCCGAACAGCGCGCCGGACGCGCCATATGCGGCGGTCATCCATCCCGACGGCGAGCACACGGCCCACACCATCAGTCCGGCGCCGCCGCCCAATCCGGACAGCAGGTACAGCGCAAGATACGGCCAATGCCCCATCATGCGTTCCAGCACGGGCCCCACGCACCACAAAGTAAGCATGTTGAACAGGATGTGCCACAGCGAGGTCGGCTGGTGCAGGAACATCGAGGTGATGAAGGTCCACGGGTGCCGGACGGCCGTGGCGGGCAGCAGCATGCCGGCGTTCACGAACGCGTTGCCGCCTTCGGGCCAGACGAGGAAGAGAACCGCTTCGATGGTCCACACCACAATGCAGATCGCCATGATGGCGGTGGTGATGACCGGGTCGCCGTTGCGCCACCGGTATCGCAGCGATCGGGCGGAGAACAGATCCTTGAACGATGGGGAATCGGGAAACAGACTGAATCGTTGGTATGCCATAGCTCAACACTACCGGCACATGCGGTATTTTCCGGCGCGTAAATCCACCCAATCGACACATTCCACGAATTAAGATAGGGAACAGAGCTGGCTTGAACGAGCAGGTCAGCCAGTGTTTGGAAACCTTGAAAGGAGCCGTCATGGAGAACAAGTCTTCTAACGGTTGGAAGTTCTTCGCACTGCTCTTCGGAGCTTTGCTTGCTGGCGTCGTCGGTCTGTACATCTACAAGCAGCAGAATCCCGACTATGACCCGTGGGAGGAACCGTGGGAGAACAGCTCCTCGCCGGTCGACCTGGGCCTGACCAAGGACGCCGAGCCGGAGGCCGACGCCACTGCCGCCGCTCCTGCCGCTGAGCCGGAAGCCGCCTGATTTCGCCTTTTCCGGCGCACCTATGCCGCGTTGGGTTTGTTGCTTCGCCCTGTATCTTGCGATACAGGGTTTTTCTTTTGCTTTTGCGATTGCGATTGACTTGCGGCCTTCCGTCGTACTGTCGCTGTATTGCCACGTACGTCCGGCACGTACATTCGGGCACTACCGGCATACGCAATCGGACATGCGAAAAACATACGAAAAGGCCCTTGGAAAATCCCAAGGGCCTTCGTCGTCATCACTATCCGCCCATTGCGAAACGGACGGAACGGAAGCGATCATGCGTGTGTCGGCGATGCCGGCGACGTTTCATGACCGCTTCATAATCACTTGAGCGGACCGGTGTGCCAGATGCGCTCGAGGTAATCCTCGATGGAGCGGTCGGAGCTGAAGTAGCCGGAGTTGGCCACGTTGAGCACGGCCATGCGGCTCCACTTCATCGGATCGCGGTAGGTTTCCTCGATCTGGGCCTGGATGTCCATGTACGCGCGGAAGTCGGCGAGCGTCATGAAGTAATCCTTGTTCAGCCAATCGTTGACGAGGTCCTTGTAGGTGTCCTTGTCGCCGTCGGAGAAGGTGCCGTCGGCAACCATATCGATGGCGGCCTTGAGCTGCGGGTCCTTCTCGTAGTACTTGCGGGACAGACCCTTGGTGTCGTAGCCCTTGGCGTACAGCGCGGAGACTTCCGGCTCGGTCATGCCGAACAGGAAGAAGTTCTCGGCGCCCACGCGCTCACGGATCTCGACGTTGGCGCCATCGAGGGTGCCGACGGTCAGAGCGCCGTTGAGGGCGAACTTCATGTTGCCGGTGCCGGAGGCTTCCTTGCCGGCCTGGGAGATCTGCTCGTCGAGGTCGGTGGCCGGGATGAGGTTCATGGCCAGCTCGATGTTGTAGTTCCACGGGAAGTAGACGTTCAGCTTGCCCTTGACGTCCGGGTCGTTGTTGATGACGCGGGCGACGTTGTTGATCAGCTGGATGGTCTGCTTGGCCAGGTAGTAGCCCGGAGCGCCTTGGCGCCGAACACGATGGTGCGCGGCATGATGTCGTCGGCGGAGACCTTGCCGGACTTGATGTCGGCGTAGTCGGCGATGACGGACAGGATCTTCAGGGCCTGGCGCTTGTACTCGTGCAGACGCTTGACCATGGTGTTGATCATGGTGTTCGGGTCGATGTCGAAGCCGTACTTGCGCTTGGCGAAGTTGGAGAAGTCGACCTTGTTGGCCTGCTTGACGGCGGCGAACTTCTTGACGAACTCGTCATCGTCGGCCAGCGGGATGAGGCCCTTGAGCAGCTCGAGGTCGGACAGCCACTTGTCGGTGCCGAGGCCTTCGGTGATGACGTCGGACAGACGCGGGTTGGCCAGCTTGATGAAGCGGCGAGGGGTCACGCCGTTGGTCACGTTGGTGAACTTGTCCGGGTAGACGTCGGAGAAGTTCTTCAGGGTGACGTCCTTGAGCAGCTGGGAGTGCAGCTCGGCCACGCCGTTGACGTGGGAGCCGCCGTAGGAGGCCAGGAACGCCATGCGCACGGAGTCGCCGGTGTAGATGGCCATGTCCTTGATGGTGGCCTCGTCAACGCCCTTGGCCTTGAGCTCGGCCTCGAACTGGTCGTTGATCTTCTCGATGATCTCGAGGTGACGCGGCAGCAGTTCGCCGATGAGCTTGGACGGCCACACTTCCAGGGCTTCCGGAAGCAGGGTGTGGCAGGTGTAGTTGAAGGTCTTGTTGGTGATCTTCCAAGCGGTGTCCCAATCGTAGCCGTACTCGTCCATGAGGACGCGCATGAGCTCCGGGATGCCGATGACCGGGTGGGTGTCGTTGAGCTGGAAGGTGATCTTGTCCGCGAAGGTGGTCAGATCCGGCTTGTCCTGGCCCGGGTAGAAGACGCGGATGGCGTCGTGGATGGAGGCGGACACGAAGAAGTACTGCTGCTCGAGGCGCAGAGCCTTGCCCTGCGGGGTGGAGTCTTCCGGATACAGGATCTTGGAGATGTTCTCAGCCTCGACCTGCGGCTTGACGGCGTCCAGATACTCGGACTTGTTGAAGGTGAGCAGATCGAACTCGTCGTAGCTCTTGGCGGTCCACAGACGCAGGGTGTTCACACGGCCGGAGGCGTAGCCCGGAACCATGTAGTCGACCGGGACGGCGCGCACGGACCAAGCCGGCTTCCAGACCTTCTTGCCGTTCTCTTCGACGACTTCGCCGCCGAAGGAGACCTTCTGGTCGCGGTTGTAATCGATGTGGCCCCACGGCTCTTCGTTGGCCAGCCAGTAATCCGGGGTCTCGATCTGCTTGCCGTTCTCGTCGAATTCCTGCTTGAAGATGCCGTACTTGTACTGGATGCCGTAACCGAACGCCGGCACGCCAAGGGAGGCGAGGGAGTCGATGAAGCAGGCGGCCAGACGACCCAGGCCACCATTGCCGAGGCCCGGCTCGTATTCGGCGTCGATGATTTCCTGGGCGGAGAATCCGAGGTCCTTGACGGCCTTGTTGAACTGGTCGGTCAGTCCGGCGTTGAGCAGCGCGTTCTCGAGCTGCTTGCCCATGAGGAACTCAGCGGACAGGTAGCCCACGGCCTTGGTGTTGCCGTTGACCATGTCGGCCTGGGTCTTCATCCAGGAATCCACGAGATGGCGACGCACTGCGGCGGACGCGGCAACGTACACGTCGGCCGGCTTGGCCTGCTCGACGGTGACGCCCTGGGTGTACTTCAGCTGCTCACGAATCTCGTCAGCGAACTGTTCCGCGGTGACCGCGGACTTCGGTGCGGTAATTTCAGTCATTGATTGACTCCCTTTGACGGATACTCTCCAGGAACATTATGCCTTACTTCAGCGTCCTTGCATTTGCGGCCGCATGAACACTAAGTAACATCATGCATACGTTCTCATGTACAGCATACTACGTAATCATAAAAAAGACGAAATTCCCAGCAATCGTAAGCCGGCATTCGTTTGCAAAAAACATTGCAAAAACTGCAAACGCAACGCATGGCGCCCATTAAGCGAGGGCACCACAATCGCAGGAAAATCGCCCCTCAAACCCCTATTTAGTTACGACTACATCGTTTGCAAAGTTCCATCATAGTCGTTTGCGGGCTGCACAATACCGGTATGGCTGTCATACGAGAACAAGACTTGGGCAAAGGACGCGGCGCCTTCGAACAGTGGCAGGACGCGGCGCACAACATTTTCAGCGAGCAGCTGCCGGCCGATGACGACGCCGCTTTCGATTTCCGGCTCAACTTCTCGCCGCGTCTGCCGCGCCAGCTGTGGGCGATGGCGGTGCGCTACTCGCTATACCTGCTGGAAAAGAAGGCGCCGGGCGAAGGCGTGGAGGTGCGCGTGGCACCGTGGGGCGCCATCAAGATCCTCGACGGGCCGGCGTCCGATCCGCACAATCTCACGCCGCCGGACGTCATCGAACTGGACCCCGACGTGTGGATGAGGCTCGCCACCGGCATCACCAGCTGGGACGAGGAAAAGGACGCCGGGCGCATCACCGCCGTCGGCGAACGCGACGATCTGAGCGGGCTGCTGCCGCTGGCATAGGAATAGGTCGCGGCGCGGCGCGACCGGCGATGGTTGGCGGGACGAGCACGACAATCGCCCGACAATCGCAATCGAAATAATAAAAAAATGGCCCGCGGTCGAAACCACGGGCCATTCGTTGAAAAAATCTGTGCAGTCAGTCCTGCTTCTTCGGCTTCAGCGCGCTGGGCACCGGCATCGGGATGGGCTTGTGCGGCTTCGGCGCGGCCTTTGCCGCCGGAAACTCGCCACTCGTGGCCTTCGCCGCGGCTTCCGCGGCCCACTTGGCGTATTCGTCAAGGTCATCGGCGGAATCGGAAGACGTTTGGCCGTCCCCAACGGTCTCATCTTCGGCGTCCACATCGTGAGAATACTTGGCTTCGATATCGGCAAACGGGTCGAAGGAACCAGAACCGGGCTCCTGCGCACCGAGCTCCTTGGCAAGCTCATCGTAATCGGTGTCGGTGGTCAGGTACTTGAGCTTTCGGGCTATTTTCTGCTGTTTGGCTTTCTGCGTCCGCGGCCCATCTGACCCCCCTGAAATTACTGTGCTATCAATTCATCAAACAAGAGAGTACCACTTATTGCGCATTATTTCGTTGTCGGCTCAGACTTTTACGATAAAATCGTTGATTTTCTTAAGAAAAGGACACATATGACGGACGAAACCCAGGAGCAGCAGATCACCGCTGTCGGCAACGAAATGAGCGCCAGCTTCCTCGCCGCAAAGAAGCGTTCGGACGCGACGCTGGCCAAGCTGGAGGAGCATCCGGAGAAGTTCACCATGCTCACCGGCGATCGTCCGACCGGCCGTCTGCACCTCGGCCACTACTTCGGCTCCATCCGCGAGCGCGTGGCCATGCAGAACCGTGGCGTGAACTCGAACATCATCATCGCCGACTACCAGGTGATCACCGACCGCGACACACCGAGCACATCGAGGACAATGTGCTCAACCTGGTGCTCGACTACATGGCCGCCGGCATCGACCCGAACAAGACCATGATCTTTACCCATTCCGCCGTTCCGGCCGAGAACCAGCTCATGCTGCCGTTCCTGTCCCTGGTCACGGAGGCCGAGCTGCACCGCAACCCGACCGTGAAGTCCGAAATGGAGGCTTCCGGCCATGCGCTGACCGGCCTGCTGCTCACCTACCCGGTGCATCAGGCTTGCGACATCCTGTTCTGCAAGGCCAACGTGGTGCCGATCGGCAAGGACAACCTGCCGCACGTCGAAATCACCCGCACCATCGCACGCCGCTTCAACGAGCGCTACGCGAAGAAGAACCCGGTGTTCCCGGAGCCGAGCGCCATCCTGTCCGAAGCGCCGGAGATCCCGGGTCTGACGGCCGCAAGATGAGCAAGTCCTACGGCAACTCCATCATGCTGGGCGCCACCGCGGAGGAGACCGCCAAGCTCATCAAGAAGAGCCCGACCGATTCCGAGCGCCGCATCACCTTCGACCCGATTGCCCGCCCGCAGGTCTCCGCGCTACTGACCACCGCCGGTCTGGTGACCGGCCGCGATCCGAAGGACATCGCCGAGGAAATCGGCGACTCCGGTGCAGGCGCGCTGAAGAAGTACGTGATCGAATCCGTGAACGAGTTCCTGGCCCCGCACCGCGAGCGCCGCGCCGAATTGGCCAAGGATATGGATTCCATCCGCGACATCCTGCATGACGGCAACAAGCGCGCGAACGAAATCGCCAATGAGACGCTGCAGCAGGTGCGCGACGCCATGGGCATGCGCTACTAAGTTTGCAATCGGCATCCTGACGCGTTAGCGGATTGGCCGTGTTCCTCCGGGAGCACGGCCAATCCGCTTATTCATGGCAGATTCAGAGGCTACCGTTCTGCTAGGTGGCTTATTTGTGGCATGGAAAACGGGAAACCCCGTGTATGTCCGTCGGAATTCCAATGGACATACACGGGGTTCCTGAATCAGGTGCCACAAACAAGCCACTTGACATTTCCCTGTTGTCGGAATCTGCCATAAACAAGCGACATGGCACCAAAGGCCGACCTTCGGCGTTGCAGGAGGTGCAACACCCACCGCGGGGCGATTCAGATCTGCGAGCGCTTCTCCCCTGCGGCGATTTCGGCGGCCACGAGGTCGTCGTCCACGTGGCGGTCGTCCGGATCGTCGAGATAGTGGTCGAATTCGTGCAGCACTTCCGCGCTTGGCGCGGGCGAAGCAGCGAGACCACCACGATGAACAGCAGCGAGACGATGAACGCCGGCAGCAGCTCGTAGATGGCGAAGATGCCACCGAGCGGCTTGACGAGGTTGTGCCAGATGAGCACGGTGGCCGTGCCGGACAGCATGCCCGCGATCGCGCCGTACTTGTTGGTGCGCCTCCAGTACAGCGAGGTGAGCATCAGCGGTCCGAAGGATGCGCCGAGGCCGGCCCACGCGTACGAGACCACTTGGAAGATCGAGGAGTTCTGGTCGAACGCCACCACGATGCCGAAGATGAACATGACGAGCAGCGTGATGCGCGCCACCATCATCACCTGGCGGTCGGTGGCCTTGCGGTGCAGCAGTCCGCGGAAGATGTTCTCGCCGACGGCCGAGGCGCCGATGATCATGTACGAGGACGAGGAGCTCATGGACGCGGCGAAGATGCCGGACACGACGATGCCGCACATGAAGCTCGGCAACAGCGCCTGCGACACCACGATGAAGATGTTCTCCGCGGCCGCCTGCGTGTCGAACTGCGTCGGCATCATGGCACGGCCGACCAGGCCGATGCACACGCCGCACGCCAGCGAGATCACGCACCACGTGGTGGCGATGATGCGGGATTTCTTGATTTCCTCGGAACTGCGGATGGACAGGAACCGCACAAGCACCTGCGGCATGCCGAAGTAGCCCAGACCCCACGCGAGCATGGAGATGATGGTGATGATGCCGTAGTCGGCGGGCGCGCCGAACATGGCCTGCCCGGCCTTGACGATCTGCTCGCCGGCGTCGTTGAGGATCGGCGTGGCCACATGCGTGCCGTCGAGGAATCCCGGAATGCCCTTGAGGAAGGCGACGGTGTTGTCGATGCCGCCGGCGGACGCCACGGAGCCGATGAACACCACGGCCAGCGCGAAGAACATGAGCAGGCCCTGGATGAAGTCGGTCACGACCACGGACAGATAGCCGCCGATGATGGTGTACGCGAACACGATGGCGGCGCGATCACCATGGTCAGGTGGTAGTCCCAGCCGAACAGCGTGGAGAAGAGTTTGCCGACGGTCACGAAGCAGCTGCCGACGTACACGCAGAAAAATACGAGGATGATGAGCGCAGCGATGGTGGATACGATATTGCGATCGTCATGGAAGCGCTTGGAGAAGAAGTCGGGAATGGTGATCGCGTCGCCGGCCACCACGGAGTAGCGGCGCAGACGGCGTGCGACGAGTTTCCAGTTGAGGTAAGTACCAAGCGCCAGACCGATGGCCGTCCACATCGGGTCGGCCGCGCCGGTGAAGTAAGCGACGCCCGGCAGGCCCATAAGCAGCCAGCCGCTCATGTCGGAGGCTTCCGCGCTCAATGCCGTCAGCCACGGTCCGACGCCACGCCCACCCGCGAAATACTGTTTGGTGGAGGAATTGGACCTCTTGGAGTAGACGAAGCCGATGGTCAGCATGGCCGCGAAGTACAAGACCATGGCCAGCAGCACCCAGAAATCTTTGGTTACCAAGTGTTTTTACCCTTCTGCAGGTTATTAAATGTCGTAGCGCCAGGATTTATCGGTCACTACTCGTGCCATCGCCAGGCCGATCGGCAGGCAGATGATCACCATGAACGCACGGAACGCCCAATCGAGCGCGTTCAGCGTATCGAACTGGCCGAGGTGGAACATGGCCTGGTACATATACAAACCGGGCACCATGATCACAATAGACGGAACCGTCAGGCAGATGCGCGGATATCCCAAATGCGGAGCAAGCAGGCCGTGGCGCACCGCCGAACGCCATGCGGAGGCGAGCAGGCCGGCAAGGAACGCGCCGATGAACGCGCCGGCTTCCGCGGGCACGCCCAAGTCGACGATCTCCAATCGCAAAGTATCGGTGATGGCGCCGATGGTGGCGGCGACGAGGCACATGCGCTGCGGCGAATTGAACATCACGGAGAAGCCCCACACACCGATGAACGCGAACAGCATGCGCAGCAGGCAGTTGATGACGGGGTTCAGTCCAAGCGGCTCGAATCCCTGCGGATTCAGGTGCACGATCGAAGCGACCATCCAGCCTGCCAACGTGGCCATCAGAATGATGCACAGCACGTAGGTGAGTCGTTGCACGCCTGATGGGAAGTCGATTTTCGCCATGTCAAGTCCGCCGGTTATCAGCGGGAATCCGGGGATGACGAACAGCATCGCGCCGATATACGCGGTGTCGTGCTGCAAGGCGATCGGATCGAACAGGCCAATCAGTCGCAGCATGCCGGTGCATGCCAGCGCGGCGACGGCCACGCAGACGAACGTCACGAAGAATTGGTTGAGATGGTGGGCGAACAGGCGGCGACGCAGCCAGTGGCCGAGGCCGGCGCCGACGAACGCGCCGATCATGTCGTACGGGCCGCCGCCGAGCAGGAACACGAAGGATGCGCAGGCGCAGGCGGACGCGAGTCCCGCGAAGGCCGGCGAATACAGCGGTTTGCGACGTTCGATCATGTCGAGTCGCTCGTGCGCCTGCCGTACGGTGACGCCTTGCGATTCGCCCGCGGCCTTCCCGATATGGTCGAAATGCTCGGCATATTCCTTCGGCGGTTTGCAGTTGCGGTTCTTACGCGGCTTTTCCGCGACCGAATCGCCATTGCTACGTCCGGCCGCGGCCGCCGCCTCGATATCGCGCATGTGCAGCGGACGTGCGGTGGAATCGCCTTCCTGCGCGCGTTCCGTGACCATTTCCAGCGCGTCGAGCACGGGATCGTCGGAACCTTCCTGGTTCTGCTCGGCCTTCTGCCGTTCCTTGAGCTGCTTGGACAGTTCGGCCGACACCTGCGAGGCGTCGCGCTTGTCGAGATGCTGCATCAGCCCTTCGGAAACGTCGGATTGGCTGTGGTACATAGAGCCTTTGCCGAGGTTGACGTTGAACCAGTCGGCGAAGTGCTCGAGCAGCCAGATGCGTTCGGTGTTGACGCCGGTGGTCGGCAGGTCGACGACTTCGGTGATGCGGTCCTTGCCGTCCGTGCAGGAGGCCTCGATGTCGGTGAGGTTCACGTCGGCGCGCACGTGCACGCCCAATGGATAGGCGATGCGGTGCATCATTTCACGTACGCGGAAGCTGCCTGTTCCGGCGCCGAGGTCAAGCATGCCGACGCGGACGATCACGCTGGCTTTCGCCGCGATGCCGGCTTCGGTTACCGGCTTGTCCCAATCGCGTTCGATGTCTTCCATATCGAGCGGAATGGAGTGGGTGTGGAATTTGCTGACCGCCTTCGCGCTGCTGTCAACGCGTTCGGTGTTCTCATCATGTTCATGTAGTGCGCTCACACTATTCAGGTCTAACGTGTGGGCTGGTCGGATATTTTCCGAACATTCCCACATGCCCATTTTCCGGACATTCAATGTCCACGATGCGAACCATTCCGGCGTTTCCGTAACCAAACTGTCGATTTGCCGCGCCTACAATGGTCGAGCATTTACCCACCAAGCTTAGGGCTGTGGGCTCGCAACAGACGGCCAAAACAATCGCGGAGGTGCCGCGAAGGACCGACAGACCGAGCAACCCGATGGTTTGGAGAAGGAGGTCTGATGACAACTGAAAACGAACAGATCACGCCTGCGGACGCGGCTATCGTCTCGTCCGGCACCGGCACCAAGGGCCCTGAGGAGCGTGATCTTCCCGCATCCCTCAAAGAGGAAATGGATCTGTGTCTGCAGATTCTTCGCGAGGTGCTCGGTGAGTTCGATGAAAACCTGTTGGCCAAGTTCGATGAAGTGCGCGAACACGCGCTGAAGGCCAGTGACGAACGTTTCTCCGGCATTCTTTCGGATACGAATCCCGACCAGGACGACCTGCAGAAGGTGGTCGACATCGTCGACAAGATGGATGTCCACGACGCCCAACTGCTGGCTCGCGCCTTCACCACCTACTTCCATCTGGCCAACCTGTGCGAGGAGAACTACCGCGTCTCCGTACTGCACAGCCGTGAGGCCGCCGTGAATGAGGATCAGGCCGTCGATCCGGTGAACGAAATGACCTGCGCCTACCACCAGCTCATCAACGAGATGGGTCCGGCCAGGGCCAAGGAGCTGCTCGACCAGCTCGAGTTCCATCCGGTGTTCACCGCGCATCCGACCGAAGCCCGCCGTAAGGCCGTGGAAGGCAAGATCCGCCGCATCTCCCAGCTGCTCGAAGCGCATAAGCTGCTCGGCGGCTCGGACAAGAAGGAAAACTCCCGTCGACTCTTCAACGAGATCGACGCGCTGTTCCGCACCTCCCCGATCGCGCTGAAGAAGCCGACTCCGGTTGAGGAAGCCGACACCATTCTTGATATCTTCGACAACACGCTGTTCTACACCATTCCGCAGGTCTACCGTCGTTTCGACGACTGGGTCCTCGGAGACAAGGCCGGCCTCGTGCCGCCGGTGTGCCCGGCGTTCTTCCATCCGGGAAGCTGGATCGGTTCCGACCGTGACGGCAACCCGAACGTCACCGCCAAGGTGAGCCGTCAGGTGGCCCGCAAGTTCAGCGACCATGTGCTGGGCGCGCTGGAGATCGAAACCCGCCGCGTCGGCAAGAACCTGACGATGGAGGCCGAGACCACCCCGCCGAGCGCCGAGCTCAAGTCCCTGTGGAACCACCAGAAGGAAATGAGCGAGCGTCTGACCGACAAGGCCGCGCTGATCTCCACCAAGGAGCTGCACCGCGCCGTCATGCTGGTCATGGCAGACCGTCTGAAGGCCACCATCGACCGCGACGCCGACCTCATGTACCACTCCTGCGAGGACTACATCGCCGATCTGAAGACCGTGCAGCGCTCCCTCGCCGAAGCCAACGCCAAGCGTTCCGCCTACGGTCCGCTGCAGGACCTCATCTGGCAGGCCGAGACCTTCGGCTTCCACATGGTCGAGATGGAGTTCCGTCAGCATTCCGTCGTGCATTCCCGCGCTCTGGAGGACATCCGCGAGCATGGCCTGCACGGTGAGCGTGGCGAGCTGCAGCCGATGACCCACGAGGTGCTCGACACCTTCCGCGCGCTCGGTTCCATCCAGAAGCGCAATGGCATCAAGGCCGCCCGCCGTTACATCATCTCCTTCACCAAGAGCGCCCAGAACATCAAGGACGTGTACGAACTGAACCGTCTGGCGTTCTCCCACCCCGAGGATGTTCCGACCATCGACGTGATCCCGCTGTTCGAGCAGCTTGAGGATCTGCAGAACTCGGTGGACGTGCTTGAGGAAATGATCAAGATCCCGGAGGTCCAGGCTCGTCTGAAGGCCACCGGCGGCAAGATGGAAGTCATGCTCGGCTACTCCGACTCCTCGAAGGACGCCGGCCCGACCTCCGCCACCCTTGCCCTGCACTCCGCGCAGGAGCGCATCGCCAAGTGGGCCGAATCGCACGACATCGACCTGACCCTGTTCCATGGCCGCGGCGGCGCCGTCGGTCGTGGCGGCGGCCCGGCCAACCGCGCCGTGCTCGCACAGCCGGTCGGCTCCGTGAAGTGCCGTTTCAAGCTCACCGAGCAGGGCGAGGTCATCTTCGCCCGCTACGGCAACCCGGTGCTTGCAATCCGCCATGTGGAGTCCGTCGCAGCCGCAACGCTGCTGCAGTCCGCTCCGAGCGTGGAGAAGCGCAACACGGACATGACCAAGAAGTACGCCGACATGGCCAGCAAGCTCGACGAGGCCGCGCACAACCGCTTCCTCGACCTGCTGAACACCGACGGCTTCGCACCGTGGTTCTCCACCGTCACGCCGCTGACCGAAATCGGCCTGCTGCCGATCGGCTCCCGTCCGGCGAAGCGTGGTCTGGGCGCCAAGTCCCTCGACGACCTGCGCACCATTCCGTGGATCTTCTCCTGGGCCCAGGCCCGCATCAACCTGGCCGCATGGTACGGCCTCGGCACCGCGTGCGAGCAGTTCGGCGACCTGAACACCTTGCGTCAGGCGTACGAGGAGTGGCCGCTGTTCTCCACGTTCATCGACAACATCGAAATGTCGCTGGCCAAGACTGACGAGCGCATCGCCAAGATGTACCTCGCCCTCGGCGACCGTGAGGACCTCAACAAGAAGGTCCTCGACGAGATGGAGCTCACCCGCAAGTGGGTGCTCAAGATCGTCGGCGACGAATGGCCGCTGCAGCACCGCCACGTGCTCGGCCAGGCCATCCGCATCCGCTCGCCGTACGTGGATGCGCTGTCCGTCACCCAGGTGCTCGCCCTCGGCTCGCTGCGCAAGCGCGTGGACAAGGAAGAGCTCACGCACGGCCAGAAGGAGAACTACACCTACCTGATCCTGTGCACCGTTTCGGGCGTCGCCGCAGGCCTGCAGAACACGGGCTGATTTCGGGCTGACTGCCTAGATGACGCGAGCGGGGAGGTTCCGTGCCGATAAACGGCGCGGGCCTCCCCGTTCGCGTCGCGCGGCCCTAGCCTGGCCGGCGCAGCGCACAAAACAGGCACGCAGGCCGAGCGACAGACTCCCAATCATCCGACGTAACCCGGCGCTATCCGCGTTTACCCACGCCGCGACACGACAGCCATCGTGGGCTTATACAACTGGTTCGGTCAGACTTAGTATTCTCGGCAGATTGAGCCTAGTCCACATTTCTCTATTTCTTCCTCGTCCTCGCTTATAACCCAATGACAACCCTTTGGTTACCGGCTTCCTTCATGACAA